>Ga0160419_101005_pt1 | contig 13504 bp, 19 predicted proteins | sample CelAP2metagpilot_2_FD_108196 | JGI IMG/M metagenome (GOLD analysis project Ga0160419, IMG submission 108196) | Phycosphere-associated microbial communities from Cellana algal ponds in Kailua-Kona, Hawaii, USA - Cellana AP2-4-25 metagenome pilot ... | reverse complement strand
GTAATTACATCATTATAGTACTTATCTTAATTGTAATAGCGCAGTTAATTTATGTAGCTGTGTCTTTGGCTTAAAATTGAATTTAACGTACTCGTATAAAATTGCGTTGCATGTAGATAGCACAGAATTAACGATTAAAACAGAACAAAATAGATATTAACAAGCCTTTGAATTAAGCACTATGTAGCAATGAATTTTATACATTGTTACCCACTTTTTAAAAAGCCGTGCGTGAGGTACGAGGGCAAATACACACAGATTATGAGAATAGTAAATAAAAAAGAATTTTACAAGCTACCACAAGGTACTTTGTTTGCAAAATACGAACCAATTATTTTTGATGGTTTGTATATAAAATATCAAAATATGTACGACCATGAAAATAAACCTATTGACTATGTTTTTGAATCTTTACTTGGAAATGTTGATTGTGAAAGTTCTGGTCATTTTGCAGATATATTATTAGAAGCAGAAGAAAAAGGAACTTCTTTTAAATTAGATTTTGATTGCGGAGAAAGAGATGGGTTGTACGAAAGTGAAGAATTATTTGCTATCTATGAAAAAGAAGATATAGTTGAGTTTATTAGAAAACTTAACTTTTGTAAATCAATTTTAGAGCAAGAGTGATTCGGCTTTTTACATTGTGGGTAACGTATGGTGCTATGGTGCGTTGCTTTTCGCAATGCATTATAGCACGTGTTACCTGACTGGTGCGGTTAGATAGCACTAAACTTTGATAAAGCACAAAATTAATAATTAAACATTTTTAGAGCGATGGCAAATTGCAAACATAAATTCGTGTACAGTAGGTCTGATTCTTACTGGAAATTTGATGGTAGAAACTCACGTTCTTACTATCACGCAGATTATTATTTCTGCGAAAAGTGCCTTGAAGAAAAGGTAGTTGAAAAAAGACATTTTTGCTTTGATAGCGAAGTGTGGAAATTGCCAGAATGGGCTAAATTAATAACTAAAAAAGTAGTAGGTTATGAGTAAAACAGGAAAAAGAATACCCATTAATTGGGGTAAAAAGATAGCTGAAGATTTAGGTTATACACAGGTGATTATACACGCCTATGATGGTGAAACAGGAATACAGCACGTAACTACTTACGGTAAAAGTCTTGAAGATTGCAAAAATGCTGCCGATGGTGGAAACGCAATTAAGAGGCTTTTGAAATGGGATGAAGAGTTATGTAATGCAAAACCTAAACGGCTTCAAAAAGCCGAAGAGCGAGGGCAAAAAAATGTTTAATTATGGGTAAATACAAACAGACCTTTGGATTAAGCACTAATGTAGCACTTGCAGGTAACATAAGGATAAACGCAGTTTTTTAAATTGCGTTTATGTACTGTTAAATTTAGTTTTTTTGTAACTTGGCTTAATAATTGCTATACAACTTAATAAAACCAATAATTAAAATGAAAACATTACTATTAACCATTAGCCTAGTATTAACCTGTAGCTTTATACAAGCGCAAGACTTAGAAGAATTGAAAAGACTATACGCTTCTACACATTCAAACAATGAAGACCTTATAGAAGGTGTTAGTGTTATGGAAAAAAAGTGTACTGAAGAACCTTCAGAACAATGTAATAGTATTAAAGCTATTAATATGTATCTTTTGTCAGAAAGGTTTTATAGAACTGCTTACGACTTGTTTTATTTAGATCAGCAATTAAGTTTACAATGTAAAAATAAGGCATTAGGTTTTTATAATAAAGCTATTGGTATTTACCCAGCAGAAAAACTAAACGATTACTCACGTTCTGTGCTATTGTCTTCAAAAAAAGAATACGAAAAATTGCTAGAATAAACCCAATTTGCAAAATTTAAAGTTTTGTGCTTAATTTGTGTAGATGGCAAAAAAAGCAATTACTTTAAAGCTGTATGACGATATTAGAAAAGAACACGATCGTCTAGTAAGTATTACCGAGTTTGGCACGCAAAAATATACCGACAGCTGGATAAGAAACACACTAGCAGAACGCTTTTATAAATCTGTAGCCACAATAGAAGACATCATCTTTTATAGAGTATAAACCCAAACATTACTAAAATTGGACACCATTAGGTAAAAGCCTATAAAAAAAGCCACTTGTTATAAGTGGCTTTGGTTTTTTATTGCACATCGTAAGTAATAGCGCTTACATCTATGTCTGCATCTTGCTGGCTATCTACATACTCTTTTAAAGCATCATAATTAAGTATTTGACACGTAAAGCTAATGCGGTACAAGTTACCAGCGTTACCAGTGTCTATTGGTGCTGTGGCTATGTGTCGCATTTCGCTGTAGTTTGTACCGCTAGACCCATGAAACTGTTTGTAAATGGCAGATAGGATCTTTAAAAAGTCTAAAGCAGTGTCTTTGTTGCGTGCGCCTCTATAGGTATCTGCAAAGGTTTCGTAAAACAAATAAAAGTCTACTTGTACCTTCATGTTTTGCACTTTGTTGCCAATGTCTTCTGGGTCGCCCAAAGTACGGTAAGATGCAAATACCGCTGGTGCAGGAAAAGGATGTTCTTCTTCTAAAAAATTAACTTGGTTATGCCACAAATCAAACCATTGTACTTCTTGTAAATTGTTTTCTATGACTTCGCCATGTTCGTCGTAAAGTTCTTCAAATAATATCATATTTAAACAGTGTTTTAAAGGTTGTTAAATCGCATTTTAATTTCGTTAATGACGTGCGTGTTCCAGTCTTTTGCAAAGGTTTCGCTATGTCCCATAAATTGCCTTTTTTCCATGTTAACCGTTAGTCGGTCTTTTTTGGTTAGTGCCATAGCCTTCCATATACCTTTGCCAGTTTCCATGTACATAAACCAGAAGTATTTACGTGATCTGGTTGTAATGGGTATATTTAGCACACCGCCATTATTGTGTATTTCGGCATAAGGTGCGTCTGCTTCAAACACAATACGGTCTTTAGTACTACTGGCTACATTAATAGAGTTAAAAAGGTTATTGGTAACACGTAAAAGGTTGTAATTAATACTGCTTTTTCTTGGTTTCCAAGGCTCGAAGCTGTTATCGGTAAAACCTTCTTTTTCAAAATTACTATGTATAAAGTCCATGCCTTTAATTTCGGCATCGCTTTGCAAGTCCTTAAGAAGTTGCTGGCTCATAGCTAAAAAATTGGGCATTTTGTTTTTTTTACTCATTTTGTTGTATATTTGTATCTGTAGCGCAGGCATTTATGCTTAAGCTACGTCCTAAAAAGCTAGCTTCGGTTAGCTTTTTAGCTTTTTAATAGATTCTAAAAACTGGTCTTTGATAATTGCTTCACGTTTTATTAAAATTGCCTTATCAGTTTTTATTAAAATCACGCTTTTAATTTTCTTATTTATGCCTTTAGTGATGTTGCCTTTTAGATGTCTGTAGATAGTATTAATATCTATTTTTTTAATATTACTAAGGTCTAATATAGCAATGCCTGCACCTTGTTTGTTGGTTGCTCTTATTCCGTTTATTATACCATTATAATTTTTAACTACTTTAGCATCTGCTAAGGTTTTAAACACCTCGAATTCGGGGTTTTTTAGTCCATCTATATTGGCATGTGGTCTTATCTTAACATTAGTTTTTAACTGGTCTGCTAATACTTTACTAATGCTTAAGTTTTGTTTTAGGTCGTAAGCATCTGCAAACGGACTTACAAACACTTTAGCACCATTTTTAGCCACATATTCTGCTTTGCCATACGGTGCAATTAGTTTAAAGCTTTCAAATGCTTTTTTAAAGCTTTTTTCGTCTTTTTTAGGAAATACAAAATAAGGATGTTCTGGTGTAAATATTACGCCAGTTTTACCTACGTTAATGTTAAATTCTGGATCAATAAAGCTAGTGTCTGGTACAGCTTCGTTAGACGCTTGGTTAGTCTGTACAATATAGCAACGACAACGCCAACCGTTAGGTGGGTAAATTTTGTCCCATATTGGGTCGTCTATGTGTGCTGTAAAGTTGGCTAACTTCTGGTGGTCGTCACGCACATGGTCGTCGCCTACGGTTTTATACTTTAAATATGGGTAACGCTCTTTATTGCGTTGGAAACCTTCCCATTTACGTGCCATTTGTGCAGATGCTTTAGCGGTCTGGTATTCGGCTTGTAAATAGTTTTTATTATACTTTGGGTGAACTTCTAAAACCAGTTTTTTAAAGCTGTTCCAGTCACGTTCTTTGCCATTTTCGTCTATTAGCAAATTGTTATAATGCTGTAATTGCTGAAAGGTTTTAGCAGCACTAAACTGGTAAATGTTTTGCTTTAATTGTTGTACCGTTTTACTGTTTTCTGGTTTAAACTGTGTGTAGTTTGCGCCATAACCTTCGGCAGCAGCTTTATTAAGCTGGTCGTAGGTTTTTTGTATTAAATCGGTGTCTAAGTCTGTAGGCTTAAGCTTGCCATTATGCAACAGCTTTGCAATACGTGTAATGGTTTTGTCCCAAGGTTTTAAGTCTATAGCTTCTAACTGTGGTGCATCGTGCGTGCATGTAGGTTTGCTATAATACGCTGCAATAGCATCTACCGCTTTAGTATCTACTTTTTTTTTTCTGGGTTTGGTGTTGGTGGCTGTTCTTGGCTACCGCTATTTTTTAACCCAGTAATAGGAATACCCAAACGGTTAGATAGTTCTTCTATATCAATTTCATAATACGCACTTAAGTCTTTAACAGCTTCTAAATAGTCTTTTAAGCTTAAGCTTTCGGCATCGTCCCAGTCAAATTTTAAGTTAGCTAGTGGTGCATATACAGGACTTAGTTTAATTAAACGTGGTATTAAGTCGTTATTAATAATCACCTTTACAAAAAACTTATCTAGTTTGTGTTTGGTGTCTAAGATTTTTGCGTGTACTTCGGCACTACCTACATAGCTTTTTTCGTCACTTGTACCAGTTGCGCCAAGTATGCGTTTAGACATTTCGCTGTTTGCACGTTCTACAAGTTTGTCGAATATCTCAAAACTACCTCCGCCAGTATCTTTGCCAATCTCGAATTTTTCCTGTCCACGACCTACCATAAAGTTATTTGACTTAAAATTAAGTAGTGCGTTATACAGTTGGTCTAAACGTCCTTGGTCTTCACGATCTGTAATGGCAAATATTGGTGGCACGCCATACTTTTCTATGTAGTCTAACCAGCTACCAAACCCTAATTTTTTAGCCAGCACAACAGGTGCTAACATGGCGTACATACCTAAAAAGTCGTCTTTACCTATTTGTAAGTACTGGTCTGCAAAAACACCTTCTTTATAGTTCCAGCCTGTATCGCCACCAGCTTCTTTGGTAATTAAACCTTTGCTTGGTATTACATGGGCTTTGTCTACTTCTGTAATCTCTTTTAAATAAAGGTCGTCGTTTAGGTCGTAAATTTCTATAACTTTTGCGCCTTCAAACTTACTGCGTAAACAGATGCTTATAAAGTCAATAAACCACATGCTTTCAAAAAGTGCTTTAGCGTCTTCATTTTCTGCGCCAGACTGGTCTACAAATTTAAACGGTGTGCCTTGCACTGGTTCTATACGGTTTTCTACCGTAGACACTAAGTGGTTATCTAGTTTTAAGTTGGTATATAAACGCTCTAAAAAGCTAAAGTTAGGCTGTTCTGGGTCACTTGCTAACATTAATGCTGTTTTCCAGTCGGCAAGTGTTTTGGCTTGCATGCTTATGGCTTCTTTTTCGGTTTGATCCACAAGGCTTTTACTGCTGGTTTTAGTTGCCGCTAATACTTTTAATTGTCTTTCGTCTGTGTTATTCCAAACGTATTTAGACATTGCATCGTGTATAAATTTAGGAAGTTTTGCCATTATATATAAAAGTCTTCGTTAGTATTGTTGCCAAACATAGGCGCTGCACTTGCTGTGCCATCGTCGTTGGTTGGTATTGGTAGGTTTAATTCTACTTTGCCAGAATTAAGTAGCTGTAGTTGCTTCATTGCCCAGTCGTAGTCTTCTTTTACGTCTGTAGGCACTTTGCGTGCTGCATTACGACCAAAAATTTTATGTAGTGTTAATTTGGTGATTATTTCTACTAAAAATTCGTCACGTAATGGTGCTGCTTCGTCAAAAATTACATCTACATCATAGCGTTGCCTTAACATAGTTTTTGCAATACCGATGCATTTAGCTTCGGCTTTGTCTTTTGCTTGCTGGAAGTCGGCTATACTATCGTTAATAAAACGTTCTGCGCTATCTGTGATTAAGTCTTCATCGCTTAAGTAAATCATATCCTTTCGTTTTTAGGCTTCATTCTACCTTGTTTGTAGTCATCGCTAGCATTTCCTTTAGGTATATGCTTGCTTAGTCTTAATATTGCTTGATGGTCTGCATCTGGTGCGTCGTCTTTTTCTGTAGAACCTGATCCGAAACCATAGTATTGATTTAAACCTGTATTGTGATCTACATTACTCTTTAATTTTATATTCCACCAAACCCTGCTATTTTGCCAATATGTTTGCAAGGATTCAATACGTAAATATTTTTTTGTTTTTGGTGTGTCAATTTGGTAAAGCATTAAATTAGTGTCGTTAGCTTCTTGTGCTTCGCTTATTGTTCTTTCTACTTCATCATTCCAGAATTGTGCTTCATATTGCCAAGAAATATGCACTGTAGGCGGTAGGTGTTTGTTTATATAACACATAAAGTCTAAAGCTTTACGCATTTTTGTTTGCTTTACAAATCCATTTATATAATAAAAATCTTTGTCCTTTAAACCCCAAATACGAACTGCATTATAGTCAGATTTTGGCTTTCCAGAGTATGCTACATCCCAATGTCCTACAATCATTTTAAAATGATTAAGATTAGGTAAGTTAGCGTATTGGGTTTCTTCTGGTAAGAAAACCGTGCCTTTTATAATTACAATGTGACAATATTCAGCTTGTGCAGAAGACCTACCTAATTTCTTTTCTTTTTTTCTGAAATAGTCAGATGAATATTTTTGATGCCATGTAGGTTCAAATGTTACTGTGTTATAAGCTATTACTTCATGTACCTTCCAATCTGGATGCCTTTCACTTAATTTTTTGATAAACATTTTTTGAGCAAACCAGTTGTTAGATATTGTTGCCCTTTCGTATTCGCCATCCATTGCGGCTAATAGTTCTTGTTCAAACCATTCTACATGTTCATTTTGGGTGTTTTCATTTTTAATGGTTTTTCTTGTTTCTAAATCATCACAATTTACATGGTCTGGTCTTTTTTCTCTAACTCTTAAACCTCTACAGCTTTGACCTAAGCCTAACGCTTGTCCAATAAATCCACCTTTAGTAATAAAAAAACCTTTTTCCCACTGTCCTAGGTTATGCTGTTCGCCAAAGTCGTGTATTATTCTTGGGTTGGCTTCAAATTCTGCACGTATGTCTTCTAATAATTGCTTTGCTCTAGTTTCGTTTTGTCCAATAAGAACAAAATATTTTTTACCTTCATTTATCCAAAGCCAAAAAGGTATAATTATATTATTCCAAACAGATTTAGCCTGTCCACGACCCCATTTTGCAAACCCAATAAAGTTTTTGTCTTTTTTTACCATTTCTGCCCATTCTACTTGAAAGTCTGCACATTCACTGGTGGCATAATGAGGGAAATAGTACTGAACTAAAAAGCGCACATCTTTTTTAGCACGTTCTATGCGTTGCTGCTGTTCTGCTTTGGTTTCAAAAGCATTAACATTGCCAGCGCTTCGTGCAAATTCTAAGCGTTTTTTATACGCTTCTAGTGCCTTTTTGTCTTCTCTTTTCATTAGCCTTTTACGATCTGTTCTGGTGTTAAAATACGGTTGCCTTTACGAACAAATATTTTATTAGTATCAAAGTCAAAACTTAAGCCTGTTACTACTTTGGCTTTAGCAATGTTTTTAGACTGGTGTTTTAACTGTTTTTTGTACAGTATTTCATTTACTTGGTAGTTAGCGCCTTTTTTAATAAAGTGCGCACCTATTTCTAAGTAAATTTCTTTTTTGCTGGCTTTGTTGGCTATAAGCCCAATAAGACGTTTTAATAGTGTAAATTTCATGTTATCCTTTGCTAATGCTAACTTTGTTAATATGCTGTTCTTGAAAGTCTAAACTTTGGCTGTAAAGTTTAGGGTCGTAGTTTTGTAGGTCTTTAAAAATGTCTTCCATAACTTGTATGTATGTGCTTAAAGACACTTTGTTATTTTTGTCTAGGTTTTCAAGCGTTTTATTCCATTTACTTGCACCATCGTCACAGCTTACAATATCACGTCTTAAGTCGCTTATTTGGTCTTTAATACTTTGTATTTCGTCTGTGTCGCCATTATCCTTTGCAATTTTAAGTAGAGGTTTTAACGTGTTAAGATGTAGTCTGGCTGTTCTGCGGTCTTCTACAATATCGTTAATAATCTCTTTTATGTTTTCTACTTGCTGTTCTACACTGTTTTCGTTAGCGTTGCGTAGTTCCTTCCATTTGTATTTGGCTATCCAGTTACCTACAGTTTTTTCGGTAACATTTAAAGCGTTGGCTATCCACTTGGCTGTTTTACCGTGTTCTGTGTAGAAAATTCTGGCGCTGTTTTTTTCCTTTTCTTTTGCCATTATACTTATAATTATGAAGCAAATATCTACCTAATTCTTTCAGTATTGAATTTTTAGTTTTAAATAACTAGAAAAATTATACTTTTTTACCATTTTTTACTTACTGTTTAAAATCACAAATTTTTTAAAGCTGTTATAAAGCATCACATTTGCCTTATCAATTGTTTAAAAAATGACAAACTCACAACGTGGTATTATTATAGTTGGCACAGGCGTAGCAGGATTGGCAGCAGCTTGTTTAACATCTGTAGCAGCATGTAGCATTGGTAATGTAGTAGCAGATGCTAGCGCACAACCAGAAGGCAAAAGCAGACCGTTAGAAGTAACTGCCGAAAGCAAAGACGGTAAGGCATACATACGTATTATAGGACGTATAGCCGACTGGAATAGAAACAACAGTAGAGATTTTCAGCGTCAAGTAGACGAACTGTTAAAAGCACATACCGACTGCGAAGTTTATTTAAACAGTAACGGTGGTTCTGTTCTTGAAGCTACCGAAATTAACAACCAATTAAAACGCTTTAAAAATGTTACTATAACTATAGGTGCATCTGCTGCAAGTGCAGCAACTTACTTTACGTCGCACCATTATACCAAAGCTTATGGCAATAGCCAGTTAATGATACACAAACCTATGCTTGGCACATTTGGCAATGAAGACCAAATAAGCAAAGACCTTAAGCTGTTAAAGAACATCACAAAAGACTATATAAGTGCCTATTCAAAAAAGACTGGTAAAACACCAGCTGAAATTGAAGCACTATGGCAAGGTGGCGACCATTGGATGTCTGCCGAAGAAGCCAAAGCAGATGGCTTTATAGACGAAATTATTAACGAAGACGCTAACATAAGCGCAGAAGATGTTAAAATTTTAGAAGCTTGCGGTGCGCCTATACTTCCAGCACCTACAGCTTCACCTAAACCAGAACCTAATACTAGTAAAATAATGAACAGAGAAGAAAAAATAGCCTATTTAGGCTTAGAAGCTAACGCTACAGATGCCCAAATTGATGCAGGCATGACAGCGTTAAAAGTAGATGCTTTAAAACAACGTGAAGCAACTAAAGCAGCTGCAAAAGCAGAAGCTAATGCAGATGCTGAAAAAGTAAACGCTTTAGTAGATCAGGCTATTAAAGATAAAAAAATTACTGCCGACCAAAAGCAGACGTATGTAGACCTTGCAACTGCTAGTTATGATGCTGCAAAAACTGCTTTAGATGCAATGGTGTCTAAACCAAAGTTAAGTGCAGATTTAACACCAGACAAAGGCGACGAAGACTTAGACAAAGCACGTGCTAACTGGACACTAGACGACTATTTAGACAACGACCCACAAGCGTTTGAAAAAATGTTAGCAGAAAACCCAGAAAAAGCAGAAGCATTACAAGCTGCTTACTACAATAAAACAAACTAAACCCAAGCAGAACAATAGAAACCCAAATCTATTTGAAAACCACTTATTAAGAAAAAAAGATCATAACACTATTACACATGAAAAACTCCATTTTTAAACTATCAAAACAAGCATTGTTTTTAACAGCATTGCTTTTAGTTACAGTATTTAGCCACGCATTTTCTAACGATACGCAGACTACTGTAACCGTAGCTAGTGCAACCTTAGTAGCGTTGCCAGTAAAAAACCAGTTAGCTGAAAAAGAAATGATTAAGCAGCTGCGCCATGAACACACATGGGCATCTGAAATTAAATCTAAACAAAGCTGGGTTAACCAAGACACGATTAAGATACCTAAGCGTGGCGAAGCACCAGCAGTGTTAATTAACAACACTAACTACCCTATTGTTAAAAATAATCGTGACGACAGCCACGTAGTTGTAGCGCTTAACAAGTTTGATACTGAAAATACTATCGTAACTAAGGACGAACTTTATGCTTTGCCTTATGAAAAAGTAAGCGACGTGCAACAACAACACCGTGAAACGTTAGAAGACGAAACCATGGAGTATGGTTTATGGGGTCTAGCACCACAAGCAGCAGACGAAGCTAATAACGAATTTGTATTAGAAACTACTGGCGCAGACGATGGTACAGGTAGATTAAAATTAACTACTAAAGACTTAAGAACCTTACAGGCTAAAATGAACAAAGCTGGTATAAGCAAAAAAGGTAGAATTTTAATCTTATGTGACGATCATGTAAGCGACTTATTAGAAGAAGATAAAAACTTCTTTACGCAATACCATAACCACCGTGAAGGTATGATAAGCAGCAAATACTATGGTTTTAAAATCTACGAAGATAGTACTACACCAGAGTACGACGATGTAGCATTAACTAAGTTAGCTTACGGTAGTGCAACAGTTGGGCGCAAGTCTTCTGTAGTATTCCATGCTGGTAGTACAGCAAAAGCAGCTGGTACAGTAGAACGTTTTGCACGTGATGCATCTACAGACCCAGAATTAAGAGAAAACACAATAGGCTTTAGAGTGTGGCACATTATCGTAGCATACGGTATAGAAGGAAGTGCTGCCATTATATCTGGTAAAGCTGCCTAATCATATTTAAAAAGGCTGGCTAACTTAATGCAAGTAGCCAGCACCCTTTTTAGGGTTACAAAACCATGAGAAAAATAGATTATTTAGTAGTCCATTGTAGTGCCACTGTAGAAGGTAAGCACTTTACAGCCGAAGACATAGACCGCTGGCACAAACAGCGTGGCTGGTCTGGTATAGGCTACCATTATGTAATCTTATTAGATGGTACAGTACAAGAAGGCAGACCAGAAGCCAAAATAGGTGCGCATGTTAAAGGGTATAACAAAAACAGTATTGGTGTCTGTTACATTGGTGGCTTGTCAAAAGACAAAGCACCAAAAGACACCAGAACACCAGCGCAAAAAGCAGCTTTAGAACAGTTGTTAATAGACCTTAAAGACAAATACCCAAACGCAGAAATACGTGGGCATAGAGATTTTAGCAAAGACCTAAATGGTAATGGTGTGATAGAACCATTTGAGTTTAGCAAAGCCTGCCCAAGTTATAACGCATACCAAGAATACAAAGACTTATGCAGTTAAAAAATCATCTTTTAATTTTTGTTACATTGATTTTGTTTGTAGTTGGCTGCGGTACACCAAAGCCAACTATACAAACAACTGTTAGCAAAACAGACAGCACAAGCACTAAAGTAACCTACCAAAAACAAACAGATACGTTTACGGTAGCCGCAGACAGTGTAAAAATTAATGTGCCTATTGCAGCTTTGTCTTCTACACCTATAATTGCAACTTCAACTACAGGACGATCTAAAGCATCTGTTAAACGAGTTAACAACAATGTAGAAGTAGAATGTTTTGTAGACGAATACCAACGCATTATAGAGTATCAAAATACTTTAATAGAAACCTTAATACAAAGGTTTGAAAAACAACACACCACAGAAACCAAAACTGAATATAAAACACATTGGCTCGTTAAAGGTCTTGCAACACTAGGCGGTATAGCAATGGTTGTATTAGTAGGTGGTTTCGCATTTAAACGATATTTAAAACCCATTTAAAATGAAAAACACATATACTAAAGACCAATTGCAAAAAAGAGCGCAGGAAGGTGTTTTTAAAACCTATCCAAAAGCTACAAAAGCTTATGCAACGACAGATGGTTTAGAATTTTTAAGCCAAAACCGTGCGTATTTACATGCTGGTGCTAAAGGCAAAGTTTTTGAAGTTGTTAACGACAACCCAACGCCAGACGTACAGCAAAAGCCTAAAGCTACTGCAAAAGGCAATTTAGCAAAGTCGCAACCAGAAGCAGATAAAGCAAACGGTGTAAAAGCTAACACAGAAGACACTGGTAACACAGAAGACGCTGGTAACACAGAAGACGCTGGTAACACAGAAGACGCTGGTAACACAGAAGACACAAGAACACCAGAAGAAATTAAAGCAGAACAAGTGGCAAAAATGCAAGCTGCTAAAGAAGAAGCTAAAAACTTAAAAGACAAAGTAAGCGCTGCAACTTCTACAGAAGAAGTAGACGCTATAGTAAAAGATGTTACCTATAAATCAGTTTTAAAGGCAGCAGACGCAAAAAAAGAAGAACTAACTAAATCTGACGACTAATGGGTTTTAAAGGTGTATTAATAAACAAACAAAATGGTGGCTTAGGTCGTCGTAATGCTAGCAAAGATGCTGTAATGGCATTAGTTGTTGGTATGGACGTGGCTGGTATAGCTGCGGAATTAAACACAGCATACACATTATTGCAGCCAGCAGATGCAGAAGCAATAGGTGTAAATGCAGCTTATGATGCAAACGAAGGTTTACTAGCTTACAATGCTGTACAGGACTTTTTTAGATACGCACCAGATGGTACGTTAATCTTAATACCAACTACAGCTGGTTTAGAAGCCAGTGCTATGCTAGAAGAAGACGCATTAAAAGCGGCTATTAGAAGTAATAAAGATATTAAATGCATTGGTGTAATTGGTGCTACTTCCGAAGTAACACCATTAGCAGACGAAGTAGAAGTCGTACAGGCAGTAGTAGATAGTTTTGCAGCAGAAAGCAATTACATAGATGGTGTAATACTAGAAGGTATTGCAGACGCTGTAGAAATACCAATCGCTAACTATCCAGACTTACGTGCTAAAAAAGCGCCAAACGTATCTGTGTGTATTGCACAAGACCCTTATGTAGCTGGTTTAGACGCAGCTTATGCTAAAAATGCGTCTGTAGGTGCAGTTTTAGGTATGTTAGCAGTAAGACAGGTTAACGAAAACTTAGGAAGTGTAGACATTTTAAACAAGCCAGAAGGTTTTAAAGGTGCTGTAGACTATCCATTAACCGTTACAGGAACAGAACGCTTTGCTAGTGCAACCTTAAGCGATGGCAAAAACTTTGATGACTTAACACAACCAGAAATTAAAAGCTTAACAGATAAAGGTTACATTTTTGCTGGTGCTTTTGATGGTTATGGCGGTATTTTTTTTTAAGGTAG
>Ga0160419_101003_pt1 | contig 13563 bp, 19 predicted proteins | sample CelAP2metagpilot_2_FD_108196 | JGI IMG/M metagenome (GOLD analysis project Ga0160419, IMG submission 108196) | Phycosphere-associated microbial communities from Cellana algal ponds in Kailua-Kona, Hawaii, USA - Cellana AP2-4-25 metagenome pilot ... | reverse complement strand
GGGTGGGGGTGGTGGGTGGTGGGGTGTGTGGGGGTGGTGGGGGGTGGGTTGTGGGCGGGGGGGGGGGGGGGGGGGGGGTAAAGAGTGGCTGTTGTTGTCCTGCCCAGGGGGCATGGAAGAACTTCTTTGACATTTGTTGCTGATTGCGTCATCGGGCCTCAATTTGCCGCCCCGACTCAAAGAGCTTTTAGGACCCTTACCCAACGCAACTCATCAAACCCATCCCCATCACCAGCAACGAGAGGCACGTATGCAAGGACTGGGCCTTATACTGCCAGTTGCCACTGCCTCCCTCGTGTCGTTGGTTGGTCTTGCCGCCAACGCTTCTGCCGGCCCACAAGAACTTAAGGTAATTTCGCTTGCCCCGCCACCCAACTACTAAAAGCCACTCTACGAAATACGAATCATCAAAAGTTTCTCGTCCATGTCTGCCTCCTCGTCATCGGCCCAAGGCCAAGCCCTTTCACCGCCTTCCGACGAAGAGGCCACTAACGGCCCGGGCGCCTCGCTGCACGGCGTGAGCGCGCATGGCCTGGTAAGTCTGGAGCGGGCCGAGCACATCTTACAACGGGTGATTGACACAGTCAATGACCAAGGCCTACAAATTTCCAGCCTGTACCTGCTGTTACAGACGCTGGTGGGCACTGAGACCAACCCCTTGCCCCGTAGCCTCTTGAATGTAGAGGGCAATTTTTCCCGCCTCAACCATCGGCTAGATCGAGTCGAGAAAGCAATTCATGTCCCGGGGGTGGCTCCCAGCGTGCCTATCGGCGAAGTCGTGAGTACCAACGGAGTAGAACTCAATCATGCCCTGGATATGCTGCACAAAAAGGCGAACCAAGCAGACGTAGAAGCGCGCCAGCACAAGTTAGAGGAGGAAGTGGCCGAGGTTTATGCGTGGGCAGGGGCTCGTGAGCTGGTCGAGAGATTGGAGGAATCGAATCGGGCGACACGTACGCAGGTGCAAGCTATGGAAGCAGCGTTGGGATGTAAGGTGGACAAGGTGGAGATGGCGGGGATGGAGGCGACGTTGAATCGTATCAAGATATATAATAGTCGAATGGAGGGGTTGGAGCAGGGCCAAGCCCAGGACATGGCGCGTGTTCGGGCGGAGGTACAACTGCTGCAGGAACGACGCATTGCGGCGGATCAGCAGTTGGAGGTGACGAGGAAGGCGCTGGGAGCTCTGGAGGAAAAGCATGGGGCGTGGAAGCGGGAGACATTGGAATTGATGAAAGAGGTTGGTGATGGATAGTGGCGGGGAATGCGGAGGAGTAGAAGGAGGGGAGAAGAAAATGGAAAAGGAAGAGGAGGAATAGGAACCGGACGACGATAAAATGGACCACGATGAGGAGGAGGAGATAGATGGGTGGAAAGGCCAGCCTGACATCGAGGAAGGTCCAGGCGGAAAGACGGAAATTCTTGTACTCCTCACTGAAGACTCACCCTCGTTCACTCCCTCCTTCCTCCATCTTTTCTCCCTCCTCTAGGTTGATGGAGAGCTGGCACAGATGGCATCATTATCTCAACTGGAAGGCAAGCTTGATGCAAGAGTGTGGGAGAGGGAGTGGAGGTTGGCTTGTGAGCGATTAGATTCAAAGGTAGATCTGCCAGAGATGGCGGCAATGGCGGAACGTGTGGGGGGGGTTGAGGAGGACGTGGTGCGATTGGGGAGGGAGAGCGATCAGTACTCGCGGTTTGTGGCCTGGTTCTATTCGAGAGGGGAGGCGTATGAGCATAATTTGAATGCGCTCGATAGAACGATCGGGAGGTTGGCTAAGGAGTCGTTGGGGAAGTACCTAGAAGGGAGGTGGGGAGGTCGAGAGCGCGAGAGAATTCAGGAGCCGGAAGTAGACGAGGCGGAGAGGGAGGAAGAAAGCGATTTAGCATTCTCGTCGTCGTCATCGGAGCGGTCGTCCTCACCGGGGTTTGGGGGGAGGAGAGGAGGAGGGCGGCTTGAAGGGGGGAAGGAGAGGGAGGAGACACGCACGCTTTCGCCGGTAGCGTAGGAGATGATTGCAGCAGAGACGCTGTGAGTATGGAGGAATAAATGGCTTTAATACGTAAAAATACATAGATGGGCACAGGAACTTATAACGTAATCCCTCCCGAAAGTAAAACAATTGATGCAATATCGACTCACCAACCACCTTGAGGCTTCTAGTCTACCATTTCACGCTTCTTTCTGTACCCACCTGCTCACATCACCTGATCTATTTCAACCATTCATGTTCTTGTCCTCCTTCTCCCCGACTGCTGGACAGGATGTCAGAGTGCATCGTTGACATGCTTTATTTTCCTGCCTCCTCCTGCCTCCTCAGTCACCCGACATGCTCCTGCCTCTACTCTCCCATTCGCCATCGACTGCTGCCGCCTTCATAGACAGGACAGACAACGGGTTTCCTTGAATAGTACAAAAAAAGATAAATTTTGGATCCATGGTCGATGCCCCACACAGTCTTGATTGAATTTTGCGGCCAAATGTCGCAAATGAAAATGAAGCTCACGGTTTACAGGGACTGAGAGGAGACGCAAACCAATCCACCATGGAGACGATTGCTCCTCTTCAGGGGTAGCAAACCATATTTTGTTAGACCCTTCAGAATCCTCGCTCGTCACTGTGTCCACACATTCTCACGCCGATACCAGCGCACATATCTGCCCGCAAACATTTGCCACATCTAGGCGGCCCGAGAGGAGATCGGGGCCCCCGGGAGGGTAAGGAGGTAAAATTCCCAAGCACGAAGTGCCTCGAGATATTTTGTGTAAATTAGACCATGTTCGTGCGGGTGTGATGATCTGCACGGTAGAGTGTCGGCTTGCTATGATACGACCGTAGTAAACACCACGGAGGGTGCACTTTAAAAGAACAAGTCAAGTCAAGTCAAGTGACGAACGCGTTGTTTGCGCTGATGACGCCCTTGTCTTGTATTTGCTTTAACCAAAGCGATCATTCACTCCCGCCCGCTCCCCTTCATAGAACGTCTCCCAAGAGCACCTCCTCCTTGTCTTCGTATAGCGCCAGGGAGGTGAGTGGTGGCATCCCAACGCGCAGGCCCCGGGCACACAGGACGCGACCTGGAGACCTCATCATCGCCAACTTGTTCATTCCCTTTCAGCACTTCACCCAGCCATACACTATGTTTGACAAGCTTTGGGATGGACTGTGCCTTGCGGAAGCCTTTGGGGCCGAGACAATGGCCGTCACGGTCTGGACCGTGTTTGTATGTCTGTTGCGGGCTTTGCTCTTCTCCATCCGAGTCTTTGTGTGGGTCCCAAATGCATTAGTCTTTGCCAACCCCTTCCTCATGGAGCGCTTTCTGCAGGCTTTCCGAAACAAGGCATCGCCGTTCTCATCGTCATTATTGTCGGGTATCAAGAGGAATAGCAACGGCTACGCTGCTGCATGCGCCACCATTGCCGACATGTCGTCCTCCTCTTCCTCCTCTTCCTCCACCGTCTTCCCATCCTCGTTGACCTGCAGGACGCGTGTGGTACCCCACTTGCCCGTCCGCATCGCCGAGAGCCTGCTAGGACGAACGCCGTCCATTTTTGTGCTCTTACCAGCGCATTTCCTCGGGGGGATTATGGGTGTCACAATTGTGAAACTCTTTCTCGGCCCTAGCTCCTTCACCCAGTCTTACTCAGCGCGAGCATTGCTCCCTATTATTTATGGCGGCAGCAATGGTGATGCGGCCCCGCTGTTACTGCTGGGCTGGTGGGTCTTTATCAAGGAGATCCTAGTGACGGCGCTTTATGTGGTAGGCTTACTGGTTCTACCTCAGGTGTTTATAATTAATCATTTGCCGAGACAGTGTACATATGCCTGCTTGCTGCCATTACTGCTTATCCGCCTTCCCGACCAGACGCCAGCATTTGCGCCCGCAACTCTCTTTTCGCTCTGGTTCACGAGCAGGGATACATTGCGGGCGGTGCATGGCATGACCTCGATTCAATATGAACATGGTGAGTGCGTGGGGTTGAGAGGGAACGGGTTTTGATGCAAATGGCAAGATCGGAAATAGACCAGGATCCCTCGAGTCATCACTTTCGCTCGTTTTTTTATCTCTATTCTTCACATTCACAGTCTTTGGGCCCATCTTGGGGGGGTTTCTGGCAGGCGGCGTGATGGTGGCATGCTTTCCCGACGATGATGTACCGCTGTAGCTGTGTACTCAGTCTTGGAGTAAAAACTAATCAAAGAATGTAAATAATGAGCAATTGCAACAAGAAGTACATGGAACATTTTTTGGCACACAATTATTTCAGAAGCTACTCGTTTTTTTTCGGAGACATGTTTGGACCATGCAGATCGGAACGGAAGGACGTATTCGGCTTCTTCGTTCGGAGCCCTTGCCCCCTCCATCTTTTACTTTATTTTTGTCATAAGCCTTTCAACCCACAAGAGCACCCTTAAACATCAACATAGAACCGCAGGGAAAGTAAGCCGGGACCTGGCAAAGCTTTGTGGGAGAAGGCCCATCATCGTAACCCTTCCAAGGGCGTCCAGGGTTCTTGATTTCCTCACGGGTCATCGCTCGTGTACCATGCCCTTCTCATGCTGTTGCCTGCAGTGTGTGGACACTTCAACTATGGGCATTCAAGAACGCTTCGGGAATTTTGTCGGGTGAGTATAGTGCTCAAATCTGTCAGTGGGCGGCCTTGGGGAGGTCTTGTCGCGACTAGGCTGGCAACGTGTGTGTGTGGACTGGGAACAGCAGTGAAACGTACCGCCCACTATCCATTTGAATGTTGATGCTTTGTTGCGCTGCAGGCAGTATTTTTTCCCGACACAAATGTAAGCGTGAGGGGATTAAACAGGGGAGATGAGAGAGCGTGGCGCGAGTACCTTGAATCCTTGCGTATATGCCCTGTCATGTCCTGGTCTTTGAATCAACCATTTTCTCATACATCTCGCACTCGTCCTAAACAATACTATTCTGAACAGCATTTTGCCTCCGGGACTGAATTGCATCATGTGGCCGATCGACAACGTGGTGGGCCGTGTGAGTGCGCGGGTCCAGCAGCTGGTTTGTGACTGCGGCACCAAGACCAAGGATAATGTCTTTGTATCCGTGCAAGTGATCGTCCAGTACCAAGTTATTGTCACGCAAGCCTACGATGCTTACTATAAGCTCACTGATCCCAATCTCCAAATTCGCTCGTAAGTATCCCCTGTCTCTTTCTGTCCCTCTGTGTACTTCTGTCTTTGTGTCTTTCTATCTCGGGTTGTGTGTGTGTGTGTGAGTGTGTGTGTGTGTGTGTGTGTGTGTGTGTGTGTGTATGTGTGTATGTACGTACGTATGTATGTATGTGTGTGTGTCGCTCTCTCTCCTTCTTTTTCTTTTCCCCCCTCTTTTTCCTTCTCTCTCTATCTCATTCATTCCTTTTCCCCTCTGTCCGTTTTCACCCACGCCCACGCCATCACATCTCAACTCGACATCTCTTTCACATTAAATTCTCTCTCCCCACTCCTGTTATGTAGGTACGTAGAGGACATCGTGCGCTCCACTGTGCCAAGGATGGAGTTGGACTCGGCATTTGAGGCGAAAGAAGAGCTTGCGCACGCCATCCGCGACTCGCTGCAGCAAACCATGGGGACGTACGGGTAAGTCAGCACTGAGTGCGTTTGTGTTCTTCCTTTTTCCGTCGGCCATGCGACAAAGCAGCTTTCTGGACATGAAGTGAGCAGATTTCCGGGTAGCTGACTTCTCTCTTCCAGTTTCTACTGTGCCCCTTAGGAGCTGCAGATAAGGACGACTGGCAATCACCACACCACTGACCTATGCATTCAAACCCTCCAGGTACACCATCATCCAGAGCCTGGTGGTGGACATTCGGGTGGACGAGAAGGTCAAGACGGCCATGAATGAGATTAACGCTGCTAAGCGTTTGAGGGAGGTAAGTGGGAAGAGAACACCCCACGTCCTCCACTTGTCTCTTCCTTCCGACGACTGTGTCCGTTCTGTCAGCCGTTTAGACCATTCTCCAAAGACTCATGTCATGACCAACCCTCCCTCTATAACAGGCGGCGGCCGAGAAGGCAGAGGCGGATAAAATCGTGCAGGTCAAGGCCGCGGAAGCCTCTGCCGAGAGCAAATACCTCTCGGGGATGGGCATCGCGCGGGAGAGGAAGGCGATCGTGGATGGCCTACGGGGAAGCGTGGAGGAGTTCTCGGAGGTGGTGGATGGAGCCACGCCGAAGGATGTGATGGATTTAATTTTGCTGACGCAGTACTTCGATATGCTCAAGGTATGCTAGTGGGCTGGGAGGGGAGAGGATGGGGTCGAGGACGGACGAATTAAGCGTGTCCTGCATGCGTCAGTCCCTATATTTCACCACCTCCTTTTTGTGTATGTGGTGTTACTTTTCATCGAGGCTATCACGCACAGTCTTCTAGGCTCCCTTGCTGGCTTGGCCCTTGCGATGCGACATCTTTTTGTAAAGCCCGCATACGCATATCTTACTCCCTCCTCCTTTCCGCCATTGCACACACATACAGGACGTGGGCAGTAATCCCAGTGCCACCACCCTCTTTATGAACCACGGCCCCAGTGCCGTCACGGAGCTCAAGGAGCAGTTGAAGGAAGGCATCATGACCAAGGCCACAACTGCATCTTCTTGAGACAAACTAAGGAAAAAGTATTCGAAAATGCCGCATGAACATTTTTTTGAATTTCGAATGGGGGGAGGCGAGGCCCGTGACGCGTGCGTAGACAGGGTGCACCCCGACAGGACAAAAAGTGGAAAGGGAAGATGAAAATGCATGTCACCGGCAGAGTGTGTAAGCGTATGGCCCTCGTTGCCACACTATTTATTTCCTTTCGCATTCTTTCAATCTCTGTACAAAGTTCCTTTGATTTTCACCATCTCCATCCCTTCATTCACAGCTCCCCCTCCCGCTACCACCACCATTGACACCGTGATAAATAAAACCTGCCACGCGCTGATCTTCGTCGGCATGATACATTATTTACCAGCTTATCCACACTTTTCGCTCCTTGTCTCCCACTTCCCTCCCTCCTTCCCTTCTTCAGCTCCCTCCCTCCCTCCTTCCGCTTTCTCCCTCCCTTACAGCCCAATGGTACGAAGAATTGGCTTACTATTAAGGACCACCAATGTCACCAGCACGATGAGTATCAGCACATTACCTACCACTAAAACCTTACATATCCGATCCGAGGACACCTGGCGCTTAAACCGGCGCACCATAAAGTCAGCTCGGTCCAACCCATTCCCAATGCGCGCCGTCTCGTTGGCAAGGGAACGAACCTGCTGTCCCTGCGCCTCCACATTGTCTTTCGCCTTGCTCGCCACCTCCAACGTTCGGTCCAGCGTCTCCAATTGACGGGCATAGCTTTCTTTCATCCCACCCTGCATGCGATCAATCTCTTTTTTGTACTCGTCATCCGCCGTCTCATGGTCTATATGCACGCTGTGCGAATCGGAGTATTTGATTTTTAGCTCTATGCGACGCACCTCATCCTGACAATGCCGAACGCGCTTATCCACCCCGCGCAGCATCTTTTTCCCATCATTACGCTTTGTCGGGTCCTTCAAAATCCGCACGGCCCGGTCACAGTTCTTACGGGCCTCCCGCACCTCTTCCAATCGGCGTTCGCAAGCATCAATCAATTTGCGCTTTTGCAAAGCCGCAGTCGTGGTGCTCTCCTCGGACACCCTGAGGTTTGCCAGATGGTCCTGTAGCTCCCGTACCCTTTTTTTCAACTCTTCTTCCCTGTTGTACGAAGATAATGGTTGGAAGGATGTGTGGGGAAAGTGTGCAAGAGGAGTGAGATGCATGTCATCCGGTCAACGGAGATAAAAATCCACCCGTCATGGCAAGCCACTTTACCAGTGTACCACCGTCCTCATCATTTTGTACACCTCGCCTCGCGTTCCTCCACCGAAACGTACCAGTGCTCCACGGACATACTTGTAATGCTCCTGCTGTTGCTGCTGCTGCTGCTGCACCTCCCCCCCCCTCGAAGAGAAGAGCCTTGATACGCGTGTCAGCAAGCAAAGCCACCTACGGCAAGCCTGGCTATAATCGATTGCCTTGACCTGTATATTAGTTATACGCGGAGTGTATGTGGTCAGCTGTGCTGCTGTTTTTCGGAAAGCAAGAGAGGATATATGGAACTACTACTACTACTTGACTGGCGTGATTCGATCTTTTGGCGTGCGCCATTCAGGCCTCAGTGAGGGCTTTTTATTATGCCGCGTACCGATGCAGGCCGACACTGTACCGTGCAGATTATCACACCCCCATGGGTGGGATGCTTAGTTATTATGCATCACATGAAGGCCTGTGCGGCTCCGATATACGTTTGCCCCGTCCCCGACCATCACGGTCGAGCTCCTCAAACCTCCTGCCTATGGCCTCCCACCAACAAGTAAATCAACCCAAATCAAAGCGAATGAACGAGCAAATAGTCTTGGAGCCAATGCATGGACTGCCCAAGAGCTATGTTGTTTCTTATCCTGTCCCGTCCACCGACACTTTTCTCCGAAGCCACTCAAAATTCACCTCGGCCTTGGTCTTGGCTTTCTTGGCAGCCGCTTTTTTCTCCCCTCCAACATCCAAGGCTTTCTTCAATTTAGTCATGGGCAATGCCTTTTTCTTTATTGATGTACCCGTTGTCAATTCAGCGCTTACTCCAAGGACCTGATCTAGCGTCTGGGCTGGCACCATCTTCTCTTTCATAGTCTTCTTCTTTGGCTTTTCGTCGGTGTTGCGGTCGCTGTTGTTGAACGGCGCCTGGTCCATGGCAGGAGGTAGAAGAGGGGGCGGCGGGAGAGTCTTTTTGGTAGCTGAGGAGGAGAAAGAGGAGGAGGGAGGGGGAAACACGCCGGCCGACGTTCCAGTCAACTGGTTCGAAATCAAATTATCGTCCTCCTGCTCTTTGTCGTCGTCAAAAATGTTGTTGTTGTTGCTGCTGCTGCTGCCCTCGCCGTCTTCTTGTTGCTGGCGTGCCAAGGAGGAGGAGTTGGTGTGGGACGTCGGAAATGACAAGGGAGCAGTGACAGAAGGGGGAAGAAGGGTTAAGCCCTTCTTCTTGTTCTTCTGAGCCGGACTGGGTTTCTTTACAGTGGGCGGCTTGCGCGAGATTGATGCCGCGTAGAATGAAGGGGAAGAAAAAAGAGAGGAGGAAGAGGATGGGGGACACAGGGTGGTTTTGACTGCCGCGTCTGCCGGAGCAGCTGCCCGTGCCCCTCCCCCTACCAAGATAACCATCCCTCCCTCTTTTCTCCCCCCTCGTTCCTGCTCCTCATCCCGCAGCTGCCTGGCAGTTTTGAGGGCGCCGGGGCTTACTTTTTGGGGGGAGGTCAGGCATTTACCGACGGGCACAAGAGAGAAGGAGGAGGGAAGTATAGAGGTGGTAGTGAAGGCTTTGGTGACCCCAGGGAGGGCGGTAAGCAGGTGAAGGAAGGTAGAGCTCAGACGGGTATAGGCTTGCGTGCTGCGGGAATAGTTGTGTGCGAAGTGAGAGACGAGACAGGCGGCTGGGTATGTGATGGAGGCGCAGCCATGACCCCTGACCAAGACGCGGACGTAGTCGAGAGGGTGGGGGGGAAGGGGGAGGGAGTGCGCGAGGCGCCAAAAATCGCGCATGCTGTGGGGAAAGGAGAGTGGTGGGAAGAGACGGGTCAGGGCGTGCAGGCCAAAGGAAGATCAAGCACCGTACCTTTTTTCATCCCTCGGGGACTCAGTGTCGTAGCCATGGCGAGCGTTCGCCTTTTCCAAGGGTGTCAGCTCCAAGACGGGCGAGGGCAATGAGGCAAGCAGTCCTAAAGTGGTCAGCTCAGGCAGGAACCTGACAGCGCGCATTTCCAGCACGGCCTCACCCGGGGGGAAGAGGCCAACCCCTCCATACAACCCTTCCTCATCGGGTGCGTCGGCCTCCACTTTTTGCTGTTGCTGATGCTGCTTCTTACCGTCCATATTTTGCTGGTGCTGGTTGGAAAGATGCTGAAGGAGGGCGAAGGGGGGATGGACGCGTTTGAACACCATGGGCTCAAGGACGAGGGTGAGGCCAAGTTGTCCTTCAGGGGACCAAGGCTCTTGGGTAGAGCGCATGTTGATGGAAACTATGATTTTGGCTGCTTCTACGAAGTCGACCTTACCACCACTGTCCCCATCCTCCTCGTTCCATCGCGGCTCGGGAGGAGCCAGAGCAGGAGAAGGAGGAGGAGGAGGATGAGGATGAGGGAAGAGGTCAGAGTGGCGGGCATAAACGTCATCGTAGATCCTAACCCAGCCTTTTGCCCCCAAATATCGATTCATCAAATGTTCGGCCAACATAACGAGGTGTCTCTCATGCACAGCATTCACGCTTCCAAGCTCCACCGCTGCCACGGTCAAACCGCACGTTGTGGCGCAGTAGCGGACATCGGCCTCGGAGACGCCTGGGAAACCCCCGAAGCAGAGGATTTGATTCAAGGGCTCACTTTCATTGTGTGCAGGGAGAGGAAGGACAAGGACCCCGCGGGAATGTTCTTGTTCTTCTAAAGCATTGGCCTGCGCGCGCGTGGGTTGAGGTGTGGTGAAGGGAAGGGATGATAAGGGGGGACGAGGAGAGGGAGGAGGGAAGAGGCGATGAAGGAGAAGGAGGATAAGCGAGAAACGGGTGAGGGAAAAAAATCACAAATTATAAGTAAAGTGAGGCAAATGGGAGGAGGGAGGAACAAGAAAGGGACGAGAAGAAGAGGAGTACTACGAAGGACTAGAAGGTATACAAGATCGTTTCTTACCAGATGAAAGGCGGCGGTTCGGCTGGCTGCGGCTGGAAGGCAGATGAAGGTGACTTGGAGTTCGTCACATTCTTGAAGGTGCGTGAGAACAGGCGGGAGCTTGACTTCTAGGTGCAAAAGCGGCATTGTTGTGGTGACGAATGGGCCTGTATAGTGAGGAAGGAGGAGGAGGAGGAGAAAATGGAGGAGGAGGAGGAGGAGGAGGAGGAGGAGAAAGAGGAGAAAGAGGAGAAGAAGGAGGAAAGTAGGGACGCGGGCATACTGACGGCCAATTAAAGAAATAACGCGTGATTCAGGAAAAAATAGCATGGCTTTGTCTGCGCCTGGCCACCTGAGGGTCTTAGGGGAGGAGGTTCTGGGTTTTGGCGCCAACAAGCGTTTTTTAAGCGATAGAGGCGAGGCCCCCCAGCCTCCCTCAGTCATTCCCCAATCTCTTGTCGTAAGGATGTGCCCTCGCACTCATGCAAATTTGAGTGGTGCTCATGCGTGTCTCATCACGCGCAAGAGTATGAAGTCGACAAGCGTATCTTATCACTCTGTATCAGGCAGGCGCGCGTTGTCGGGGTCCAGGTCATTTCCTCCAAAACAAGAGGAGAGCAATCGAGCGAATTGAACTCATGAAATAAGGGCGGAGGCAAAGCGATGAAATCAAGTCCTCGCATCCCATCACACAAAAACACAGCCATAGGCACGGAAACATGGCGACGCAACGCTGTGACTATTTGATGGAGGAGGAGTCAGCGGAGAAGAGTACGCAAGGTGAGCAGGAAGACCACCCGACGCTCGCATACCTAAAAGTGGATGGAGTGCCCGGAGAAGCCATGCGGATCCTCAAGGCCGGGGAGAACACCATCGGTAAGTCCGTGAATATGCACTTTAGTCAGAGCGCGTGTATGGCAAGAGGGGATGTGCTGGCCTTTGACAGGGAAGCAACGCGGTCGTCTATTTTACACGTGGGTAATCTGTGCTTTTCTCCCGGGCTTGGTTGCTCCATGCAGACACCTCATTGAGTCCTAAATTCCTCCTTTCCCATCTATTCAGGCCGCGAACCCACCAACAGCATTGTTCTAGACCATCCCGGCATCTCAGACCATCATGCCAACCTGACCCTTACCGACGACGGAGGCATCATGTTCCTCAAGGACCTAAGCGCCAACACCTGGGTGTTCGACACAACCCAAAACATTTTCCGGCCCGAGGCGTTCTCCATCGTAAAATATGGAGATAAACTCCGCTTTGGTCCCATTTCGGCCATTCTCACCCTCCCCGCCCGCGATGAGCAACAACAAGCCACCGTGATAGCCGCTGAGGCCGTGTACCAGCAATCCCAGGAGCAGCAGCAGCAACAGGAGCAGCAACCACAACACCAAAGGGCAGGGAAAGACACTGCTGCTGTAGCGGCAGGAGGAAATCAGTTTGGATTCGCTCTGCCCCTTCCTGGTGGTGGAGCTGTTGCTGCTCCTGTCGCTGCTCCTTTTGTAACTTCTGAAGTTGCTGCTCCCCCGGCGCCTGCTGCTCCTGTCCCTGCTCCTGCTGCTGTGCCTGCAACTGCCCTCCCTACGCAGCCGATTGGCTTGAATTTGGAGGACGAAGGAAGGGAGGAGCAAAAAGAGGAAAGGGAGGAGATGGAGGACACGCAGGCGATTGAATCAGCGCCCAGCCCTGTTTCGCCTGCTGCTTCTGCTGCTGCTACTGCTGCTGTTCGTGCTGCTGCTGCTACTGCTACTGCTGTGGAGACGGTAAGGGGGGAAGGGAGGCAAGACTTGGAGGAGAAAGGCACAGATACACGATTTGCGGAGGAGGACAAGGGAGTGGGGGAGGGAGAGGCGACCACCGCTGTTGCTTTGACGGCGGCAGAAGGGTCGCTGAATGCATCGCAGGAGGCCTGTGTCGTGGGGGACGCCGGTAAGGAAGGGGGGGAGGGGGACGACGCGATGGAGGACGCATCCAATGCCTCTTCAGCAGACATGATGGATGGATCGGGTGTTGTTGCAGAGGAGGAGTGGGGGGGAGGGGGGGCGGAGACGGAGAAAGAGGTGACTCCTGCCCACAGTCGCGCTTCGACCCGTCCGCCAACTCCGGCCGAGGAGGAGGAAGAGGATGAGAAGGATGAGCAGGGGGAGGCTGTGGAGACGGATGATGAGTGCGAGGAGGAAGGCGAAGGCCGCATGTCGCCTGCCATCGCTGCTGCTTCTACTGCCACGGAGAAGGAGGAGGAGGAGGAGGAGGAGGAAAAAGAGAAGGAGGGGAGGCCAGTACCACCCGCCCTATCTTGCAACCCCAGCAGCATTACAAACGAAGGAAAGGAAGGTGGGAGGAGAGGAGGAGAAGCACAAGAAGAAGTGGAGGAGGAGGAAGGGACATCGCCGACAGCTGTGGCCCAACAGCCTGCTGAGGACGAAGAAATAAAGGAAGTTGTAGATGAAGGGGAGGGAGAGGACCTGATGGCTGGAACAGCAGAAGCAGCGAGGAAAGGGGAGGACGTAGAGCTTGCTTCTGTGGAGATGGAGGAAGTAGAGGAACAGAAGGAGGAGCAAGAGGAGGAGGGAGGGTTTGGTGATGATGTGCCGACGAAGGCATCTGAGGGAATGTGTTTTGAGGAGGCTGAGACGATACCCCCTCTCAGGTACGCCCAGAAGGAAACGGAGGAGAGGGAGGAGGAGGAGGAGGAGGGGGGGGGGGGGGGGGGACGGGGGGGGGGGGAGGGGGGGTGTACGTGAGGAAGGGGGGGGGGGGGCGGCGGCGGGGGCGGGGGGGATGGGGAGGGGGGGGGGCAGGGAGAGAAAGGGGGGAGAGGAAGAGGAGGG
>Ga0160419_101000_pt1 | contig 13619 bp, 21 predicted proteins | sample CelAP2metagpilot_2_FD_108196 | JGI IMG/M metagenome (GOLD analysis project Ga0160419, IMG submission 108196) | Phycosphere-associated microbial communities from Cellana algal ponds in Kailua-Kona, Hawaii, USA - Cellana AP2-4-25 metagenome pilot ... | reverse complement strand
GGGGGGGGGGGAGGGGGAGGAGGAGGAGGAGGAGGGCAGAGAAAGGGTGGCCATAGGAAGGGACAGATGTCATTGCCGAGGCAAGGGAGTGGGCATATAGGTGCGGGTGGGGGAGGAGGGATGTATGTGCAACAACAACAGCAGCTTCATTATCAGGGGATAAGCCATGATTCGAGTTTCTCGGCTGCAGACGACCGGAAACGGAAAAGATAAATAGGGGGAGGGAGGGAGGGAGGGAGGGAGGGGGAGGGGTTTACACAGGGGTGAGACTTAAAGTTGAAGCAAAGAGAGGACAGATACGCGTGCCAGGCAACGTTTGTTCACTTCTCTCTTTCTTTTTCTTGGGTCATTCAATCGCATGTTTTAAAAACTTTCGTTCAGTTGAATCGTGTCCACGCTTCGCTCACCGCACTCTACGCTACCGACAAGGGTACTTTCCGTTTTGTTCTCTCCAGCCGGTCTTACCCACGCACCCATGCTCTTCCTGTCTTCATATTCCATACACCTACATTCTCCCTCCATCCCATCCGAAAACCAAGTCCCCCAACATTCTGGAAGTTCCTTCCCCTTCGACCAATCAATAAATAACAATTTCCTCCTCTTCACTCCCTTCCCTTCCTGTTTCATCCCAACGCCACCTAGTACCGATCCTCCTCTTCCGTCGTTGCCGCTGCGGCCGCCGCAGCCATTAGACCCCATCCTCTTTCCTTCCCTTTCCTGTTCCCGTAGCTCTGCACTACAGGGGATATACCCGCCGGAGTCTTCCACCGTGGGGACCGGCGTGGCGACGACGTGCTCCCCAATAGCAGAGAAGATGGAGCCGAAGAAGCAGGAGCAGCAGGAGCGGCAGCAGCAGCTGCGGCAGGGAGAGGCGGCAGGCTTACTGAGAGGAGAGGACAGCTCGGTCCTTCTCCATTGGCGTGGCCACATCCCTCACGGCTGGGGCTTCGGCGAGAACTTCGCCTGCAGTTTAATGCCCCTTCCTTTCGACCAATGCTACTGCTGCTACTGTTGCTGGTACTGGTGCTACTGGTGCTATTGCCACTGACCCGTTGCTGGTGCTGGTGCCGGTGTTGGGAGGACTGATGCCAAGACGTGGAGAAAGACCCACGGCTGCTGCTGCTCCCGACTACCACACCCATGGCCGAACGCGAGACAAAGTTCAGAAAGTTGAGCGTGCCCGCCAGAAGAATCACAGGCCAGGCCACCAAAGTGATCAAGAGCAGGGCAGGAAGGAGGACGGTGATAATCAGCGGCAACACCAACAAAAAAAGCAGCGAGGCCAAGCTCCCCTGAGGACGAATGATCCGTGTCCCTCCCTCCTTCTCCCCCCTAAAACTCTGCGTCTGAATAAACTGTTCCAGCAGCGCGTCTTTTTCCAACCATCGAGCATCCAACCACTGCTCGGGATTATTAACCAAGGCCTCATCGACTTCGTACGTCTTGACGTGGACATGAACCTTCGGACATGCCCGTCCCTGTATCATTTTGAACACGTTCGGGACGTCCATGTCTTGTTCTCGCTCGTAGCCCATCTCATAGGTGGGAACTTCGCCTGAGTAACCGTGATAGGCGACGGTCAGATCGTAAATAACAGGAGAATGGCCATGGGGGGACTGGCACATTGTCTCGACCAAAGCCGCAAAGCCCGTGGAACGCGGTAGGATGCAATGGTTGAGGTGAGGCCTCTTCTGCTCACGGCCGAAGCGGTGGGACTTGGTGACAGCTTCAGTGTTGATGGTCGTGCCCTCTGGAAAGAGGAGCAAGGCACACTTATACCCGTCCTCGACAAACGACGACAACAAGCGCGTGAACGCCCTCCGGTCCCTCTGCCAATTGCGTTGCAAAAAACAAAATTCAAATTGTTTCATCCCCCAGCCCACGATGGGGACCACAGCCAATTCGGCTTTCAAAATGATCTTCAACCGTCCATGCATTCCGTAGGCCCGCGCCACTTCCCAGACATACCAAAAATCCGCATCCACCTGGTGATTCGCGATGATGATGGCCGGACGAGAGGAATCCACAGTGTTAAGCACGATGTCCCCTGTCAGAATCATCTCGCTCTTAGGGAGCAAGTAGCTCATTACTGAGACCCACATCCGTTGCCACCAGTGACCAATGAGCCTTCGGGCCGTCAGGCGGGACCAAGGACGGACGGTTACAAAGACGAGGAAATTCAAAATATTGATGCCGAAGGACATGGCCATCACGAGCCCGCAGAGGACGACAGCGTGGGCCATGGAGAAGATTGTGCTCTTGAATGCTCCTCGGGGGGTGCCCTTCGTGCCGGAGGCGGAAGGGTTGTTTGTCTGCCTTTGAATGTCGCCTCGCCGCTGTTGAGGGGTCCTGCCATTACCATTGCTCTGAGAGTCCATCTCGGATTCTGAGGATGAGGAGTGGAGGGAGGGGGACTCGCGGAGGGAGTTTTGATTGAAATAGTCGGGTGGGCTGGAGGCGTGGGTGCTGCGGATCGGATTATCAATGCTGTAGGAGGAGCTTTCGTGCTGGTAGGCGCGCGACCTGGGAGGGTCCGCATAGGTCGGCATGGCTTGTGTGACTGACGTGAGTGAGAAACTGAGGAGACGAGGAGACGAGGAGACCTCGTGGTTGTCGTGTGGGGCGTGTGGGAGCAATGCGCGGGAGTTGGGCTGGACAGTGAAGCTTCTTCTTTCTGCTGTCAGGTGGCGGTGTCAAGAGGTTGATGCCACCAGCCTGTGAGGGTGAAGGGGGTATTAATGTGAGGCACAGCCAGTTAGGTCTGAAAAGCACATTTGTTTGTGTACAGTCTTGGATTGGACGCAGGATGGCCAAATAGGTGTGGATGTGGTGCCCATCGTGTGGAATCTGCCGAAAAGAGTGACATCACCATACTAAGTACCCACCTGGAGGAATGAAGATCGAAACGGCCCATGCCTTGCGGGTGTCCATGCGTGTGATATATCTGTTGTGTAGGGCGACCACATAGCTATACAAGTGAGTAGAGAGGGCGTAGCGAGCAAGCTATCCAGCAAAGCAAAAGCCACACAATCCTTAATCGCTCGCTTCGACATATCGTAGTGTGCAGCACACGACGCGGAGGGGTAATATCCCCAGAACATAACTTCTTCCTTTCCTTTGCTTTCATTTATGTGTGTTCCTACCATTTCTTGCCTTTTTGGGGATAATCATACCTGATCGCTCACCCAAATTGACGTCCACCCTGCATGAAAGCAATATGCCCACAGCTTCACTGTAAACTTCCGTCTTCCTTCTTTCCAAAACATCCCCTCCCTTCGTCAGGGCTCTATTTTTCACTACCCCGATCTTGTTTCTTACAGCAAATCTACATATTCTCCTCCACGATTCGTTTCCTTATCCGCACCCTCTCCTCTACCTATACTAATGACAGGTCATTAGCGGTATTTAGAGTTTTGATGGAGGAGAGAAGGTTGTTACCGGAAAAGGCATGATGATCATTGCCCTGCTAATCTTAGTCCTCCTTTTTGTCGGCTTTCACCATGTACGATTTTGAGTCTCATTGTTGCCCCCCCTTATTTTGGATTCTTCTAAAAAAAGTTTTCTTTTTATTTCTATCTCATCATTCCGGCAAGCCCAAACGCACCGTGCTGCTATGCTGCTGCAGTCTTGATTCTCACATATCTACACGAAATTCAACACTCTCGACGTGACGCTGTCCCTTTAAATGTCTTCGGCGTCAAAAATCAATGCTTACCCGGCATGCAGTCTTTTTCCTTTTTCACCCATTTCGCGTCTGCACAATCCCCGCGATCTCTCCTCTCCCTCCACCACATGCTCCTACAAGACACTCTGCGGCGCCGGCATCACCATTCATGAGGCTCGATGAGCTGCATTCTTTCACTCACTTTCCAAACAAGCAACATGTTTTCTGGACCCTTTTTTCAGCTATTTAAATCACATAGCCGGGTCAATTTCACATTCACACCCACCACTACCTACACCCACCCGCTCAAGCATTCAAGCACTCCCACCTGTGCGACCATTACCCCCCGCAGGAGGTTTTACAAACCGGTATAAATTGACCGACCACTGATTGCCGTCGTCCATGGCAAAACACTCCACCAGAGTCAGGAAGAAGAGCCGCCAGTCCACGAAGGCCTTGGTCGCTTTCTCTGAACCGTGGATACTGGCCAGCAGAGCCTTCGCCTGACAGGGGGTGTATGTGTGAATGGGAGGATCAAGGCCAGAGGGTTGATGAATAGAGTACTCCCGCGACCAGACGAAAAGACATTTTAAAATGCATTTTTATCTGACGAATGTTGTGTGTTTCACGATAGCAATAATCGGGAAAAGAGGTCTTGTTCCTCCTCCATCCTCATCCTTCTTCCTCCTCCTTCCTCGCTTTTCTCCCATCCAACCCTCCTCCTTTTCCTCCTTCTCAAATACCCAGCACCTGTGTCTCTACCCACATCCCTCTGAAAGCATCCCGTACCTCCGTCTTATTCTTATCCAGGTTTGCGAGCCAGGCGGCGTTCGTCTTGCTGTAGTGCTTCCCATTCACCACCCACTGCGCCTCGATCTTCAAGTCTTGCTGGAAGTAAAGGAGGAGGTCCTGCGAAGGCATCTGGCCTGTCCGACATGAAACAAACGAACACATTCAAGAAAGAAAAGGAGAAGGTGAGGATATCAATGGCTCGATCAAAAGTCAAAAGACATCTTCCTGCTCACCTTCTCCACCCTCCTTCGCTCACTCCCTCCCTTCCTCGGCACCTACCGCCCGTAAAAAAGTTTTCCGCCATCCAGCTCTCGTCGAAATGGTAGGCCGTGGTGGCATGCGTGAAAATGTGCACAAATAGCTTTCCGCCCGGCCGCAGCCATGACGAAACCTTAGCGAGCAATTTCTGGTAGTTCTTCATGTGTTCGAACATCTCGATCGATATCACCCTGTCAAACAAATCCGCGTCCGTCGCACTGCTTGATGCTGCAGCTCCTTTTGTTGTATCTGCTGATGCTGTCGTTACTGGGGTATAGGGAGTGGTAGGCGATGAGGCACCCAACACTTCCTCCCCCGGCTCCTCCGCTGCCACCCTCGACAAACTCGCCTTCTTCATCAAGGCCTTCAACAACCCCCCCCCCCCCCCCCCCCCCCCCCCCCCCCCCCCTTATCCCTCACATTTCAAACCCATTGATATCCGCCGTCCACACAGTTATGTTTGTCAACCCCCTCTTTTGAGCCTCGTTCTCTATATACTCCCTCTGGGTGGCGGAATTGCTCAGAGAAAAAATCTGACTGCGAGGGTATTTCTTTGCCACGAAGAGCGACACCGAGCCCCATCCACATCCCAGATCTAGAATTTTCATCCCATCCTCCAGCTCAGCTCGTTGACAGTAGAGCTCCAGCATTTCTGTCTCGGAGTCCTGGAAAGACGTGTTGGAAGATGGCCAAAGACCGCAGGAGTACTTCATGTACGGCCCCAGAACGAGTTTGTAGAAGGAAGTGGGCACTTCGTAATGTTGGATGTTGGCTGCGTTGGTGTCAATAGCGATGGGCAGGGATTTAAGTTTGTCGATGTACGCTTGTTTGGCGACCATTGTCCCCTCGAGGCCGCGGCTGCTGAACTCCGCGAGCATGTCACGGAGCATGGAGCGAATGCCTGGGTTTGAGGGCGTGTAGCATGGAGAGAGGGAATACGTGACGGTAGTGAGGGTCGAGAGGTACTTGGCATTTGTCGCGTGTAGACTGATGACGGGGATGGGCTGAATTTGCCAAATAATTGGTCGCCTAGACATTTGAGTGAGCGTCTCGCCATTAAAAAAGACGGAGGGCCAGACATCATCTCTACGCCCTTCCCAAAGCAAGAATTTGATTTTCACGGTATACATGAATGATGGGCAAATCGTCAAATGGAACGGAGGAGCTGGTCACTGCCTGGGCATGGGGTTGGGATGCACGCAGTACTTACCAAGGCGGATTAGGTGGTCCGGCATCATGTCCTTTTCGACGATTGGCTGGACTCGAGGAACCACTTTCTGATCGACGAAGCGGTTGAACGCATCCACCACACGTTGCGCCATCTTGTTGCGGTCGTTGCCTCGCGGGTTAAGAGTTTGTGGTTATTTCTTGTGGCGCAATTTCCGGCTGTTGCTGTCTGATCAGGGGGACGAGAGGAGGCTAAGGATGAAAAGGTGACATGCAAGAAAATAGAGAAGACACAATTGTACTGCTTTAATGACAGGTACGTAGCAAAGCACCTAGCCCTTGTGCTGCCGATGTGGGCCGTCCTGGGTCATCAGCAGGACTGCGACTACTTTATCTAACAAGGAAAAAGGGGGGGGGGAGGTCAACGTTGTCAACGACAATATGACTTGCTTCCTTATTCCTCATGACCACAGCTTTTGCGTGTCTGTGACCAACATTGACTTGGACAACAATGGCAGCATGGGTCTCATATCAATTCTTGCACTTCTCTTTCCAGGAAGGCAAACAACTTTACGCCTGCCCGCCTGCCCTCCCTCTTTGAAGAAGACGAGACGGTCTGGACGACACGGCAGCAGGAGGAGCTTCATCACCTCGCCCTCATCAACTCATGCGGTCCGCCTTCCTTTTCCCCATCCTGGGGCCACTTCTCTTCCTAGCCCACCACACGATAGCCACCCCCGCGTCCCTGTCCCTCTCCCTCGTCCAACACCGCCACTCTTTTACTCGGTTCTCCCCGCCTTTGGCCTGGCTCAGGCATACACAGCAGCACACCTCTCCCCCACCCTCTTCTACCCTACACTCCAGCTCCACACCCTCATGGTTCCGCGCACACATCCTTCCGCGCACCCGTCTCGTGCCTGCGTATGGCACCGCGGGGCGTGGCCGTCGGGGGCAGCAGCACGGCGGCCGTGGAGGACACAGAGGACGGGGAGGGATGGGTGGTGGCACGGGGGAAGGCGGAGTTAACCTCAATAGCTGGACGAATCGACTGTTGGCATTGAATGTGGCTATCTTTTTTTTGCAACAGGTGAATCCGAGTATCACGTTGATGGGGGCGAAGAACGATAAGCTTATTCGACGGGGGGAGTTGCACCGCCTGTTTACCCCGATGCTATTGCATGGAGACTTGCAGCATTTAATGGCCAATTCTTATACCATGTACAATCTGGGGCATTTCATCGAGCCACTATTTGGGGGGTCAAAGGCTTACTTATCCTTGTATATCCTTTCGGGCGTGGCCGGTAATTACTTGTCGTTTGCTTCTGGCAGGGCGCCGATCTCGATAGGAGCGTCTACAGCGGTCTCGGGGCTGCTGGGGGCCGTGGGGTTGTTTTGTTATCGCCACCGGATGGTGTGGAATTTGGAGGGTCCGTTGAGATCCGTTGCGCAAGCAGTGGTGATCAACGGGGTGCTTGGGATGAGTAGTCCGAGGATTGACAATTTTGGGCACTTAGGGGGGCTGGTGGGAGGGATGGTGTGTGGGTGGTTGTTCGGACCGAGGCTGGTGCCGTTGCACACAAAGGAGGGCCAATTTAGAGGGTACGTGAATAGCCCAATCCTGCAGACGAGCTTGGCGGAGGCCGGGAGGAAGGTGAGGGGGAGTTTAGGGAGGACGAAGGGAGGTAGGCAGGGAGGGCAGCTTGGGCAACAACCGAAGCAGAGATGGGGAGGAGTGACTCAGCAGCAGCAGCAGCAGCAGCAGCAGCAGCAGCAGCAGCAGCATGCGAGACATGGATGGAGTAAGAAGGTGCCAACATGGTGGCAGCGGCTGGGTACGTTTCTGCATCGAGGTGGGGATGAGGGAGGGAGGGAGGGAGGGAGGGAGGGAGGGAGGGGGGGAGGGCGGCTGGCTTATGTCGGGGCACCTGGCGGTGGGGGGTGGGAGAGAAGGAGTCGTAGCGGGAGAGTGTTGCGAGATGGAAGAGGAAGGGGATGGAGTAGTCAGGGAGGAAGAGGATGCGCTCAAGGACCTTACACGACTGGATTGTCGCTGGAGGTGATGATGGGAGGCAGGGGGGGAGGAGTGAGGGGTGGGTAAGAGGCGGAAAAACACAACGAGATATATAGAGAGAAGACTGAGTGAAAAAAAAGTGAACAGCAACACAGAAAGAAATGACAACTGTACTTAAGGAATAACACCTACGAATTTGCCCACCAGTGAGTTCACGGGAGGAGCACCCCGCGTCATACAATCGCAGATGTAAGAAGCCCAACAAAAGAAAACCATACGAGAAGAGATCTCGATTTCAGGTTGGAAAATGTATAGTTGATTATTCATTGACCGCTTCCCCCAGCACATACGCACACACATCACGACACACCCACCAACTTTCCTACCTTTCTTTCCTTTCTTCCCTCCTTCCCTCCTTCAACCGCACGCACATAGATAACACCGACACCGGACAAGACACACGATCCATCCCGCCCGCACTCCAGTACCTTCACACCCTCTCTCCTGTTTCCCTCTCCCTCTTCCTTCCTTCCCGCCCTCCTCCGAAGAGGCGGACGAGGGCAAGAAGGAAGAGGGGGGAGGACCAAAACGAGTGCAGGCGTCTTGTTGAAGCCACCATACCATGGTCACGGGGCGGGGAGGTTGGGTTTGGGATTTCCCTTACACACACATAACATCAATAGGAGAATATGGGATGATTATATTGCTTCTGCTGCTGTTGTTGCTGCTGCGGCTGCTTTCTTTTCATGTGATCCTGCTTCTGTTTCACGTCGCTCTACTTCTTACTTGTCAGAAAAACAAGTTTTTCTTCCTCGCCTGCTGAGAAGGGGGACAGGCGATCATTCGTCTCCCTCTCGTTCCGTCGCCCACATTCTTCTCATTCTCTCGCTTTACGCCTCTCTCTCTCTCTCTCTCTCTCTCGCTCCTTCTCTCTTGCTTTCCCACTGTTGCGAGCGGAAACTACAGCTCGGCCACACTACCAACACACGCCCCTCCTTCCCTCCCTCCACATCACTCTTTCATTCCATCCCTTCCTTCCCCTCCTCAAGACCTTCACATGTCACGCATGTAGGACCCAAAAAAAGCCAGCTCGGAAAAAAAATACCTTTCCATCCGCCTGCCGACCGTCTCCCTCCCTCCCTCCCTCCCTCCCATCGCCCTCCTCCCTTCTTTCACTACCGACCACCTCGTCCTTAGTACTTATACCCCTTCACGAACAGTGTCTCGTCCGCCGACGGCTGGGAGCCCGCGACGTACTTTCCCAGGTTGGCCTCGCTGTTAGCCTGGGCACGGGCCAACAAAGCCGCGCGGGCGGCGGGGACGTTCTCCTGCTTCCCCTGCCACGCCTTGAGGCAAGACTGCTGCAGAGCACGGCCGTAGGAAAAGGACAAGGACCACGGGCCCTTACGAGCGCGCTTGTTCAGGGCGTTCAGGTTGATGGAGGCCTCCTCCTCGGACATGCCGCCGGAGAGGAACATCACACCAGGTACGGACGAAGGGACGTGGCGCTCGAGGGTGCGAACCGTATACTCAGCGATCTTCTCGGACGTGACGGTTTCCCCGCAGTCGGCTCCGGGGAGAGTCATAGAGGGCTTGAGCAGGGAGCCCTCCAGATACACGCCGTTGTCAGACAGAGCCTTGTAGACCGCGGCCAAGACACGCTCCTGCACACGCGCAGTCGTCTCGATATTGTGGTCGCCGTCCATCAGGATCTCGGGCTCGACAATGGGAACCAGGCCACCCTCTTGCACGGCACGCGCGTAACGGGCCAGGCCCCACGCGTTCTCTTGGATGGAGAGCTCAGAGGGGGCACCGTCGGAGGTGATCTGGAGCACGGCACGCCACTTCGCGAAACGCGCGCCTGAAGGGAGGGGAGAGGGAGGGAGGGAGGGAGGGGTGAACGGGTCAGAAACCAAACATTGACGCAGTCATCCTCGGCCTCGTATAAGAAAGTATAAGGCTTAAAAACTGATGTGAGGAAGAAATCAAAAGGAGAAGGGAGGGAAGTGAGGCAAGCAGATCGGCACGAACACACACCTTGAGCGTAGTACTTCTGAGCGCGCTCGACGAGTCCGTCCAAGCCCGTGCACCAGGTCTCGACGGGGTGTCCCCCAGGAAGGGGCGACAGACCCATGTCGACCTTGATACCCGGAATGACGCCAGCAGTGTTCAGGTTCTTGACGAAGGGGGTACCGTCCACGTTGTTCTGAGAGGTGAGGGGGGTGGGAGGAGGGGAGGAGGCGCAGTTGAGACGGGGACCGGGTCAAAAACGCTGGTCCATCGAATCATTCGCTCTCACACTTTCACACATTTTAAAATGCATTGTATCAGAGTTAGACGTACCTGGAAGAGAGTCTCCTCGTAGAGGATGGCGCCGGAGATGTAGTTGCCGATGTTGGGGGTGGTGAAGAGGAGACCACGGTACGCCTGACGGTTGGCCTCCGTGTTCTCCACGCTGATCCCTTCCAAACGCTTGCCGATGGTCTTGGTCGACTCATCTACGGCCAAAATACCCTTGCCTGTAAGAACGGGATGAGTGAAGAAAACAAGGATGAATGGGTTCGTGTGGGACTGAACCATATACTCCACCAGATCACTCGCAGGACAGATACGCGCGGGCAGGTCGCAATCACTCAACAACAACCATTGAGCGCCGCAGACGCCGCTATTTTAAATACAGCACACATGGCTGCCCTTTCCGACAGCACTTGCGGTGTCAACACCTGATGCTCTTCGGCAGCCCTGATCTTTCCTTCCGTCCCCCACGTCTCCCACGCTAATCCCCGTCTCCATTTATCCCAACCCCTCTAAACGTACCGGGGGCGGCAATCTTCTTAGCGGTCTCGGCCAGCTCGCTCCTGTACTTGTCCAAAGACATACGGGGCACCTGGAAGGCGTTGACGGTGGCACAGGCGGCCACGAAGGAGGCAACGGTGACGAAGAGGCGAGCCATCTTAAATTAAGGAGAGGTGACTGTGTGCGCGGTATGAGAAAAGGGGGAAAGCGGAAGAGTGGGCGTGAGTATCTGTGCTTTCAGAGTGGTGTATTCAATATGGTGGGCTGTCGTGCGCGGGCCTTGTGTGTTGGTGATGGTCATGCCAAGCAGCGGCAGCCTCAACTAACACGATCCTTCTTTCGGCTCGCAGACTTCTCGACAACCACACATAAGGGTGTCCAATCAGCTACACTCGCCCACCGCCCGAAATCTCTTGAAATGTGCCCAGGCTATAAGGTGGATAAGATATGGTTATGCGTGCTCGTGGTGCGACACTGGCGTATGCGTAGCCTGCGGCCTGTCGTAAAGAAAGATTGGAGCCAGTGATGTGTGGGCAAGAAAGCTGGGCGAGGAGGACGACGTACTTTTGCGTGCGGTACCCCTTTCCCCCGCCCCACGCGCTAAGATCCACGGGTGGGATTCCCAACATCGTAGCTAGACATTGGTGGTGGAAAGCATGATTGTGCCAAGTCTATTTTGCCGAAGTCAAGAGCAAAGGGAAATCAAGCGTATTGGGAGAGGGCGACGCAGCAGGACAATAAGATACCACGAGGCCACACACACGGCGTCGATCTTGGTGTTGCAAGGAGCATGGTGGGTTCCCAGAGCCACATCCACCCACGGGTTGTGGATGGGAAGACCCAGATACATCCAAGAGGAAAACTAATAGTAGTGGGCTTATTTTGTTACCACAGGTGGACAGCAAGGCATGCTGCACATGGTGGCAGAGGTGGAGGCCATCACTCGACCCCGAGCAAAAACGTTGCATTGGATACTTTGGGGGCGGCGATTCCACGCACACTGTGGTTCGACCCGCTCAAAAGTGATGCAGCAAGACAGCAATGCACTGGACCATTTCCATTGTGTATTCCGTCTGTTTCATGTATAAACCAACACACACCTCGAAACAGGCGGGGCAAAGGGTAGAAGAGATGGAAGCATCCTCTCCTCACCCCCAGCCTCTTTCCCCCTCCGTGCAACCATCATGGCGACTGGGGTCAGACACAGCAGCAGCGCGACCTCTCCCCCACCCTCCTGCCTTCGATGTGGCACAGTCACTGGCTCTCACAGTCACCAGCAGTAGCGGCACGAGCCAAGGCAAAAAGAGGAAACTTCCCTCCACCAAGGCAAGTGCTTACCGCCCCGCTGCCACCACAACCAACGCGGATGCAGCAAGACCGCACATCCCCACATCAGCACCACAACTCAATCAAGACGCAGCAGGGGCCAAATCCAAGACACATAAAAGCTCTCGTAAAAGCAGAGGCGGTAGTGGTGGTGCTGCTGATGGTAAACCCAGCGGGAGCAGCAGCCTTATAAGCAGCAGCAAGACGAAGAGTTCACACCACCTTGAGACAGCCAAGGCTAACATGGCAGGGACTGAGACAGCGGTGCTCATATCGCGTACCACTACTCATTCTCCCCTTTCTTCTTCCAGCGATGATGGAGTCGATCCCAACGCCGCCATGCCCGTGCCAGTGGTAAACGACACACCTCCTCCTCCACCTCCTCCTCCACCTCCTGATTCTAGTATTCCCGTCGTTCAGCCTCCTGCAACAGGGAAAATCTGCAAGGCAAAGAAGAAGAAAACGGCCATCACTACCAGTAAGAAATCAAGGCAAGCCATAGCAGCTGCCACTGGTGTCCTGTCTCTTGCCCCCCCTCCACCTCCTTCCTCTCTTCCACGACCTCCCCAGTCCAGTTCCTCAACTCCCTACCTAAACCCCCCCAAAAACAATGCAGCAGTTGTGGCAGCAGCAACACCGATGATGAGCACCACATCGATGACAATAGCACGACAAGATGTAGTAGAAGGGATGGAAGAAGAAGAAGAGGAAGGAAAAGAAATAGAAAAAGAAGGAGAAGGAATAGAAGATGACGACCACCATCACCAACGACAACAGCGGCAGCAGCGACAGCACCAACAATACCAACAACAACCCACCCTAAAACAATATCACTTGCTCAGGCGACCAGACAAATCCTGGATAAGTCGTTCCTTCTCCTCCGCTACCGCCATCTCCCTCCCCCCTCCTCTTCCTGCTCCCAAGACCCGCTACCTCTTGCACACCAAGGAAGCCTACGCAATATTTCTTCGCGAATTCCTACAAAACTGGGGAGGGAAGCCCATCCTCCCTGCCTTCCTCCCCCCCCCTCATTCAGCCCCTACTTCTTCCTCGAAGCTTATCCGGGCCGGCAAAATCAAAACCACCCTCCCCTCTCTCCTTCGGCCCCTCACCCACCTCCAGCTCCTCCTACTCGCCCGGCACGAGTGGTCTACTCTATCCCTCCGTCGTAAGCGCCGCTACTTCAAATCTCACATCACTGAAGCCCGTGGTGGCATCTACCCCACCCACATTCGAAGCAAGGCCGAAGCTGCTGCCTGCACTGCTGCTGCTGTTGCGCAAAGACAGCGAGAGGATGCCCGGCCAGCAACAATGAAAGAAATGTTTCCTTTTTTTGGTGGTGTTGGTCGTGGTAGTGGTGGCAGTGGCAGTGATTCTGCTGCTGACATACCTGCGGGAATCGGAGGTGTGTGGCGAGGTCCACCCCCTACTAATTTGGTGGCGTTGGTGATGAGGGAAGAGCGTTGTAATGTTGCGGAGGCAAGAGAGAGGGTGAGAAAGATGACGGGGAGAGAGAGGAGGAGAAGGAAGGAGGAGGTGAGGGAGGGAAAGGAGCGCTATGAGAAGGAGGTGGAGGAGTATTGTGTTATGTGGCAGTTGCCGGTG
>Ga0160419_100998_pt1 | contig 13639 bp, 14 predicted proteins | sample CelAP2metagpilot_2_FD_108196 | JGI IMG/M metagenome (GOLD analysis project Ga0160419, IMG submission 108196) | Phycosphere-associated microbial communities from Cellana algal ponds in Kailua-Kona, Hawaii, USA - Cellana AP2-4-25 metagenome pilot ... | reverse complement strand
GGGAGGGAAGAGGAGGCGATTGTGAATGTTGGCATGACGGTGGAGGAGGAGAATGGAGGAGGAGGAAAGGAAGGTAAAGAAGGAAATGGGCGCGAAATGGCGTCATCTCGACAGCAGCTGGGAAGTGCTTCGGCAGGGGTAGGAGGAGGAGGAGGTGGGGGTGGAGGGGGGCCCGAGGACGCATGGGAACGGGCGGGAGCCCGCTATTTCGAAATTACCTTGACGAAGGAGGGGGAAGGAGGATCAGGGGGAGGGGGAGGAAGGAGGGACAAGGCAGGGGCAGGAGGGGGGGCGGTGGTCAAGGTGCTGGTGGAGGTCATGCCTGAGTACCCCATCCGTCCGCCGCGCTTCCGTCTTTCCCCCTGTTCCTCCTCCTCGTCCTCGTCTGAACTCGCCCAAGAATCGTCTTTCCGGGATACCTTCTCCCATGTACTTCTCGAAGTGAATGCGCACTACGAGGAGCTGCTCATGGAAGGATGGATGGAGGGAAGGAATAATTGCCAGCTGGTGCAGCAGTTGCATAAGTTGTTGTTTTGTTTGAATGGGCTTAATTCCAGGGGGGATGGGAGGGGACGGGGGGGGGGAACGTTGAGGTGGGGAAAGGATAGGAGGAGGAGTACGTACACATTTGATGTACATTGTGCCCTTTTGCTTCCTCGTTAGATGCAGGAAAGGGGAGAGGGGGTAGGGAGGGAGGGAAGGAATGATAGTGAGGTCTGGAGGGGTAATAAAGTCAAGATAAGAAAAAGGCCGTTCGCACACACCCCACGCCGAACAGCCATCGGTCGAAAAGCAGAAAATAACAGTGGAAGTAGCGTCGTCCGACTCAATGGTTCTACCTCCCGTCGTCATTTCTGACTTCCAAGTGTTCTTCTTGTAGGGTTTCCCTTTCCTTTGGCCACCCTTGGAATGGTCACTCCTTAGCCAACTGGTTGGGGTCTCCTCCTCTCAAACAATCCATGAAGACACCTCACGGCTTCAACCCTTCCTCCTCCCATCCCTTTTCTCATCACTCCTCTCATATTCCTCCTAGAGGTTTCTTAACGCTGGGTGCCACGCGCCTTGACCGCCGTCTTGGTCTTGCTGGCCTGCTTGCTGCCCCCGGCGGCGCCGCCGGCAGACTTGTTCTTAGCCTGCTTCGCCTTGAGGGCCTTCGCGCGCTCCTTCACCTCTTTTAAGGCCGCCTCACGCTGAGCGCTACGCTCTGTTGTGGGTGGGTGATACGATGGAGGGAATTGAGGGGTAAGGGGTTGGTTTTTACGAGACACGTAAGCACAAGGCACATATACAAGATTCAAAATAATGATCATTCGGAAACATCATGACAGCTCCCTCCTCTACCCCAAAGATCATGACAGCTCCCTCTCCATCCTTTTATTTCTTTTCCCATAACCGTGCTTCAAGGATAAAACGTACCCGCCGGTTTCTGGGCACGCTTCTTCTTGATCTCATCCAAGGAAGCCCCCACGATCGCCCGCTGGAACTTGGTCGTCCTTCGGCTACGACGCTTTTGCACCTCCTCCACCTTGATCTTCTTGTGCAGTCGGCGCCAGCCTTGCGTCCAAACGAGGCGGGCGGCCTTCTTGCGTTGGTTGTACAGGCCCTTGGTCTTGGCGGTGGAGAAGACGAGGGTGGCACTGTCACGGCGCACGAATCGAATGCCATGTCCGGGGTACACCTACAAAGAGACGGGAGGGAGGATGATGAGAAGTACAGTATATGCTCTGCTATTCGCACTACTATAAAGCAGATAACGAGCAAAAAGGACGAATAGGCGTGGCGTGACAAGATCGAAGGCACCCCCTACCCTTTCCCTTCCTCCTGCCCACTGCCCGACCCTTTACGTACCCGGTACTCCGAGAAGCTGCACATGTCTGTCTTAATCACCATTTTCCCCTGGCTAGAAGAAAAACTGTGAGCGAGGTGGGGAAGGAATATAAGGAAAAGGAAAGTTGAAAAAGTAAGACACAGAAGGGGTATTAGGGGGCCACATCGTCATCGCCACAGAACCGCAAGCCAAGGGGCTTTCCAGGAACAAACTCCATAATAATCTATGCTACGCCCATTCCTCATGAATATTGTGTAATGTGCCTCCATGCCCCTTCAATGAGTTAATGCTCAATGGATGATGACGGGCTGCCCGTCGCTGCTCTCCCCCCTGCATGCTTCCCGCCGCACACCGCGGACACTCCGCAGTTGCTAGCCCTCTCTCCTCCACCCGATCCCAATACAGTGACGTCTATTTCTCTTTCCGAATGTGTGTCACGCAGCTGATGACAACCACTCGGTCCAAGTATTGTTGCCTTTGTGCCTTACCTATGTTAGGGGAAGAGAAGAAAAAGAGAGGGAGGAGGGGAGGAAGAAGGGGTGAGTGGTGCTGCGTGAAAGCATAAAATTAAACCAACCAAAGTCAGACACGCATTCCCATACCCACCCTATACTCCTCTGCATTCTCATGCCTGCACATAAAGTCTTCTTACGCATGGGAAGATGGCGTAAGGGGCAGGAGACAAGAGGCCTCCCTCACCACTAGCCATCCAGCGATGATGTCCTCGACTGACGAAGTATGACCAGTCATGCACCTGAAAGGTTGTTCTGGGCACGTACGTATACGGGCAAATGCCAAAAAAACACGCAAACAACTCAGAAATGAACGAGCAAGTTGCATGATTCGGGCTTGTTTCTTTTTCTTCTTTTCCGTCCATGGTATAAATTGTTCAGCTGTGGTGGGGTTTTACTGGCACACTCTTTCAACACACTACAGCCAAGTGCTCCCATCCACCACCCACAGCAGGGTACCACAAAGGAGAGGAGGGTTTCGCCGTCATGCTCGTTTTCTCACGTATGATCGTTGTTAACGCCTAAGACACACATTGATACATTTCTATTTTTTTTCATGTTTGATTGCCGCTGTTGCCAACACGTCGTCATCGTTCACCGTCTACGCGCTTCCTTTTGTGGTGCTTGACTAAATGGGCCAGTGCGCTTGTGTCGTCGCTTCCGACCATCACGTACGCCTCTTCTTTATTGGCTGCTCCTGCTGCCCCTTCTCCCCTATTCCCTCCACCTGCTGCTGCTGCGGTACCGTCGGCGCCTTTTGGTGGATGTGGGCCGGCAGGGATCGTCGGTGTGGAGACGGGCACAGGGAGGAGGGTCGGGAATACTCTGCTTTTGTTGGTCTCGTGAAGTTTGAAGCCGAAAACGCGGGGCACATAAACGTCTCGAGCAGGTGGAGGGATCTTATTCTCAAAGGTCATGAAAAAGAGGTGGGGAAAAGTGGTGCCGATGAAGGCCGCGTCCATACCTGGGTGACGGAGAGGAGGAGATGGGTTTAGAGGTGTGAGAGTGAACGGATGCCTCTCAATGTTATTGTGGTGGAAAGGACACGGAAGACTTACGTATGACGCCAATTAAGCTGCTGCTGCTGGAGCTGCTCGACGAGGAGGAAGGGGAGGAAGAGCCTTGTCGCTGTCGTCTTTGTCCGCAGCTGTTGCGCCCTCCTCCTCCTCCTCCTCCGCTACCGCTCCTGCTGCCTATGAAGGCCGGTGGATTGTACACCTGCTGGCACCTGGGACAAAAGATCCGGACCAAGTCCTGGTAGGGGTCATCCTTTGTGCCAAGCTGAAAGTACATTGAGAGACGGCATGGGTGTGTGTCAGGAAAGGTGGGAGATAGGATTACCGAAGAGTAGGAAGTAAGCATTCCCCAAATTGTCTCTCTCTATTCTCATCAACGTACCGGCACAACTGCTTGGCCCTCGCACATTATCCGCGGGCACTGCCCAAAGTCCTTTCTGTCATATTTCCGACTCTGTGGAAAAGGTGAAGAGATGTAAGTAGGAAACTGGGTGACTCGAATTGAACGCAGGTGTTTTCCCGCATTCCCTCTCCGACTTTCCTCTCCAGCAACGTAAGCGCAAGATCTTCACGTACCATTGTCTCCATACCGTGCATTGTAATTATATAGCGGGCGTGTATCATGCCGTAAAGAAGTTCGGCGTTCTCTTGGTATTCTCCTTGGTCTTCGCCATCGTCCTCGGCTGTGGGTAGGTGATGTGAGTCAGACTCTCGACAGATGATAAACCCAAGCTGATCCTCTTTTTTACGTACAATGAGATTTTTTATCCAATATGATGTCCAGCGACTCCTTGAAATGCTTCACGTATGGCCGCAAACCGTAAAGGTTGACTGTTTGCGAGGGAGGTGCATGGGAAGGGTCAGTGGATCGGCCCGAGTTTGCGCCATCTCGGAGCTCCCTCCCTCCTTCCCATCCTCCTCTCGAAGACACTTACATCCATCCTCTATGAATGCCCGCTCTACCTCGCAAAAGAACTGGTTCTGCTGCTCCTGGCAGAAAGAAGTTATCCAGGACGCCCCAGAATCGTCTGGTAGGGCAGAGAAAAGAGGGGAGGAATTAGCAATAAGAACAGGGCCGGATGAAAGCCTTTCGAAAGTCCATTTCTACATCAAGCACGGGTTCAAACATACCTGACGAGTGCGATGAGTCGTCTGACATAACTGTGGTTGGTTAGACGATAGCTACGTCGAGGGTCTTTTTTTGGCGGGGGGGAGGTAGACGATCTAGTCAGGGGGTTGCGAGGCCTCTCTCTTCCGCACTTGGGCTTGCGCCGCCTGTTGTTATGTGGATAGCAGGGTTAGGATATAAGAAATATGTTCGTGTTTAGTCATGGTGTATGAAAGTGGTGGTGGAATGCATGTGATGTGGGGGGGGGGGTTGGGAAGGGGAGTTTGATCGTTCGGCAAAGATCCGGGTGTTCCGAGGGGAATCCAACGGTGGGCGACGAGGGCCGAGACTGGGAACCCTTTTCGTCTGTCTCTAGAAGGCCCTCTGGCGCCGCAAGGCAACCCAAAGACATCTTCAAAACATTCCCATGACGAGCTCAGCCTGTTTAATGTCGTCTTGTCGCGGGATAGTGGAGGCGTAGCTTTCATGGGCGGCATGCGAATAGCACCACTAGGAGAAAAAGCCATATCTCGTGACAAAGCATCATCCCTTCCCCTTTCCTTCCTTTATGCAGACAGAGCAGACATGAGGGGGGCCTTTCCCATACTATGCCTGATTGTGTTGACATCGATGGTCTGCCAGGCATTCCTGTGGACTAGGTCGTGTTTATCGTCATCATCGTCGTCGTCGGGGCTGCTGAAAGCGCGGGGAGGTGCAGTCATACGAGGAAAGAAAAGTGTGGGGACAGCGAGAGCAACTAGCACCAGCATCGGCCTCAACCGTACCCGAGTTTACAAGAAGAAGGGATTCGTTTCTCGCCTTATGGGAGGCGTGAAGGCGTTTGTGAAGTCCTACTTTGCATCCTTAATCAACCCGACGTTTGAGAAGGAGCTTACCAAGAGCAACAGCATTACTGGTCGCGGCGCCGGTGGGGGTGGGAGTGCCACTGCGGCCTTAAAATCCAGTGCTGCTCGGAGAAAACGAACAGGTGGTCGACGGACGGGGTCGATAAGTGACTTGGTACCTGAGCCTTCTTGCGGAGGGTAGAGTAGTGCTGGACTTGTGCAAAATTGATATCAACTCAAAGTAAACCGTGCTTCACGAGTGCTAACAAAAGAATAGAATTGCGCTTAATTTGTAACCGTCCTCCTATTCTCTCTGTTCTACTTCTAAATTTTCCCTCCTGCTGCTGCTGGTGGTGGTAATGCTTATGCTGCCGCTGCTGCCAAGCACTCCACATCGTATGGTCGACGTGCTGTTTTTCTTCTTCCACTCTCATCTTTCCTCTGTTCTTCTTCTGTCTGTATGCTTGTCTGGCTACCCCATTTCTCTCATCTCCTACTGTACGTTTCACTTATTTGCTTGCTTCTCCGTCGTTGTCATCGTACCCGTCTTCTCGAGGCCTGGGCCACTGCCCGTCTCTCTCTTCGCATCTCCCTGACGCACACCCTCCTCCAAGCCATCCTTATCTCTCTCCCTTTCCCTCTCCATCCCGCCAAATACCCCCACCTACAAGGCTTTCAACCCTCCATCCCTTCATCGTCGCGAGCGCTTACCCGCACCCCCTCCACTCTTCCCCGACGGCCGCTTCCGATTCTCCTCCTCCATTCCCTGGTCCTTCATCCGGTCCTCGGCCATTAATCTCTTCTCCTGTTTCTCCCAGTCCGCATCTTCGTATTCCTCCTCCTCCTCCTCGTCCAGCTCACTTTCATCCTCGTCCTCGTCCTCCTCCTCCTCGAACTCACTATCATCCTCGTCATCTTCCTCCTCTTCCTCACTCTCACTGTTCGCCTCAAACTCAGAGTCATCATCTTCATCATCCTCACTATCCGACCCCTCTCCCGCTTCCTTCGGCAAGAAAATCGCCCATCCTGGATCCTTCTCCTCCCCTTCGTCGTCAACCGTCGCATAAAACTGCTCATCCTCCTTTGCCCCCGCGAGAACCTCCTTCCATTTCCACGATTGCATGCCGTATGTAAATGTCACCTCTACGTCCAACAGCGTCTGCTCGATCTTGACGAAATGTTCCCGAGGAATGGAATTGATGACCAAGGGCTCCTTGTCGAAGTCTTTCTGAATGATTACCATGTCAAAATTCTTCCCGCTCGGCATGACACGCTCAAAGTGCACGTGTTCGATGTCATCCAACGGCACGACGAAAAACGGACTCTCCGACACACTCATGATGCACTGCGCCGAAAAATGCACCGTCACCATCTCCCTGTGCGGGGTCCCTGAAAACGCCAAGTCGCGATAAGGCGCATCAAATTCCAGTAGATGATCGTGGGCCTGCGCCACCTGCTGAACCTTCTGTGCGAAGTCCTTGAACAAATCGTTCAACCTTTTCTTCAACACCCTCTCCCGCTGCTCCTCCTCAATCTCATCGGGGTCGTAAGTACTCCGCCGAGCCCCCTCCATGTTAATTACCGACTCAACCACCTCCGTGTAGAATTGCACGTCTTGGGCCTTCTTTTTGTTGATCATAATCGGGTCTTTCAAGTGAAAGTGGATCAGCACGTTCAAATCCGAATAACACGGCTGGAAAATGGCGTTTCGGATATTAGCGTACATGATGTCCACCACCTCCTGCTTCTTACTTCTGAACCGCAACCCGTTTGCATGCGCCTCCAATGTACCCATTGTCTTTCTCCCTGATATATGGGGTCGCATCACTACATCCTGCAGCTTATGAATTCGTTGATTCTTCAACAACATAATCTTCTCCTGCTCCACCAGATCTGCCTCTTCTTTCTCGTCCTTCTCCCTCTGCCTCGCCCGCTTCCGCAGCTCTTGGATCAAGCGGTAGGCGTTATTCAAACTCCGGTGCTCCAAGGACCGAAACAGCATCTCCTTCACAAACCCATTCTTCTGGCCCACCGCCTGCACCAACTTACTCATAATCGCCGGGGCATCTTTCCCCAACGCCTGGCCTGGTGTATAGAAATTAATCCGCAAGTAAGCAGCGGCGTCCGGCTCGGGCTGCACCACGTTCTTGATGGTGGAGATGTGGAACGGCACGTGCATGCCATGGATAGGTAGAAGAACGGCTTCTCGCTCCATGTCCACAAACACTTGATGCGGACGCATGTCCCGCGGATACTGCTCCGTCGATCGATAAGCAACCAGTTCCTCCACCTCCCCCTCCTCTCCCACATCCTCCTTCCTCCCCGCCCTCTCCGCCTTCTCTGCCCGCTCCTTCATCTTTCGAATCAACAACGCCTTCATCTGTTTATCAATCTCCCCCTGAGTCAGTCCGTCATCCCCCTCTCGTTTTCTCTCTCTCAATCGGCTCGGCAAAATATTCGCAATCGCTCGTGTACTCGCCATATCCTTCCTCCCCTGCTCTCCATCCTCCCCCAAGTCCTCGTCCTCCCCTTCTCCCTCCTCCTCCTCATCCCCAATCTCCCACATCATCTTCGCAAGCTGATAATCATACTTTGTTGCCAGTTTTTCATCTGACCCTGCCGAGCCACTCTCCGGAATCCGCACCGTGTCCGCGAGCAACAAACTGAATTTCTCCAGCTTCCCAGCCGCGGCCCCCTTCTTCGCCGTTTTCCTATCCTGCGCCGTGAGAGGTACGTCATGAAACCCCACCACAAGATTAAAGTACATGCGAGCCTTGAACGTTGTGGAGACCTTGCTGTTTAGTAGGAGGGTTGAATCACGAAATTCTGCGCCGATGCACGACCCCAGGGTCTTGGGGAGAAAGGGGAGGTATTCCGGGTACTTTTTTTCTAGGTACGCACGGCAAGCCTCGTGCACTGCTTTGAGGGGTTCACCTGATCGCATTGCGTCCAGGCAGGCTTCGAAGGTGCCAGTGAGGGCTTTGTAGGCGTGTTGGACCTTTTTGGGGGGGTCAACGAGGATCGTCCTGGCTATGTTCGCGCAATACCCTTTGTAGGATACGCCCATGGAGCAGATGATAATGTCCTGTTGAAGGGCCTTGCTGGTGGTCTCGGCGCTGGCTTTGATGTCATACTCGCCTCCGGATTGGATAATGGGGAAGTAACAGCTTTCGAGGTCTTCCTTCGGGACCTTCAAATCGATTTTGGCGGGATCTTTGATGACAGCTTCTACTTCCTCGGCCAGGGCATCGTGCATCATGACCTTGTCCTCGTCGATCACGTCCTCGATCCGCTGCACCAGGCACTTTTTGAACATCTTGCTAGTGATTCGTGCCGCCACATCCATGTTTTTCCCCGCAACCTCATCCTTCATCGACAAGACCAAGCCCAAGGGTACTGAAATATCAACCACCTCTCCTACCTTCCCTCCCATCCCCCCCTCCTCTGATCCCGGGAAGAGCTTCTTCCACATATCAGCTAGTGGTCCCACAGGTTTATCCTTTACCAACACTCCCACCTTCGGCAACTTGTCATTATCGCCCCCCCCCGCGCTTGCTTTTATCTTGACCACCACGTTGGCTAAGGCCCTCGCACCTTCCCCTCCCTCCGCATCCCAGCGAGAGACCTTCACGGAGAAATCCCCCGCCTCCCCACCTTCCCCCCCCCGATTCCTGTCGCTGCCTTCCATTTCATATGCACGCAGGGCTTGGTGGGTGTCAGCGCCCGCGACGATGTGGACGGCGTTGGGGAGGAGGACGAGGAGGACGTGCTGCAGCTCTGTGCCGAATAGGTGGAACATAAGGGCGAGGCTCTTGCTGTATGTCACGTCCGAGGAATTTGCAAAGACAAAGGTCAATGCGGAGCTGTCACCCCTGTAAGTCGTGTACATCCGAGTGAAGAGAGGTGGTTGATGAGAAAAGTGGATGTATGCAGCCCTTCTTTCTGCACACCCGAATGCCTTACCCACTCCATACCAGCACCCCTTGCTTCCAAACCCCCCTCGATTCCACGTACCAAGCTGTAGCCTTCTGGCGATTCCAGCTCTTATAAAGGCGGCGCATCCGCTCCAAAAACAAGACCTTGTCCACCGTGCATACCACGCCTCCGCCTGCGGTCGCGCCATTGGTCCCGTCTGTCGTCCCGGCCTCCGTCTTGGGCTGTAAATCCGTCGCCATGGCCCCTCTCCAGATATCGCACGCAAGAGGAAATCGTTCGAGGTTAGCCTGGCTTGCTCTGTGCGTGAGAGTGGAGTGTAAGCTGTGTGTCAATAAGTGACTTTGGCGTGGAAGATGGAAGGGGTGCAGAAAAGGACAAAAGAGCGGAGGCTTCTAAGAGTGGTCGCTGTACACCAATCTAAAACAGTCGTGCCGGTCTCACTACCGGCATATTAAGCAGATTGTGCACGGACGCGCAGCGATCCTCAGGTGCGTTTAAGAGGGTGCGGCATGGTGGAGCTGGAAGAAGACAAGTTCCCCGAAGAAGTGTCGCCCGCCTTGGCTCAAGTCCGAGTCGGACGTGAAATCTAAATCGCCCACTTGTACTCGTCAGTGTGGCTAGAAGCACCATTTCGAGACGGACAAGGCCTTCTGCTGTACATGCACACACATCGTCAACTCATATGCATGAGCTCCAACACACAAAGCACAGGCTTCGTTGCCCGGTTGCGGCATCGACGAGGAGTGTGGCCCTTAACCCAATCAACACCATGTTCGCCCCTAACCCTCCTGTCCCCCCGGTAGGTCTGCAGCAACGCCAGGCTGTAGAACCTGATTCTGGGCAAGAGCCAAGCTACTCCATCTTTGGTGGCAACGATGGTGGGAACCAAATCATACAATTTTACTTGGCACCTGGCCAGGCTGTTTTGAGCGCTTCCTCATCACACCTCCTTTACGCCAGCGGGGGGGTTGTTCTCCAGCGGGTGCGGCGCGACAGTGATAGCATTTTGTATTTTGGTGATATGGACGAACTCTTAACTAACCCCCTGAACAGTACCTCCTTGTCATACGTGGGGCTGGCGGCACCACATGCCGGCAAAATTTTGCCTATTAAGGTTGGAACCCGTGTGGCGTTGCTCGTTCAGAATGACTGTTACCTAGCCTACACGGGCGCAGTGAGTCACCGACGGCTGCGGTTGCAAGCAGGGGTGAACGCGGAGCAGCTACTGATGACCCGCATTATGGCGAAGCCATTTGGGCAACTGAACTCTATAAGGAGTACAACTGCCTTTGTGCATGCGCCGGGCTCCATAATGGAGACCCATCTTGGGCAAGGCGACAGTATGTATGTCTGCACCTCGGCCATTGTAGCAGTGACGGAGGGCGTGACCGTGAATCTTCCTGTGGCAAGTGGTCGAGAGTGGCTGACGAGGCAGCACAACACATGTTTGGTGCGCGGGCCAGGGACGGTTTATGTCTCGAGTTTGCCTGTAATGAAGCAGGCGAGGAGATTATTGAATGCTGGAAGACCGGAGATACCTGCTATCATACGGGCGTTGATGATTGTGTGTTTGTTTGTGGCTTGTACGATGGCGTTGCATTCATTAAACATGCTGGCGCTTGACGGGCAGGAGTTTTAGTTGGAGGGGGTAGACGAAGGGCAAGGGGAGTGAGGGAGATAGAAATGTCAAAGTTTGTGTACGCACTAGATGTATAGAGTATAGAAGAAAAATAAAAGAACTTTTGTGAGAGACATCTTTAGAGTTCAAAATATAAGGCTTTAATTGTCCCTCTGGGGCAGTCCGGCGTGCCTGTGACCACGCTTTTCATTTCTCCGTCAACAGCCCTTGGAGAGACTCAGGCACTAGCAATCACAATTTAAGTCAGGTGTTTACGAATCTTATACACAAGATGCACATAAAACACAGGCTTTGTGCGACCGGCGACCGAAAATCGGAAAAGTCGTCTCTGGCCTATTGGGAGCAATTCTTACACACACTATAGATGAACCCATCCAAGAACAGGAAAATATACATTCAAATCATTCCAGCTACCTTAACTCATTACTTCCTTTCTGTGTCCGTTGTGTCCTATTCTCACTTCCTTCCTCGACTCGATTCCTGTCAGTCGCATGCTGCACAAGCACTACAGTCACCTCCAGCACCAGCAACGAATGAAAGACCGTCCATATCAATGTCTGAAAATACAAATAATTCGCATTTCCCGATTGTGCATCTAACCATAAGTATTCCATGATGGGTGCTAGGATCAAAGGGGCCCCCAACCCCACGCTCAGAAGCAGAAGCTTTGGTCGAAGCGCCGTCAGAAGGTCTGGATGCCACGCCACAAGGGCGATGGCAAGAGAAAGCTGTTGTGTCAGAATGGGAGAAGGACGGAAGAGCATAGATATAGAAGCTGTCACTAAGTAAAGGAGTCGGAGGAATGCTTCGGGCAAGGGATGTTGCTTCGACGTCGCGCTGCCTGCAAGGACACGGAAGGCCAAGGGAGGCAAGTACAAAAAGGGGTGGGCCGCTAAGATCAGGCGGAAGTAAGGTTGGTATTGCCGGAATACTTCGGACATGAGGTACCACCAAATGCCCATGTCAGGCCTCATCGCCATCGGCTCAGGGTAAAATACTACTGCCCGTCGCTCCGGGGAGAGCACCACAAGCAAAAGCGAAGGCAGCACCGCTGCGGCAAGAGCTACATTGTACATGTTACCGGCCACGCACAAAGCCACCAGTCCCAGCATGATTGCCATAAGGGGATCCGACCAGGCGAGTAGACCGAGGAGCTGTAGCGTGGACATGGACATGCCTACCAGTCTGGCGGTGGTGGACTTGGAGGAGGTCGACAATGATGGGAAAACAGACGATAGGCAGGACAAGGCATGGATTGACGACAGCAGGAGAACCGGCTGCAATACCATCTCCAGAGCCGCGACGATGACATCGTCTGGCGGCATGTCTGTAGCATGTCATGTGTGTATTTTGTTTTAGTTCTTGAGGGCGGATGTGTGCTCGCCGAGAGAGTGATTTCGGAGCGGGCGATGCCCCACCGCTCTGAGCCCAACAGCCGCGATATGTGAGCCCTTTGTGTACACTCTAAAGCTCATCCACGGCCGACCAAAAACCGAAACAGGTCTTTCCAGGACGAGGGCTGGCCGAATCGGTGCCTGCTGCCTGTCCTGCCTCGACTCGCGCATAGGCAAGAAGCTTTCGAACTTATTTGCAGCCTTTCATTAGCCAGCGTAATGGAGCATCCACCTCGCCATCCGCCCATCAATCATCACGACCACGATCACCACCGCGGCCAGCAATGTAAAGAACGTGATAACGCTTTGCCCGCCAAGCTCCGTGTGCTTGTTGACTTTGCCAGGCATCAAGAGGAGCATATCAAGACTTTGGAAGAAGTGAGTTTGGCTGCATGTCTGTCCGTCCTCGCTTCTTCCGTCGCTTGATCCCCCCCGTTCCCCTGCAGCACTTACATACAGTTGCTGCAATTGTCTTCAAATAGAAATGAAGATGGTCAAGATAGGACATGAGATTCCACCTTGCGCAACGCCCACAGTCCTGCCCTTCCTCAACACACCACACACACAGCGCCTCCATTCACGGGACGAGGAGATCTTATGGCTTCGAAAACATGTTGAAGAATTCAAGGAGCTGCTAATTAAAAACGAGAACCGTACCGTCTTGCTGCTTGAGCAACTTTCCCTATGAGTTGTGTGCAGTATTATCCGCTGGAAGCGAGAGAAATAGATGAGAGAGGGGGGGAAACGCTCCAGCGGAACTGTTAGTAAATGTTGATATTGATGATACTGGACAGGCACTAAACAAGCAAGCAAGCAGGAAAATGTTCATGCATAGTAAAGTGAAGCCTGGCCAAAAGATACTTTCTTTTTATCATAATTTTACATGTCCGAAAGCATGGTGTCGCTTCGCATTGCGCCTGCCAGAGAGCGGCTAGACCTGATTTCTTCCCACCAATCTACCATGCACCCACCTACCCACACTCTGTTTCCCAAACATGCCCACACAGATTTCTTCAGACATTCTTTCCTCCGAAAATGAACTCAGAAAAGCTTCTGTTCAACTACCACGACGACGCCCAAGTCACGGAGGGAGACCAAATACTCTTCAGACCCCCCGGATGGCTGAATGACCGATGCATCAATTTCTACTTCCGGGTATTGGAGCACGAGGAGTTTCAGGATCGACCAGATTTATTGTTTATGGACCCGGCGGTTGTATCGTGCATGTTGATACAGTGCACTGGTAGGTGCTGGGATGGAATAAGGGGGGGGGGGGGGGGGGGCGAAAAAGATGTGGAGGGGGGGGGGGGGGGGGGGGGGGGGGGGGGGTCTGCGAAAATTTTAGGAAAAAAAAGTGGGGT
>Ga0160419_100997_pt1 | contig 13642 bp, 23 predicted proteins | sample CelAP2metagpilot_2_FD_108196 | JGI IMG/M metagenome (GOLD analysis project Ga0160419, IMG submission 108196) | Phycosphere-associated microbial communities from Cellana algal ponds in Kailua-Kona, Hawaii, USA - Cellana AP2-4-25 metagenome pilot ... | reverse complement strand
ATCTCCTTCGGCGGTGGCTCGAACGGTCGCTCGCCCGCTTTCTCTCCCTCCCTCCCTCCCTCCCTCCCTCCCTCCCTCCCTCCTTTCCACGAGATGGACATTTTGTCGTATACTGACCCACGTCTATCCCCCTTTCCAAAAATTCACCGACTTTACGCCCGGCACACTCACTTTCCTCTATCCTCCCTCCGTCCTTTCCTCCTTCCTTCCCTCCCTCCTTCCCTTCCTCAAGACACCGCTCTCATCGAGCCCGAGGTTCTAGCGCTGTGCGAGAAGGCCGCCGTCTGGTTTGCTGCCGGGGAAGGAGGGAGGGAGGGAGGGAGGGGCGAGTGACCTTGACCATGGGAGCCTGTCCTCTCAATCTACAGGAAGGAATCAAGATATTCCACGTCCTGAGGGCTCGGGCCTTCGCCTCTATGTATGGAGGACATGCCCTGTACCGGGACCCCATTCAACGGCTGGCCGTTAAACCGGAGGTTATCTGGAACGTTGAGGAGGGCCTGAGACTGAGTGAGGAGGCGGTGGAGGAGGTAAGGGAGGAGAGGAGGGAGGGAGGGAGGGAGGGAGGGAGGGAGGGAGGGAAGTGAAGGAAAGGAAAGGGAGGCGCGTGGATGAAAGCGACTCGATGCGGAGATTTAAAACGTTTCTTCCTCCTTCCTTCCTTCCCTCCCTCCCTTTCTCCCTTCTTCCCTCCCATCCTCCCTCCCTCCCTCCAGGCCAAGACGCAGCACCAAGCCTATGTAGGGCGATGGCTGGCGTTCTTCCAAGATTTTGACTTCTTGCTCACACCCACCGTGATGGTGAGGGAGGGAGGGAGAAAAAGAGGGAGGGAGGGAAGGAGGAAAAGAGGGAGGAAGTGTGGAAAGGGGGAGGGTGTAAAATGTATGGAGTGTTTTTTTCCCTCCCTCCTAGATTGACACTTCTCCATTTCCTCCCTTTCTCCTTCATTCCCTCCCTCTCTTCCTCTTTCCCTCCCTCCCAGCTCCCTGCCTTCGACGCACGCCTGCGTTATCCTACCCGGATAGCTTCCACCTTCCTTCCTTCCTACATCGACTGGCTGCGTCTCTCATCGGTCGTCACGCTCTCCTGTGGACCTGCACTCTCCCTGCCCTGCGGTCTCACGCACGACGGACGGCCGGTGGGACTGCAAATCATAGGTCAAGAAGGGAGGGAGGGAGGGAGGGAGGGAGGGAGTGAAGGAGAAAAAAGGAAATCGGGCGCTGTATACAAATAATCGTTTCCACCTTTCTCTCAACGTCTCTCAACGGATGAACATTGAAAACGCATGCTGAGTAGACTTAGAGCAATTACTCTCCGTAACTCTCCTTTTCTCTTCCCTTCTCTCACCCCCCTCTTCCTTCCCTTCCTCGTCCAGGCCCTCCCTACAGCGAGGCCCGGCTGCTGGCTCTAGCGGCTCTCTATGAACAAGCACATCCCTTCCACGCGCTTGTGCCACGCGAGCCCGCGCACACCCCCGACGAAGAGGAAACGATTCCAACCATGACGGCAACGACAGCAGCAGCAGCGGGAGCAGCGGGAGCAGCGGTGAAGCCTCTTCCTTTCTACCCCGGGCCGAGGACGACGGAAGAGGCGGCGGAGCTGTGTGGATTTAGGGTGCCACAGGAGGGAGTGCAAAGGGAAGATGGAGGAGGAGGAAGAGGAGGAGGAGGAGGAGGAGGAGGGGGTAGGGGAGTGGGAAGATCATTTCTGTGAGTGCTGAAGAGGTGTGTTACGAAAAGAATGATACACGTCCATTAATGAAAGTAGACAGAAGGATGCATTCATGGGCCTGCAAGTAGCCGACAAAAGCGTGTCCAATGTCACTCATCTCCTGTCACTCACACCTGTGTATACAAGGATGAACGGATGAGAAGCAAAGAAGATTACAAACAGCCAGGACTCAGTCTTTCTCTCTCCTTTTTGGGGCCTACACATGGATTGTGTTCCGAAAGGGTCTGTAGGCGGGAGGCTCCACGTGGTGGTGGACAAGACGTACACGGCATCGTGCTCTCTGACGAAAAAGGAAAAGGGAAGGAGGAGAACGCTATTGGTTGTGTATGTTTCTTGATTCGAATCTGCCCTCGCTCATTTCCCTCCGTCCTCTTCCTCCCCCTCCCTCCCCATCATTGTCCAAGCACTCTCTCCACCAACATCTCCACTTCCTCCAACACATCCGTCTTCTCCCTCCAATCGTTCGGAATCCCCATTCCCCGTTTCTCCTCCTCCCTCCCTACCTCCCCCGCGGCCCCCCACAAGGCCCCTATCCCTATATTCCGGGAGCATACATCCCCCCCGGCCCATATATTGAACGTAACTGCCTCACGGTAAGACGTCGCGTGCATGGCCGCGTACAACAAGCCTTTCCACACACCCGGCAAGGCACACGACATGCCCCACTCCTTGATTTGTTCCCTGTTGAGCTTACCCTTGATATCCGTGCTCGTCTCTTCCTCGCTCCCTTCCTTCTTGCCGGCCATCCTGACCTCCCTCAGAATCTCACGTTGCGCGGGTGGAAGAGGGCTGTCGACAGAAGTCTCAGCCCACAGCACCGCGTCTTTTATCGCACCACCTTCCACGATCAGACGGTGTAACAAAGCCGCAAACGCCAGAGAGCATGCCACGGACAAGTCGTTTTGTTGATGGACACGCACGGCGGACTCCACAGCCTCGAAGAGAGGGGAGGTCAAGGAAGAGGGCGAGGAAGAGGGGGAGGAAGAGCGGTAGTACCGCGCCACCACAAGAGGTACTTTAACCAGGCCATGCGCTTGACTGTCGTCCACTGCTGCCGCTGCACCCTCTTTCCCGGCCTTTCTCGCCTCCACAAAAAGTTTCGAGACATGATTTAGACGTCCCGTGTACTCCTCCAGAAATTCAAAGCTCGCCCTCGCAAAGCCCTCGGTATCAAAACCTTCTTTCTCCTTAGCTCCCTCCTTCCCTCTCTCCCCCGCCAGGAAGCGGAGCAGAGGGAGAATCTCATCGCCATAGGGACTGGAGGCTCCAAGTGGGTAAGTAAAGTAAGGGCAGGATGGTACGGGGTAAAAAGCTGGGTCCTTTCCTCCCTCCCATCCCTCCCCCTTTTGATCGGAAGAGAGGGCTAGGAGGGACGAGAGGGTGGCATGGTCGTAGATCCATTGTAAGGGACAGCTGGCGGCGTCGGCGACAAAGGCTCCGAGGACTGCTGCCTTTGCCCGGGCACGCTGTTGTTGCTCTTTGGACGGGGAGGGGGTAGACATGGCGGTAGTGCTGGAGGCGGAAGAAGAAGAGGCGTTGAGATGGGACTTGAAAAAGAGGGCGGTGACGGCAAACAGCAAGCAAACGCCGATGACAGGACGGAGAAGGAGAGACACTAGGGGGAGGCGGCGCTGGACCTGACGGTGTCGTAGGGTTGAGTGAATGGTTGGGCTACGGTACCAGGACACTCGCTCTCTGTCCGCCGGGCTCGTGCTGGAGGTCTGGGGGCGCTTCAGGATTTCCTGTTTATTTGATGTTGAGACGCAAGGTTGCATGGGGTGGGTGTTTTCGGGTTCGCGCATGGGCAGGCACCGAAGAAGAATTAAATTTCCGTGTTTCCGTCATCTTTTTTCCGCATTTACGACCGAAGGCGACACACCAGCGCAGAGTGTGGGTGCAAGTGAAGTGACCCAACAGTCTACTGATTTTGATGCCGGCCTTGTATTTCAATATTAACGTACAGTCTGACTGGGTAGAGTGGCGAGCTACACCGATCCTGCGTGTTAGGGCGCTGTTTAAGTGAACAAAACATACAAGAGCACACGAATAATCTTTAACGGGAAGAAGAATTGAAACGTGCAGATGCTTGATGTTCTACCTCACGCGATGTGATTGCCAGTCAAGTCATTCTTTCATTACTTCGTTGGACTGCTAGCGCGTAAGGTGCAGGCCTCTGCACGAACCAGGTCTTGCAGAGATTGAATTCGCCTACGTATTATTAATTTTCGATAATTTTCTTATTTTGCATTCCATGTTGCTCTTCTATAAAGCCCTGTCTACCCTTTTTCTGATAACAAGCACGCATTCTTCCTCCTTCCTCATTCCTGCGACCCCGTCCTCCCTTCCTCCCTTCTCAACCTCCTCCTCCCTCCCTCCCTCCTCCTCCACCACCTCCCTGTGCCCCTCCTCCATCTTTTTGGGGTCCAATAACCACACCGCGCACGCCCCTACCAATACCACCAAGCCCATCACTCGAAATCCCTCCTTCCCTCCCTTCCTCTTAGCTTCCCTATCCATCCCCATAAATAGCAAGGTGAATGCAACAGCACCGACGTTCCCTCCCCCTCCCACGATCCCAGCCACGCTGGCACCCCCTTTACTGCTACTTAAATAGGGAACAAGAGCATACACAGCACCGCTCGCCGCCTGAACGCACGACGAAAACAACACCACCAGTACGCATGCCCACGTATAAGCACTCCCTCCCCCCCTCCCTCCCTCCCTCCCTCCCTGTCTGCCAGCCACATGGCTGAAGCCAAGCAAAAAGGCGCCTTCAGCGACGAGGAAACAAAACAATACCAGCATCCTCCCCCTCATCCCCCTCCCTCCCTTTCTCCTCCCTCCCTCTCCCTTGTCCTCCGACACTCTCCCGTTACTGTCGCCGTTCCCCTCCCTACCCTGCTCTCTCCCCCCCGCTCTCTCTTCCACCTTTTTCCGCGCAAAGTCCGACATCCAACCTCCTAGAAACCTCGCGCCTATATTTGTCACCCCGGCCAACCATCCCATCCTCCCTCCATCCTGCACTCCTCGTCCCATCCCTCCCTCGGCCACCGAGGTGGAGATAAATGACGCTAGCTCGTTGAGGGTCACCTGGGAAAAGAGGAGAGGAAAGAGGGAGGGAAGGAGGGAGGATTGAGGCACCTACCAATTCGACACCGAAAGATAGAGCGTACTGCAAGGCAAGGATCCACGTCCCTCCCTCCCTCCCTGCCTCCATCCATGCCGCCCAGGCATCCTCCGTCCTCCTTCCCTCCTTCCTTTCCTCCTTCTTTCCCTCCCCCCCCTCCTGCCTGTTCGGCATTCTATCAAGACCATCCCCCTCCTTCTTCCCTCCTTCCCTCCCTCCCTCCTTCCCTCCCTCCCTCCCCAGCAAATTATTACCACCCATCTCCTTCTTCTTTCGTCCGCCTGCTTCATCACTCCTCCTTCCCACCCGCCCTCCTACCCTCCCTCCTCCTCCTCGACCTCCTCCCCACTTCCAAACCACTCCGGCCATGACCAGCAGCAAGATACCCGGAAACATCAACGTTAGTCTCCACGCCTCCCCCCTTTCCCTCCCTCCTTGAAGCTCCTGGTCCAGCAACTGATGGATATCAACCATTACAATCTAGGGGAGAGAGAGAGGGAGGAGGGGAGGAAGGGAGGGAGGCAGGCGTGCTTAGTGAGTTTCTGTCTCCTTCCCTCCCACCCTCCCTCCCTCCCTCCCACCCACCCTCGATACCATTCTGACACTCCGAACTTTTTCGCGCCCTTTCTCTGGCCACCCTCCCTCCCTTCCTCCCTTCCTCCCTCCCTCCCTACCTGCGTCATCGCCCCCCCAAGGTTGCCCCAGCCCGCCGCTAGAGCAGTGGCCTGTCCTACTACCTCTCTGTCATAAAGGGAGGTTGTCCATGCTTGACACATTACGAAGGAAGCGCCTGAGAGAGGGGGAGGGAGGGAGAGAGGGAAGGAGGGAGGGAGGGTGGGAGGGAGGGAGGGGTAGGTCGGTTATTGAGTGGTGGAGGTGTATGGAAGATATGATAGTCGATATGACGGGCTTGAGGCAGCGAGTGTGATGGTCATGGAGGAAGGATGCACGAGACATCAGATGAGGTGGGCAGAGAGGAAGAAGGGAGGGAGGGAAAGAGGGAGGGAGGATGGGAGGGCGGGAAGGAGGCAGGGGCACTTCTTACTCAGCACGCTGATGCAGGCGCGGTAACACACTACACCCACCCAGTCGTGGATCAAATAGGGCCCCACAAAGAAGGGAAGAGCGCCTAGGGAAGGAGAGGGGGAAGGAAGAAGGGAGGGGGAAATGAGTGGTTCGCTCTTAGAGCAGGGAGGGAAGAAGGGAGAGAGGAAGAGAGGGGAAGGAACGTACCTGTCACTGACAAAATGAACATGCTTCTTTGCGGCCCGTATATATCTACGTACCCACCCACCATCATTCTCACTATGATGGGTGTGCCTATCGTGGCCAGGTGCGATAAGTGCACCTGGGACGTGGTCAGATTTAACTCCTTTTTTAAGACAGGCATGAGCGACGCTGGCGAGATCCAAGAGAAGTAACAGACGAAGAAGGAAAGCCATGCTAGGTGGAAGGAGAGGAGGTGGGGAGGAAGGGAGGCAAGGGAAGTGGGAGGACAGGGGTAGCAGCAGGCGAAGGGTTGGAAGGTGGAGGACTTTTGGAGCAAAGAGGAGGGGGCAGAGGGATGATGGAGGGAGGGAGAGGAGCCGACGCTCGGTGGTGGTAGTGGCGGAATATCGTGGGTGGCAGAATCGGTATGTTTGCCGTTCTCCATACCGCCGCTGCTGTTCTTGTTGTTGTTATTGCTGTCTGCTGCATTTTCGTTCATGGTCAGCGCCACGGGAGGAGGGCTGGACGAAAAGGATGAAGCTGTTGCTGCATCATTTATCATTGCTACCGGGCCCAGCGAGGAGCAGGTGGGCAGGCAAAGACAGGATTCTCTCACGTCCTGTGTTCTCCTTTTTAGTACTCCATTACTTGGTGAAATCGAGTGGTGTGGTTGACTGGGTCGCTGCCGAGCGAAACAAGAGGTCAGGCGGAAGCGAGAAGGCTGTGGGGAGGTCGATGATCGATCGTCGGCGCGGGTGCTTCCTGTGTGTGGACTGGGAGATGCGATGTTGATACGTGAGTTAGGAAAATGTCCCGTGTCCAAGGCGTAGAAGGTTTATCAATCGTTGTTGTGTTGGTGAGTGGCTGAAGCAAGAAGCCACTGACGCACGAGCGAAGCAACAACACGAGACGTGTGTGTGCTGGCTGAGGGAAGTGAAAGTGGGGAGGTTTACCAAGGGCCGAAAAACCACTACCCACCTCCGGCCTTTACGCCTCTATGCCCAAAAGCGTCACCTGCACTCAACGTCAGCGATTTCTTTTCCTCGTGAGACGTATTTAAACGTCAATTGTGTAAACACAACTCGGTCAAACGTTTTTCAGGAACGATATTCAACGCACTTCGCTACTTCTCCCTTCGCCGCTTTTTGGCAAATGGACGGCTGAAGAAATGCATCTGGTCCCACACCCCTGGCGGCCAATGCGGCTTACCATCTCCACCCATATTGTATGCTGGATCGTGGTTCTTGTGCACACGATAGTCTTGGTATATTGGGTGAATGTTATCAGATGTGCGTCCCGCATTGCAAAGTCACTGTGATCCTTTTGGCCTGCTCCCCCCAAAAAAATGCCGGAACACATGCCGACCCTACCCCGACGAGTTTATGTTAACTCGATGCTTAGGGGGTCTTTTCCGCCTTTCCTTTCGAAAATCTATTCGTTTAACATTTAAAATCAGTCGGTCGAGGGGGAATGAGGGTAGGAGGTTGATCTGCAAGATGGAGCTTGACCTGTTTGATGACAATGACCCCTTGGAATAAGGGGAGAATATGCAACAATATCTGGTTGGAAGGCTCCCCCTCGTATGCAAGTCCTAGAGGACACAGGTTGCATGCGATAGTTCTAGAGGGATGTAGGAACGGCAAAGAACTAAAATAAAAATTACGCTGCTGCTGCACCCTCCCCAAGAGCTTGTTCTGCAGTAATTCTTATACCGTCCAGCAACCTAAATACTTGTATCCTTTCCCGCTTCTCTGGCTTTCGCCTTGCAGAGGCACGGCTGCCTGCTGTCTCGTTCGTAACCAAAGACAGCAGTCTTACCCTTGGTCAGTCTTCATCCTCTTGCGAGGTTGAGAAGGGCGCAGTAAATCCATAACTAGCGAGTCCAAAACTGAGAGCAGTTCATACAATTCATACCGAAAGCTTTTCCGCAGCTATCCTCTATTTCTTCCGAGGGCGACTGCTTATACTCTTTGTTTACATCTTGTCCGCTATCTTTTTTCTTCGTCCCATGTTGCTGCTGCACCTCTTTTCCATGTTCAATGTTATCTTTGCGTGGGTTCTTCGCCGCCGACCACCGCTGCTGCCCCCGAGCAAGGTGCTACCATAGAATCGTTTCGGCTGTCATCGATAGCTATTCTGTGCTCGAACAGATATTTTTTGACACCACAGACTTACGAAAAATATACAAAGCAAGGTGCTTTGAGAAATGGGTGAGACGAAGTAACGGACAGGGGATGGCTAGCAATTTCAGCTGCGAATTACAAAAGGATCGATCCGAGAGGAAATGGATGAAAGATATGGAGCAGAGAGGCGAGTGTTCCGATATATGCCTGTATTCATGTAGAAAAGATAATGTCTGATCAATGAACGAAATGGAAATCCCTCTCTCGCTTCCTCACCTTTTCCCTACCTCCTTCCCTTTCTCCTCTAGAGAATGAAAGAATCGTGATAGTAATCAAGGGAGCATTATCTTGTAGCGACTTTCAAGTTTCTTAAGTAATTTTATGATTTCTTCCTCTTTCTTTGCCTCTTTTGCATGGCCCCTCAACTGGCAAATCGTGTCTTTTTTCATGTATCTGGCATGAAGGGAGTCATCCAACGGTCGTTCAACTGCCCAACCGCTCCCCGAGCCTTCTTTTTTGACAGGCGTGGTTTCCGTAGCCGGTACCCACACGCCAATAAGCCACACAAATAGCAGAACAATGGAGCTATAGTGCTTTATTGTGCTGTCGTGGGGGGAATGGACGTGGTCCTGGTGGGCTGTCGCTTGTGCGTTGATGTGGGAGATGGACGCCCTTGGCCCATCGATTCAAGCAATGCTTTTCGCTTCCTCTCTCCCTCCCTCCTTCCCGATACCAGGGCCTTGCGCACGGGCCTGGGGGGTGTATAGCTACTATATAAATCGTGGTTTGTAAAAACCTTTGGCATGGATCGCCGCGTCCAGTCCTGATCATGTAAAGCAGTTTTCCCAGTCTTCCACTCAACCTTCTTCCATGTCCTCTTTTAATTGAAGTACGATCAATCGGGGGCAGTACGGCACAACTCCCCCGATGACCAATCTCAAATCATTTCGGCCTTAGTATCACTTATATTCTTAGTATCACTTGCTGGAGACAAGTGGAGCACACTCAGCCATGGATGCGCCGTCTCATCCTCCCTACCCTGCCCTCCCTCCCCACTCTTCCCCCACTTTCAAAAACAGCAAATTTTGATATCAGGAGTGGTGTCACGCCCTGTTGGCTCCAGCTCATAGCGTAGCGGAGACAAGAGAAAGGGTATGAAGCCGCCGCAGCAGCAGATGGAGCAGCCGCCGCTGCCGCGTGGTCGTCCTCTTATCCGTGCTGGTATGGAGGGGGAGGGAGGGAGGGAAGGGGGAAGGGAGGGGCGGTGGGAGGGGCAAGACGCGGAGAGTCATGAAGGGATGGAAATGCGGGAATAGAAGATGGGAGAAGTACGGTGTGAGAAGATAGGAATGTGGTTGATATGAAAACGAGGATGAGGGAAGCAAACAGGCCTGTTCACAACTTCTTCCTTACCCTCCCCTCCCCCCTCCTTCCCATCCCTTTCAGGCTCCGGTCGAGACCGCCCAGACAATGACCGCTTGCAACGTGAGAATGATGGTAGGAGCAATAGAAGGAGCAACCGCTACAGCAGCACCAAGCCGCGGAGCAGCAGTCCTCTGGCGATCCCGGCCCCTAATGGCGAGGTCGAGGGCGAGGACATGGAGGATGGCGAGGACGAGGATGGGGGAAAGGGTTGGGATGCTACAACCAGGCAATGCCCTTCCACCTCTCATCCTGCTCTGACTGTTGCTGCTTCTGCTGGTCCTGCTCGTCATTTACAGCATTTCGAGCAAGAACACGAGCTACAGCAGCACCAGCACCAGCTTGGCTCTCGCCTCACTGCCGCAGAAGGGGGTAATCTAATTCGAAGCGGCTCCTCCTACTCACAGAGGAGAAAGAGTAATAAACGGTCCTCCCCCTCCTCCCCCCTTCTGTCCTGCTCCTCTTCTTCTTGTTCGTCACTGGACTCTCTGCTGTCACAAGATGACGACGTCGAGGAGGGAGATGAGGGAGAGGAAGCAGAGGGGGCATGGATTGAGGAAGAACGCCAGAAAGCGAAAGTATTTTCATTCCCTCCCTCTATCATTACCTCCCTTCCATCCTCTCCACCACTCCCCCTTCCCCCTAGCCACCGACCCCTCCCACTCATCCCTCAGCAGCAGCAGCAGCAGCAGCAGCAGCAGCAGCAGCAGCAGCAGCAGTGGTGCGAACAACGGCAGCCCCAAGGCAGCAACAGCAGCAGCAGCAGCAGCAGCAGTAAACCCCACCACTTTTCCTCCTCGTCCCCATCCTCTTCCTCCCTCCCCTCCTCTCCGTCCCTCCTCCTCCGCCGAGGCAGCAGCAGCTACAACAGTAACAGCAGAAGCAGTTTTAGACACAGCAACAGCATCAGCAGCACCGGCAGCAACAGCTTCCGACGGCCCCACCGACCTCGCTCTCCTCTGTCCCCTCCCTCCCACGCCCACTCCCCCCCTTCCTCCCTCCCACCATCCCCTCTCTCCAAGGGCAACCGAGGCCTTCAGCCTTCCTCCCCCTCCACCTCCTCCCCCTCCTCCCCATCCTCCGTCAGGCCCGCTTCAGTCCCTGCCCTCGTCAGAATCTCGAACGAGAACGCGACCTATCAACTGGGAGCCGAATTAGGAAGAGGTGGTTTCGGCGCTGTTTTTCAAGCACTCAATATAGGTACGTTCTAGCCTGCCCTCCCTCCTTTCCTCCTTCCCTTCCTGTCTCCCTCCCATTCCCCCCGTGATCAGTAACGTTTGGAAGTGCCTTGTGCTCCCTCCCTCCCTCTCTCCCTCCCTCGACCCACACCCCCACAAACCCTCACACACACACACCCTCACGCACACACACACACACACATACTGCGGTCTTGTACCCGTGCTCACACCCACCCACACACTGACACCTTCATCACAGACACAGGCGACTTTGTGGCTGTCAAGCGCCTCGAGCTGACCGATGTGGAGACCGAGGACCTGGCCTCCATCGAAACGGAGATCTTTCTCCTCAAGAAGCTGAACCACCCCAACATCGTCAAATATGTTGACACCATTCGCACGGAGCACCACCTGCACATCATCTTGGAACTGATGGAGAACGGTAAATACAGGCGGCGTTAGACCCCCCTTCGCTTCCTCCCACCCTTCCAGCTCCCTTCTCCCCATCCCTTGTCCTTCCTTTCGACAGAGTACGTGCGGTAGGCTAAGCATTGCCTTCCCTCCCCTCCTCCCTCCCTCCCTCCTTTAGGTTCCCTTGCTGGGGTCTGTAAGAAATTTGGCGCCTTCTCCGAATCTCTCTGCGCCATCTACATCACACAAGTACGTTCCCTCCCCCCCTCACTTTAAATCCCCTCCCCCTGCCCAAAAGTAGAGGCCAAGCCCAAGATCCCTCACTCACCGCCGTTGCTCTACACATTCGTTTCTTTCTTATACTTTTTTTTTTTCATTGGAAAATTAAAAAAGATAAACAAAACGGTTACCATTTCTCAATCCGTTTCATTTCCTCGGGCTGTTCCGCCTTTTGGACACACCGCAGGTGCTCCATGGCCTTCAATATCTCCACGAACAAGGCGTCCTTCACCGGGACATTAAGGGGGCGAACATTCTCACGACCAAAGACGGACATGTTAAGCTTGCGGATTTCGGGGTCGCGATCCGCCTCAACGCCCACCCGCCCCTCGGGGAGGGGGAGGACGAGGACAAGGAAGGGAGGGAGGAAGAGGTGGATGTGGTGGGGTCACCATACTGGATGGCGCCGGAGGTCATCGAAATGAATGCTCCAACATCGGCGTGTGACGTCTGGTCCCTTGGTTGCACGTGCTTGGAGCTGATGAGCGGTGGGAAGCCGCCTTATTTCCATCTCGGTAGGTTAATGGTTGCAATTATTTATGTTATATGTGTACATATTTTACTGCATTACTACTTATTACGTCCATTTGGTGTGGTGCATGTCTCTGTCCTCTGAGCGCGCTACATCCGCACCTCTTCGTTCCCTCCCTCCCTCCCTCCCTCCCTCAGCGCCCATGGCGGCTCTCTTTCGGATCGTCCAGGATGATGCCCCTCCCCTCCCCACCCACGGCATCAGCGAAAATCTTCGTTCTTTTCTTCTCCTGGGTTGCTTTCAGAAGGAGCCTCTGCTGCGTAAATCTGCAGCGGAGCTCCTCACCCACCCCTGGCTCTTGAATCCTCGCAATCACCTGGAGAAGGTACGTACGTTCCTTCCCTCCCTCCCTCCCTCCCTCCCTTCCTCCCTCCCTCCTTCCTGGCCTGCCTTGCCCTCTTTGTCCTCACATCAAGCCCACCTTTTGGCCACGGGTTGCATTGTACGAGCATCCAACACGTACCACCACCACCCTCCCCTCCCCCCCCTCCCTCCATCCAGATCAAGCGCCAAGATGCCGCCGGCACCTCGTCTTCTCTTCTTCCCTCACCCTCATCATCCCCTAGAGGGGACGGAAGGGAGGGAGGACAAAGCGACAAATATCCTCTCCATCCCAAGGAGAAAAATTCTGACCTTCCCGGTGCGCCTCCCTTCCCTCCCCTCCTCCGTAGCGACAGCAGCTACACCTACATTTCTTCTTCTCCTTCCCATGCGTCCTCCTTCCCTTCCTCCCGCCCCTCCTCCTCCTCATCCTCCTTCTCCTCATCTTCAGGCGCCGCTGCGCTTGTGGCCGCTGCTGTCACTGCTGCCGCTGCGGCGGTTACAGAAGCAGATCCCTCCCTCCCTCCCTCCCTACCTACCTTGGAGACCAGCAAAAGGGAGCTGTCTTCCTCCTCCTCCTCCCCCTCTTCCAACTCAGCCTTGCTTACACCTTCTTCTCTGTATCTGCATCCCTCTTCAACTGCGACAATTGTGTTTCGGAGGGGGGGAGGGAGGGAGGGATGGAAGGAGGGCACCTCGCGCAGCCGCAGCTGTAGCCGAAGCCACTCGCTTCAAATGAAGGGACGAGAGAGGGAGGACGAGGATGGAAAGGAGGAAGAGGAGGATCTCAAGGCAGCCACCAGGCGGAAGGGGGCGTGGCGTGGCCTCCTTCGGGATATCAAAGATGGCGTCACTTCTCCTGCTCTTCTTCACCAGAACCACTACCACCATCACCACCACCACCACCACCACCACCACCACCAACAACAACAACAACAACAGCAGCAGCAGCAGCAGTGGCGTCTCTCTTCTCCTGTCTCTCCCTCCCTCCTTCCCTCCCTTCCGTCCTCCCTCGCGCCCTCCCCTCCAACGAGCCCGACGGATGGTGAAGGAGGGAGGGAAGGAGGAAGGGAAGGAGGGAGGGAAGGAAAGAGGGAAGGAGTGAGACCTGGTCCGAGATTGCCCGACCTGAACGCAGAGGAGAAAGTGAAAGAAGGTGCTATAAACATAGGACAACAACAACAACAACAGCAGCAGCAGCAGCAGCAGGAGGGAGAAGAGGCCATGGCAACGTTCGTCTCTCCTCCCTCTCCTTCACCTCGTCCCCGGTCCTCCTCCTCCTCCTCCTCCTCCTCCCCCTCCTCCTCCT
>Ga0160419_100995_pt1 | contig 13678 bp, 21 predicted proteins | sample CelAP2metagpilot_2_FD_108196 | JGI IMG/M metagenome (GOLD analysis project Ga0160419, IMG submission 108196) | Phycosphere-associated microbial communities from Cellana algal ponds in Kailua-Kona, Hawaii, USA - Cellana AP2-4-25 metagenome pilot ... | reverse complement strand
CCCCCCCCCCCCCCCCCCCCCCCCCCCCCCCCCCCCCCCCCCTCCCCCCCCCCCCCCCCCCCCCCCCCCCACCCCCCGCCACACCCCTTCCGCCCCCCCCCGTAACCCCTCCAACGCCTGCCACAACCCCCCCGATGCCGACAGGCCCTGCAACCCCTCCAACGCCCGCCACAACTCCTCCGACGCCTCCCGCGACCCCTCCTACGCCCGCTGACCCCGCAACTCCTCGCACGCCAGCTGACCCTAGCACGACTCCAACCTACCCTGCGACCCCTCCAACATCGACCGGCACCACCACAACTCCCACCTACCCCACAACTTCTCCAACGCCAGCTGATCCCGCCACAACGCCCACTTACCCCGCGACTCCTGAAACACCGACTGACTCCGCGGATGGCTTGACTTTTGAGCAGAGAGGGTGCTTTAGGGCAGCAATGAGGCTGTGTCCCAGGGCAGGGACAAATAGATTGGCCTTCTTGATGTGTGCAGAGCAGAATGTTAGGGCATTCAGGTTCAGTCAGGAGTGCGTAGATTTGTTGAAGAGAAGTGATCTAGATGCTTTGAGAGTTGATTATGAACAGAATCAGGCTGAGGCTTAAGTGAGAGTTTGAGACTATTTTCTAATGAAGTGAGTGATAATGCTAGGCTGTATGTGTGCATCTACGTGTGTGCGTGTGTGTAGCAATGGCAAGAACAAGTCAAAATGATCGAATTCAGGCAGGCAGGCGAAGGCAAGGGTCTGGATAGATCCATTGTGTCGCGCTCCAAGAGAGACTTGTCATAGGAATGGTGATAAGAGTTAACCTGGTCAGATCACATTGTTGTATTTGTGTATCTCTGTATTTGATGCATGTTTGAGTAGTATGGAGAGAGTTTAAGAAGACAGTTGAGGATAAGGAGAGATGCCTTTTCTTCTTGTGTTCTCTATCTTTCATATTAAATGTGTGTGCGGTTGCGGGTATAAATAAGAAAAGAGGGGGGAAAAGGGAATGCCACTTTGGCTTTCTTCAATCTGGGAACGTGCGATTGTGTGCAGTTGATGATTTAATGCTTTGAATGCCGCGCAAGAAAATTGAAGAGAAGACAAATTGGCTTCAGGCGTTTTGAAAAAAACAAAAAAGGATACAGCAAAATAGCTGTGAAATTTGAGATTTCTGGTCGTTGTGGGTGATGAGTAGAAACCAAGTGATGACTGTAGCACGAAGCACGTTCTCAGTATAGACTTGACGCGGGACTGCCTGCAAAGGGATCGTTGAGTACAATTACGAGAGGTGGGGCAAGGGAGAAGAAGAGACAAAGCCAGCGAGTAGAAAGGATAAAAAAAAAAAGAGGAAAAGAGTAGATGTAGTTATGATTGTACTTTGTTATGGAGTGTGAAGTGACAGAGCTGTCGAGATTTTTAAAAAAAGTGAAAATGATGGAAGAACTTTCCAAAATTCGATGACTATTTTCGAGCGAACGACAAGGAGGCCTCACTACTCCTTCCTTAACCAAGTGAATTCCACAAATAAAGGGATTGAAAGAAAAATAAGGAATAATGAGGACGTTTGCTAATGCGACTCTAAAACAGCCGTTACTTATTATTTCTCAGGCAGTACAACCCCTCAATTACGCTCCGGGAAAAAATGTTCTTTAGGAATGTGTACCCACTTCCAAGCACTCGTTTGAGGCGTCTCTGAGACGATTCTTCCGAGAATCTTCCCATTCTGCGCTACCAGCACATAGGATAACCCTGCGCCAGATGTCATCAATCTAACGCGGCAAGCAGCAGCAATCTCGTTCGGTCGTTTATTTTTTTCTTGTAAATGTATTTATTTGAGATTGATGTTTACATAACCCTGACATTCTCCATTAAACCCGTAGGTTCTCATTCCATACCCTCATGCTACCTTTTTGTCAAAATAAGTGCCTCAGTCGTTCTTCCACCTTCTTTCTCCTGTCCTCAGGCAGCATTGCGGGCCCTTCCAGATCAAATTTGTCCGCTAGCGCGGCGGACGAAAAAAGAACGAGGTTTTCAATGAAAGGAGGCCTCTTTTTGTCCCAGCTAAGAGAAGAAAGAAAGTGGAAAGTGGAGGGTGGTGCGTTTGAGTTCATGATTCGCGATATGGAGGAAAGGAAGGGAGAAAGGCAACGGGGAACAGAATACTGTACCGAGTGAGTGCGAATACTTTTCCTGTTCCCAGCCTTGCGCCTGTCATCACGCAGCGACAGCGCCATACTTCTTGGCATACTTCTTCAACATCCTCGTAGGAGATGTCGTTACTACAGGAGAAAAACAGTTAGTAGGGAGGAAATAAGCGAGTGGGAGGATGAATTCGTTTGTTTGGCTTCCAAAATCTGCGCAAAATCGGTATTGAGGTGGTTGATTCATGAACAGCTACGCATTCTTGTCCTCCTTCATCTCCACCCTCCATCCCTTGTCCCCTCCCTCCTTTTGTCTCTTTCTCACATGTCGTGGTTCTGAAAGCTAACTCGCTCTCGATTCCGGAGGTGCTGGAGGAGACGATGCTTCACATTCCGGGAGAGTCCTTCCTGCGGAGGAGGAAGGGAGGGAGAGAGGAGGGAAGGAACGAGGGAATGAGAGTTTTAAAATGTCACGAAAAAGGCCGATGCTTATGGCAAGAGAAGGAGACAGAGAGAGAAAGAAAAATGAAGGAAGGAAGGGAAATGGTTGATGTGATTGGAAGCAAAGGAGGAAGGAAAAGATAGAGGACGTACCACGGCGACTGGTTGGATGGGCTGTCCGGCGACTTCACACAAGACATAAGCCGCCATGGCCTGACCGAAGAGGGCTGGCATGGTTCCTTAGGGAGCAAAAGAGGAAAGAAAAAGAGGGTCGGAATGAGGAAAGAAAAAAAAATGGAGGTGGGAGGGAAGGAGGGGGCGTACCCCGGAAAAACAAAACGTGTGCGTGGGAGCAGAACTTTCTTCTCGAAGATATCCCAGAGAAGGCGACTCTTGCTAGTAGGTCAGAGGGCAGGAGGGGAGGAAAGGAGGGAACCAGGGGACGCACCTAGGACCGGCAGTACGCGCAGACGCATATTTTCCAGGACGCCGAAGTCCGAGGGAGCAGCCTCTTGTTCGTGTGTGAGAGGGAGGAGAGAGCCTCGAGGCTTCTCGTGGGAGTAGACAGCGGTGATGCCTGAGGGGGAGGGGGAAGGAGGAAGAGAGGGAGGCGGGGTTGATTGAGAGAGTAGATGACAAGAAGGAAAGAGGGAGGAAAGGAGGGAGGGAGGGACCTACCACAGCTCGTTCTGCCTTGCTTGCGGAGGAGGTACCGAAGCTTGATGGCCAGAGGCTCATTTTTGGTGTTGTCTAATTCACTGTAAATAGTCCGGAAGGAAAAATGCAAGGAAGGGAGGGAGGGAGGGAGGATTAGAGGGTTAACAGAGAATTGTCGGTACCGGTGTCCCCGCCTCCATGTCGTGGGACAAGGAAAGAAGGATTCCATAGTGTAAGCAACTGCATACACTATATGAGACCGCAGCTCCTAGCCCCTAAGGCCCCACAACTGTGCCCGGGAACGATAACCGAACCAGATCCAGCACAACATTTGGTCCAACCACAATCACTCACCCGACGCAAAGTCGGGTCGGGTCCGCCTTGAGGCCCGCACCCAAGGAGCAAATTACTTGTAGATTTTGGTCTTTGCAGTAGCTGAGGAGCTCCGCCTTGGTTTGGACGTCATCGATGCAATCGAGGACATAGGTAGGCAGGGATGCTTGCCCTTCCTTTCCTCCTTCCCACCCTCCCAACAGCACTGGTGCACTCTCCTTGTTCATCAAGGCTCGGCATGCGTCGATCTGCAGACCTGGTAGCCCCAGCTCCAGCAGACGTGTCTTCAGGACATCGGCCTTGGGTAGGCCCACATCTGCGAGGCGGGCGACGGCGTGGCGGTTGAGGGAGGACAGGGTTACCTTGGAGAGGGAGGGAGCCAGGGAAAATACAGTGAGGATGAATATGTAATTTCCCATACTCTTTCTTCAATTTATTTCTATTCACCTGGTCAAAGTCTATGACGCGAAGCCGCTTCACACCGCTTCTCACGAGCATCTGGGCCGCGTGAGACCCTACCCCTCCCAACCCCACTACTACAATGAATGCCTGCGGAATCGGAGGGAATGATGCCTCCCCGAAAAAAGATAGGACACGGGCAAAGAGCTCTTGTTCCAGAGAAGCCGGTAAGGAGGTGGAGGAAGTGATGGGAGAGGAAGAGGCCTGACCCTGCTGCGGCTGGTATTGCTGGCTCTGCCGCAGTCGCTGCTGCCGTTGCCGGTGGAGGAAGATGTAGAGCAGAGAGGAGGCAGATGCGGCACCGACGACAAAGGACAGAATTAAAGACCTTTGAGTGCTGCTCGATGACGCCATGGTAGTCGGGAATGCCTGTAGTCTATGCAGTAGAGGAAGGTGTGTGAGGGCTGGCGGCAGTCGAGATGGACAAAAAACGCTGTGGTGGTTTGCACCTTTCGCCGTTACTTCCTCTTCAGGCGACTTGGTTATCCTTCTGTCGCCGTCCTTAGATTCAACAAGGACAAGAACACAGTCTCTTACGCAGCGATATGCACGCACCTGCGTGCTGCGTGTCCACAAGGGCGGACCATTGTAACCTCCCCCTTTCCCTCCCTCTCCCTCGACTCTCCCAGCTTCCACCCCCGGCAGGTATGAGCCTCGGCCATATGGAGCCTTGGCTGCAGTAGACAAGAGTACTGCTCAGCTTTTCCGCCTGTGCCCTACTGCTGTGCGCAAAGCTGACATCCCTCTCTTTCCCCTTGCCCCTGACCTTTCTCATTTAAACAGCGCACCACACCTGCACTGCACAGATAGCATGACAACCCCAGCCCCGGCCGTCCTGGAGCAGGAATCTAAGGAAATTCGTGCTGAGTGGCGGGTGTTTATTCCCGTGGCAACCAAACTTAGCCAGGAAACCCTTGGAGATGTGTTCGACGGCCCCTATGACAAGCGGAAGGGAGATGGTATGGAGGGCCGGAGCGACATGTAGGTATATTCGGAAATTGAGCGGGAGTACACCGACCTGAGTCGTCCCTTCATAATGCCGCAGACATCGGCACCTTAGCATCGGCCGTAGTTGAAAGGGAGGGGTCAAAAGGACGCAAGATCTTGTGCCCGCGCACTCACCCGTCCATTTCTCTATCTCTTCCCTCCTTTACTTCTTCAGCTATATTGCTGTAAACCCGGCCATTGGCTTGAAGCGTCGCGGTGCCAAGGGTCGCGTGGAGCTCAAACTCCTGACGGAAGACAGAAAGGAGGGGGAGGAGGAAGACATCAAGGGTATCGAGCACTGGAAGAAGTTCAAGGCGAGTGACGGTTCATGAGTGCACCAAACCTTTTCTTCTCCTCTAGCGTCAAGCACCTACGGTCAATCCTCGTCTATAACTTCGGCCATCACTTTTACGACCTCCCTCTACTTACAATAACAGATCGGGAAGGGCCTGGCGGAGGAGGAGTCGCTCGCGCAAGTGCACACGTTGCTTGAGGTATGGAAGGCCAGGAAGGGGCCAGTGGCCAGGTGGACAGCACAAACTCTTGCATTCATCCCAACTCTTCCTTTTTTGTCATTTTTCTTTCTAACAGGCTCACGGTTTGATTGACAGCCACGTCACTTCCCTTCTCGCCTCGGAGGACGGAACCAAGAGTGTGGAGGTTGCCAAGGTTCGTTTCTCTTTCAACTTTTTCTGTACTCCATGTCCATTTGCCGGTTCAAACCTTCCTTCTCCTCATTGGCTTCCACATGTATCTTTCTTCTTCACAAAGCTGCGTGTGGGTAAGGTCTATGAAGACCATGGAGTCCTTGTGGAGGACTGCCTGGTTGAAGCCGAGGGCAAGCAATATCGCAGCTTCGCCGTAGAAGGGAGCAAAGAGAAAGTGAAGGCTTTTCTCTCTTCCCACGCTGTGGGGAAAAAAATGTATGAGCTGGCAATGACTCAGAAAGAGGCAGTCTTGCATGGCTATCCGAATTTTGTTTGCAAGTGTGCGTGCCTCTAAGAAGTGGTGAAACGAGAAAGGTAAAGATGTAGGGTCCTTACGTTGGCGAGATAATGGAAAATCGGGCTTAGAGTAGATTAGATCTATGTATTTGGTTAGATATGTCTTAATAGGGTAAGGGGTAGATGCATGATCGTACCTATAAGGGAGAGGGAAGAGAATGTGTGGGGTCTCCGAAGGCGTTTATGCGTCGGTTGTGTGAGTTGTTCCCATGATCTTAACCAAAAGACAAGGCCGAGGAGGCCAACTGTAATGACAGTTTAAATGAAATTCGATTTGTTTTACTGGTCGCGACAAGAGCCTGATATCACACGCGTGTATTTCCTTATCGAAGTGTTAAAAATTATCAATATCCACTAGACACTCCTTCACAGCTTTCTATTCTTGACTCTAACAATCTACCTACATCTATCCGAGACAGAAATTCCACTTCCGTTTCTTACTTTCTTTCAAGGTCTATCCAGCCTTTCCCCTCTCCTTCAACGCACCGATGCCGCGGCCGCCTTACTCACCTCTCCCATGATCTCACTGATCATTTCTTCCCCCGTGTTCGCCAGCGCCGACACCAAATCTGAACTGTTGTACACGGGCCGAGGCGCCCACAGCGGCGCAGTAAAGACACAGCCTATGATGAACAGGCGGAGAACCGTCGCTTCCATGCGCGAGTACCGACCAAAGAAACCACTGAGAATTTTCATATCCTGTCGAAGCATCAACCAGAATCGCACCAAAAGAGTAGCAACCAGAGAGGCCTCGCTCCGCCAGTACGTCCCCCTTGTGAGCGCTAAAAGCATGGGCGATAAAGCCACCACGTCCAAAAGGGTCGCAAACATCTCACATGCCAGCAAGTAAGCTCCTTGCGCCAGGGTCAAGGACAAAACAGTCCAAGCATAGGCCGGCATTTCGGTCAAAGGAGGAATGTCAAGCGGGTTTCGCGGGATGCGCGTTGGGATAGTCAGCACGGTCCACAGGGCCATTAACTGCTGAAACTCGCCTTCGATCGCCAAAAATGCCACCAGCTCCCGAAATGGCGCGGACCAGCCTGGATGAGTCAAGGCATACACGCCCATACCAAAGCCAGGAAAAGCCCCCAAAATGGAAGCGGGAGTAGGGCTATGGAACACGCGGAGGAGGTCCATAATTGTGCCTTCAACACCACGGGACACGCGCTCGATCCATCCCCAGGAAGGGTACATGTACACGGTTGCCAGCAGCTCGCTCCCAGGGAAGCTCATATCGTCTAGACCACGCATGCTGCTAACTTCATGCTGCGATGACAACGAGGAGAACGAGGGCGTAGGAGCGAGAAATGAGGAGGAGGAGGACGCAGACGTGGGTGCCACACGCGTCAACCGACAGCCAGAGCCTGACTTTCCTCCCTTTCCCCCTTCCTGCGTTGCCAGACACCGAGACAAGGACCACCACTCCTCCCATGAATCCATGCGTAATATCGCTTCCACATGCGCCGCCTTGTCCGCCAAAGGTGCGAGCCTCAGAGGGTTCATTCCGACCAACAACACGACCAACGCGAGGATCCAGCAGATATATCGGCGAGTCCTCCATATATACATTAACTCCGACTGAAACAAATCCACTGCATCCGACACCGGGTCTCCTGCCGCCATGTCCATGTCCTCGTTCCCGTCCTCCCCGCCCGCCATGCCCTCGTCGCCCCCCCGTGCGAACCGTCGAAAGGCATTCCCCTCCTCCTCCTCCTCCTCTTCCTCGTCGTCTCCCTCCCCTAAAGCCGCTGCATCCATCTGGTGCCGACGCAGGAATCGAAGGAAGCCTCCTCCACGCAAAGGAGCAGCACCGGCGGCACCAGGAAGGGCGGGGTGGAGGGGAGGACGGTCGACACGGCGCTGGTGGGCGGCCAATAAGCTCTGCAGGTCGTCAGGTGTCATGATACCTCCTGGTGGTGATAGTAGAGAGAAAGGAAGAAAATGGTGAGCTTTTGGAGAGACTGTTGAATAAAGCAGTATACAAATAGAAATGGAGAGAAATTATGATCTAGGCAAACGTTCTTGTTCCCCTTTCACTATCCCTCTCTCTGTCTTCGTTTCCTCCCTCTCTTTCTTCTTCCTCAATGTTCGACGCACCTTTCTTCTTCCCTTGACTGCGCAACTCCTCCTCCTTCTTGACAAATGCGGAACCGACCGTCTCCATTCTGTTGGAAAAGTGAAGAGGGTGGGAAGGAGAGATTAAGAGAGGAAGGAAGCGTGAGCATCGTAAAATGATCTCGTGCTTCATGTATGCTAGCGGCCCCCGCCCGCGGCCCCCACCCGCGGCCCCCGCCCTTCCAACCGCCCTCCCTCCCTCCTTTCTCGTCTCGTCTTTCTTCACGTACCTGTACTCATACAACCCAGGATACTTCGCCCTCAAGTCATTTCGAAGCCTTACATTGGGCTGAGGCAGCACCGCTGGGAGGGACCGGCAGCACAAGGGACACTTCATCGACCCTGGGGTGTGCGGCGTCCCTCCGTGCTTCTTGGTCTGCGAGTCATCCAATATGATCCCCACGCAATGCCGGCAGAACGTATGGCCACACAGAAGTGTCACGGGCTCCACCAGTAGACCCCAATCGAAGCAGCAAAGGTCGTCCTCCTCCACTTCTACGTCTCCTTCTGTCGTGATGCGTCTGTGCGTCCCTACCTTGCCTCCCTTGGCTTCTCCTTGGTGGTTAATTATGGGTGTGCATCCGTCAACATCCTCCTCACCCTCCACCGCGTCCTTGTCATTGTCAAACAACAAAGCCCCTGCTCCATTTGCTGCGACGCCGTCAACAGGGTGCATGGGCTTTCCCTGCTTCTTCATCGGCTTCCCGCCACCAGCATCGGAGGCAGCGGTGACAGCGTCGAGGTTATGGTTGTGGTGCTGGTGCTGGTAGACAAGACCATCCTGCTGTCCTACCCGTCGTGCTGTAATGGCAGAGGCTACCGTTTCCTCTGGGTGCATGGTTGCCACCCGGCGACGGAGGCCCTCAACGCCAAGGCCAACGGGTCGCTGCAATTCTTCCCGTGCATCCTCCATGGCCCACGGAGGGGGAAAGTGACGACGACTGCAGCAGGGGGATGCGACGCCTGTGTAAAATGTAAATTTGTGCGTCAGAGAGAGATGCAGAGGGGGGGAACGTAAGAAGAAAAGGTTTTACAGTGGCGCGTAGGTGCGGTGAGCAAGCCAGACGAGACACAAGGACAAAGCAGGTTCACGAGGAGGCAAGGTGGTGCGTGTCTGTTCGTGGCTTAAAAGCGAGAGAATAAACATAACAGATCACAAACATCTACAGGTCACCCTGCGTCCTCGGCGATCCTATCGTGGTGTGGAACGAGAAGTACGTTATATGAGGAGGGTGGAAAAGAACAACAGACAGCACCATACACATATGGTTGGGCAGAGAGAGAGAAACGCCATAGCAATTGTTTGTGGTAGATATGAAAGAGGATGAAGATTGACCGCCCGGAGAGGTTCCGCTGCAGCCCACTCAACGTAATCTAGCACGAGAGGGAAGTGTAGGATCGCAAGGGAGAACGAGAGAACTCAACGGTGCGGGCAGGCGTTAACATGGATTTGAATTGCGAAGCGGCGCACGAGCAAAAGGAGGTGAGAAGACGGCAATACACAGAGTCTTATGACAGTTGCATTGCTTCTGTAAGTGTTTCATGTAGAAAAGACTGTTTGGCTTGTCGTCTTGAAGTGCGGTTGCAAGGATATCGAGAAGAATTTGCAGATGAGCGCGCAAACAAAGGCATAGAACAAGCAAAGGTGCGCGAGTTGAGTTTCTGGGGTGTCAGGTGTGAGCTGCTGCTGCCACTGTTGCTGTTGGTCAGTCGTGCTCGTGCATCATCTTTGTTTTGATTATCAGGCGTCTTTGGATCGGAAAACTATTGCTCATGTTCGTCGCGGACAAGAAGTAGCTCCTAACACTTTCTTTTATGCTTTCTGTCTTTCCCTTCCTCTCTCCAAGCCCTCAATCATCATCCTTGTCCCTTTCAAGCACACGAACTGCTGCACTTGCTGTTATATTGCTTTATTCTTCCATTTCTGATAACTCTTTCACCCGGGCATCGCAGTCGGCCTGTCGAAAGGGAGGGGGATGGGAGGGGTGGTGAGAAGAAAGAAGAGAAGAAAGAATAGGAATGGAGAAAGGAGGAAAGGAATGGAAGGTATGCGAGACAACGACGAAGAGGAGATAAATAGAAATGTGCTTAGCAGTCACATCCTCTTCCACCCGACGCCTACCTTCCATTGCTCAACCCAGACCATGACCCGTTCTACGTTTCCTCGCAGATCATCTTCATTTTGGCTGGTGATTTCGTGGACCAGCGGCTCGTCGTAGCTTTCACGGGCCTCTTCGAGTACCACCTGCAGAGGAGAGGAAAGAGAGGAAGAAAGAGGTGGATGGAGTTGGCTTGCCTGTTTGAATGTTCTTACTTCGTGTGGACGGACACACGCAACGCGACGTGGGAGCATGCCCACCCCTTCCCTCCCTCCCTCCCTCCTTTCTTCCCTCCCTCCCCACCTGCATGATCTCGCATTCTAAGTTCTCATTCCGCTTCCGTGCGCTGTATCCGCGGGCCGAGAGCCGGTCAAAGAGCGTGGCGTTGTCCGCGCGCACGACCAGCACCAAATCGAACCATCTGGGAAGGGGGGGGAGGGAGGAAGGGAGGGAGGGAGGGACAGTGATTAGGGAGAGTGCGTTTACAATTAAAAAACTTACATTTGGAGGGAGAATGGCGGAGGAGAAGTACACGAGACGTAAAAGTAAAAAGAGCGCCTAAAGGAGGCCGGGAGGGAGGGAGAGAGGGAAGAATAGGGGGACCCACCGTTCGGGGAAGAGCTCGCAGGAGTGATAATCAACCACGTGTCCCCCGTCCGCCAACAGGACCTCCATGCGGTCTAGCAGCTGATAGAGATAAGAGAAAAAGGAGGAAAGATGTAAGCAAGAGAATGCGCATGGATATTAAGCTGATCATGTGGAGGGAGGAAAGGGAAGGATGAAGGAAGGGACGGAAGAAGCATACCTTGTCCTCGTCCAAGATGTACGTGTCGAGCTCCTCGTCCTTCCCTTCATAGCACTTGGCCTCTTTGACAAGGTCTCCCACGTTGAGGTGGGATAAGCCGGTGGCTTCCTGTGGAGTGGAGAGGAAAGAAGGAAGGAGTGAAGGGAAGGATGAAATATGCGAGTCTCATTAAAGCGTAGGCGATCTCTCACACTTTTTTGAGGGGGGGGGGGGAGGGGAATTGAGTAAGAGAGAAACCAAAAAATGACGAGTAAAGGTCTCCTTATTTTGACCCCGGCGACGTTTTTAGCCTCTTCTCTCTTCCCCCACCCCCTCACGTCCCTGGTCTCCCTCTGTCCTCCTTCCTTCCCCCGGCTCGGGACGTACCGCAATGGACCGGGCAGTAGTGGTCTTGCCCGTGCCAGGCGTGCCCGTGATGAGGATGTTGGGCCGCTTCATCCCCGCGCGGAGGAGCGGCGTAGTTTGTTTGGGGGTGGCCATGTTGTTGGGCTTGGAGTATCTAATTATTTGAGTTTCGGGAGGGTTTGAAGAGTGAGGAAAGGACACAAAGAGAGCGGCATGTGTAAGCGAGGTGGCGCTGCTCGTCATCATGTCCGTGCAAGTGGTGACAGACCAGGGGCACGGCGAAGAGCTCTAATATGGCTGGCGTACTGTACTGCACCATTTAGGGGGGGAGGAGGCTGCACACGGCCGTTGCATGGTGATTGTCGTGACGCAGGCGTCGCCAGGCCAAGAAATGAGACACACGGCTCCTTCGTCCCCGTCACATCTACCATGTACCGGCCCCGCATCTGTGCCTTTCTCTATCTATATGTGTATTTAGTGTGTGGGGGTCGTTGTTCGAGCCGCTGGTGAAAGGAAGAATTGACTTTCTGCTCTTCAACGCCTGTTTGTGTCGGCGAACTTGCCTCCTTCTCTCCCCATGCCCCCCTTGCGCGACCAAATCGCACTCCACAGACCACTACAGCTCACACGGACTACCTAAGCCTACCATCCAGGTCTCTAGACGTCTTCTCTGTTGTTCTCTCTAGCGCGATCTTGCTGTATATCGGCAGAAACCCAAGAAAATTAAAACGCCCGCCCCCCTTATCCTCACCCTCGTACATAATGTACAGCCATGGCCACGCGATCAGCCGAGGGCCAGGACCAGGCGACGAAGCGGGTCATTCAGGGCCTGAAAGACATCTACAAGACCACCATCTTGCCGCTAGAGCAGGTACAGACGGAGGAAAGGGGGGAGAGGGAGGGAAAGCAGAGACGGGGTGTAGGGGGTTGGTGTGATGAAGGAGCTTAGGCCTTGTCGTCAAGTGCTGCTCAGATGCAAGTCTAGAAGGATAGTAATTTTAATCATGAGTCCTGCGGTGGCGGGATCGAGAAATCTCCTTCTTTATTACAACCAGTTTGGATCACTCCCCTCCATCCCTTCCCTCCCGCCCGCCCTCCATGACAGATGTATATGTACGATGCGTTCTACTCCCCTCCTCTCTCCGACTCCGAGTTTGATTCCAAGCCTATGGTCATGCTCGTCGGGCAATACAGCACGGGCAAGACCTCGGTACGTCCCTGCCTTCCCTCCTTCACAACCTCCCTCTCCTGCTCTATACTTAAATTACCTTTACTCCGCCCCTCCCTCCCTCCCATCCTCCGACCCCTCACTACGTAGTTCATCCGCTATTTGATTGGAAGAGACTTTCCCGGGCAGCGCATTGGGCCTGAGCCGACGACAGATCGGTTTGTGGCGGTGATGGACGGCCCGGAGGAGAGGGTCATTCCAGGTAAGGGAGGGAGGGAGGAGAGGAAGGAGAGGAAGGAGAGGGAGCAGAGGGTGAGCCGTGATAGGGATAGCGGACTTTCTCATCGACTTGCATATTTTCCCTCCCTCCCTCCCTCCCTCCCCAGGCAACGCCCTGGCCGTGGCGGGGAACATGCCCTTCCGCGGCCTGGACCGTTTCGGCGTTACTTTTTTAAACCGTTTCGAGGTAGGGAGGGAGAGAGGGAGGGAGAGAAGAAGACAGACCACAAGTGATGAATATACTCACAATCCCAACAGCCCTCCCTCCGCGAAGAAGACGATTATAAGTGATGTATATACCCTCAATCCGTACAGCTCTCCCTCCCCTCCCTCCCCTCCCTCCCTCCTTCCCTCCCTCCTTCCCTCCCTCGCCACGGCTCCGTCTGTCCCTCCGACGTCCATCGCAGCATCGCTATCGTGTCTCACCTTCCTTCCCTCCCTCCCTTCCTCCCTCTTTCTCTCCAGGGCTCCGTCTGCCCCTCCGAGGTGCTTCGAAATATTAATGTCGTGGACACACCGGGTGTCCTGGCAGGAAACAAGCAGACCGTGGCTCGCGGGTGGGGGGCAGGGAGGGAGGGAGGGAGGGAGGGAGGGAGGGAATAGGGATTGGACTCTGCGTATATAGAGGAAGGGAGGACGCGCTTTGATAGTCTAGTTTAATAGCCAGGTCCACTAATACCCTCCCTCCCACCCTCCCTCCCTCCCTCCCTCCCTCCCTCACTCCCTCCCTCCCTCCAGCTACGATTTCACCAACGTGTGCGGCTGGTTCGCGGAAAGGGCAGACTTGATCCTCCTCCTCTTCGACGCCCATAAGCTGGACATCTCCGACGAGTTCAAGGTACCCCTCCCTCCCTCCCTCCCT
>Ga0160419_100993_pt1 | contig 13737 bp, 9 predicted proteins | sample CelAP2metagpilot_2_FD_108196 | JGI IMG/M metagenome (GOLD analysis project Ga0160419, IMG submission 108196) | Phycosphere-associated microbial communities from Cellana algal ponds in Kailua-Kona, Hawaii, USA - Cellana AP2-4-25 metagenome pilot ... | reverse complement strand
GTGACGCGTGAGTGGTGGCACAACAGTAAGTTAATCTTCCGAGTGAGTGAAGCACTAGCGCGACGAACAACCAACTGAGCCTCATTAGTATTATGTTTGTAATATCAATGTGGCAGAGCGGAATAAGAGATCGCGGAGGGCCAAGTAATGTTGTGCCTGAGCGCGTGATCAAAGTAACACAAACAAAAAGGATGAAGAGCCAGAGAGGGCAGGGACAGGAAGAACACGCATACGCCAACTTGGAGAAGAATGTAAACAATTATGCCCCCCATTTACAATTATATATCGCGTATATAATGTCGCTGTAAACAATGAAGACCTATAATCTCACTGCTCCTAAAATGATATGATATTAGCTTGAAAGTTGCTCGTTTCTTGGACAAGTAATGGGTAGCTCGATGAGAAATCGAAACTTCTTTTCCGATTTTGCATAAAGCTTTTTTTTCCAATTCAGATTATCATAATATTTACATTTTTAATTACTATGTGCTGATTCAATGATGACAAAATAGCAAATACACGAAGAATAGAAGAACGCGAAAACCTTGGGGGGGGAGGTTGGTATCTCGCCTTTTTCCAGCCGCCTTGTCTTGCATCTTTACGCGTTCACTGCACCCAACGTTTGTACTTGAGTCCCAATAGCTCGCTCTCAGGACCAGACGAGCGTAGAGAATATCCCGTACAAGGTGGAATCGGCGACCAATACGGCATTGCTTAGTTGTGGCGCAACTGCTCGATCATGGAGCTGAAACGACGACCACTTCCTCTTCCTCCGTCCCTTTCTCCGTCGCTCATACGCAGAGATGTGGTGCCGGAGGAGGAGGAGGAGGAGGAGGAGGTGGAGAGAATAAGAAGGGGAAGGAGGGGTTTACGCAGTCCATCTTTTAGAGTCGGTATTTGAATATGGCAAAGGAGATGACCGTTCATCGAGTAAGGACAATGTCTATGTGAGCTTGAAAGTGAGTCAGCTATTCCGTGGCGAGTCTAAGCTTAACATTTCAGCCAGTTACATGAATAATTTTGGAGAGTACAATGCTGAGGAATTGAGACGCTGCCTAGGGGAACGCACGAACTCAAGCCCGCTTGGTGGCGGACATGTTTGAAAATTGGCGCGTCGCCGCTGAATCCACCGAGCGTCTCAGAGGCGGAGGAGCGAAAGCACGGCGTTGTCAGTTTTTCCCTTTCACACCACTCCTCAACACGCAGGACCGCTTCGAGAGCGACCTACACGAGCCCAAAACTCGCAGCTCCATCCCAACCTCCAACCAGCACTATGATCACCCCCGCTCCAGTAGCAACAAATGATGCCCAAGAGACGGAGAAGCTCCAAGATGCCCGTGTGGCGGCTCTACGCAAGGCCGTCATGAGAACCGCCCCTTCTCCTTCGATCACAGCCAGCAGTAGCACGAACTTAAACAACGCCAACCCTTCCGTGGCCAAAAACCAAGCCTGGACCTTCGTCCGCGAGATGATGAAAGACTCGTGGATTGCGCAAACCAACGCCCAACTCCTGACTGACATCATTCCTGCCCTGGAAGGTGGTTGTATCTATCTGCCTGGATTTCTGTGTGCAGCCAACGACTTCAGTATCCTCAAGGGTTTGACTCGCGACCTACAGTATTGCCCGGCCTCCAAGGAAGGAGGTGGATTCGTCACTTGGAGCCAGCATCTCAAGTTCGAAAACCCTGGTTTTAGTCCCACCTTCCAACAGCTTCTGGCTCGATTAGACGCGTATTTTGACGTGGAAATTCTTGCGACGCGTTTGAATTTCTACAGGGATGGAAGCGACTTTAAGCCTTTCCATCACGATTCACACGCCTATGGCACTAATGGCAAGAAGGAGGATTTTACGATGGGTGCCTCCTTTGGGAGCACGCGTAAACTAGCCTTTAGACATGAAGTGTCGGGACAGACTTTCACGATCGCGCAGGCGAACGGTGATATTTTCGCTTTCGATTCGGAAGTAAATAGAGCGTTTACTCACGGGGTGCCCAAGATAAAGGGAGGTGCCGAGAAGGCAGGTCCCAGGTTTTCCATCATTGCTTGGGGGAGGAGGCGGACATTGAATGAACGGAATTCGACAGTGACGGCCAGGGAGGCCGATAAGGGCCAGCGGCAGGAGAAGCAAGAGGGAGGGAGGGAAGGAGGCCACCGGGGGTATGGAGGGGGAGGGAGGCATCGGCAGCGAAAGAAGGAGGCTGGGAAGGAGGGATGGAAGGAGGAGGGAGACGAGGTGATGCCAATCGGCATGGACGAGGTGGCGCGATTGGTGGAGAAAATGGTGATGAAGGCGGACCAAAAGCAAGCACGAGAAGCCTTGCTGTCGTCGTCTTCTCACGCTGGTGGGGGAGGAAGAGGAAAGGATGGAGGTGGAGGAGGAAGCGGCGGGAAATCAGTTGGCGGAGAGGCAGCGGCGATGAAAGAAAATACGACGAGTGAGAACACAAGCGGCAGCAGCAGCAGCAGTACTATTAGCGCCATGTCGATAGGGCGCACCCGGAGAGCGGGTCGAGTTCAGCACTCATGGACTTCATGATGGGAAACATATATCAATAGAGATACAAAGCACAGATGTACAAATACGAGGAAATAGAAAAGTGTAAGGACAGCAACTGCTGCACGACAAGAGTTTGCGCTATCACATGCATACTGCATTGAAAAGAGAAAGATAAAGGATAGGCGCTAAAGGCGGCGAAAGGGTAGAGAGGTCCCGTGAGTACCCTTGCCCGATTTTTAAAGGACAAAATTTCGTTTTTGGGGTATCTGCAGTAATCGATAAAACCCCCCGCAGGCCTCTTCCCTTGCACCTACCCAGTGCCCAGTGACAGGGCGCTTTAGGCGTCCGGCCGATATCCCTTTTTCGCTCTATCTACACACCGATCCACCTTTTCTTTCAGGTGGACACAGGCCCTCAAAATTATCACCACAATCTACACAGCCAGACAATTCTCATTTCTCATACAGGGATGTGTGCCTCCTCTTTTCTTGCTCCGCCCCTTAATTATTGATTATAAATGTTATGGTGATGCGTGCTTCAAAAAAGAGGGGGGAGGGGGACAGGAAGGACCCATCTACAAAGAGGGGCAACGCTCTAGTTTAGTTGGTGTGTACTTTGAGAGTGTGCTCCAGAAGATCCCACCCACCCGTGTTTTATGTTCCCTCGAGGGTCTATTCAGTACGATTTAAATGTTTGCATTATTGCACGGCATGCCTGGTCTTCTTCTCTCCTCTATATCCCTTATCTCTGCTTTCTCCTCCCCCCGCCAGATCAAGAGCGAGTCTGTTTCTCCTCTTTCTCACCCACTTTCACTCTATTCCATCAAGGACGAGACAGAGGAGGAGGGCAAAGACGACAACGCTGCTGGCCTCTGGGCACTGGCCACAGTCAGAGGAGGAAACTTTCGCGGGCCCCTCAACCACTGACCGACAAAATTACCCATCCCTCCCGGCGCCGCTCCACCCCCGCCAGCAGGAAAGGAGGTAGATTTGACTTTTTCCTCTTTATGTTCCTCGTCATCTTCCTTGTCCTCCTCATCTTCCTCACACGACGAAATATGCGCAGCAAGCAGAGACTCAAAATATCGATGCTCCAAATGAGAGGTGAGGGCAGCGCCGCTCAGCAGTGCATTAAGCAGCTGCCACTCCGCTTCCAAAAACAATGGCTCAAGTTCCACCGGCGGAGGAGAAGGTGACGGCGCAGGAAAGGAAGTGCCGCTGCTGCTCGGCGTTACCGAGGCGACCGGCACCGTCCCTTCCACCTTTCCTCCCTCTCCAGCCACTGTCTTCTCTTTCTCCACCCAGTAGGTGGCATTGTTCAACAGAACCGTCTTTCCCGCGTGGTCGTAATCAAAAAGAGTGGGATGCACATTCCTCGGGAACCGAGCAAAAGCATCGTGCTCATTCACAACCCTGTAACTGTCCCCATTCGCCTCTCTGTATGCCTGGGCAAACGCCGAGTTCCCCAACCGTGGAGCTCCGAAGTTATACATGGACACTTTCAGCCCTGGATGTCTCTCCGACAAATCATGCGCACATAAAGAAGCCAGCGCGCCCCCCAGGGAATGGCCGGTCGTCATAATCTCCCATTCCTCCTCACCGTCCATCCCTATTTCCAGCCCTCCTTGCGTGGCGCTGTTCAATAGCTCCAGAAGGCGCGGACGGACAGACAGGTAGGCCTCTTTGAACCCGCTGTGGATGCGAGCATCCGCACTCGCGCCAAATGATGCTGTATCCAGACGAGGGACTTGGAGAGGGAGGGGGGGCAAGGAGAGGGAGGGCAGGGAAGGAATGCCACTGCTGGGGCTACTGCTGCTGCTAGGACTGCTGCTGCCGCTGCTGCTGCTGGTAGTGGTTGTGATGGGGGGGTTAGATGTCGCAGAGGGTTTGGCGAATTGCTGAATTTGTTTCTGTTGCATGCTAGCGACGACGTGGTCGAGGGCCTTGAAGAGGGAGGCTCGAAAGTCTGCTTCCTTAGAAATAGGGGAAGGAGGGGTGGAGGGAGGGGTGGAAGAGGAGGGCGAGGAGGAGGGAGCAGTTAAGGGTGGGAAGAACATTTTGGAGTCCATGACTTGGAGGGTTTCGTCGATGAGGGTGGCAAAGATGCCTTTGAATCGAGCCGGCAGCATCATCAACGGGCTCTTCGCTCCTTGTCCCACCAACGCCAGCAACTCGTCTCCTTCCCTTTCTTCCTCCTTCCTTTCCTCCTTCGTCCCCTTTCCTTCCTGCGTCTCCTCTTCTTCCATGTTCTCCATGCGCCTCTCCCCGAACACCTGCTCCTCCTCTTCCCTCCACTCTTCCTTCTCACTCTTCGCGTCTGCTGCATCTTCAGCCAAAATCGAGGAAGCAAGGGAGGACGAAAAGGATGGAGGGAGGGAGGGAGGGAAAAGATGATGGCTCAAAGCAGAAGCCAAGCTGTAAAATGCGGCACGGAAATCGGAGGGGCTCCACACCTTTCCCGAATTGGGCTGGATGAATAAAGAGGGAGAGGAGGAGGAAGAGAGAGGGGAAGAAGGCGAGGCCGCATTATTGCTGCCCAGGACCTTGTCAAGCACCGACATGAGCATTTGCGTGATGGCCTCTTCGTTGCTCATGGCAGCGGGGACGACGGAGGATAGGAGGTTGGGAGGGGTGGAAGGGACCTCTGGTGGGTGCATGGAAGGGGTCAGACTGGCATCGGAGGAGTGAAGACCAGGGGCAGAGAAGACTGGAGGAGACGAGGAGGAAAGAGTACTGTAGGGGGAGGACGAGGAGGCGCAAAAGGAGGAGGGGTGAGCAAAAGAGGAGGAAGGGGATGTGGCGAGGAGTAGATGGTGCGGGCCCGAGGCGACATGGGAGTGGGAGAGAGAGGAAGACAGGCCTGTACAGGACGACGAGGGCGAGGAGGAAGGAACGGAGGACAAGGGAGGGATATTGCTGCTGTTTCCCCCATTGCTATTACTGAAAAACATGTTGGTACTTTTCCAGACGTAGCCGAACATGTCTTTGACGGCCCTGTCCATGTCGTTGTAGAGCAAGAAGGTCCGATTTGCCTGGGTGGCCAACGCAGCATAGTAATCCAACGCCTGCTGCTGCTGCTGGTGGTGTTGCTGTTGTTGTTGTTGTTGTTGATGTTCTTGATGTTGCTGCTGTCCCTTAAGAATCTCTCCCTCTTTTTGTACCTCCTCCCTATCCAATCTCTTGGCATCCCAGGGCTCCTGGACGAGCTTCAAGTCTGTGATGAGGTCCCTCATCTTCCAAAACTCTGTCCCCCTGAACGCAACCAACAACCGCTTCCTGCCCCCATCTCTCCCTCTCCCCCGGTCCCTCCAGACTTTGACTTGCGTGTCCGTCTCCCTGTTTTCTAAGAAACACAACAATTCGAAATCCGCTGCAGTAGCCGCATCCCCCCCAAGAGCCTTGGCTAGATCTCTCCAATCCCTAGAGCAGCCCGTGGCACCCAACCACTCCTTCTCGAGGGGAGCAGGAGGACTGGTCTTGACGCTGTTGCTCGCACTGCTACTGGTGGCTTGTAACGACGTCATGGGTGGTGTAGAATGGAGTGGGGCGGAGGAAGCGGAGGATATGGAAGAGCGAAGGTGAGAGGACGGGGGGGTGAAGCGGATATATTCCATATCGACTTCCACACGAACCCCCAGTGCTACTTCTGCCAGGCGCTGCCGAGCCTCCCCCCCCTCATCATTCCCCTCTTGGTGCTGTAATTGCACAAAGGGTCCTGGTAGATGCTGCCCCCCCCCTCTTCTTGTTCCTCCTCCTCCTCCTCCTCCTCCTCCACCACCAGTCATCAAGGTCGTTAGAGACAGATCCCTCCGCCATGTCGTTGTGATGATACCCTTGCTGCTACTGCTGCTGCTGCTCTTCCGCACCTGGGATAGGAGGACAGAAAGATCCACAGACGCCACCCCAAGAGGAAGATCATCTTTGCCCTTGATCGTGATGCGCAGCTCCTTTTTCCTTTCTCCTCCACTGCCTCTGCTGCTGCTGCTTTGGCCTCTCTTCTCCCCTTCCTCCAGCAGGTGCCCCCAGGGCTCCTTTACGAATACCTCAAACATGGCACCTTTTCCTTCTGCACAAGGAACTGGGACGTACGCATGCCTCCGTTCTTCCCCTCCTTCCTCTGTTCCCTCCACCATTGAACGTCTCTGCAATTTTAGCACCCGCGTGGCCACATACTCTTCCCCCATCTCCACCGACACTGCTGCATCAATCATCACCTTCCCGCTGCTGCTACAACCACCAATACTACTACTACTACTGGTGCTGCTGCTGCTGCTGGTGCTGGTGCTGGTGCTGCTGCTGGTGCTGCTGATTCTGCTGGTGGTCCCACCCTTCTTCCCTCTTGCCGCCTTGACTAACAGCGCATGTCCCTCCGCCCTCGTTTCTGTCAGGCCCATTATGCTGACACGCAGTAACCCACCATACTCCTCCTGCAAGAAACCATCGTGTAAAATAGCGACTTCGTTCTTGTCTTTCCCCAGTTGCCAGTGCCCCGCGGAACGAGGAGGGTCATTGTACGCTTCAAAAGCAAACGGACCCATGAGAACAGCTTTACTCAAGGAGAAGGGTTGCGATGTGCTAGCTGATGCTCTTGCTATAGCTGCCGGAGTCGACACATTCGAGGAGGTGTTTGATAGAAGAATGTCCTCTATAGGGAAGATGGGTTGGTAGGATGTAGTGTTGGCTTCCTGCTGCTGCTTCTGCTGCAGCTGCTGCTGCTCTTGTTGTGCCTGCTGCTGCACTTGTTGTGACTGCTGCTGTAGCCGCTTCTCGATATGACTCTGAAGGAAGGATCTATGCTCCCCTGTCAAGAAGGGGGAGAACGACAACCCTTCGCCCCCGCCGCCAAGGAAGCTGCTACTCTCCTCCATCCCACCGCCTGGGAAAGATTGCTCCTGTCGTGGGTCCTTGGGGGCTATGGACATGTATATGCTCCAAGGGGTTGTGTGTGTGCTCGAGGAACTGCTGCTGCTGCTAAGTGATGACCCTTTCTGTCGCTTGTGCCAGCGTGTCGTCCAAGAGGCGCTCGTAACGGGGAGGGCGAAGGCCTGTCTCCTCCAGGTTATCGCGGCTGCACCCACAGCCCCTAGCAGGAGCAGCCAAAGCACTACCCTTGCAGAGCGCATCTGCCTCCTTCTGTTGCCTTGATGGGGTGTCATGACTGCCGTTGGTGATGGATTTGTGCTATTGGGGCATGATGGCTTGCTTGAGATCAGGAGCCTCCTCGAGTCCGGCAGATTCCTTTGTACGATTCAATTTTCTGTCTGTGGGGGTGTGGAGTCAGGATAGTAAGCATTAGGCGACCTTGAGTAGGAGCGCATGTGGCCCTGTCACTGGGCACATGGACGGGCAGTGGGGCATACAGGGATTCACATGTGAGCCTCGTTTGTTCTGGAAACCATAAGGTTGATCGCTTACACGACCGCAGGGAAGGAGGTCACCCTGGGAGAAACCGCCGCGACTTTAGAAGAGCACAAGCATCCCACTAGAATCTGTGATGTGAGTCAATAATGAAGTGAATGGGAAAAAACGCACAGCGAAACTAAGATTAGAGCCTATGAGTAGTGTCATGGTTGTCCACCAACCGGCCATAATGCGTTACATCACATAACGGGCCATAATGTGTCTGATTGATGTGTCTGGGTCCTGCGTCCTGCTATCAGTCCAAGCCCGCGTCGCGTCCGAGCCCAGCGTCACTCACTACACTTACTCCAGTGGATGCACGTATACTCTCTTGTACGCGCCCGCAATTTAACGTGGAGGATGCAAACGTCTCAAAAAGCGTCCAACGCACGACGCAAGACAGAAGAGACCACGTCGTCACGCACAACTCGGATCGACGCTGCGACCATGCGAAATTCGACATCAAAAAATACATCCGGGTACTTTGGGGACTTGGATAGATTCTTGCTGGTGTTGCTTGTTTACAAGGGCTCTCCGCATTGCTCGGGCGCCTCTGGGATCACTGGCGCTGAAGCTCGATAAATGGATGGTTGTGTGGATCTTAACTTGTCCCAATCTTATGATTGATTGTAGATCAGGAATATTTTTATTGAGTCCAAGAGCGGCTCGGCCGGACGAACGAAGGTCAAGGATGTACCCCAAGTGATTTTGAAGCTTGCAGGAGCTTTGAGACCTCCTCCTTGATATCTTGCCGATCCCCAATATTTTTTCTGGTTGTCGGTCCACCCCCCCAGAAACTCTTTGATGGTTGTCCAGAACGAACCACCAGATTAATACTAGGAGCCAGTGTGTTAAGGAGGTAATGTGAGTGCTTTCCGCTCATGCTTAAAGCTTGTAGATGGGTGGCAAACACTTTAGGGAGGAAACGAATTTGATATTGCTGGACATGAAGTTGTCTCAGTGCCAGGGGCTGAAAAGAGGAGGCGACTTTGTCAAAGTAGGCACACGAATAGACAGATAATCTTTAAAGAGAACAGCCGTCTATGGGCACTTATTTTGAGTGCAGTCCACTTATCCTTGGCGCGAAGATGCGAGAGCCATGGGTCCAAGCAAGGATTATATCTGTATCATCAAAATCACTAGTAGTCTTGATACAAATACTGTACTAATTTCAATTAATAGCCTCAATTTCTTCATATCTGGAGCATGCAGTTCACTTGTGTCTCTTCCTTCTCTTCCTTGACTTGTCCTCGGACACTTTGGTCAACCGCTTGTTCCCCGCGAATTTCTCGATAGGATGGGGGAAGACAACCTTGGTGGTTCGTGATAAATATCAGGCGTCCTTGGGATTCGGCCATTTTATGCGCTTGCAAAAGTCCGGCTGCAAATGCCAAAATTGTTCTCGCGTCGGAAATGTAAACGGGGCCTTGACATGTGGGACAAAGTTTCGATGCTTTAGTCACATGCCCGAGAAGAGGCGGAATGGGGGAAAGTGATGCGTTTATTGATATGAGGATTGGGGGAAGTGATGCTTCATTGATATTGAGAGAGAAGAGTACTTAGTGCAACGTGAGACGATAATAAGGCGATCAACAATGATGATATTCTCTCTTTTAAAAATAAATAGGTAGGTGAAGTCAAAAGAAAAAGCACCCTCAACACACATAAAAGAAAAGAACAAAAATTGTTATGATCCCACCGCACACAAAACCACGACAGCATTCTGCCTTTCCAATCCGTCTTCTTCGTCTTAAACCCTCCCCGCTTTTCACCCTCCTCTGTACAAACCCATCCTCCTCCTTTCCCCCTCCTCCTCCTCTCTCCCTTGTTCCCTCCCCTTCCTTACATCTCCAAACCCGGAATCTCCAGCTCCTCAATCCGCCAGTCCTCATGGCTCCCATCGGGCAGATATCGACGAATAATAATTGGAATTTTACGAGCCCGCAGTTCCAACATGGCGATTTTCAGAGGGTCTGTCTCACTCCCAGGCTTAACCATGATGGGGGCATTCATACTGATCTGTAACGCGCGTGTCCCCAAGATGCGCGCACGTTCGTACTTGGTCAAAAAGCGGGTGGTCACCCTGGTCTTATTTGCTTTGCTGGAGTTGACTCCATCGCTGGGGAGAATGTCCACGGGCTCCCCGTCTCGGCCCAGCGGCGCGGCACCATCTTGCACTCCCCCGCCTCCTATCTCTTCCTCGTCCTCATCTTGGTCCAGGGGCTCCTCCTCACCCATAAAATCGTCCTCTTCGTCGTCCATAAGGTTGTCGTAAAGTGCGTCCGCTTCATTGTCACTCATTGTTGCCGCTCGATGTGTTCCTGGGCGTGACCTGTGCGTGAGGCGTAAGGAAGAGAAGACGAAAGGGGGAAGGTCACTTGTGACATTGATTGTGGTGCACTCTCCAGGACAGGAGGACTTTTACAGGCAAGTGCGGAGGCAGGCCGACAATGTATCGTGTAGAGCATCGCACCTCCATGGACAGGATACTAAGGTCTCATCACTTGAGCCATTTCGGGGCTTCTGCGGCTTCTATAGATGCTGCCGACCTCCCCTAACCCCCATCCCAACCAATGCCAATGCGACACACGATGCGCGCCTTTCATCCACATGTCATGAGCACGCAAAGAAGAGCCCATGCTACAAACACAAGGGATATGATAATCTGTCACCGAGATCCAGAGCGCAAAGAAGTTTCATTGCCTTAATCGCCACGTGTAGTTTCCATCCACCGCACACCCCATCGATACGTCCCCCACAATTCCACCACAACCACAATCAGTCAAACAGCCACAGCAGCAGCACCATGCCTTCTTCACTATCAGAGCCTGCGAAATCAGGACCCGTGCACGCAGCAGCAGAACTAAGTTCCACCAATCCTACACTAACACAAGTAACATCAGTACAAGCAGCCTCGACCCCTACCCAAGCCCGCAGCCTCCTCCTCAGCCCCAGGCAAAGGGCCCTCCTCGAGGCAAGCAACGAGCCAGACCTGGACACCTTTTCTCTATCATTATTGTCACACAAGATAAGAAGCGACAGCTGCAGCGTGCACTTGGACCTCGCCACCATCCTTGCTAGCGAAAAAGTGTACAAGGATGTAGTCGCCACCGCCTACCCTTGCAGTGTCGGTAAGGCCCTGAGTCAAGAAGACCGCGATGAGAGCAATCGCGCGACCGAGGGGAGTCTAACATACGGGGAAATACCTTTTCGCTCCATGGCTTTCATACTTGAAAAGATCCGGCAAGATTACGGGAGGCCCCGCGCAGCAGCAGGCAAGCGCGAGGGTGCTGAGGAGGAGGAGGAGATGGAGGAAGAGGAGATAGAAGAGGACGAAAATAAGGAAAGGAGGGATGAGGTTATCCACAGCGTAATGCAGGAGCCAGGTAAGGATGTGCTCTATGACATTGGGTCCGGCACAGGGAAACCTTGCTTTGCAGCTGCCGCTCTGTTCCCTTTCCGCAAGGTGGTGGGGATCGAGCTCCTGGACAAATTGCATGAAGCAGCTATGAAAATACGGAAGAAGTGGGAGATGGAAGCAGTTTCGGCATTGGTGGAGGCTCGGAAAGGAGGGGAGGGAGGAGAGGCAAGCATAATGACGACAACGCAGCTAGAATTCTTACACGGAGATTTCAGAGATGAGAGTCTGTGTGATTGGCCGTCGGAAGCCGATATTTGTGTGGCAAACAGCACCTGTTTTTCTCCTTTACTGATGAAGGACCTGGCGGAGTTGGCGGCAGGGATGAAGGAAGGGAGTGTGTTTGTGACATTGACCCGGAGGCTGCCCTCAGAGGAGCACTGGGAAGTGGTGGATGACACCCTGATGGTCATGTCGTGGGGGGGGGCTACTGTGTACACGCAGAGGAAGAAGACCCCGCCTGCTTTCGTCAACCGTTTTGCTGGTGTAAAGGCGACAGAGCTATCGAGAGGGCGAAGAAGAACAACTCAAAAAAGCGAATAAGAACGTAGGGATGGATGCGCAAAGAAACATAAAGAGATAAGACTGGAAACTATTTGACTTAAACATGAGCGAAAATGCAATTACTTGTTTGTCCTCTAAATTCTTGATTTTGTCGCCTTATCCCCATCATCCTCTCTCTCTTCCATATCATAAGCTACTTGGAAAAATCTCCTCATTTGCAACCCGGTCCGCTAGTCTTCCTCCCCTCCTTCCCTCCACCTCCCTTCACTTCAAGTATTCGACCGCCTCCTCCTCTTCCAACCCCGCCTTCATCAACTTCATCACCCTTCCCATCGCCTCTTCCTCCCCCAGCGGCCGATGAACCAATTGCACCCCTCTCGCCGGCTTCCCTGACGCTGCCCTATCCACTTTCTTAACCTTCACGTTCGCCACAGTCGGACACATAGACACCACACCCGTCTCCGGCTGTACCAATAATAACAGATACTGCTGCTGCTGCTGCTCACCCTCAACAGGTGCTGCTTCTCCTCCTCCTCCGTCTGTCCTAGTGACCTCCAACTGATAATACCGCGCAGGTTCAAAGGCCTTGCTCACCACCCCCCCTCCAACTCTCGCCGCCTCTGCCGTCACATGCCCCCTGCCGCGCATGTAGCCCGCCTTGACCGTCGTCCCGTGCACTAACCCTTCCTCTCTTCCTCCTTCCAAAACGAACAAGGGCGCCTCCATGGCCGCCTCCTCCTCCCTCCCTCTCAACTCGTTGCCAAAATGAACCACCACCAGCTCATTCGCCCACTGCTCGAGATCAGGGACTATCTCCGCGACCCACAGCGGACCCTTTCCTCCCTCCTCCCGTGGCGCCAATCCCTCCCCCCGCCTTGCCTCATCAAAAGTACGCGCGATCGCAGCCTCCCATCCTTCTTGTCGACTCTCATCGAATACCTCCGCTCCCCCTTGCTCCTCCTCCTCTTCCTCGTCCTCCCCCCCCTCTGCTTTCGGAGGGTTCTTCCTTCTCCCATGTCTCCCTCCCTCCCTTTCCTCCTGACAATCGTAAGTCACCGTCGTCTCATACCTCGGCCTCAACATCCACGGCGCTGCCACCTGCCCTGCAGTCGCCACCCCTCCCGTATCCTCCTCTCTCTCCCCCCCTGCCTCCCTTCCTGCTTCGCTCCCTGCCTCCTCCCCATCCTCTCCCGCCCTCTTCTGCTTCCCCTTGAACAAGTCCCATTCTAGCAATGCCATGTCATCGGGGTGAAGCGAAGGCGGGAGGGAGGAAGCGGGGGGTGGCTGCCACTTCTTCCTGTCGATTGTATCTATTTCTATCCCAAGGGAGATGTCCGAGTGCAAGGCATATTTGAACTGGGAAGCCAAGGGCACCGAGTCTTTGTAAGAGATTAAATCGCCGAGGTTCGCCAGGCTGTCGAGAGTGAGGAAGCGGGGCCCGAGGGGAACCTCGGGGAGGGGAACTTGAAATTGCATGTCGACAATAAAGTCGCTCCGTAAAGCGTCCCGCCAGCGAGCGAGTTGGACGGGTGGATGTTTGGGAGCGGAGGATGATGGAGGGTGAGCGCGTGAGCGCTTGTCTTTGTAGGCGTGGGGTTCCACGGTTTTGCTGCTGCTGCTGGCTGTGGCGCTGAGGTGACGGGGGGGTTGCTGACCATGCTGCCCATCGCGGGGACGCTTGCTGCCACTGCTGCTGCTGCTGCTGCTGCTGCTTTTTCCTGTACCGTTGATAGATGACAAAGAAGGCTTACTGTGGGAGGAAGGTGAAAGAGGGCGTTGAGATGACGAGGAGCTTAAGCTTGTTCGCGTGCTGCTTGCAGGAGGAGCTGGACGGCGGGAAGGTGGGGGGGGGGGGGAAAGAGGGCCCTGCGGCGGGGGGGGCGGGTGGGGGGGGCCGGCCGGGGCGGGGGGGTGGGGGG
>Ga0160419_100991_pt1 | contig 13801 bp, 16 predicted proteins | sample CelAP2metagpilot_2_FD_108196 | JGI IMG/M metagenome (GOLD analysis project Ga0160419, IMG submission 108196) | Phycosphere-associated microbial communities from Cellana algal ponds in Kailua-Kona, Hawaii, USA - Cellana AP2-4-25 metagenome pilot ... | reverse complement strand
CGGGGGGGGGGGGGGGGGGGGGGGGGGGGGGGGGGGGGGGGGGGGGGGGGGGGGCTGGGGGGGGGGCGGGCGGGGGTGGGGTTGCGGGGGGGGGGGGGGGAGGGAGGGAGGGAGGGAGGGAGGGAGAGAGGGAGTTAAGGAGGGAGGAATGAAGGAGGGTGGCGCTGCGTCATCTTCAACGACAGCCTGCTGAGAGATGTGGGAGGGGGGGAGGGAGGGAAGGAAGGATGTGAAGGAGGGAGAGGACATTTATCTCACGCATATATGCCATTTGGCTGTTTCCTACATATCCATAGGCCTCGGCGGTCCTGTCAGTCTTCTTGCCTTCTCCCCTCCCTCCCTCCCTCCCTCCCCCCCTCCCTCGTTGCTGGTAGTCGCTGCCTTGCCTCGCGCTCCGTCTTCTTCTCCCTCTGTTTCTCTGCCGGAGGAGGAGGGGGAGGAGGAGGAGAAGAAAGAAGAAGAGGAGGAAGAGGAAGAGGAAGGGAGGACGAGGAGAAGAAGAAGGAGGAGGAGGAGGAGGGAGGCCCGTCAAGCCCGCCGAGAAGAAGGGGAGGGAGGGCCGGGGGGAGGGCGGGAAGGAGGGCGGTTTGCGGTTTGCCGAGTGTGTCCTTGGACGGGACAAGTCCTTAGGATATACAGGGGGCATACGAGGGAGGTGATGGGTGTGGCGTGGCTGCCCTGTGGAAAGAAATTTATTTCAGGTCGGGAGGGAGGGAAGGAGGGCGGGAGGAAGGACGGGACGGGCGGAGGGAGGGAGGGTATATTTGCATATAGGCACGCGCACTTATTTTCATTACGATTTTGTTCCCTCCGTGTCTTCCTCTCTTCTTCTCACTCTTTCGTTATTCTTTCTCTATTACCATCTTTCTCTTGCACAAACACACCCTTTCTCTCTTTTTCTATCTCTATCTATTCTACCTCTTTAATTCCCCCTCTGTCTCCCTCTCACACACACGCACCTCCCTCTTTATCTCCCTTCTTTTTTGTGTGTCTAGGAGGGCAAGATGGGCGACTGTGCCTGTGGGAGGTGGAGGCAGATAGACCTCTGTGCGAATGGCAGGTGCTGCGAGAGGAGTCTCCCACTGAGGAAGGAAACGGAGGAGGAGGAGGGGGGGGAGGAATAGGAGGGGGAGGGGGAGGAGGAGGGGGAGGAGGAGGGGGAGGAGAGAAGGAGAGAAAGGTCTCTCCGCGCATCACGGGAGTAGCGGTGGGCAGGTAGGTGGAAGGGAGGGAGGGAGGGAGGGAGGGTTGAGATCTGATAATATACGTATTTAAATGTATACGTTAATTTCCTCATGTACATGCACACATCATAATATACATATTATTTACGCACGCGTGCATACACACACGCACGTACCCGACAGTGACGGCTCAACGGTGTTGGTTTTGTGCGGAGAGCACAGCCTTTTCGTCCTCTCTCTACAGCAGCAGCAGCATGGAGAGAAGGGGGATGATCATCCTTCATTGGCCCATTCCATGTCGGGTATCATCCGTCGTGGGGCTGCGCTCTCCCTCCCTCCCTCCCGCCCTCCCTCCCTCCCTCCTTCTCACCCTCTTCCTCTCGGGAGTTCCGGCGGTCTCGACTGGCCCCTCGTGCGTTGGCGCCGCGCAGAGGAAGGGGGGGAGGGAGGGCAGGAGGGAGGGCGGATGGTCGTGGTGGGCAAAGAGGGAGAGGAGGAGGAGGATGAGGAGGAAGAAGAGGAGAGGGAGGAGGGGGAAGCAGCAGCTGTGGCTTTCGCCTCGGCTGAAATTGAAGGAGGAGAAGAAAGACAGTCAGAACGGCAAGCCCGACGCCGGCAGCAGCAGCAGCAACAGCGGCAGCGAGAAGGAGGGGAGGGGGAAGAAAGCAGCGACGAGGAGAAATCAGATGAGAGTGATGTCAGCGACGATGACGACAACGAGGAGGTGGAGGAGGAGGAGGAGGAGGATGAGGAAGAAGAAGAAGTGGAAGTTGGCGGAAATCAGCTTACTCTTTCGTCCTCGTCCTTTTCCTCGTCATTCTCCGACGACGGCGCGGGGGGTGGCATGGAAGACGAAGGGGAAGAAATTCAAGCTCGCCATCGTCACCACCACCACCACCACCAGCAGCAGCAGCAGCAACGACGGCGAAAAGGTGTCAACAATGGCACTTACGGCCATTCCCCATCTCCCACTGCACCCTCGTCCTCCTCTCCTCCTTCCTCCTCTTCCTCCCTCCCCCCCTACCGCCTCCAGGAAGTCGAAGAACTCTACTTCCGCCGGGTAGTCATGTCCTTCTCCATCTCCTCCTCCTCCTCCTCCTGCTCCCTCCCTTCCTCCCTCCCTTCCTCCCCCCTCCTCCTCGTTCACCTCGCCGGGGGTCTCTTGCTCTGCTGGAATTTAAACAAGTCTGAAAAACGAGGGAGGTTCGTCGGGAGGAGGCAAGGGAGATATCGCCTGAGAGCAGCTTTCAACGAGGGAGGGAGGGGGCCAGGACCAAAGCTTCTCGCAGGTGGGAGTGAGGATGGTCGGGTGATGGTTTGGAGGGAGGGAGGGGGGGAGGAACCGATTCAGGCGTTGAGTGGGCATGGAGGGGTGGTGAGTGACGTGGCGTGGTGTCCAGGTAATGCACAAGTGCTGGCGTCTTGCTCCGACGACGGGTCGGTTAGGATATGGGCCGCGGAGGAGAGTTTGGTGGGAGGGAGGGAGGGAGGGCCGGTGATGCTGCGGGGGTGAAATGAGAAGGAGGACCGGGTGGAGGGCAGCAAAGATGACTACATGGAGGAAGTAGTTGTCGGGGAGGAAAGTGTTGGGGGACGAGAGGGGAGAAGAGGGGGATGGGGGTAGGTAGTGAGAAAAGGCTGATGCTCTGAAAGAAGCGAAAGACGGAGGACGGGTCACACATATACACATACACACACGTATACACACACACACACGTATACACACATATATATATATATATATATATATATACATATATATATATATATATTTAAACATGTTCAAAGAAAGATCTTGCTAGGAAAGCACTGGAAATATCTGTGCCGCAGGTGTGCGATATGCTAAGAAGGGGAGAAAGATGTGAAAACAGCATTAGGAGTATGCATTTGTGGATGTTGACGGCAGGGATATTATCAGATGCCGTGTGAATTACACAGAAAATGCAATTAAGGCTGTCACTCTTTGGAGCTTTCCAATACTACTTTTCTTGTTCTCGGGCCTTTCATATTTACTTGTTCGTGTCCGCCCCTCTGCTTCTTCTACCTCTTCAACCACACACGCACGCCCTCTCTCACCACCCACCCCACGGCTTTCCCCAAGCCCGCCGCCACTGTCCCTATTACCAGCACCTGTCCGATACGATCCCTTCGCTTCCGCCGCCTTGTCTGCGTAAAAGAGGAGCGATGATCCTGCAGCAAACGGATACCATTTGGCGCGAAAATGGTGGGGAAGTAACGATGGAAGATACCGTCCAAGATCAAAGGAAGGATGAAGCGGAGGAAGCCTTCCGTGGTCTTCGCATCGTAGTCAAACGAGGCCTGAAATTCCACCAGAGCTTTGGCTTGCGGCGCAATGCGAGAAGAGAAGAGGGGAAGGGCCTGGTGTGGAGGAGAGGGTCAGAGGGGAGGGAGCGTGTGAGACGACCAAAGTTTAAGTGTATGCATACCCAATTCGCGGTTCTTTTAAGCCATCCCCTGGCCCTGGTAGACATACAAATAGACTGAAGCATAAGCACAAAGACAGCGACAATCCCACGCACAAATTGAGCAGCAAGGTCAGAAAGTAAAGCACACAGGCCATACACAAATAGAGCTGCAGGAACAGGAAAAAAAACTCACGGACACGCAAACAACCCCGAATCATGACAAGCAGTGAAAGTGGGCGTACCTTGCCAAGATCGTCGCCCGTCTCCTCCAGACACCTATCCAACGACATGACGTCTTCCAAAGCAGAGTTCAGACCGAGGCCAAAATAAGGCTTGACCGAATGGATACAGTCCCCGAGAAGGAGCGTGTTGTCCTTGTAGTTGATATTGGGGCCCGCGTAGGAAAAACTTGGCAACCGAAACGTTGGACCGGTCGCAAAGCGAGCGAGATCCTTTTCCTTGATCACGTCAATAAACTGAGGAAATGACCCAGCGAAAAATTGACGCGCATCTTCTTTGTCCTTTATCCGAGCGATTGCGGGACAGGTCGGCCGAAAGAGCACCACCCCGACGTACACGCCTTCTTTCGTAGGCAATGCCTCAATGGTGACTTCGCCCTTTGTTCGCGCGGAATAATTCAGATCCGGTCGCCAACCAGGTCCTGTCCCATACTTGGGTCGTAAGTCCAGGGGTAGAATCTTGTAGACGAATTCGTTCCGTTCTGGGAGTTTGTAGGCGCGCACCGGCTTTTCCGTCTTCTTGTTGTTCGGGGAAGGGGTCGTCTTGGCTTCTAGGGCCCCACGAAGGGCTGAGCGCACCCCATCCGCGCCGATCACCCAGCGCGCGTCCTCTGTCCACTGATCAAGCTTGCCTTCCTCCAATTCCCGGTGCAAGCGGACACGCACGCCACGTCGTTGCGGCGATCCACCCTTTGCCTTCTCCCTCCCTCCCGTCTCTTCGTCCAACCACGTGAGGCCCACGCATTCGGTATCGTGCAAGACGGAGATCTGATCTTTGTACTTATTTTCAACCTCCGAAAGCAGACAACTAGCTATCCGGTCTCGTTGAATGACTTGGGTTTTGTATGCCCTGATGTTGGAGGAAAGGAGGGAAGGTAGAAGGGAGGAAGGAAGAGAGAAATTAGTGAGGGTGTGATTGTAGAAAAATGGTTGAATGGTCAAATATGCCTTCTAGACTGATTATTGTCATTCTCCTTTTTCTCCAATTCCTCATTTTTTGTCTCTCTTGTCATACCGCAATTTTACCTCTCAGTGTAGATCTGCTCTGGCCGCTCTCCCTGTTCGGGTGTCCAGTCCTTCCGTCCAATCGCCTGGGCGCAAAAAGGCTCTATTGAGTTCCACACTTCCGCCGCCCCAAGAGCAATCTGGCCCCGTGCTCCCAGGCCTAAATTATAGCTCCTGTACGGGTTGCCCCAATCGGGAGAAGAAGGGTCATCGGGCCGTGGGAGTCGGTCATACACCGTGATATTTTGATAGCCACGCCGGGCGAGCACAATGGCAGTGAACAGGCCAGTGGGACCGGCTCCGACAATGGCAGTGCTTGGAGGTAATGTGGCGCTTTTTGATGCAGTGGTCATGGTTGTGGCAGCGGTCGCGGCGGTGCGGGGACGACAGAGGGGAGAGGCTCGTAGGGGCCGGAAGTGGAAGGCATGCGTTATGATCGTGGAGAGGGAGGCAAGCAGGGCAGCGTTTAGGACGGAGGCCGTCGCAGTACGGCTGGAGCGCCTGCGTGCCATGATCGCTAGCTCTGTTTATCGTATTCGGTGGTGTGTGGAGAGAGGTTGATGAGTATTACAAGCGGGGTCGGACAAGGAATGGCGTCGTGTCTTGTCGCCCGTGTTCAGATCTGCTTGGCCGTTTCAGGTCTGTTTCGTCAATTTCTCTTTCAACCCTTTTTTAATGCACTCAGGACACTTTTGAGACGAAAGCTGATGTCAATAAGCCCATAAATTATTTTGAGAGCCTGAGAGAATACTGGCACATTTTGGTCAGGGCATTCAAGGGGTAGTATTGTCCGCATTTTCAGTCCTTTTTTTGTGTCCCTCTGGCCCAATTTCAACTGTCACTTCCCTTGCATCCATCCACCCACCCTGAGTAGAGACAAGCGTGACAAAGACAGGGATACACTTCTGCAACAATGGGTTCGGGTCAGAGCATCGCCGCTCGAAGAAAGAAAGCAAAGAGTAAGACCAATTCGCCAAGGTACGCACCCTCCTCCTTTTACCCCTCTTAGCTTCTGGTCTTGCCCGTTTTCACTCACATTACTCCAAACTTCGCACCAAGCGTCGCCGGAGACCTCACACATAGCGCCAGTATTATTCTCAAGAGCAGCAGTAAAAGCACTCATACGTTGGACGCCGCCGAGACCAGCAAGGCACAACGCCTGGCCAAGAGCGCAGGGGATTTTGATGAGATAGTGGCGTGGCTGGATTGGGAGTTTGCCAAGCATGATAACAACAAAGATGGCTTTCTCGATTACCATGAATTTGTGCGGTTTATTCGCTCGCTGAACCTGAACATGACCATGAAGGAGGTGAGTGGTGGTGCCCGAGTCGTTCGTGATCTTCACCCCAACCTCTTTTTTCATTCCCATTTCATTTCTACCCTTGGGCAGATTTTCCAATTTTTCCTCCTCGCTGACCGTGACAATGACTATCGCATCGTTTGGTGCGAAATTGAGCAGGATGTGCCTCGGATCTTGAGCAAAATTTACGAAGGAATACCGGAAGGGCCATCAGATTGGTGCCTCATGAGCGGGAAGGAAGGGGGAAAGGAGGGGGAGGTGTGGTATTTCAATAAACGGACATCGGATGTAAGAAAGCAGACGCCGATAGAGCTGGGAGATGGAGGAGGAGAGTATGGGATAAAGGAGAACGTGAAAATGGGCCAAGGAGGGCGAAAGGAGGCGGTGTTGGAAAACACCAAGACGCTTGACGTGGCGCTGACATGGTTGGATTGGGAGTTCAAGAAGGCGGATTTCGATAAAAATGGAGTTTTGTCACATCATGAGTTCATGGCCTTTGTCCTGGGGCTGCGCTTGGGCTTGAATGAAAAGGAGGTGAGCAGTCTGTGGGGTATGGAGGAAGGGGAAGGAAGGAGAGAGAGAGGGGAAAGGGAGGACAGTTTTTTTTTCTTAATATGTCCTGTCTTCAAAACACATTTCACTCTTCTTCTTTTATTCTCATACCAATATCATCTACAGGTGGAACAATTTACCAGTCTGGCGGATTCCAACGGGGACGGCATGGTGGAATGGACCGAGGTCCTGGAGCTCACACCCCTCATCCTTCGCAAGCTCTACACCGCCCTTCCTCCCGGGCCACATGATTGGTGTGCTATTATCGACGCGGAAGAGAATGAATACTACCTGAACAAGCGCACGGGGCTGACGGTATCGACGCGTCCGCCTGATTATGTGCCGGTGAGGACCGAGACGGAGGAGGGGAAAGCAGAGGGAGGGGAGGCTTGAGAGTGACAGGAAAGCAATGAGGAGTACAAAATAGTATGAGGAGAGATAGTGTTCACACAGTAATTTGGTAAACAAGAGATTGGCTCACAAAATAAAAATAACACCTGCATAAAAAAGAGAAGTCAAAAGGAAGGAGAAATATGGGGTTGGCGGGTTTTGTAGCCTGGTTGCATCCTGACTCCTTCACCAGGTCTCCCAGCCTGCGTGTGCTCTTGCTCCGCTCGCTAGTGTGACTCAATCTTCTTTCTTCGATTGGAGTTGTGGTCACTCTCTTGTAGGCTGAAACATGCATTAGCCTTTTGTACGTGGTACACCGCGCTCGTTGCGACAATTTTTCACCACCTGTTTACTTCGCCCAACCACCGCAGGCAGCACTTCACCACTCACCCGGGTTTCGACCCACACATACGCACACGTATTTCAAGAAGCGAGCGATCCTTTGTTACCTGCTGCCCCCTTTCCAGCCTCAACCGTGTTACCGAAGCCTTCCCAAAGCATGCCACCACCACGCAGCTTCCCTGGCCTGGCTGCCTTGTTCCTTTTGGTCGTGACCGCGCATGCTTTCTTCCCCTTTCAACTGCCTGCCGGTCCCAGGAGATCGGCCCCTGCAGCCAGCCCCAGCGCAGCTACCACGGCCTTCTCAAGAATACGAGCAGCGACTGGAACCTTGGAAAAAGGCGCATTCGGTCGCTTTTCCTCCTCTTTATTGCGCCCCTTTCTGTCCAGCAGCGCCAAGGCTTCTATGGCCGATGCTGCCGCCGCGTCCGTGGCCGCCGCAGCAGCATCATCAACGGAGGCCCCTAAAAAGAAAACTCGGCGGGGACCACACAAGCCCAAGACGAACAGCACCAGCACTGTAGCCGCGGCAAATATAGTTTCAGCAGCAGCAGCTGGAACATCAAAGAAGGGAAAAACCCAAAAACCTCAGAGCAAGGCGAACGCCGCTCTAGTGACGGCAGCAGGAGAAATAAAGAAGCTCGTCTCTGCTACTGCGGCCACCGATGGTGTTATCCTTGCCCCCGGGGAGAAACGAGGTCCTCATCAGCCGCGCCCGAAACGAACGCCTCTCCCTCCCAAACAAAAAAAGCAGCAGAAGCCAGCAGCAGCAGCTACAGCTACAGCTACCTCAGCAAAGGTGAAGGACGAGGTCATCCTCCTCATGACCGGGCCCAAGCTGTTGCGGCGCAATTTTACATCAGATGCCGCTCCTCTCCCTCCCTCTTCCACCTACTCCACGAAGGCGCTGAAGCGACAGCAGAACATGGCAGCCCTCCAGGGAGCCATCAAGGAGGAAAAGGATGGGGGCAACGTGCAGGGGAAAGTCGTCTTCAAACGCGAACTCCCAGCAGTGGCCCGTTTGCCGGACGTGGATTCGGTGGAGGTACGACGGAAGCAACAGCTGCTGAAGCAAAAAGAGGAAGAGGCAGCAGCAGCACTGGCAGCCGTGCCCCTCCCTGACCCGGCGCTAAAATCAGAGACGCCCAAGCAGTCGCAGCACAAGAAAAAGAAGGAGGCGGCTAAATCCACTGCTGAGGCTTCTCGTGCTCCCGTTGCCAAGCCATCAACTACTCCCACAATTTCAAAAAAAAAAGCTGCTGCTGGTACTGCTACTGCTGTGGACCCCATAGCTGCCGCTGCCTCTAAGAACAAGAGGAAAACCAAAGGCCCCAAGCCCGCCAACGCCAGCCTGCCCGCCGTCGAGGCCTTCATCACCTCCCTTCCTCTCACTCCAAACTCCCCTCGTACTCGTAACGGTCAAGTGGCCGGTATCTCCCCCCGGCCCAAGGCCCCCAAGGGGTCCTCCCTCCCCTCCTCTTCGCTCTCTACCGCTTTCCCTCCTGTTTCTGCGAAGCACCCCTCACAACGCAGGCCCAACACCACCTACCTTTCTTCCTCTCCCTCCCCCTTCGCCCTGGCCAAGTCGACAAAGAAGATGTACATCAGTCGCCGAGGAGAGATCACTACACCCGGTACGGGAAACGGCTCGGCATTTGCCTTGGCCTCCCTCCTTTCACTCAAGGATGGATCGACGGTGACGCCTGCTGAGCTGAGAGGAGTTGTGAATGGTTGCTTACGAAGACAGGTACTTGATGTGGTTTCCATCCCTTTGTCTGGCCATCCCTCTCTCCCGTTCTACCTTAGAACGCCTAAACCCCCTTCTTCCCTCTTTCCCTCCCTCCATCCCTCCCTCAGGACTGGAAGGGTTTGCGTCAACTCGCCGGTAGCGATAACGGACTCCCTGTGACCAAAGACCTGCTTGATATGATGGTCACAGTTACAGCCAAGGCAGGCAAGAGCAGGACGGCGCGTGCGTTGGTGGATCTCATGATTTTGAGGTACCAACGGAGGGAGTGAGGGAGGGAGGGAGGGAGGGGGAAGGCTCGTGTGCCCGTTTGTTGTTTTCTATTTCTTGTTTCTTCTACCATCTCTTTCTCTCTACAATCCAATCACCAACCACTCACCTAAACAATTTTTCTTTCTGCTTAATCATTTTTCACCTTCCTTTGTCCACAGAGGCATCGTTCTCGACATGAAGAGCTATAACGCCCTTCTCCCCGCCGTGCTGGCTGAGGCCCCTGCCTTTTTGCAGCAAGAGGCAGTGGATACGTTCCTCAAGGATCTTTCCCGTCGAGGCCTCTCCCCTGATCGCGTGACTTTCAACACCATCTTGAAACACCACGCTTCCCTGGGTAAGGAGGCCCTGGCCTTGGAGACGTTAAGGACAATGAGCAAAACGGCTGGAGTAGCGCCGGACGTTGTGAGTTACACGACGGCCATCTCGGCCTGTGGGCGAGACTGGGATGGGGCTTTGAGGGTCCTGGCGCAGGCGGAGGGAGATGGCAATATTGAGAAGGATGCCCGCTTGTACACGGCGGCGATGCGCGTGTGTGCCTCAGCCGGGAAGAGACAGGAGGTGTTGGATTTATTTGAACGGATGAAGGCCATGCAAGCAGCACAAACAGAAAAGGGCGAGGGGAAGCGCAGGAAATTGGGTGGAAAGGGAGAGAGCGAGAACGACTTGTTGAGCATGTATATTGCCTATAATGCAGTCTTGGAGGCGTTAAAAATGGAGGGAGACTGGCGCCAAGCCCTTAAGGTCCTTCAGGATATGCGACAGAGTGGCCTCACTCCCAACAGCGTTAATCATAACACGGTTTTGGACGCAATCGCCGAAGCCGGCGAGTCCACGGAGGCGCTGGCGTTGCTGAAACAGATGAAGGCAGGTGGGACCAAGCCCGACAAGCGCTCCTACACCGCTGTGATCAAGTCGATGGTTAAAACTGCAAACATCATCCAAGGCCGTGAGCTGTTTGAGGAGATGGTCGCCACAGGCATCACCCCCGACGCCGTGACCTACACAACACTCATGGAGCTCTATGGCCAAGCTGGAAACAAGGAACAGATGGAACAACTCGTCCAGCAGATGAGTCGCAAGCGTGGGTTCCCTCGGGATGTACGGGCGTTCACGGCTGTGATCCGCGCGTATGGGCGGGCAGGGTTGTGGCGCGAAGCCTTGGAGCTGCTGGGGACCATGAAGGCACGTAACGTCAAGCCAACGGTTGTCAGTTATGGGACGGCCATGGCGGCGTTAGCGGCGAGCGCCCGGCATGTGGAAGCATTTGAGTTGCTAGAGACGATGAAGAGGGAGGGGGTGGAGCCCAATCAGGTGGTAATGGAGTGGGCGATCGAGGCATGTCGGACGGCGGGGAGGTTGGACAAGATCGTGCAGTTGCAATGGAAGCGTTTAACGACTTAAAAAAGGAATATTCGAAGTTGAAAGAGGGAGGGGTGGGAGGATGTGTTTCATAGGTAAAAGAGGGAGGAAGACAATCATGACTATATTTAGTTGCTTGTGCAAGTGAAGAGAGGATGGATCAGGAAACGAGAAGAATTGATGGACGAAACGAAATACTGCTCCCAAACATCAAAGACAGAAGAAGAGAGGGGGTGGAAAGTTTGGAGTATGTAGGTGTTTATGTGCGCGTGTGTGTGCACTTGTACGAGAGACATGGAGACATAGAGACCAGCATGTTTGTTTAGTTTTTGCGGGTTGGTTGACAACTACATAGACGAATCATCGGTAGAAACGTAAATCTCACGCAGAGACAGGGCCAGACGCACACACACAGATCAGGAGAAATTGAGACGGAGAAAGGAAAGGGAAAGAACAAGAATGAGACCCATGATATTCACTCTGCGTCAAGCGTTGTTCCTGACTTTCGACGAGCGCAACCTTCTTGTTTTCCTTACGCCTCGATGCCTGGGTGCTACAGCGCGCGTTTCCGGGGGTATTTCATTCGCCATAGTAGAAGTAACACAAGCGAATACAGTCGGAGAATATGTTGCGAGCACCAGGAACTAAATCCCATGTCTTTTCTCCCCCTTGCCATCCCCCCAACCCACAACAGAAAGCACACTTTAGACGATGCCACTTGGCACCGGCAAGGAACCCGTCGCCATTCTAGTGGAGGTGACTGCGAAGGATGGAAAGTACGAGGAGCTGAAAGCCGCGTTACAGACACACGCTGCTACCTGCCTTCAGGAGGAAGTTGGATGCACGCGTTTTGAAGTGCTGGTGCCCGTGACGAGGGAGGGAGCGAGGGAAAAGGGGGTCGGGGGGAGGAAGCTGTGGCTGACGGAACAGTATACGAATGAAGAGGCCGTGGCGGTGCATCAAGGGACAGCAAGGATGCAGGTGCTCGGGAAGAAACTGGGCGAGTTGACGGATGATATTCGAATCGTATACGGGTTGCAGGCTTAAGCGAACGAAATATAGTAGGGGTGAGAGGATAGGATGAACAGGGAAGGGGAACCGGTGGGCAACGACAATGACGAAAGAAGCTATTGAAAAAAATGTGTTGCTGGACATCTTTCCTTCTTCCTTCAATTGGTATCTCCAGTGTAAGGGGTGGCAGCTGCAGGATGCGCGCGCCGTCGAGTCTTCTCATCCCCGTGCCCCTCTCCTCCATCGAGCCCATGGTGTGGGAGCCCTGCCAATCTATCTTCTCTCTATTCTTCATATTCTCTCTATCTCTCGCTATTCTTTCCGCTTTTATCTTTGACTCTCGTCGATTTTTCTTCTTCCTTGTCCTCCTGCTTCCTCTTCCAATTTCTCTTCCTTCTCTTTCCCACTCCTTTCTGTGCACCTACGCCTCACCTTCAAGCTTTATGTTCTCTTTCCATCCCGCTCTCTCTCACCATCTCTCACCGCCAACGCAAACGAAGGGATGAGAGAGAAGCTTAAAGCACAAGCTATCAAAAAAAGGGCAAACTAGAAGAAATCCTCTCTCCCTCCCTTCCTCCCTCCTTCCCTCCCTCTCTCCCTCCCATCCTTCCTTTCCTGACAACTGCTCCCTCCTCACTTCCACCATTCCAATAATCTTCCTTTTCATCTTCCCAGGTTGTCTCCTTTTCCCTTCTCTTTCCCTCCTCTTAGACCACCCGAGAGACCGAAAGCGCCTACGCTGACTGGATCTAAGCTGACCTCTTGTCCTTCCCTTCATCCCACACGTAGAGCTTACGATGACTTTCTCTTCCCTGCCTTCTTCCCTCTCTTCTTCCCCTTCATCTCATACACGGCCCATCGGCGATTGTGCTCCTCTCCTGGCGCCGGAGGTCCTGAGGGATGAAGGGAGGGAAGGAGGGAGAGAGGGAGGAGAGGAGGGAGGGAGGGAGGGAGAGAGGAAGAGAGGGAGGACGCTCAATGTCAATAATCTTACAGGGCGAATTGGATATCACGAATTGAGGAGGGGAGGGAGGGAGGGAGGGGGGGACGTACCTGCACAGAAGTCATCCATGCAGCCACAGAACGCCTGAGACTCATCGGCACAAGTGCGCTCGCAGCCCTCCCCGTACATGTCACCCTAGTAATAGGTGGGTATAGATTAATATAATAGGTAGGTATATAGATTAATATGAGTTGTGATATATTTATAAATTTTACAGAAAGAGGAAAACGATAGGGGAAATGACAAGGAGGGAGGGATATGAGAGGGAGGGTATGGAACCTAGGCCTGTGAGCTTATTTATATTAAATCCTTCTTGCCTGTTTGCGTATATATCCTACCCTCCCTCCCTCCCTCCCTCCCTCCCTCCCTCCCTACGTGAGGGTGGCCTCGGTGGTCGAGGTCGTCGAAGACGTAGCCGTGGCCGTCAGGCCCACCACGAGCCATGGAAAAAAATCTGGAGGGAGGGAGGAAGGGAGGGAGGGTGAATGCTGAAATCATGGAAGGAAAGAGGAGAAATGGAGGGAGGAGAAAAGCGCACATCAGAACAGGCCGGAAAGGAAGGCAGGAAGGAAGGGAGGGAGGGAGGGAGGGAGGGAGGGAGGGCGTGCTCACCGTTTCCCTTTTTGGGAGGCGACATGACGCATCAAGTTGAAGTTGGCGCCAGCGGCCCCGCCCGTGTATTCCCTGCCGAGGAACATGCTCTCGGACGAGAAACACCCGATGTACTCCACCTCCTCCTGCTCTTTGGTCGCTGGGAGGGAGGGTGGGAGGGAAGGAGGGAGGGTGGGAGGGAAGGAGGGAGGGAGGGAGGAGTCAGCGCGGACTGGCGGTGGGGCAAGGTGACTGTTTCTCTCTCTCTCTCTCTCTCTCTCTCTCTCTCTCTCTCTCTTCCTCTCTCTCTCTCTCTCTCTCTCTCTCTCTGTCTCTCTGTCTCTCTCTCTTCCTCTCTCTCTCTCTCTCTCTCTCTTCCTCT
>Ga0160419_100990_pt1 | contig 13801 bp, 13 predicted proteins | sample CelAP2metagpilot_2_FD_108196 | JGI IMG/M metagenome (GOLD analysis project Ga0160419, IMG submission 108196) | Phycosphere-associated microbial communities from Cellana algal ponds in Kailua-Kona, Hawaii, USA - Cellana AP2-4-25 metagenome pilot ... | reverse complement strand
GGCTTCCTGTATGAGCTACTGAGTGGTGGCGGCGGCGGAGGGTGATATGCCACGAGTACATGTAAACATGACCTCTGATTAATGAGAACGAGACCTCTCCATGGCTGACGCAAGCGTGACCGATAAATCGATACCTACGAATTTGCGGTTGCTCTTGCTGTTGGAAGAAATCGCAACGGTGGGCGTGCCTGTCACGCCCACCGCGGCAAACGAAGTCCTTGGCCTGCCCAAGGCGACTGTCCATCGGCTGTTTCACCGGTTGGAGCAGGAAGGCTTCTTGCAACGCGATATCGATGGCCGGTCCTATTCTGCCGGGTTGCGGCTGCGCAAGATGGCGGTGAATGTGCTGTCCTCGAGCCGCGTGCGGTCCGTGCGACTGGCGGTGCTGAACGCACTGACCGAAGATATCGGGGAAACCTGCAACATCGCCACGCCAGAGCGGGACGGCATGGTGTATCTGGACCGGGTGGAAACCAAGTGGCCGTTGCGTATTCAACTGCCCATTGGGACCACGGTGCCGTTTCACTGCACCGCCAGTGGCAAGATGTATCTTTCCACCCTCGCGCCGCGGATGCTGTCCAAGTACCTCTCCGCCGCCATTCTGGATCAGCACACCCCAAAGACTCTGACACAGCCCGAGGACGTGCACCGTGAGATCGAGAAGATCCGTGTGAATGGCTATTCTACCGACAACGAGGAATTCATGGATGGCATGGTCGCAATTGCGGTGCCGATCATGGACGATCTGGGCCGCATGATGTCGACCCTGTCCGTGCACGCACCCACACAGCGCATTTCAATGTCAGAGCTTCAGGGCCATCTGGACCGGCTGGTGCGCGCCGCAACCGATCTGTCAGAGATAGCCCTGCGCTGAGCCGCGCAACCACCCGTCGTCAAAGATCACCTGACTGACACCTGCCAGCTTGATCAATCGGTCCAGCTCACGCTCAAACGCCTGCTGCCTGCCTTTGCCCCATCCGGTCTTGCCTTCTGGCCACAGCGCATGGACGCGCAGATGATCGGCATCCCGGAAGGCTTTCATATCAACGCGGCCCACCAGACGGTCTCCTTCGAGAATGGGAAAGACATAATAGCCAAAGCGCCGCTTTGGCGCGGGAACAAAGACCTCGATCCGGTAGTCAAAACCAAACAACCGCTCTGCCCGCTTGCGGTCACGCAAGGCCGGGTCAAAGGGGCTGAGCACGCGCAGCCGGGGGCAGGGGGCAACATCGAGGGCTGGATCGTTCGACAGTCCGGGGCGTGCGAAGGCGGGTTTCACACTCCCGTCCGTGGCGGTGATGGCCACCTCTTCCAACCGTCCAGCCGCCTTTTCGGCCAGACACCAGATCTTTGCCTCGGCGGGGGTGATATGCGCCCAAAAGGCTGCAATCTCTCCATGGGTGCCAAAGCCCAGACGTTTCAATGCCTGATCACAGCACCAGTCAATTGTTGCTTCAATGCTGGGCGCATTGGTGTCCGTGCACAGATGTGCCTCCAGCACCCGCTCTGTCAGGTCATACCGCTTGCGAAACCCCTCACGCCCCACCACGCAGAGCGCACCGGACCGCCAAAGGTACTCCAAGGCCGTTTTTGAGGGATGCCAGTCCCACCAGCCACCCGACCCGCGCGCCTCGTCCTTGCCAACGTCGCCGGACGTCACGGGGCCTTCGCTCTTGATCTGATCCAGCACGACCTGAAACTGTTTCTCGAAGCCGGCCCTGCGGCCATCTTTCCACCGGGACTGCAACCGTTCCGCGTCACGTTGACGGCGCAGGTGCCACCACGGATAAAACGCCATGGGGATGACCGCAGCATCATGGGTCCAATGCTCAAACAAACCGCGGTCGCGTTCATAGAGGTGTTTGAGCGCCTTGGGCCGATACCGTGGCCGCCGGGCAAAGAGGATCAGATCATGCGCCCTGGCAACGGTGTTTATGCTGTCGAGTTGAACAAATCCCAAGGAGTCGATCAGGTCGGCCAAGGCCGCGCCGCGCGCCTCTCCCTGCGGGGCTTCGCTTAACCGGTGGCGGTCCAGAAAGATACGCCGCGCGTCTGCATTGCTCAGCGTGTGCATCAGTGTCAGCGGCGTCTGCGCCGCAAGGTGTCGCCAAAGGACAGCGTGGGCGTCAATGTCACCTGCTGTGGCAGATCGGGGTCCGGTTCGTTTTCAGTCTCATTGAGAATGATCCGCGCTGCGGCCTGACCAATCTCAGCCCGGCAGGCATCCATGGTGGCCAGCTGACGCGGCAGGCCCTGCAACAACTCAACCCCATTGAACCCGGCAAGACCAATCTGACCGGGGATATCCACGCCCTGATCAATCAGATACAGCAACCCGCCTGCGCCGATCATATCATTGGAGTAATAGAGAAAATCCAGATCCGGAGAACGTTCCAGCATCTCCTGCGTCATCTCCCGCCCTTTGGCCAGCGCTGAACCACCGGAATAAAATGCGCGGTCCTCAATCTCGACCCCGGCTTTGGCAAGGCCTTCGGTGAAACCTTCAAACCGCTTTCGCGCGCGATGATCCAGAGGCATCTTGGTGCCCATGAAGCCGATGTGTTCATAGCCTTCCTTGAGGATCGCATTGGCCATCTCCCGTCCCGCACGGCGGTGAGAGATCCCGACCATTGCGTCAATGGGCCGCCCGTCGGTGTCCATGACCTCCACCACGGGAATGCCTGCGTTGCGCAGCATGGCGGTGGTGGCTTCGGAATGCTCCAGCCCTGCGATAATGACACCAGAAGGCCGCCAGGAGAGCATTTCGTACAAGACGCGCTCTTCCTTTTCGGGGAGGTAATCGGTCACGCCGACAACAGGCTGCAAGGGCGTGTCTTCGAGCACCTGATTGATGCCGTTCAGCACTTCGGGAAAGACCATGTTGGACAGGGACGGAATGATCACCGCCACCAGGTTGACCCGCTGCGATGCCAGCGACCCGGCGATCTGGTTGGGCACATACCCCAGCTCCTTGGCTGCCGCCAAAACCCGGTCGCGCGTTGCCTGCGAGACATCCCCCCTGTTGCGCAGCACGCGGCTCACCGTCATTTCCGACACCCCGCAGGCATCTGATACATCACGCAAGGTCAGCGGGCGGCGGGAAGGTGTGGTCAAAGGAGGCATCCAGTCTGTTTCCCAACAGTTAGCGCGAACGCGCCGCTGCAATCAAGGCTCGTCACGGGTGTGCGCAATCTGACCATGACAAGGCGTGCAGGCTGGTCTAAACCAACCCTGCGCGGCCCCGTGGCTCAACTGGATAGAGCAGCCCCCTCCTAAGGGGCAGGTTGCAGGTTCGAATCCTGCCGGGGTCGCCAGCATTTCCTGCACATTTGCAGCACCGCAGGTCGAAGCCTATGCAGGATATGCCGCCTTGAAAGCTGGAAGTGCGGCGCAGGCGGTTTCGATGGCGTTGATCCTTGGCAGGTCGACGTAGTCAACGCCCCAACGGTTTGCATTATAGAGTTGCGGGATCAGGCAGAGGTCGGCCAGTCCCGGCGCCGCGCCGGTGGCAAAGGGGGATTGGTCGAAACCACCCAGCAAGCTCTCGAACGCTTCCAGTCCGGGGCGGATGAAATGCTGCATCCATTGGGTGCGCGCTGGTTCCTGCCCGCCCGTGGCATGAACCATCACCGACAAGTTGCACACCGGGTGGAGGTCCACGGCAATGGCATAGGCCAATGCCTGTACGCGGGCGCGATCGGCGGGGGCGCTGGGGAGCAAACCCAGGTCACGGGTGGTGTCGAGGTATTCCAACATTGCCAGTGACTGGGTGAGGCGGTGGCCATCAATATCCATCACCGGCACCAGCCCTTGTGGGTTACGCGCGAGATGTTCGGGGGTCCTGTGCGCCTTGCCCAGCAGATCCACCGTCTCAATCCGGTAATCAAGGCCAGCAAGGTTCAGCGCAATGCGCACGCGGTAGCTGGCGGAGGATTTGGGATAGTCCCAGAGGGTGATATCGCTCATTTGGCAGCCTCAAGGGCGGCGCGCAGCACGTCGCGGGCACCGATGTGGTTGCAGAGCACGAGGATCAGACGGGCGTTGAGCGCATCACTGTCGGCTTTGCTGAGACCCTCGTGGGCGCGGAGCAATTCGTCGTAGAATCCATCGGGATCGGCAATGTTGGGGTCAAGGGTCAGGGTCAATGTGCGGCCTTTCCAATGGCATTTCGCATCGCGTTGGCAACGGCTTCAGCGTCAAACGCGGGCCAGCGGGCAACCACATGTTGATCGGGGCGGATCAGGTAGACGGCTTGCGGGGCTGATCCCTGATACCGTTCTGCCAACTCAGGACCTGGCGTTGCGATGTGCAGGACCTTTGCCGTCAGGCCTTCGGCTGCCACAGGTTCTGGCGCGCTGCCACCCAGCGCCAACAGGGTGAAATCACCACCCAGCTGATCGAGCAGAAATCCGTTCTCCAGCGGAGCGTCAACGCATGAGGCGCCTGGACGGGTCACGGATGGTCCTTTCAGTGCGTCTTCTCCGAACAGGGGGAAGTCGTCATAAACACAAGGCACAGACAGACGGCCTGAGTTGACCAGCGGTCGGGCAAACCCGTGTTTCCCGGCCAGATCCAGCACCGCGTTGCGGAAGATCTTCGACATCTCGCTTTTTGGTGTCATGAAATCGGTCGCGCGGGAGGAGTTGAGGATGTTCTCATCCGCACCATAGGCACGCTCGGTCGCATAGGTGTCGAGCAGGCTGTCGTCCGCCAGCCCCTTGAGCACCAGATCGAGTTTCCAGCCGAGGTTGTCGATGTCCTGCACGCCCGAGTTCGCGCCGCGGGCCCCAAAGGGGGAGACCTGATGCGCGCTGTCGCCTGCAAACAGGACCCGTCCGTGGCGGAACTCTTTCATGCGGCGGCACTGGAAGGTGTAGATGGAGGTCCATTCCAGTTCATACTCCGGGATCGTGCCGGATTGGCTGGAGAGCATCGCATCCACGCGGGCGCGGATGCGGTCGGGGTCCAGTTCTTTCTCGCGGTCGATGTCCCAGCCCAGTTGGAAATCAATGCGCCAAATGTCGTCGGGCTGTTTGTGCAACAGGGCGGATTGGCCGCTGTCCTTGAAGGGTGGTTCAAACCAGAACCATCGTTCGGTCGGGAAATCGGCCTTCATCTTGACGTCGGCGATCAGGAAGTTGTCCTCGAACATGCGCCCGTCAAAGGTCAGGCCCATCATGTCACGAATAGGAGAGCGCGCGCCGTCGCAGGCGATCAGATAATCCGCCTCGATCTGATAGGGGCCGTCAGGCGTATCGACTTCGATGGTGGCATGGGTGTCGTGACGGGAGATCCCGGTGACGGCATTGCGCCCGCGTATCTCAATCGGAGCGCCTGCCGCCTGCGCTTCGCGGATGGCGTCGACGATGTAGCGTTCAAAATAGGGCTGTTGGAGGTTGATGAAAGCCGGGTTGCGGTGACCTTCTTCGGGCAGCAGGTTGAACTCAAACACCTTGCCATCGCCGTGAAACACACGGCCCACGTTCCAGACCACACCCTTGTCGACCATTGCGTCACTGGCCCCAAGCCGGCTCATGATGTCGAGCGTGCGTTTGGCAAAGCAGATCGCCTTGCTGCCCAGACCCGCGCCTTCGTGGTCATCCAGCACAAGGGCGGGCGTGCCTTTCTTTCCCAGATCCAGCGCGAGGGCGAGGCCGATTGGCCCACCGCCGACGATCACAACCGGGTGGCGGACAGGGGGCTGTGATTGGGCGGGCACCTTTGCGTAGGGGTAAAGCTTGAAAGTGGTTTGATATCTGACGGCAACCATGCCTGTCCTCCTGTCTTGGTGCGTGGTTAGCCCTGCAGGGCCGCCCACATTTCAAGATCGCGTTTGTCAGTCCAGATACGCGGGTGTGAGATGCCGCGTGCTTCGTCGTAGGCGCGGCTGACGTTGAAGGGCAGGCAGTGCTCGTAAATGGCATAGTCCTTGAACTTGGGATCACAGGAAGCGCGGACGGCGTCCCATGCCTCTTTCAAAGACCCACCGCGCGCAGCAACACGGGCGGCAGGTTGATAGGTGCTGTCCACGAAGTCACGGGTGCTTTCGATCGCCCGTGCCACGGCGTCCTTGCCGACAAGCGCATCGCCACGACCGGGTGCGATGGCGTCCACATCATAAGCCTGAATGCGGTCCAGCGTCGGGCCCCATTCGTTGAAGTACCCGTCGCCGCAGTAACAGGCGGAGTGGTCTTCCACGATGTCGCCGGTGAACATCACGTTTTCATCTGCCACGTGGATCACCGCATCCCCTGCCGTATGCGCGCGCCCGATGTGTTTGATGTCCACCCGGCGTTTGCCCAGATAGACAGTCATGCTGTCGCTGAAGGTGCTTGTGGGATAGGTGAGGCCCGGAATGCTCTCATGCCCCTCAAACAGACGAGGGAAGCGTTGGAATTCGCTGTCCCAGTCTTCCTGCCCGCGTTCTTCGACCATGCCGCGCGCGGCGTCGGACATGATGATCTGGTCGGCATTGTAGGCGGATGCACCCAAAACACGGACGGCATGGTAGTGGGTCAGCACCACATGGCTGATGGGCTTGTCGGTAACGCTGCGCACCTTTTCGATGACCTTTTCGGCCAGTCGCGGGGTGGCCTGCGCCTCAACGATCATCACGCTTTCATCGCCGATGATGACGCCGGAGTTCGGATCACCTTCTGCGGTGAAGGCCCACAGATCGCGGCCCACTTCATCAAAGGTGATTTTCTTTTCGGTCAGGTCGCCCTGTGATGCGAATGCTTTTGCCATGGTGTGTCTTTCAGTCTGTCGCACTGGTGGAGAGTGCAGGATTGAGTTTAAGGGCCAAATGAAGCCTGAAGGTCAGGGGAACGTCACCGCCGGTGTGATTGTGCCAACGCAGGTGCCAAATCCGATCTGGTAGCCGTCACCCTTGGCGGCGCCCGTCAGGGTCAGCGTGTCGCCGTCTTCGATGAATGTGCGTGTCTCGCCGGTGTCCAGCGTCAGGGGTTCTTTGCCGCCCCAGCTGAGCTCCAGCAGTGAGCCGCGTTCGTCCTTTTCCGGCCCCGATATCGTGCCGGAGCCAAGCAGGTCACCCGCCGTCATTGGACACCCTGATGAGGCATGATGCGCAAGTTGCTGGGCTGCGGAATAATACATCTGGTTGTAGTTGGTGCGCGCGATGGTCGTGGCCGCTTTGCCTGCGGGGGCCATCGTGATCTCAAGATCAATGTCATAGAGCATCGGTCCGGGTTCCTGCAGGTAAGGCAGCAGGTCCTTTTCCCGCTCCGGCGTGGAGGTGCGGAAAGGCTCAAGTGCCGCGCGGGTGACGATCCACGGGCTGATGGAAGTGGCGAATGCCTTGGCCTGGAAGGGGCCGAGCGGTTGGTATTCCCATGCCTGAATATCGCGCGCGGACCAGTCGTTCAGCAGGACGTAGCCGAAGATCATCTGGTCTGCTTCGGCGACCGTGATGGGTTGGCCAAGCTCGGTGGTGGTGCCGACAATCGCACCCATTTCCAGCTCGATATCCAGCCGTTTGCACCGGCCAAAGGACGGCGCATCGGCATCGGGCGCTTTCGTCTGACCATTGGGCCGGGCGATGTCTGTGCCGGAAACAACCACGGAGGATGCGCGTCCGTTGTAGCCGATAGGGATGTGCAGCCAGTTCGGCGGCAGTGCATGTTCCGGGCCACGGAACATGGTGCCGACGTTCATGGCGTGGTGCTTGCCCGCGTAGAAATCGGTGTATTCAGAGACCAGCATCGGCATGTGCATTTCTGCGTCTGCCTGTGGGACCAGATGCGGGGCGATGGCGTCTTGCTCTGCGGCGCCCTCTCTCAGCAATTCGATCAGACGTGCGCGCAGTTTGCTCCAGACTTCCGGCCCCAATTCCATCACGTCGTTCCAGAACGGCAGGTCAAAGGCGGCGTCTTCGTCGAGGGTGATCAGTCCGGCCGCCTCAACCGCTGCCATGTCGAGGATCATATCGCCAATCGCGACCCCACAACGCGGGTCGGTGTCTTTGGTTGAGAACACACCGTATGGCAGGTTGTTCAGCGGGAAGTGAGTGTCAGCGGTATTCGCGCTTACGACCCATGAAGTCATTCGTGTCATATGGTGTTCCGGTTCCTGGTATCTGGGTTTCGAGGTTAGTCTGACATCCCGCCGCCATCGCCGCCGGACGTGTTTCTGGTGTAATCGGCCCCTTCATGCCGCCTTCCGGGCTGCGATGTAAGGCCGCCCGGAAACCTGCGTCTGGAGGGGCTGCGTTTCGACCAAAGGATCAGGCCGACGATGCCTGCAAAGATGGCAATGACGATGTAGCCGGGGTCGATCATTTCTTGCCCGGTGTGCCGTCGAATTTCTTCTCCAGGTCCGCCCAGCAGTCGATGTAATCATCCTGCAATGGCGCCTCATTGGCGGCAAAGGCCGTCAGGTGTTGGGGGAAACGCGTCTCAAACATGAAGGACATCGTGTTGGCCAGAAACTCCGGCCCCAGATCCGCGTTGGAGGCGCCTTCAAAGGCGTTCTTGTCCGGACCATGGGGCAGCATCATGTTGTGCAGGGACATGCCGCCGGGGATGAACCCTTCGGGCTTTGCGTCATAGATGCCGTGGATGTTGCCCATCAGTTCGGACATGACGTTTTTGTGGTACCACGGCGGGCGGAAGGTGTCTTCGGCCACCATCCAGCGGTCGCGGAACAGCACGAAGTCGATGTTGGCGGTGCCTTCGACGCCGGAGGGGGCGGTCAGCACCGTGAAGATCGACGGGTCTGGATGATCGAACAGGATCGCGCCGACGGGACAATAGGTGCGCAGGTCGTATTTGCAGGGCGCGTAGTTGCCATGCCATGCGACGACGTCCAGCGGGGAATGACCGATCTTGGTTTCGTGAAACTGGCCTGCCCATTTCACTGTGACGGTTGAGGGCGCGTCGCGGTCTTCGAAGGCCGCGACAGGTGTCTTGAAATCACGCGGGTTCGCCATGCAGTTTGCGCCAATAGGGCCGCGTCCGGGCAGTTGGTATTTCTGGCCGTAGTTCTCACACACAAAACCGCGTGCAGGGCCTTCCAGCACCTCAACCCGGTAGACAAGACCACGGGGGATGATCGCAATCTCTTGTGGTTCGATGTCAATCACGCCCAGTTCGGTGGCAAAGCGCAGACGGCCTTCCTGTGGGACGACCAGCAGTTCACTGTCGGCAGAAAAGAAATAGCTGTCGACCATGCTTTCGGTCACCAGATAGATGTGGCTGGCCATGCCGACCTGGGTGTTCACATCCCCCGCCGTGGTCATGGTGCGCATGCCAGTGAGCCATGTCAGCCCCGCATCGGAATGCGGCACCGGGTCCCAGCGATACTGCCCGAGGGAGATCACATCAGGATCTACATGAGGCGCGGACTTCCAATAGGGCAAGTCGATCTTTTGGAAGCGGTGCGTGTGTTTCACGGAAGGGCGGATGCGGTAGCACCATGTCCGCTCATTCTGGTGGCTGGGCGCGGTGAAGGCCGTGCCGGACAGCTGTTCGCCATAGAGGCCATAGTTCACCTTTTGCGGGGAGTTCATCCCCTGAGGCAGCGCACCGGGGAGGGCTTCGGTTTCAAAGTCATTTCCGAAACCGGGCATATAGCCTTCGGTGGTGCCGACGGGCGATGCCGCGCTTTGCAACATGCTGGGGGAAACGTCTTTGTTCATGGCTGGCTCCTCAGTGTGGATCAGACTCAGATATTAGTTGTTTTTGTAACTAACAATGCCTATTCGTCAAAAATGACCAAGGCTGATGATTTTGATTTGCAGGACTTTCTGCCGTACCTTTTGAATCAGGCGGCGGATGCCTCCAGCAATGGTTTTCAGTCATACTATAAAGCAAAATACGGAATGCTGCGGACCGAATGGCGGGTGCTGTTCCATTTGGGCCGATATGGGCGCATGACCGCCAAGGAGATTTGCGCGCGGGCAGGCATTCACAAGACCAAAGTCAGCCGCGCAGTGCGGGCATTGGAGCAAAAGCGGTACCTGACGCGCACGGAGGTCCCAAAGGACCGCCGCCACGAAGAGCTTCAGCTGACCCGTCAGGGGCAGGCTGCTTATGGAGATCTGAGCCTTGAGGCAAAGCGATATGACCACGCATTGATGTCACAGGTGCCCGCTGCACAGCGCAACATGCTACGCGCCTGTTTGCGTCAGATTGCCGACATGCGAAATCCCGACGCATGACAAAGGGATCCGGTATGGGGTCTTCCGACGTCCGTCGCACGGTTGCCACATCACAGCCATCCATGACGCGGCCCTGAGCAACAACCGGAAAGCCGTGCAGGGTTTTGAATGGGACGCGGGCCTTTCGTGACTTCCCCGGCTAAGGGCTGATCCAGACCGGACACAGGGTCTGGTTTTCTGCCTTTGAGCTGGTTTTGGCAGTGCATTGAGATAGCTCTTGTGCAACCGCATGTTCACCTAGAGGATTTTCCCATCATGCCCTGCCGTCGCGTGTTCATGACAGAGTTCTGCCGATGATGCGCGCGGTGCTGGCGGGCGTGATCATCGTGGTTTCTGTCTGGGTCCTGTCCTCTGCCCGTACCGGTGTCGACATCACCCAGCGGAGCGTTGGTCAGACTCCGGTCACTGAATACGCCATACCGGGTGCAGAGGGCCCTGTTGTCGTCGTGGCGCATGGATTTGCCGGCTCTCAACAGATGATGCAGGGATATGCGCTGCCTCTGGCGCGTGCAGGGTATCGTATGGTGGCGTTTGAGTTTCTGGGCCATGGCCGTCACCCTTTGCCAATGTCCGGCGATGTGACCGCCATCGACGGCACAACGCGCTTGCTGATGGCGCAGGTGGCCGCGGTGCTTGATGACATCGGACCATCGCACCAGCCTGTCGCCTTGCTTGGCCATTCAATGGCAACCGATATCCTTGTCCGCGTTGCTGCGACGCGCAGTGATGTGGGGCCATTGGTGCTGATCTCGGCCTTTTCGCAGGCAATTGATGCGCGCGGGCCGGATGCGCTCTTGTTGGTGACCGGTGCATGGGAGCCGGGACTGCGTGCCTTTGCGCTGGAGGCGGCACAGATGGTCGATCCTGCCGCTGTCGAAGGACAAACGGTTCGGGAAGGCACATTGGCCCGCCGTGCGGTGATTGCGCCCTTGAGCGAGCATGTCTCCGTCCTGCAAAGCCGGGTTGGGCGGGCGGAGGCGTTGGCGTGGCTGGATCAGTCATATGGTCGCAGTTCTCAGGTTCAGATCCTGCCGACGGGCTGGGCCTTGATGACGCTGTTTCTGGGGTTGGTGTTGATCTTCCGGCCTGTTGCAGCACGACTGCCTGAACGGCCGAGCGCACCGGCATCGCTGGTGTGGTGGCAGGTGTTGAGTGTAGTCTTGGTGCCCGCTGTGCTGGCGCCGCTGACAGCTGTGGCTCTTGATATGTCTTTCCTGCCGGTTCTGGTTGCGGATCACCTGATGCTGCATCTGCTTGTTTTTGGCGGCGTGCAACTGGCGTTCTTGCGGTACTGGCGCGTCCCCTTTGGTGGCTTTTCGATCTGGGCTTTCGCAGTGTTGATCTTGTGGTGTGCGGCGTTTGGATTTGCGCTGGATCGCTATGCCGCCAATTTCTGGCCCACGGCGGAGCGGGTGTGGATCATCGCCGTCATCCTCGTGGGTGCCGTGCCCTACATGGTGGCAGACGTGGTATTGTGCGTGCAGGGCCCTTTGTGGCAGCGGCTGGCCTGTCGTGTGGGCTTTCTGGCGTCGCTGATCCTGGCTGTTGCGCTGGATTTTGAGGGGCTGTTTTTCCTGATCATGATCGCGCCGGTGATGGTGCTGTTCTACCTGATCTTTGGCACCGTTGGCAGGCAAGCGGCGCGGGTATCCGGACCGCTGGCGCCGGGTCTTGCGCTTGGTCTTGTGTTGGCCTGGGCGCTGGGGGTCAGCTTCCCGCTGTTTCAGGTATGACCGGTCAGACGGTCAAGGTTGCCGCGACCGCGCGCTGCCATCCGGCATAGCGTTGATCGCGCGTCTCTGCTGGCATCGCGGGCGCAAAACTCTGATCCGCAGCCCATCCCTTTGCGAATTCTGCCATGTCAGGGTAAAGGCCTGCCCGCTGTCCGGCCAGCCATGCTGCTCCCATCGCGGTCGTCTCCAACACTGCCGGGCGGTCGACAGGGGCGTCGATGATGTCTGACAGGAACTGCATTGCCCAGTCATTCGCGCTCATCCCGCCATCGACGCGCAGGGTGGGGTCCGCGTCGCTGCCTTGCCAGTCGGCGTGCATCGCGTCCAGCAGGTCGCGCGTCTGGAAACCGACGCTTTCCAGTGCAGCGCGGGCAAATTCAGCAGGGCCGGAGTTGCGCGTGAGGCCATAGACCGCGCCGCGACATTCCGCATTCCAATAGGGGGCGCCAAGGCCGGTGAACGCCGGGACAATGATCACCTCCTGATGCGGGTCTGCACCTTCGGCCATGGCTTGTGTATCGGCAGCATGTGCGATCATCTGCGCCCCGTCGCGCAGCCATTGGACAACCGCTCCCGCCACAAAGATCGACCCTTCCAGTGCGTAGGTCGTCTCTCCGTCCAGCTGATAGGCGATTGTGGTCAGCAGACGGTTTTGCGAGGCAACGGGCGTGGTGCCGGTGTTCAGCAGCGCAAAGCAGCCCGTGCCATAGGTTGATTTCATCATCCCCGGCTCAAAACAGGCCTGCCCGATGGTCGCCGCTTGCTGATCCCCTGCGACGCCCATGATCGGGATGGCGGCGCCCAGAAGATCCGGCGCGGTGCTGCCGAAGTCAGCGGCGCAATCCTTCACCTCCGGCAACATGTGCAGGGGGATGTCAAAGAGATCGCAGATCGTCTTGCTCCACCGGCCGTTGTGGATGTCATAGAGCAGCGTGCGTGCGGCATTGGTTGCATCGGTCGCATGGGTCGCCCCGCCCGTCAGCTTCCAGATCAGATAGCAATCCACCGTGCCAAACAGCAGTTCCCCGGCCTGCGCGCGTGCGCGTGCGCCGGGCACTTCGTCCAGCAGCCATTTCAACTTGGTGCCAGAGAAATAGGGATCTGCCAGCAACCCGGTCTTGGCGGTGATCATCTCCGCATGGCCTGCGTCCCGCAGTGCGGCGCAATAGGGTGCGGTGCGGCGGTCTTGCCAGACGATGGCCTTGTGAATGGGCTCACCAGTGGATTTATCCCAGACGATGGTGGTCTCCCGCTGGTTGGTGATGCCGATGGCGGCGATCTGATCGGCGCTTATCCCGGCATTGCCAAGGGCACCCCGGCAGGTGTCCAGTGTTGTTTGCCACAGATCGTTCGGGTCATGCTCCACCCAGCCGCTTTGCGGAAAGTGCTGTGGGAATTCCTGTTGCGCGGTCGCGGTGATCTGCATCTCTGAATCAAAGACCAGCGCGCGGGTCGAGGTGGTGCCTTGATCAATGGCCAGAATGTGGGTCATCGGTATCCTCCGTAGCTGCGCAATGGTGTCGGCGGCAGGCGGCGGAAGTCAAGCGGTGGCCATCCAGGTATCGAGCGTTTGCACCTCAGCCTTGCTCAACCTCAGACCCAGTTTGCTGCGCCGCCAGACGACATCGGCAGCCGTGCGTGCGTATTCATGCTGCATCAGCCAGCGCACTTCGGCTTCGGTCAGCGTGGCGCCAAAGTCCTGCCCCAAGGCGTTGGCGGCGGTCACATCGCCCAGCAGTTTCCAACTGTCCGTGCCGTAGGCGCGGATCAGTCGGCGCGCCCATTTGGGGGTCAGGAACGGGTAGTCCGTCTGCAAAGTGTCGATCAGGGTTTCCACCTCACCCACTGCAAAATCCCCACCGGGCAGGGGGACGCCTGCGGTCCAATGGTC
>Ga0160419_100989_pt1 | contig 13854 bp, 15 predicted proteins | sample CelAP2metagpilot_2_FD_108196 | JGI IMG/M metagenome (GOLD analysis project Ga0160419, IMG submission 108196) | Phycosphere-associated microbial communities from Cellana algal ponds in Kailua-Kona, Hawaii, USA - Cellana AP2-4-25 metagenome pilot ... | reverse complement strand
GCTATCGGCGCTCTCGTGCACGTTTGAGGAGACGGCCAATCGTAAAGGAGGTGCGCGGCGCATAGACATAGCGGGTCCGGTCCTCGGGGGCGGGGCGCGCGCGCATCCGGCTGAGGCCAAAGACGATCAGCAGCACATGCCCTGCGGCCACATAGGCAAAGAGCGCAGGCGGGCCGAAACTGTCGATCAGGGCAGAGGAAATATAGGGTGAGGCGATGGCCCCCAGCGCGTACCAGAACATCAGCGCGGCTGAGAGTTCGACCCGCTGTTCTGAGGTGGCAAAGTCATTGGCGTGGGCGGCTGAGACCGAAAAGATCGGGAAGGTGGTAAAGCCAAAGAAGGCCGCTGCCAGCATCACGCCGATGGTGCCGGTGCCGCTTGCGGCCATGGTGATGGCGCAGCTGACGATTGCGATGGCCGACAGCCAGATCAGCACCCAGCGCCGGTCGTATTTGTCGGCAAGCCAGCCAAGCGGATATTGCGCCAGTGCGCCCCCCAGTACGAAGGAGGCGAGGAAAAAGGCGATCTGTCCGACTTCGAGCCCGACCTCTTGGCCATAGATCGGCCCGACCATCCGAAAGGACGCAGAGCTGAGCGCGGCCACGATCACACCTGCCACCGCCAGTGGAGAGCAGTTCCAGGCGAGCCTTGGGCGCAGGCGGGGGGCGTCAGGGATTTCCGGTTGGCTGGCCTTGGTCATGGTCAGCGGCAACAGGGCTGCGCAGCACAGGATTGCCAGCAGGTTGTAGGACACATAAGCCGCCGGAGGCAGAACCGCGATCAGCAACTGCGCAGCCAGCGAGGCCGAGAGATCGGCGATCCGGTAGGTGCCCATCGCACGCCCCCGGTTTTCGTTTGTGACCTTCGCATTCAGCCAGGCTTCGATCACCGTGTAACAGCCCGCCATGCACAGGCCCGAGGCGATCCGCATTGCCGCCCAGGCGAGCGGGTCTTCGGTCAGCGTGTGGCCGATCAGCCCCATCGCCCCCAGCGCGGTACAGACCGCAAAGGCCCGGCTGTGACCCACATTGCCCATCAGGCGTGGCACCCACCAGCAGCCGATGAAAAAGCCGACAAAATGGGCCGAGCCCAGAAAGCCGATCTGCTCTTTGTCGAACCCGAGCGTCAGGCCGGAGATAGCATCCAGCGGGCCCACACCTCCGGTGGAGAGCTGCAGCAGGATCACAGAAAGAAACAGGGCGGCGAAGGAAATCAACAGGCGCATAATGCCAAGTCATGACGGCTGGGCGGCGCAAATGCACGGGGAAATCCGACATTTTTGCCAACCCCATGTCGCATTGGGCAGCTGCGCAGCGGTTTTGCCGCGCAGCGCTGGTGTGGCGTCGTCCGGTTAGTCGTCGCGCTGGGCGATCTCGCCGCCTGCCTTGGTCCAGGCGGTAAAGCCGCCTTCAAGGTGCATGACGGGGCCAAGCCCCATCTCCATCGCGGCCTTGGCCGCCAGTGCAGAGCGCCAGGCGCTGGCGCAGTAGAACACATAGGTCTTGTCCTGATTGAACACCGGCTTGTGGTAGGGGCTGTCGGGGTCGATCCAGAATTCCAGCATCCCGCGCGGGCAGGAAAAGGCCCGCGGGATCATGCCGCTGGCCTGCAACTCGCGGATATCGCGCAGGTCGATGAACACATAGGCGTCATCGTGGATGGCGTCTTTCGCGGTTTCGACCGGCATCGTTTTGACGACGGCGTTTGCCTCGTCGAGGAGCGCCTTGACGCCTTTGGTGATTGTCTGGGCCATGTAATGCCTTTCTGTCTGTAGGTGGGCGAATTGGTCCTGTCCTGTGCTTCAAGCTGGGGGAGGCGCCTGCGCTTGGCAAGGGGAGAGGGCGGATGGCGAGTGCGTCAGCGATCACTTTCCTGCGCAGTATCCGGGCAGTATCGGCGCAGTATCGGGGCAGTGTCGGCCAGTTGATGGGGCAGGCGGTTGCATCGGGGCCGGGCTGCGCTAGTGTTTGCGCTGACATGATGGGCCGCGGGGCGGCCCGCAACGTTGCAGCAAACAGGATCCCGATCATGAAAAAGAACCCGCTCGGCCGCACCGGCATGGAGGTGTCGCAACTCTGTCTTGGCACCATGACCTTTGGCACCCAGACGGATGAGGCCGACGCCCATGCCCAGATTGATGCCGCGCTGGCAGCTGGGGTGAACTTCCTTGATACGGCAGAAATGTATCCGGTGAACCCGATCAGCGCCGAAACGGTTGGCGATAGCGAGGCGATCATCGGCAACTGGAACGCACGTACGGGACGGCGCGGGGACTACATCCTTGCCACCAAACATTCCGGCGAGGGGATGCAGGCCGTGCGGGATGGGGCGCCGATCACGGCAGAGACCATTCCGGCCACCATCGAAGGATCACTGCGACGTCTCAAGACGGATTACATTGATCTCTACCAGTTCCACTGGCCCAATCGCGGCAGCTACATGTTCCGCAAGAACTGGCAGTATGATCCCGGCGGCAATGACCGGGCCGAGGTGCTGGACAATATGGCGGGCTGTCTTGAGGCGCTGAAGGCGCAGGTGGACAAGGGCAACATCCGCGCCTTTGGCCTGTCCAACGAAAGCGCCTGGGGCACGGCGCAATGGCTGCGGCTGGCAGAAGAAACGGGTGGGCCGCGGGTGGCCTCAATCCAGAATGAATATTCGCTCCTGTGCCGTCTTTACGACACGGATCTGGCAGAGCTGAGCGTTTATGAGGATGTCGGCTTGCTGGCGTTTTCGCCACTGGCGACGGGGTTGCTCACTGGCAAATATCAGGACGGCGCTGTGCCTGATGCCTCGCGCAAGACGCTAAATCCGGAACTGGGCGGGCGTCATACGGATCGGGTGTATCCGGCGGTCGCGGCCTATCTGGAGATCGCCAGGCGTCATGGGCTGGACCCGGTGCATATGGCGCTGGCCTGGTGTCATACACGACCCTTCATGGCGTCGGCCATCCTCGGTGCGACCAATCTGGCGCAGCTGGAACATGTGCTTGCCGGGGCTGATCTGACCCTGTCGCAGGAGGTGCTGGAAGACATCGACGCAGCGCACCGCGCGCATCCCATGCCCTATTGATTACTCGGACAGCCGGGAAAGCAAAACGGGCGGCCCGATGTGGCCGCCCGTTTCTATGTGGTCGTTCTGCGTCGGGGCTCAGTATGACCCGGTTGAGTGACGCGGCAGCGGGCCGCTCTGGCGCAGAGTGCTTTGACCCTGCGAGAGAGGGGCCTGGCTGAACAGGGGCTTGCTGGCCGCCAGACGGGTCGGGGCAGTGGCCCCAAGGCTGGCCTGGCGCAATTCGCGTGCTGTGGTGCCATGCGCAGTGCGGAAGGCGCGGGCAAAGCTGGACTGCGAGTTGAAGCCGGTGGCCATTGCCACTTCCATCAGGGGCAGATCGGTATCTGTCACCAGTCGGCGGGCCTCGGCCATGCGCAGCTGCAGATAGTGGTCCTGCGGCGTGGTGTTCAGGCGCAGACGAAACTGCTGCTGCAGGCTGCGGGTGCTGGTGCCCAGTTCTTCGGCGATTTCGCTGAGAGGTTTGGGATCATCAAGGGCGGCCTCCATCAGCGCATTGGCCCGCGCTGTCAGAGAGGAATGCTTGGAGCTGCCAAGACGGCTTTGCGGGCGTTCGGCAGAGCCGGGCCCGTCGTAGAGGAACAGGCCCGCTACACGAGAGGCAAAGCCCGCGCCATGTCGGCTGCCGATGATATGCAGCATCATCTCGATCGCGGGTGTTGCACCGCCGGATGTCATGCGGCCCTCGGAGAGGGTGAACCGATCATTGCGGCATTGAACGCCGGGGAAGCGGCTGGCGAAGTTGTCCAGATCTTCCCAATGGGTGGTTGCGGGATGACCATCAAGAAGCCCCGCCTCGGCCATCAGCCAGGGACCACCATCAATGCCGGCAATCGTCGCGCCGCCTGCCGCGATGCGGCGCAGCCCGGCCAGCAGGCTGGGGGTGGCATGGCGCGCAAGCTGGAAGCCTGCGATCACGATCAGCAGCTCGCAGCCCTGAAGGCGCGCCAGCGGAATGCCCGGCACGGACAGGCCGCTGGTCAGCATCGCAGGTTCGCTGGTTGCGGTGATATAGTCCCAATCAAACGCCCCGCGACCTGCCAGCCGGTTGGCTGCGCGCATCGGGTCCACGGCAGCGGCAAAGGACAGCGTGTTGCTCTCATCAAGCACCAAAACAGCCGTTTTCAGCGGCTGATTCTCGGGCTGGAGGATGTTTTTTGCGGATTTCATCAAGTTCGATTCGCATGTTGACTAGTTGGTGCATCAAGGCTGCGGCAGCATCGAGCACAACACAAACAGGAATCTGGGGGCAGCCTTGGGGATAACTCTTGGCACAACCCTGTACATCGAGGGGAGAACGAAAATGCCTCTGAATATGAACCGAAACGTCTTTATCACCTGTGCTGTGACCGGCTCTGGCAGCACCCAGGATCGCAGCCCGCATGTGCCGCGTTCGCCCAAGGAAATCGCCGATAGTGCCATCGCGGCTGCCAAGGCGGGGGCCGCCATTGTCCACTGCCACGTCCGCGATCCCGAGACCGGTGCGCCCTCGCGCGATCTGGCGCTTTATCGTGAAGTGACAGACCGGATCCGCGAGAGCGACACAGATGTGGTGCTGAACCTGACTGCGGGCATGGGCGGAGATATCGTTTTTGGCGATACCGAAAACCCCTTTCCGGTGAATGAGGCGGGAACCGATATGGTCGGTGCGACCGAGCGGATGGCTCATATCGCAGAATGCCTGCCGGAGATCTGCACGCTGGACTGCGGCACCATGAACTTTGCCGAAGCCGATTACGTGATGACCAACACGCCGGGCATGTTGCGGGCAATGGGGCAGATGATGACGGATCTGGGGGTAAAGCCCGAGATCGAAGCCTTTGACACCGGGCATCTGTGGTTTGCCAAGGAACTGGTGAAGGAAGGCGTGTTGGCCAGCCCTGCTTTGGTCCAGCTGTGCATGGGGGTGCCCTGGGGCGCGCCCAATGATTTGAATACCTTCATGGCGATGGTCAACAATGTGCCGACTGATTGGGACTGGTCTGCGTTCTCGCTGGGGCGCGATCAGATGGCCTATGTCGCGGCCTCTGTTCTGGCAGGCGGCAACGTGCGGGTTGGTCTGGAGGACAACCTCTGGCTTGGCAAAGGGCAGCTGGCGGAGAACTGGCAGCTGGTTGAACGCGCGGGCACCATCATCGAGAACATGGGCGCGCGGGTGATGGGACCGGATGAGGTGCGCGCCCAGCTGGGCCTGACCAAGCGCGCGCCTGCGGCGAAGTAAGCGTTCAAAACCGGGGGTGCCACGTGTGCACCCCCTGTGCACCGGATAGGTAGGAAATAGTGATGCGTCTTCTTCCGTTTATGCTCCCCTTCATTTTGGTGCTTCAGGCCTGTTTGCCTGAGGCAGAGCTTGCGGGGCCGGTGCGGGATGTGCGGGCGGAGAAGATATGCTTGGAGCAAGGCGGAAGCTACCTGCTGGTTCATCCGCATGTTTCCTACGAATGCGTCTTGCCGTTTGCCGATGCGGGAAAATCCTGCACGCGGGCTTCGGATTGCCGGGGGCAATGCATGGCTGAGACGCGAACGTGCTCGGCAAAGAACCAGTTGTTTGGAATTTGGCAAGAACTGGATGACCAAGGAAAAGTCATCACGGTTGAAGGATACTAGGGTACTCAGATGACAAAGACAGCAGCAATCATCGGCGGCGGGGTTATCGGCGGCGGCTGGGCCGCGCGGTTCCTTCTGAACGGCTGGAACGTGCGGGTGTTCGACCCGGACCCGGAGGCAGAGCGCAAGATCGGTGAAGTGCTGGCCAATGCCCGCCGGAGCCTGCCGGGTCTGGGCAATGTGGCGCTGCCTGCCGAGGGCACGCTGACCTATCACGCGACCATCGCAGAGGCCGTGGAAGGTGCGGAGTGGATTCAGGAAAGCGTCCCCGAACGGCTGGAGCTGAAGCAAAAGGTCTATGGCGAGTTGCAGGCGCATGCGGGCAAGGATGCGGTTATCGGCTCTTCGACCTCGGGCTACCGACCTTCGCAGTTGCAGGAGGGGTTCGACAACGCAGGCCAGATCGTGGTCGCGCATCCGTTCAACCCGGTCTACCTGATGCCGCTGGTGGAGCTGGTCACGACCGAGGCGAACCCGGCAAGCGTGATCGACAGCGCCAAGGCGATCATCACCGAGATCGGCATGTATCCCCTGCATCTGAAAAAGGAGATCGATGCCCATGTGGCGGACCGGTTCCTGGAGGCCGTCTGGCGCGAGGCGCTGTGGTTGGTCAAGGACGGCATCGCCACCACAGAAGAGATCGACAATGCGATCCGCTACGGCTTTGGCATTCGCTGGGCGCAGATGGGGCTGTTTGAAACCTACCGCGTCGCAGGCGGTGAGGCGGGCATGAAGCACTTCATGGCGCAGTTCGGCCCGGCGCTGAAATGGCCCTGGACCAAGCTGATGGATGTGCCGGAGTTCACCGATGAGCTGGTCGATCTGATCGCAGGCCAGTCGGACGCGCAATCGGGGCATCATTCGATCCGCGAGTTGGAACGTATCCGCGATGACAACCTTGTGGGCATGATGCGGGCGCTGGGGGCCAATGACTGGGGTGCCGGTGCTTTGCAGAACGCCCATGATGCGGGCCGGGAGGCGGATGTAGGGCTCGTGCGCTCGATCGAGGAGATTGCGGATCTCGGCCAACCCATCCTCACCCAAAGCCGGATCGTGCCGCTGGACTGGACCGATTACAACGGTCACATGACCGAGAGCCGCTATCTCGACGCCTTTGCGCAGTCCACTGACCGGCTGATGATGATCATCGGCTGTGATGCAGAGTATATCGCAAGTGGTGGCAGCTATTTCACCGCTGAAACCCATATCCGCCACATCGATGAGGTGCATGCAGGTGATCCCATGCAGGTACGGACCCGGGTGATCATGGGGCAGGGCAAGAAGATGCATGTCTGGCACGAGATGTATTCCGGTGACCGGTTGCTGGCGACAGGCGAACACATGCTGTTGCACGTGAATCTTGAGACCCGCCGGTCCGCCCCGCCCGCAGCCCATATCGAGGCGAACCTCGTGAAGCTGGCAGAGGCGCATTCGGCTTTGGCCGCACCGGAGGGACTGGGCCGCGCGATCGGTGCCCCAAGATGAGCGGGGCACGTACCGCGCGGGTTTTGATTACCGCAGGTGGTTCCGGGATCGGGCGTGCGATGGCAGAGGGCTTTGCCGCTGCCGGTCATCAGGTCTGGGTCACGGATGTGAATGCAGACAGCCTGTCGGATCTTCCGGCGGGCTGGCAGGCCAGCGTGGTTGATGCGGCTGACGAGGACAGTGTTGCAGCACTGTTTGCCGAAGTGCGCGAGCAATGGGGCGGGCTGGATGTGCTATGTGCCAATGCAGGCATCGCCGGTCCGACTGCGCTGATCGAGGATATCGCGCTGGAGGACTGGCGCAAATGCGTGAGCGTCAATCTTGAGGGCTGCTTTCTGGCGGCCAAATACGCAGCACCTTTGATGAAGGCCGCCAGGGCTGGGTCGATCATCGTGACATCCTCCACCGCAGGGCAGTACGGCTATCCGAACCGGGCGCCCTATGCTTCGGCGAAATGGGCGGTCATCGGGCTGATGAAGACCTTGGCAATGGAGCTGGGCCCATATGGTGTCCGTGCCAACGCGATCTGCCCAGGTGCCGTTGAAGGGCCGCGGATGGAGGGCGTTCTGGAGCGTGAGGCCGCAGCCAAGGGCATGAGCCGCGATCAGGTCTATGAAGGCTATGCGTCGGGGACGTCGATGCGGTCCTTTGTTGAGGCACGCGACATTGCCAATATGGCGGTGTTCCTGGGCTCTGATGCTGCCCGGCTGGTGTCGGGGCAGGTGATTGCGGTGGATGGCCATACGGAGAACCCGGACCCCAAGGTGTGAGCCGAGCTGCACAGGCGGCCCGGCTGCAGCGTTCAGGAAATCGCCGCCCTGAGATCCCTGAGCCGGTCGGGTACCTGCCGGGCGGTGATATCGGCCTCGCGCACCAGATTGTCGAAATGGGTGGTGAGCGTTGCGACCCGCTCCTTGTCGCGAAAGGCGAGGTAGTGACTGCCTGCATAAAGCACGCAGAGCAGCGGCCCAAAGACCGTGAGCGGCGCGGAGTAAAGCCGCTTGGCATCAAACAGATAAATCCGAAGGCGCGGATAAAGCTGGGTGCTGAGGTGTTCGAAGTGGCTCAGCTGCTCCTCGCGGATGTCGCGCGGTAGCCCCTCGTAATAGCCGGTGCCCTTGGCAAAGCTGTCCAGCTCGTAGATCGGCATGGCGATTTCATAATCCGACGGAGAGCGGCGCATCCAGTCCAGCCGGTCCTGCGAGGCGCCGATGGCCTGATCGGCTGTGCGCCCCAGATGCGGGGCATATTCCCATTCCAAAAGCGCGCGGGTCTTGAGCATATCGGGCAAGGCCGCAGGGACATGGCGGATCTTGTAACCCTCGGCCTCTTGATGCCAGCCGAATATCCGCTCATCCACCAGCGCACGGGGGGCCGCGCTCATCGTCAGGCTCGCCGCAACCAGATCGGCGGCGTTCTCGGGCCGCTCTGACAGGCTCAGCAGCCAATCAGCCGATACAGCAAGTGCCGCTGCACAGGCGCCAACCACATGGGCGTTTGGCAGGCGCGCGCCCTCGTCGGTCAAAAGTTGCGATATGGTGGAGCGGTCGACGCCGATGGCGCGGGCAAGGGCGCTCTGGCTGAGACCGCTATCCGCCAGCGCCCTGTTGAGCCGGAGCCGAAACTGCGCAGCGCGCAGTCGCTTGTCGATAATTTCGATCATATGGTGTTAAATATCACCGTTGATGTATTTTGTTAATCATATTTGGAATTCTGCATCACCGATCCACTGGCTATCCCTGACAGAGCCATAGATTTCAGCAGGATAAGGCAGAGAGATGCACATTTGGACGGGGGCGCACCGGGATCAGACAGCTCGCCATCAGATAAAGGTGGCTGATGTCTGATCCGCACCGAGATGGCCCACCTGCGGCTGAGGCTCCGATCATCGCGGTGGGCCGGGTGGAATGGCGCACGCTGTTTCTGATCCTTGGCTGCTATGGGAGCTGGGGCGCCGTCCTGTACGCAGCGGGCCTGTTGCCGCCTGTTGTTGCCGTCCCGATTTTGGCGGTGTTGATCACGCTGCACGCGTCGCTGTGCCATGAGGCGCTGCATGGCCATCCTTTCCGACTGCGCGTGCTGAACGAGGCGCTGATGTTCCTGCCTTTGAACCTCGCCATTCCATATGGCCGGTTTCGTGACACCCATCTTGCCCATCACCGCGATGAGCGGCTGACAGACCCTTATGATGACCCGGAGAGCAATTTCCTGGACCCAGCCGTCTGGCTGCGATTGGGCTGGGCTGCGCGTCTGCTGTTTCGTGTGAACAACACGCTGTTGGGGCGGGTGGTGATTGGGCCACTGCTGGGGCAAAGCCGCTTCATGGCGCAGGAGTGGCGCCTGATCCGCAGTGGCGATGAAGCCGTGTTGCGGGACTGGTTGCTGCATTGTCTTGGGGCTGGTCTGGTTGTCGGGCTGGTCTGGGTCAGTCCGCTGTCGTTGATGAGCTATCTTGTGGCTGCATATCTTGGCCTTGCGATCCTCAAGATCCGCACCTTTCTGGAGCATCGTGCCCACGACGACCCCAAGGCGCGCACCGTGATCGTCGAGCGTGGCGGGTTCCTTGGGTTTTTGTTTCTCAACAACCATCTTCATGCGGTGCACCACTGTCATCCGGGGGTGCCGTGGTATGATTTGCCAGCGCTGTACGCGGCGCAGAGGCAGGGCTTTCACGATCGCAATCAGGGCTACAGTTACCCGTCATATGCCCGGATCTTTCGTCGCTATGCGCTGCGGCGCAAGGATCCCGTTGCACATCCGATCTGGTCAGACCGCACGTAAGGGGCCATAACCCTTTGCATGAGTTTGTGGATCCCCATCGCCATTGCGGCTGCCAGTTTTCAGACAGTTCGCTTCATGCTGCAAAAGGTCCTGAGCAGCGTGACCCTGTCGTCTGCAGGTGCGACATTTGCCCGGTTTGTTTATTCCGCGCCACTGATCTGGGCGGGGCTTCTTGGCTATCTTGCGGTGTCGGGGCGCGCCTTTCCTGATCTGAGCGCGACATTCTGGGTCTTTGCAACAATTGGCGGTACGGCGCAAATCCTTGCCACGGTGTGCGTTGTCGCCCTGTTCCGCCAACGCAATTTCGCAGTCGGCATCACCTTCAAGAAAACCGAGGTCATCCAGACCGCCATTGTCGGGCTGATCGTTCTGGGAGACGGGATCTCTGTCCTTGGCTGGGGGGCGATCGTCATTGGGCTTTGCGCGGTTCTGGTCTTGTCGAAGACACCGGAAAGCACCGGACCGTGGTGGCGGCATCTGACCAATCGGGCGTCTCTTCTGGGGCTTGGTTCGGGGGTTCTGTTTGCCTTTTCCGCCGTGAGCTACCGGGGGGCATCGTTGCAACTGGCCGAGCTGGAGGCCGCGTTTCGCGCCGGGGTCACGCTGGCCGTTGTCGTCAGTCTTCAGACCCTGTTCATGCTGGTCTGGCTGAGCCTGCGCGAAAAGGGTGAAATTGCCCGTGTCTGGGCCGCAAGGCGGGTTGCAGTCTGGGTCGGCATGACCAGCCTTCTTGGGTCATTCTGCTGGTTCTGGGCCTTTACCCTGCAGAATGCCGCCTACGTCAAGGCGCTGGGTCAGATCGAATTGCTGTTGTCGCTGCTGGCGTCGGTGCTGTTCTTCAAGGAGGTCATCACCCGGCGTGAAATCCTTGGCATGGGGTTGCTGATCCTGTCGATCCTGGTGCTGTTGCTGGCGATCTGAGCTGGCTGGCTCAGCCGTCGCTTGGCATCGGATAGCCCTTGAGCCGCAGGAAATGGCTTGATTCATCGTCATTGCGAAAGAACGGGACACTGACCGGTGGTTCGCTGTTGCGGATGCGCTGGGTGACTTCGGCCAGAACCACTTCGGTGATGAAGGGCAGATCATAGGTCCGCACCCGGCTGAGCGGGATCCACTGGAGGTGGGACAGCTCTTCGCTGGCGCGGGAAAAATCGTCGAGATCGCCGACGATATGCTCTGCATCGATCAGGAAGAACCGTGCGTCAAACCGGCGGGGGCGGCCCGGCGGGGTGATGGCGCGAAAGACAAACTGCAAACCAGCGGCAGCGGGTAAGTGACCGGTGGCGGCAAACCCCTCCCAGTCTGTTTCCGGCGGTGTGGGCCATGTGCCGGGGGTGCCCAGGATCAGACCGGTTTCTTCCCACAGCTCGCGGATTGCAGCCACGGCCAGCGCATGGTGCAGATCGCCTGCGGATTGTTCCTGCAAGCGGTCGCGGCAGACATCCGGCAGCGGCGTGGCCAATGGAACGTCACCGTCGCCAAGGTCTACTGCACCGCCGGGGAACACCACCTTGTTGGGCATGAAAGCGGCCTTGGCGCCTCGCTGGCCCATCAAAACCTGCGGATCCGCACCCATCCGGTCCCGCACCACGATCACGGTTGCCGCGTTGCGGATCGCTGTCTTGTCTGTGGTGGTCCGGGCTTGGGCGCTTTCGGGGATCATGGGCAACCTTTTGATGGCAATAAGAGAGATGCGCAGCATCAGAGACTGCCCCCTAGATCTGACCGGGATCGGGCAGTGATGCAAGAGGCACCGCCTGTGCCGCTGCGGCGAAACCTGCGGCAAAGAAAAAGGCCCGTGCCGGTGGCAGGGCCTTTGTCTGATCTTGTCTGCTTAGTCTTCCTTGCCGAAACCGTGCATCCGGCGCGCCCATTGGTAGGCGACGACAATCCCCTTCATCCGGGGCAGCAGGAACAGCGAGGACAGCAGGCACCCAAGTGAGAACACGGTAAAGGTCACCAGCGGCTCAGGCCGCCAGGCGAAATAGACCACATGCATCAGCGGCGCCATAATGTGGCCCACCAGAAGAATGGTCAGATATGCAGGGCCATCGTCGGCACGCGCATTGCTGAGGTTCAGACCGCAATTGGCGCATTCATCATTCACCTTGAGGTACGAATGAAGGACTTTGCCCTCGCCGCAGTTGGGGCATTTGCACCGCCAGCCCCGCAGAACCGCGGGCCAGGTTGGACGGTCTTCTTGGCTATCCGTTTTGATGTCGGCCGAAAGCGCCGCAGATGACTCGGTCATAACAAATCCTATCTTTTGAGCTCATATTTGGTCTCATTGCGTCCCGGAATAAAGGGGGCGTCATTGGGTCTGCGTCGGGATGCCGCAAGATTGGGCGGCTTTGGCTGAAGGCGCAATAAAAGAAAATTATGCGAATTGAAGTCTCTGCGGGGGGGCGTGGATTTTTTCGAGAAAAACCGACGGAAGTGTCATGGGCGGCCGTTTAGCTCATGTCATCGGCGGCAAGGGGCCACCGATCTGCAAAAGGACCGCAGACCATGAAACATACGAAGTTCATCGCAGCCGTGATCGTCGCCGGTGCCGTTGTCGGAGCCACAGGCGCCATTGCCAAACCGGGCCACGGTGGCAAAGGGGGCTTTGGGCCGGGCATGACGTTTGAGCAGATTGATGCGGACGGCAACGGTCAGATCAGCAAGCAGGAAATGGAAGGTCTGCGCGAGGCGCGCTTTGCCGCGGCTGATGCTGATGGTGATGGCAAGCTGACGCTGGCCGAGATCGAAGCCGCCGCACAGGCGCGCGCCAAGGATCACGCGGCCAAGATGATGGATCGGATGGACGCGAATTCGGATGGGGCGGTGACGCTGGACGAGTTGCCCAAACCCCGCCGCGCCGGAAAGATGTTTGACCGGGTCGACGCCAATGGTGATGGTGCCATCAGCAAGGACGAATATGAAACCGCCCGCATGAAGCACCAGGCGCGCCATGGTGGAGATCGCCGCCACGGCGGTCAGGGCGGCGCAACGGAACAGAACTGAACCGGGAACAGATGGGGCGATATCTGCCAAATATGCAGGGCGGGCCCCGGCGAGGGGCCCGTTGATGTCGCAGCCACCGCCGACGCAGGCGGGGCAGGGGCAGGCCTGTGACGAACGACCGGTCGAGGATCCGGAGGGCGCATTGCTTTTGCGATTTGCTCAGGGGGATCCGCATGTCGCGGCAGAGCTGACACGACGGCTTGCGCCGCGCGCGCTTGGTGTTGCGATGCGGGTTCTGGGCAACCGGGCCGAAGCAGAGGACATCACCCAGGAGGCGATGGTGCGCCTGTGGCGTCAGGCCGAACATTGGGAGCCGGGGCGCGCGCGTGTCTCGACCTGGCTCTATCGCGTTGTGATGAATCTTTGCATCGATCACAAACGACGCCAGCGGGGCGGGCATCTGGATCTGGACGCCATCCCCGAACCGGAAGACACGGCCCAGAGCGCGGCAGAGCGCCTTCAGGATGGGGCCCGGCAGGACGCCCTGCAGAGCGCGCTGATGCAACTGCCAGAACGCCAGCGTCAGGCCGTGGTTCTGCGCCACATCGAAGACCTGCCAAACCCGGAGATCGCAGGGATCATGGACATCAGCGTCGAGGCGGTCGAAAGTCTGACCGCGCGGGGCAAACGGGCGTTGGCCGCCATCCTGGCCGGACGCCGGGCTGAATTGGGGTATAGCGATGGTTGACAAGACAGATAGACATGCGCCCGGACAGCCGGGCGGACAAGCGGATGCAGAGCAGTCCCGCGGCGAGGATGATCTGTTTGCGGACACGCTGATGGATGGTCTTTTTGCCGAAGCTCGCGACTGCCGCCCTGCCGAGGTGCCGGTTCATTTGGAGCAGTCCATCATCCGCGAGGCTGTTGCCATTCAGGCTGCGCGGGCTGCTGCGGTGCAGTCTC
>Ga0160419_100987_pt1 | contig 13860 bp, 15 predicted proteins | sample CelAP2metagpilot_2_FD_108196 | JGI IMG/M metagenome (GOLD analysis project Ga0160419, IMG submission 108196) | Phycosphere-associated microbial communities from Cellana algal ponds in Kailua-Kona, Hawaii, USA - Cellana AP2-4-25 metagenome pilot ... | reverse complement strand
TGTCTTGTGGGTGGTTTGTGGGGGGTTTTTTTTTGGTTGGGGTTTGGGGGGTTGCCCCGGGGGTTTTTTTTTTTCCTTTCCACTTTTTCTCTTCCCCCCCCCCCCCCCCTTCCCCCCCACAAACACACCCACCCAACTATCCCATAGGACGATATCACGTACATGCAGGAGTTCTCTTAAGCGGCGGTGCCCTTGGCCGCGTAGAATGGCAGAGGAGGAGGGTAAATAGGGTGACAGCCTTGGCTTGACCGTGATTGGACCGGGCGAAGGAGGGGAAGAGGGAATTCCGACGGCACCGAGCGCGTCTTTTTTGCATTATCACCACAATTTACATGTGCTTGTAGGAGTTTAGCTAGACAGGAGAGAATGGGAAGATGGAGGAAAGACGGAACGGTTTGATTTGTGTTTTTATAATGACGATGGCGCAGTAACATAAAAGAGAGATGATAGCATTTGGAGATGAGCAGGACGAGGAGAGGGTATAATGCTGTATTGGTGGAGTGGCAAGGGAGATCGAGATCTAGACGCAGAAGACAAGAAGAGAGCGAGTACATCTGATTTTTAACGCAGGGGACGGAAAGAGCGGGCAATCCATTCTTGCACAAAAAAGGGAAGAAGAGCAATATAGGAAGATGTGGTGGTATACGCACCTTGATGTGTGGAAATGGATGGAGAAAACACAAGTAGGTAGAAAAGCGGGAAGATCAAAGAGTCAGCTTTTGGGGGTTGTGAAGCAAAAGCTTACAATCGTACCAAGAGAGAAGAGAAACCAAAAGAAGAAAAAAGAACAGCTCAAGGGAGTAAAGTGTAATCGCGCCGCCTTTATTTGCACTTTCATTACTTGTTGATATCGAGTCCTGTGTATCTTACATTCCACTTGGGCTTTCCGCATAGCAGGAGTTTCTAGAGGGCCATTGCGCCTCCCGTGACTTGGTTCCTATTCCGCTGAACGTCGCTTTGTCTTGCCTTGCCCCTAACTCTGCGCACAAAGAAAGACAAGTATTCTCAATCCTTTTAAATGGGTAGCACATGCACAATTGCGCGAAGAGCGCGGTGCAAGAGAAGGTGCGGTTTCGGCTTTCGGAGAGGAAAACGACGAACAGCTTAACGGTTCCTCGACCTCCTACGATACAAAACGGCTTGAATCGAGCGACATCGACAAAATGTACAGCGTGGCGGTTCAAGCCACATCAGCAGCACGGCAACCATAGAATATGGATTCGTTTCAGTCATTTTCTGTCTCATAATATTTCTCCAGGCAGTGAAGGGTCTATAATCTCATAGGTAATTGCGGTTGCACCACTGCCAGTTTGAATCAGTTTCATAAATTCAAATGACTTGGCCGCCAAGACGTCTCTATGCAGGATAAGATATGGTATCTTGATGCTTCTTGGTCCTCTTGGTGTATATTGTAATTCGATAAAAATCCTTAGGCTGGAGGATCGCTCTTTATATTGCGTGTGTTAGTTCGTGAGTTCCTTCTGACACTTCGCTTTCTACTTGAATTGCGAAAGGTTGCTAGCTTCACCGCGCGTTCTGTGTTTGCGACGCACTATGCTTTTACTTCCCATCTCTGTTCTCCGTAAGCACACAGAGATAACATCATGCGCTTTTCTTCGATAGATGTACCAACTATTGAGCCCCTTCTTTGTCACTTTATCTCGAGACAGGCGGCGTTGTTCACCCTTGGAAGCAGTTCTTATCCAGTAGATCATGCACAGCGTCCTCCTTCCCCAGGGCGCTTCAACCACCACCACCACCACGGCCTCATCTCGACCCAAGCGTATGTCTTCTTCCTTGCTGTTGCAGCCTTCGTCCTTGTCACGGTCATGCTGCTCGCCTGTTGCCACCCAGCTACCAGACAGCCTGCTCCTACATATTTTTGGGTTTCTCGAGGTACCTGCCTTGGTCGCCCTGTTGGCTACAGACCGTCATTGGCGGACCCTCGCAAGGAGCCGCTCATTATGGAAACCTGCGTGCCAGTCCGAGTGGCCTGGCTTGATGCAACAGCTCGAAGGCTGTCTTGACGTGCAACCCGATGCGTACCGTTGCTTCTTCTTTAAGAATCGGCGCTCCGCTTTCGAAGCACGCTTTGAGCGGGCCATCAGCAGCCGCCCTTCGACCGTCAGCAGTAGCGCTGAATCCAGTAGCAGAGAAAGCGAAACGGCAGCAGCAGCAGCGGCAGCAGCGGCAGCAGCGGCAGCTGCAAAGGCAGCGAATGCAGCAGCCGAGGCGAGGCGACGATACCTGGCGCACTTCTTCGAAGAGATAATTTTGTTTGTCGACATCCGCCATGCTGTCACGGGCAAGTCTCTCATTTCCATGGCTGTACCTTTGACCTTGGCCAATGTTCGCAAACTCTTCAAGGCAGACATGCGCTTGGCGGGGCATTACGACGGAATAGATGTGCAGGAGACGTTTTTGGTGCCGGGAGTAGACTTGGATCTCGATGACAATGAGGCGCAGGCCTTCATGGCTGCAGTAACGGAGGGAGAGCAGAATGAGAGTGTGGAAGAGGGGATTAGTAATGCCAGATTTGGTGCCATCGCGGGGTTAAGGTTTGAATTCTCGCTTTTTCACCGAAAGGCTAAGACCATGGCATTGTTGGGTCAGGGGCAGGCGGATTTGGATAGGCGCTTGAATGGGTACGGACCTCGGTTTGTAGCTGCTGATGATGAAATAGAAGCGGCCAATAATCAGAAGAAGGTGCAAGAAGGACGATTTTTTGGAGAGGGTGCTGAGTTCTTGTGCGCTGTTCCCCTTTTTGCCTGGATTTTTGCCTCGTCATCCTCTTCGATGTCGGCGGTGGTTACAGGCGGAGAGGGAGAGGCTGCAAGGAGGAGTCGACATCGTGTGACATTGGATGCTTTAGCAATTGAAGTACATTATGTCGATACGGCTGATACGTCGGTGCGGCCCCAGGATGAGCTCTTGGAATGCTTGTATCAGATCGTAAAGAAGGAGTTAGTGTGGGTGTAAGAGGGACAAATGTGTGAATACATTGAGAATGCTGGACGATGGAGAAGAGGAAGATGAATGTGGCGGAGATGAAAACGATATTTCTATTACCTTTATTCAATCATGTATGATGCATATTTAATTCTGCGGATAAATTCGTATTGGCGAGTGGGTGGGCGGAGATGTACGAGCAAAGGGCAGCTATGGCAACATCAAGCATCAAGAACCATTCCTACTCTTAACCGAGAAAAGTTTTAGAAGAACAGATAAAGAAGCAACACAATTTTTGCACATGTATAGTGATCTGCTTCCTTTTTCCTTCCCTTGTGTCAAGAATCAAACATACATGCTTGGTTCTTGTCTTCTGCTTTTGGTTCTCGATCTTCTGCGCTGTACTTCTCAATTAGTACAGCACCACACACTCCAACCCTGAAACAGCATACACTGCTCCCTCCCCTTTCAATGTATCCATGATGCGCGCTCAGGTCATCGCAAGAGGGGGGAATTAATTTGAAATGAAAGCGAGGGGATTTTGGAAATGGAAAGAGGAGGATGGATGCGACGGACAAGAGAATGTATGTATATGTATGTTGACTAATACATATATACAGTATATACATAGACATTATGAATCGCAATTTTCGATGTTGTATTTATTGTTATTATTCTATTTCTCGTCGACTCCTTCGATCTTAACAATTTGCAACTCCTCCTCTCTTCACCACTTCCTACCATCCATTTCGATTCTCTTTTACAACTCCGCCCTGCTTCATCGCTCTCACCCACCCTCCCACCCTTCTTTTCTCTCTAATGGCCATGCCGCACGCTCTCATGCCTCAACTTTTTGCTACCCCCCCTCCCCATGTCCTTCAAAGCCTTTCGTACCCGGCTGGTCCGACTCTCTGCCCCCCCTTCCCTACCAGGCTCCCGCTCGTTCACCTCCATAGCCTCGTCCTCCTTCCCCTGCCCCCTATCAAATTCCTCCCGAAATGTCAAGGCCACCTTCTTGAAGTTGAAGCCCGTCCGGATCGGGATCACCACCCCCCGCGCCGTCGTCGACATGATAAAGCCCCCTCCTCCTGCGTTTGCCTTGGCCTGCTGGGCCTGCCGTGCCTCCCGGCCCTCCATCTCCTCCTCGCTCGTCCGGCTCTTCAAGGTGGTGCCCTTGCCCGTGATAAGGCGGGACCAATTATCGACGATCTCCGTAAGCTTCGCCTTGTTCTCCACCGTCTCCTCCGGGTGTTTTTTCAGCTGCTGGATGACGCGGCCTACTCCGCTCTCCTTGAGCCGGTGCACCTCCACCCGTGCAGTCAGCAGATAATCAATCAGCGGCGTGCGCACAGCGAACAATGGCAAGCTCTTATCCGGCAGCGGTTGCAGCCACTGCTTGATCAAGCCCAGCACCTGCCCATTATCCACCAAGGCACCCTGTAGATGCTTGCTCTTCAACAAATCCAGAACCTCGGTCAAACTCTTGAGTTTCTGTATCGCGGGCTTGTTGTGCATCATGGCCTGCCTGTCTTCCTTTGCCGCCACCTCCATCACATCAATCAATCGCTGGGTCATATCTTGCACCTGTTTATCCGGCAACTTCTGCGACCGATTCCGCTTGAAAGACGCCAATGCCTGTTCCACCACCGTCAGTTCTCGTCCGACCCGACGAGCATCACCCCCTCCTCCACCGCCTTGGCTGCTGCTCCTCCCGGCACCGTCGTCCTCCTCCCCGTCTCCGTCTTCGCGACCAACCCGCTCCTTCCTAGCCTTAGAGGCCTTGATCTTTTTCTTAATCATGTTGCTCTTCGTCTTGGTCGACTTCTTCTTGAGCGCCCCCTTCTTCCGTCGGCGTGAGTCCCCCTCATCATCCGACGAGTCACTCTCCCCACTACTACTACTGCTGCTACTGCTCCCATCGCTGCTCAAATCTGGGAGTGTCTGGGATTTACGCGCGTGGTCCTCTTCTTCCTCTTCCTCGTCGTCAAAGTCAGCCGTGGCTCGCATCAAGGCATCGTTGCCTGTGGTGCGGGCCTTGGGGGGAGGCCGGGAAGCGGTTGCTGCTGCTGCTGCTTCCTCATCCTCGCTCTCGCTTTCGTCCGACGACAAAGATGCTAAGGGCACGCCTTTTTTCTGTAAACGCTTCTTGGCCGAGAGACGTTCGTCCTCGTCGTCACTGCTCTCGTCTTCACTGCTACTGCTGGCGTCCCCGCCTGCAGCCGCGGCGGAAGAGGCAGCCGCTTGAGCGGGCGCTGAGTTTGTCGCGGGCTTCTGTCGCTGCTGCTCCACCTCTTCAGCCTCTTCCTCACCACTGCTCTCCTCGTCGGAGCTCCCAAACAGGTTGTTATAGTCTTGATTGGCTGCCATCTTGGTCGTGTGGTCTAAGCGACGTGGATGTCGATGGTGATAATGCTGTCTGTGCTGGGTGGTGGGACAGACTGACGAAGGGCTGCAGTGCACACGGAGCGAGTCCCTCTTGTTCTATGGTAGAAAGTGATGTGGTCATGTGATGGTAATTTAGTGGTTTAGCGTTTGATGAGCGTGCTTGAGTAGACCATTGGTCAAAGTAAAGAGGGTAAAGAAGTTCGTTCGTTCGTTGAAGTCGCTTCTAGTCCCCCAGGCTCCACCTTCTCATGCCTCTATTTCCTACATTGTCAAGACTTGAAGTGTTCATAAAATGCTTCATGAAATGTCTTCCAACGTATCCGTACCTTGTGATCTCACCCTTTCCTCGTTCCCCCATCACCCACACACACACTCACACACACACACACACACTTTCTCTCACACACGTAAACTCAGAGATACCATCGTCATCGCCCACCCCTGCCTGATCTAGCCAAGCCGGGACATGGGCAAACATGTTGACGACAAGCCTAACGACCGACGTCACAGCAATGGCAGTGGCACCAGCAGCAAGGGGCGAGACACAAAATATGACAGTGGCGACGGAAGCGGCAAGCATCACAAGACGATGAAGAAGCGGAAGCGCGATGAGGCAGACTCCCTTTCCTCTTCCTCCCCCACCTCTTCCCCCTCCTCCTCCTCTGCCTTGTCAGCCTCAGACAACGAGAGCAGCAGTGTTTCCTCTTCCTCAAATTCACTAGACGAGCGAAGCAGATCCAAGAAGAAGGCCAAGACCGGGAAGGAGGAAAAGAGAAAGTCCAAGGTACGGTTTCAGGGCGAGGATGGGCTCGGGAAATGCAGTAAGGACGGATATAAATGATGTCACCACACCCCATACTCCACACAACCAAAGGACAAAAAGTCCAAGAAGGAGAGTAAGAAACAGAACGATAAGAAAGAGGGTAAGAAAAGGCATAAAAAGGAGCACAAGAAAAGCATTAAAAAAAAGGAGAAGAAGCGGAAGAGGGATAGAAGCAAGAAAAGGAAGCACTCATCGTCCTCCGTCCACGGCTGCAGCAGCGATTCGAACAGCGACAACGACGTGCCACGCTCCGCTATTTCTGGCAAGAAGATTAAGATGAAATTGAAGCGTGACGCGGCGGACAAGCAGATGGAAAAGGGTCGCAAAGAGTTTTTGCGCTTCATGAATTCTCAATATGACTAGAAAGGAGGAAGTTGTGGAAGGGATAAAAGAATGCGATAAGCTTTCGGGAAGCTTTGGAATTGTAGAAAACATAGAAAAAGAAATACATGTTTTATGGGGAAATTGTCGTCTTGGCGGAGAGCTTTTAGCAGAATGGTATTACCAGCCCCTTGCTTCCCTCCATCACGATTCCTCAAAAAATCTATGTGTACAAATTAATGGCTATGAAGATACAACGGTCACTCAAGCCACGCGTCCTAATGTCTGGCCGAATGTCCTTTTTTTGACAGGTATAGCCGCGTTTATCGCCTATTTCTGCTTTTCGATTTCGTCATCCAGACCCGAAGCCTGTCCAACCACCACCCTCACACAACCCCCACTCGCACACAATCCGCAAACTCGCACACACAACATACAAATTACATCCTAGCATGTTGCTATCTTGCTCTGCCGCCTTCTCCCAGTTCGAAGCGCTTTACCTGGCGGGAGGGCTCGCCTCTCTGTACGCTATCTTGGTAGGGCTTTGGCGCTGGGGCACCTATGAGGCGAGGACTCCCGAAACCTACGTGCCTTTGGCCGGCTTGGCTGTCGCGCCGCTCCTCCCGTTCCTGCCTCTGGCTTTGTTTGTAGAGAAAGGAAAGACTGGAGCCATTTTTGGGGTAGTGACAGCGGTGCTCTTGGGATGGGATGGTTTCATCATCCATCGCATCTGGCGTCAGTTTGTGGTTGGACCGCGCTTCGAGACCGTGGACCTGCGTGGGAAAACGGCTATCGTAACAGGCGCCAACACAGGAATCGGACGGGAGACATCGCGCTGTCTAGCAGAGATGGGTGCACAGGTCATTTTGGCGTGTCGATCGCGGGCGCGGGCGGAGGAGGCCATTCGTGTGATTTTGAAGGAGGCAGGAACTAAAATTGACCCTTGTCAACTAGAGTTCTGGACACTGGACGTGAGCAGCTTGCAGTCTGTGGGAGACTTTGCGGCAACCTTCCAGGAGAAAAAAGGGGATGGCGGACTGGATATTTTGATTAACAATGCAGGGGTGATGCTCAATGAGAAGATGGTAACGTCGGAAGGCTTGGAAGCAACGATGGCGACTAACCATTATGGGCACTTCCTCCTGACTTTACTACTCTTCCCAGAGCTAGAAAAAGTTTCAGATGGACGCATCATTAATGTCTCCTCCAGCTTGCACAAGGCACCGACTTCCTTTAATTTTGACGATCCTCTTTATGAGTCCAGCGCGTATAGCCTCTTTGGTGCTTATGGGCAGAGCAAGTTAGCCAATGTTTTGTTCACTTTCGAATTACAACGACGCTTGGACGCACTACAACGGGATCGGGCCAAGATTATCGGAAGGCGAGGGGGAAGAGATGGAGGAGGGAAGGTGATGACGGCCAACGCCGTACATCCAGGGAATGTCCAGACAGAGGTAGCCCGGAATATGGCATGGCCCTTTTATTGGGGTCAGCGATTGTGCAGTCCTTTGTTGTGGTGTTTCTCGAAAAATCCATTGCAGGGTGCTTATACCTCTGTGCATGCTGCGACTGCCCCGAGTTTGAGGGGGGTGGGTGGGTTGTATTTTGTGAACAGTGAGGCGACAGCTGACGTGTCTGCTGTGGCGAAGGATCCGCAGGTTGCCGAGAGACTATGGGAGATGAGTGAGGGTATGTGTGGCTTGGCCACTCCCGCAGCAGGTACAGAGCCAGTAGCCATGACGGCGGCACCAGCCATAGCAAAGAAAAGCTCGCCGACGAGAAGGAGAAGGGAAAGCGTGAGTGCCGGTGCCAACACACCTGGTAAAAAGGCGATGACGCCGAAGAAAAGTGATGTTGCGAATGGTGGGGGGAATGGTGGGCGGAAGAGCAAGTCCCCGGCAAGGAGACGGAGTGGAAAAGCGAATTGACAAAAAGTGGGAAATGTTAGTGGTGCTGGTGTCGAGGGGTGGAAGAAAAGAAAGCAGCAGTGCTTGTGTGGAAAAGAAAAAGAGGATAAATAAATCAAGTCATTGATCGTGTTTTGTTTCGTTACTAAAAGCCTGGATCGAAAGCGCTGGCAGGGACAGGAATGATACACATGCACGCACATACACGCAATCGCACCGATAGATATAGAAAGGAAGGAGAAGGGTAAAGAGAGACGGCAAAAACCCCGACGCCCTCTCCCATCGTCCCAACAGTGACCGGCCTGAAACATACTGCCCCCTCTTTCCTGCTCGCCTCCCTCCTCTCCAAATTCCCCTTCATTTTGTGCCATTTGTGTCATTCACATTTATTTACTTATTTGCTCCTTAACTTCTTCAGTCCTCACAGACGAAACTCTGCCACCTCCAAAATTGATAGGCGAAACCCCCGCCGGCAAGTAGGGGTTTTACACCTCCCTGTCTGCCTCCCTCCCTTTCCCGCTCCTTCCCCCCCTCCCTCGCAATCCAACCCCAACAAAATTACGTATCTATAACTATTTCTATCACTAAGAAAAGACATTTCACATTTCGCATAAGTTCTGACTGGGGTCCGAGCGCACTATTCATATTACATTTTCCTCTCTCTTCTTCACCTACATACCTATCTTTCGCCTCCCTATCTCTTCCATCTCCGTGATCCCTCCAACACACTCACCACCGTCCCCACCACCGCTACAGCAACCGCTGCAGCCGCCATCATCGATACTTGCCGTCTTCTCTTCCCCTGCTTTCCGCTTCCCCACCCCCACACCCAACCCCCCAGTGCCAACCACCTCAGGAGAGCCGCGTTATCCTTCCCCTCCAATGTTTGCAACACGTACTTCTTCACGTAATATGCACTCGCCGGCAAGGTTACGTACCGCGTAGGTAGATGATCCAAATCTCGCAATTGCGTTGGCACCTCCTCCTCAATCTCCTCCACATCGACCTCGTCAAGGGGGAAATGCTTCAACGTAGCATCCAAGAATTTGGCGTGGTGCGCAGTCGCGAGGCAAATGGTGTCCGCATTCAACATGGCCAACTGCTTAGCTGCTGTCACCCCTACCGCGCTATGGGGGCATAACAAGTAGTTATAATCCCGTAGAAAGGACAACATCACCTCAATCATTGCCGGCTGATCGACCCGACAGGATATGAAGTCCTCCCTCGCCTTGGCTAGAGTAGGGGGAGGAAGAGTCAACTTCTTCGTTCTCTCGAACTCCTCCATCCATTCCCTAAGCAACTCAGGATCTCTCCCCGCCAGATCAAACAACAACCGTTCGAAATTACTGCAAATTGAAATGTCCATCGACGGACTCAGTGTCGCCTGCACCTCCTTCTTCCAATATTTCCCACTCGTAAAGAAACGGTGCAAAATATCATTCTCGTTCGTCGCCACCAGTATCTTGTCAATGGGTAGCCCCATTGCTTTGGCGTAGTACCCCGCCAATGCATCTCCGAAATTCCCCGTCGGCACCGAGAAAGACAGTTTTGGCAAGCTCTTAGACCGCTTTTTCTTCTTCCCTTCCCTCTCTCCTCCTCCTCCTCCTCCGCTTCCGCCTCCTCCTCCTCCCTCACCAATTCCATTGGGCGATAGCTGCGACATCATATCACTATTTCCTCCTCCTCCTCCCTCCCCACCTGCGATGGTACTACTGCTGCTGCTGTTACTGCCTCTTGGTGGTGCCTTGGCGTCCGCCACCGCCGGCACTCCCCCTCCATCCCTTCCTATTCCTTCTCCGCCTCCTCCATCCCGTTGCGCTTGTTGTGCCGCATGTGCTTGTGCTTGCTGTTGCTGTTGCTGTTGCTGTTGCTCCTTTTGCATGGCCTTCTCATTCTTTGCCAGCACACGAAAGTACGCGTGGAAAAAATATGTGATCTGCGCAAGCACCCTGGCCCAATTAATCGAATTAACAGCCCCCAGATTGGCATTATCCCGGAACCCCTCGTCCTGAAAAGCCGCTTTGACGATGTCCTGGCAATCATCGAAGGTGGCACCTTCCACGGCTATGCAATGGACGTTGCGGTCCAACACCGTGGTCATTTGCCTCTCCTGCACCTCGCTCACCCTCCCCTTGGGATACAGAACGAACACCTGAATGTTCTTCTTCCCCCTCAATCCATGAATCGCTGCCGAGCCTGTATCTCCACTTGTGGCCCCCAACACCGTCAATTTCGCGTCCGGGCCCCCCTTCTTCTTCGCCAGGAAATACTCAAACATGTTCCCCAAAAACTGCAACGCCACGTCCTTGAACGCGAACGTCGGGCCATGAAAGAGCTCCAAAACCCACGTGGGACCCACTTTCCTCACTGGGGCCACCTCATGGACACGGAAGTACTTGGTGCTGCTCTCAATCAGTACTCGTAGGTTCTCAGGAGGGATGTCCTCTGGGCCGATGAATAAACGCATGATGTAATTGGCCAGTTCAACGAAGGAGGCATCACGAAGCTTTTCGAGTTGCTCCAGAGAGATGTACGGAATTTCTTGGGGGACATACAAACCTTTATCCGGGGCGAGGCCACTCATGACTACCTCTTCGAAGGTGACGTCGCGACGAGCCCCGCGGGTGGAACAGTACAGGACACCCCGGTGAGTGGGTGGGTACTGAGGGCCGGCGGGTTGGTGAGCTGAGGGGGGGGCAGAGCCATGCCGTTCGTTGTGAAATTGAGGTGTAGAAATAGAGATGGAGTGCGAGGCGGAGATGGACCCTTGCCGGAGTTGGTTAGGCGACCGCTGGGACTGCTGCTCGCGATCTCCATTCCCGCCGCCATGGGCACCGGCGCTGCTGCTACTGCCTCCAGTGCCGCTGTTGCTGCTGCTGCTGTCCGCCATGCTTCTGCTTGCTGTTATGTCGTTGTTTTATTGTGTCTGTCCGTATCCCCAAAGGTCGAGGCAGGGGTGCGCTTAGTACGACGAGGGCGGGTCGAGTAAGAGGGGAGGCTGGGGAGACAACGACGTCACAAGCACGCAGAGCTACCACAAGAACAGGCAACCCAAAAGCAAGCGGGGCAGGCGCCCTGTAGGTAATAAAGGGGAGCGGAAGTTGAGGTCTGTGCATTGGTGGGTGGCATGGTTCTGCTTTGGTGTGCTGGGAGGGGAGAAATGATCGCAGCTGATCAAGAAGGGCGCTTCATTTCTTCTCTTCCGCAGCCAGTCACGGGCCGTGGCTTTGGTGCTGTTTTGGACAACGCATTCTGATGATGTTCACCCTCACGAAAAGGATGAGGATGTCGTCCACCTACACATGGCGCAGATGGGAACCACACATGAGCCAGCCGGTAAAGGCTCCTGAAATCCATTGGCGTCGTCGCTGCCGAGATCCCCGCGGCCGGTCTCACCCTGGCGTCTACTGAGAAGAACGAGGAGTCGTTGACGGTTTATGCCACAAGTCTGTTATGGTTTTGCCTACTGGCTCAAGCAGTCCACTTGTGAGAACGTCATGAATTCATGAACTATCTTCTTGGTATCCTCTCTCGCTCACGCTCAAATTTTTGGTTCCAAACACACACGGACAGGCGGGCCACGAGGCAGCACAGGAGAAGAAAGTAACAGACGACACGAGGCGAGATTCGAGCGAGAACAACACCAAACGCAGCCCCCCTTCACAACCATGATGGAGGGACACGCTCAACAAGAGGACGAATTGCAGGTTTGTGTGCGAGTGTGGTGCCTGGGTGGATTGGCAACGAGATGTTGTCAATTTCGGACATTGCCAAGGCGCCGTCATGCGGATCGTAGGAGACCCTCCCTCCCTCCCTGCTCCCTGCCCGACATACCACCATCCACGCCACCGCCACTCTCCCTATAATCCTCGTTCTGCTTTCCCTTTTTCCTCTTTCAACAGTTTATCAGCGTGCCCAACTCGTCCCTACCAAGTGGCATGCCAGGCCAAGCACCATATGCCCCCATGGGCGCCGCCTCTGCCGCGGGTCCTCCCCCTCCTCCCGCTGTTGACCCCATGTCTTTCATCAAACAGTCCAGGGTACGTGTTATTGTTGCTTGCATTACTGTGCAAAAGTATTGGCTCGGGTGTGTGCTTTAAACTCCTCTCGCGATCTAATTCAAATCCTTCCTCCCTTCTCGCCCTTCATTCTTCCATTCCGACATAGCACCCGGTCGCCGCGGCCTTCCACTTCGTTTTCAAAATCCTGGCCCTGTTTTTCTATCTCTTCGGTGGCTTCTTCTCCTCTAACTTTGTCTTTGTCTGCGTGGTGTGCATCCTACTGTTAGCCTTCGACTTTTGGACGGTCAAAAATGTCACAGGCCGCTTGTTGGTGGGGCTGCGGTGGTGGAACAACGTGAGGGATGACGGGAGCAATGAGTGGGTATTTGAGTCGATTGAAAACCCGGAAGAGATTCATCCGACGGATGCGCGGCTCTTTTGGACTGGGTTGTACGTAACTCCCGCCTTGTGGGTGGTCTTCTTCCTGGTCGCCTTGTTAAAGTTTTCGGTGCAATGGCTGGTGATTGTGCTTGTGGCCCTGGTTTTGTCTGGGGCAAATATCGTGGGTTACTACAAGTGTAGTAATGACCAGAAGAAGAAGGTGCAGAATATGGTGCAGGGTGCTGCTTTCAAGACTGCCTTTGGCCTGGGTACCTCGGCGGTGCAGAGCTTTATTTCGACTGCCTTTGGAGGGCAGCAACAGCAGGGGCAGCAGCAGCAACAGCAGCGAGGGGGAATTAATGCATAGATGGAGGGAAGGAGAGAGAGAGAGAGAGTGAGTGAAAGAAAAGGAAGATATGTACGAATAGCGGGAGGAGGAGGAGGAGAAGAAGACGAAGAAGAAAAAGATGGAGGGAGATGATGGCGACAAAGATGAAAATCTCTTGCTTCCCGTGTCACACCGGCCGGCTGAATTAAAAAAAACACTTGAATGGAGGAGAAAGAAGACGGATGGGAGGATCCATTGACAAGACCAACAAATCATCTCGCATGTTTTCTCTCTTGCGAAGAGGGAAAGGAAGGGAAGCAAGCAGAGGGGGGAAATAACAGATTACTATTGTATACAGAATCAGCAATAGCACCAGAAGCAGCAACACCACCTGCTGCCCGTCTATCTTTTCGATCGTCCGCATTCGTACATCAAAAGCCAAGGGGAAGAAGAGTAGAAAGAGCCGGAAAGCAGAGGCACAGAGAAAGTAAGAATAAAAACATCGTGAACGTGGGCTTCCCTCCCTTTCCATAGACGAGAAGAAATTTTTTCGTCGCGTCGTGTGCACTTTTCTTCACTTTTCTTTAAAGGGGGTCAATGTACTTTACTTTACTTGTTTGGGCCTTTGCCGCAGCTGCATATCGGGAGGCTTTTCCGTCGTTTTTACTCATACAAACACACACACAGGCACACACACACACACACACACACACACACACACACACACACACACACACACACACACACACACACACACATACACAT
>Ga0160419_100986_pt1 | contig 13865 bp, 10 predicted proteins | sample CelAP2metagpilot_2_FD_108196 | JGI IMG/M metagenome (GOLD analysis project Ga0160419, IMG submission 108196) | Phycosphere-associated microbial communities from Cellana algal ponds in Kailua-Kona, Hawaii, USA - Cellana AP2-4-25 metagenome pilot ... | reverse complement strand
TGATGGTAAAACTTTAGTACCGGAAGATTTTCAAATGATAAATAATTCCGTTGGGATTCTGCAAGGTAATACGCCAAATAAAAGTCAAATTTCTTTCCATTGGAAAGAAGGTGAAGATCCAAAGGACAAAGCGCTTTTTAAACCAATTACGCCCAACTCCGAAACAGATGATTATTATTGGTTAGGGGATGGATTTGTAAATACCGAAGGAGATGATAACCTGTATATCTTTGCCTATCCTGTTCGGGAAAAGGATACTACAGGTATAGGAGGCTTTAATTTTCAACAAGTTGGAGTAAACCTAATACAAATTCCGAAGGGCAGTAAACCTCCGTATTTAGATCATGCCCAACTGGAGACTCCATTTTTTGATTCGGAGACCCAGACTTCATTTGGAAGCGCCATTTATGTTAACACTAGGTCTGCAGGAGCTCCTGATCCAGATGGCTATGTTTATACCTATGCCGTATCAAACCAAGAAGGTACCAAAGGCCTGTTGGTGGCCAGGGTACAGCCAAAAAACTATGTAAAGTTTGATCAGTGGAGATTCTGGAACGGGCAAGATTGGGTTCCAGAAATGGGGGAGGCCATCATAATAGCTAGGGATGTATCCAATGAAATGAGTGTATCCCCTACATCGGATGGCAAAATTGTATTGACCTACCAACGGTTTACCATGGGGCCAGAAGTTGCCATACAAATTGGAGAGTCTCTTGTTGGGCCGTTCGGTGAACCCGAAATAGTTTATAGGACAACTGAAAACGAAACTAATGAAACCTATTTTACCTATAATGCCAAAGCTTACCCCCATCTATCCAAACCAGGAACACTTTTAGCTAGTTACAATGTAAACTCATTCGACTTTTGGGCGGACATTTTAAAAGACCCCAATCTCTACCGACCAAGGTTTCTGGAAATTCCATTGGAACGGTAAGCTATCGTTTAATATCTATACTGTAAGTAAATTGATCGGCCCTGTAAAAACCTATATTGTATTCTATAGGTCTGTTACCAGGGTCGTAAACTACCCGTTTTCTTTGAAGAATGGCCGAGTTCACTGGAACCCCCAATTTTACCGCAAGGAATTTATTGGCCAGAATAGCACTTATCTGCTCTCTGGATAGAACAGGTATGGTATGGTATTCATGCTCCAGGATATCGTATAGGTGACGTTCAAAATCCTCATTGCCGGTAATACCAATTCTTGGATGAAAATAACTTATAAAATACACAAAAGGACCATTGTCCAGCCCCCGCAGTCGTTCCAGTTTAAAAAGCTCATGTCCCTCCTTTACCTCTAACTGCTCAGAAATATCCGTGTCCGCTTTTATTTGGGATACCTTGATTTCATAATTTCTGAAGTCAATACCTTGGGCGTGCATTTCTTGGCTAAAACTGACCCAATTGGAAAGTTTGGTCTCGACCTGTTTTTTGGCCACTTTGGTACCTACCCCTTTTTTCCTTATCAATAATTTTTCTTGAACCAATCTATTAGTGGCTTGCCGAATTGTATTTCTTGAAATTCCAAGTCGTTTGGACAGGTCGACTTCTTTTGGTAGGAATTTACCATTTTGGTATTCCGGGTCATTGATCATATCCCTTAATATCTTCTCAACTTGAAGATGTAAGGGTACCGGACTATCATGATCGATACTAAGGGACTTAAGAGTTTGTATGTTCTTTTGTTCAGACATTATACAAACTTATAAAATTTGTACGTAACAATAGAAAATCATAATAAGGTAAACTTTGGCCAATGTTTAGATTTTGATAATCTGCAAGGGAAACGAGTGCAATTGATTGTACGCCAAACTGTTGTGTGTAATGGTCAAAGCTAGCTAACAATTAGTTCAATTTTTGCTAACATTTTCTTGAAATTGTTCACTACGGGATTCCTCAATTTCACGACTCTTAATTACAAAGCCCATTTAGAAGGGCGAATATATGAGACGGGAAAAAATAGAAGAAGCTTGTGCCAGGTATTTGGCGGGGGAAGGAAATCGGGAGGAACGATTCCTTTTCGAATTGGAACTCAGCCTAAACGATGAGGTCAAGAAAATATATACCACTTATAAAGAGATTTGGGACAACTACCCTGTGGACTACAAAGACCATGAATCTGCAGAGCTTCAGTTGAACAAAGCAAAAAAGCGATTTAGTATTGCCAATATTGGAGCAAAGAGAATTTCTTTGGCTATTGCTGCCAGTATCGTGGTCGGACTGTTTATTATTGGTGGAAGTTTGTTTAAAAACCCCGTTAAAACATTTAAAACTGGTGCAGGCGAACGATTAACACTTCAATTGCCAGATAGTTCAACGGTAATCCTTAATGAGGACAGCCAAATAAGTTACTCGAAAAATTTTTCGGAGAACAGGTTGGTGAACCTTTACGGGGAGGCATATTTCGATATAGTGCACAAAAAAGAATCCCCCTTTAAGGTTTTGACCAGTAATATCCAAGTAAAGGTATTGGGGACCCGATTCAATGTAAATACCAAAGAACACCTTAAAACGGTATCCCTCGAGACCGGTAGGGTAGAAGTTCTGATCCCTGAAAATGGTATGAACCTTACCCTTATGCCAAGTGAACAGATAATATATAGTCCCTCTACAAAAAATATCGATAAGACCCGGTTTAATGTCGATGAGATATTGGCTTGGAAGCAGGAAACCTTGGAGCTGAAAGGAGAGAGTATAGCACGTTTGCTTCCAAAAATAAACAACTACTATGGCGTAAAGTTTACTTGTCCGGATACCGTAATTGCAAAAAAAGCATTGGCAGGAACTTTTAAGGGCAAACGGATAAATGAATTTATAGAATCCATTGAGTTTATTACCGGATTTGAGATTGATAAGGTAGGGAATAGAGAATATTTGATCAAGAGAAATGAAAACTAGTCCCGAAAAATCCAATTCCGTAACAAACTCCAAGGATAGACAATTGTTTCAACAATTGGCAAATGGTAAATACAACGCTTTGATGGTCTTACATCAAAAATTTTACGGACCGCTATGCAGATTTGGTAGCATGTTCGAGGAGAACAATCTCATAGTGGAAGAAAAAGTGGCCGATGTATTTATCGATCTGTGGAGTAAACGTCATCAATTGGAAAACATTGAACAGCCAAAGGCCTACATGTACATAATGGCTCGGAACAAGTTGTTGCGAACAGCAAAGTCCGAACGTTCATTGGACCGATTCCATGACTATTCTCGAGAATCAACCTTACAACAACCTAGTTATGAAGATGAATTAATTGATCAAGAACAAAATCGAATAAATCAAAAAAAGATTGCAATGGTTCTTGCTAAAGTCCCCCAGCGCTCTAGGCGTGTATTCGAAATGAGTAGAATAGAAGGTTTCAAATACAAGGAGATAGCAGAATTATTGGGAATATCTTATCGCACAGTAGAGCAGCACGTGGCCAATGCCATGAAAACCATCAAAGAAAATATAACAAACCAAAGTAACGCTTAGTACAACATCTAAAAATGAAAAAATTAGTACTGTTGGTCCTTTTGCTATCCACGCAACTTAATTGGGCCTCAAATTTTGAACGCACAGAAAGGGTTTGGTTCAATAAAACCATCAACCTTAATATTTCCCATCAAAATGTGGAAGATGTTTTCCATATTATCGAAGACGAACTTGCCGTTAATTTTATTTATGCAAAGAACAAGACCTTGACCGATATTAAGGTAAGCATCGCATTGAGCAATGCTTCCTTGGACCAGGTATTGACCTCATTGGAAAACAAGACAGGATTAAAATTCAAGAAAACCCACAACGGTATTTTGGTAAAACTACCCACAGCGGTACAGCAACAAACAACTATTAGCGGTAACGTGGTGGATGATACGGGAGCCCCATTGCCCGGGGTTTCATTGGTTGTAAAAGGGACCAAGAGTGGAACAATGACGGATTGGGACGGTAATTTTACCATTACCATCGAAAGGTTCCCTGCTTCAATTCTGTTTTCTCACGTAGGTTTTGAAAGCCAGACCGTTTCCGTGACCAATGCAAGCGCATTGAACATTGTATTGCAACCAAGTTTTTCGGAGTTGGATGAGGTGGTTGTAACAGGCCAGGGAGCCGGGATCAATAAGAAAAGAATCTCCAGTAAAGTAGAGGTTTTGAAGGCAGAAGAACTAGAAGACATTCCATCTCAGCGTATAGATCAATTGCTTTCAGCCAAGTTGCCCAACGCACAGATCAATTTAACAGGTGGCCAAGCCGGCGCATCCTCTTTGATGCGCGTAAGGGGTGTAAATTCCGCATTCTTGAGCTCGACGCCAATATTTTATATTGATGGTGTTCGAATGGATAACCTAAACACTAGAAGTGCTTTGGGTGGAGGTAGCGCACAAGGTGCGGCCATTAGTTCCATTGCGGATATCCCGATGGACAACATTGAACGTATCGAATACATCAATGGTGGTGCCGCCACAACTTTATACGGTTCCGATGCCGCCAACGGGGTAATCCAGATATTCACCAAAAAAGGTACGGCCCAAGGAACCAAAGTAACCTTGGAGGTGCAAACAGGTATTGAAACCCCGACCACCGATTATCTCTATTTTGATAGAAGCAAAGATCTGTTGTTCCAAACAGGCCTGTTCCAAAAGTACCATGTGGGACTAAATGGAGGCAATAATGGTTTTGGATATAGTTTTTCTGGAAATTATTTGGACAATGAAGGTTCTCAATATGCCAACAACAACTCCAATAGAAAAATTGATTTCAGTACAGGATTTAAAGCACAACTGGGCGAAAAAGTGGTGTATAACAGCTCCTTCATATTTGTGAACAACCAATACAACCGTAACCGAAACGGAAATCAAGGTGGATATACCGGTCTTTGGTTTGCAGAGAGTGGTTCATCTATTCTAAAAGGATTCAATAATAGGTTGGATGAGATGACCGCTGCAGAGTTTGAAGAAATTAAAGCTTTTGCCCACAGAGCGGAAGAATTACAGGACAATGAAATAAATGTAAATCGTTTTACTACCTCTCAATCCTTCAAATATATGCCATGGGATAATTTGGAGTTCAAATTCACAGGGGGTATTGATTACAGAATCCAATCGGATAAGAACGTTCAGACCAATGAATACTTAACACATACTACTCAGGCTCCAGTGAATGACGAAGGAAGCATCACCAATGTGGATAGAAAGTACTTTGGTATTACCTTGGAATTCACTGGTCAGCACAAATGGGATTTGGGAGATTTTAACTTGATAACAACATTTGGCGGCCAGTTGTTTAGAAACAAAGACCACCAAATCCGTTTTGTGGGAACCAACATTAGGGACGGTGCACGGACCATAAGTGATGCCGCCATAAAAACCAGTGATGAATATTTGACAGAAGTATTGAACTACGGTGTATATCTGCAAGAAAATATTGGTTATAAAGATAAACTGTTCTTTGATCTAGGTGTGAGGGGAGATAGGAACCCGTCTTTTGGAGACAATATAGGTACACAGTTTTACCCTAAAATAGGATTCTCTTATTTACCAAGTTCAGAAGAATTTTTATCAAATATCGATTGGTTAAATTCACTCAGGATTAGAGGTAGCTATGGTGTTGCAGGTAATTTGCCCCCGGCATTTGTAAACGAGAGAACAATTGCTTTCAATGGTTTTCAGGGAGAACAAGCTGCGTTCTTTGCAAATCCCGGCAACGACGATCTAAAACCAGAAAAAACTACGACCTACGAAGCTGGTCTGGATTTGGCAATGTTCGCCAACCGAGTCAACCTTTCCGTATCCAGATATAGTGCTAAAACAGAAGATGCCCTATTCTATGTGCCTCCGACACTATCGACCGGATTCGACCAAAGCCAGTTGTATAATGTAGGTGAGATTGAAAACAAAGGATGGGAAATTAGTGCCGTGGTAGAACCAATCAGAACGGATAAGAGCTCTTTGAGACTAAATGTTTCCGTTAATACCTTGGATAACGAAGTGGTAAACTCGGGCGGTATCGCACCATTCAACATTAACGGATTCAGTGCGAGAACCATACAAACAGTGGTTGAAGAAGGATTTCCCGTAGGATACATAAGAGGAAATCGCGGAACTTTTGATGAAAATGGAGTTTTGGAAAGCACAGAGGCTCAGTCGTATTTAGGTACTACATTACCGGATTTCTATGGAAACCTTGGATTGACCTTTAATTATGGCAGTTTCTCTTTCTACGCTAATGGAAGTTATCAAAAAGGAGGTTTTGCCAACAGTTTTGATCAACAGTTCAGGTTTTTATATGGAGCATCGGAAGATAAAATACCAGCTGCTGAAATTGAAGCCAACGGCCGCTCCAACTGGTTGAATTTTACAGACAGATTTACTGAGAAGACCGACTTTTTAAAAGTGAGGGATATAGGGATGAGCTATACACTAAGACCAAAATCCAGCACGGTTTTCGATAATGTGGTCTTTGGCGTTAATGTAGTGAATCCATTGAATTTCACTTCATCATCTTTTGATCCGGAAGCTACCATAAGTGGTGCGGCAACAGGTCAAGGAGGTGCATCTACCGGTGGTATTTCTTATGCTACCTATTCAGCGCCAAGACAATTTTTAACCTCATTACGAATCAATTTTAAATAATCCCTGAATTACGAAAAAATGAAATCAAAAATAATAACAGCAGTTTTGTCCGTAATGCTTTTGGGAGCATGCGTGGACAACCCAAATGTAACCGAGGATATTTATTTGAATACGCCAGATCCGACAAAAAGTTGGGTGAAAGGTCTGGAAAGACAATTGGCCATCACCATGAATTCAGTATTGATCAATACCGAAATGGTGTCCGATAATTATTTTAATAATTACACCCTTTACAGCAAGGTATTTGATATACCTCAAATCGATTATACCGATATTGATGTAAACGACCTGCAACAAGAAATCGGAAGATTACGCGAAATGGCAACCTACGGACTGGAGACGGTAGCCGTAGCAGACGAAAATGTTAGCCAAGAAAACATTGCTTACATGCACTTTTGCAAAGGTTTCGCCTTTCTATTGGGAGGGGAGAACTTTGTAGGTCTGCCAATGGAGTCCCTGGGGGCAGTATCGGACTGGAAAACTTTGCTGAACGGAGCCATCGAGGAGTTTGAAGATGCAATCGATATGGCCACAGATGCAAACCATATCAACGCATTTAAAATGTTCCAAGCCAGAGCATATTATCGTTTAGGGGATTTGACCAATGCAAAAAACATAGCCGAATCATTGACTGCAGATGAATCATTTTTGTTCACAATCGGTTTTGATGGTGAAAACGGAGTGGTGAACGAAATGCAAAATGCCACATTTACCAGTATGCAAAATAGATTTGCACCGTTGCCAAGGTTGGATTACCTAGACCCTAAATATTACGATCAGGGCACCGCTGTATCCGACCAAAAACCAATTAGCTTGGCAAAGGCAGAAGAGGCATTTCTAATTTTGATGGAAGCCTATTTGGCAGAAAATAATGTGGCCAGCGCAAAAGCTACTGCGTTGGATCTATTGGATGTGGTTGCAGCAAGACCCGTGGCACAAATAGATGACTCCCGGGAATTGCGGAATGGAACAAACAGAACTGATTATCCGCTTACCGCTGTTGCCGTGCGTGCAGATGCCGATTCAGAATTCGAAAATGATCTGGTATTGGACCGTCAGGCCGGGTTTATTCCAGTATATACCGTATCTGGAACTAAGGTTACCATAGAGGATATTGAAGCAGCTAGTTCTGTGGACGAAATGTTGTACCTCACTTATTTGCTAAGGCAAGAAATATTCATTAGCGAAGGAAGAAGAATGAACGATTTGGGTATTCGTTTTCCAGTTTCACAAACAGAACAATTGAACAATCCAAATGTGGATGAATCGTTCACACAGGCGGTGATTCCTAGTTTTATTCCCTTAAATTCAGGTTTGGACGATTTTACGGTTGATGAAACTACAGGAAACGTGACCGTTGCTTTTGATATGAATAAAGTTATCGTTAACAATAAAGCCACAGCAGATGTTGTTCCGTTTCAATAATATAATGAAGGTATTGGGGTTGCTACTTGTAGTGACCCTAAATGCCCAAACAAAGCCAGAACATGTAGTGATTATAAGTATAGATGGATTTCGATCAGAGTTTTATCTGGACAATACCATGCCCACACCAAACCTTCAGGAAATGGTGGATAAAGGAGTTGCGGCAAAGGAGGTCACAGGTATATTTCCGACCGTAACCTATCCGTCCCATACTACTTTGATTACCGGTAAGACCCCAGTAGAACATGGTATTTTTTATAATACCAAAATGAGCGAAAACGGAAGTTCCGGAGGCTGGGTGTATGATTTTAAGGAGATCAAGGCCAAAACCTTGTGGCAATCCGTTAAAGAAAAAGGATTGACAACAGCTGCTGTTTCATGGCCAATTTCTGTGAATGCGGACTATATCGACTATAATATTCCCGAGTTTTGGTCCTTTACAAATCCTATGGACAGAAGAATCGCCACGGCTCAAAAAGCCAATCCTAAAGGATTGTTCGAGGAGGTGGTAAAGAATGCCACGGGAATATTGGAAATAAACGATTATAATCTCTCTTCCTTGTCCATGGATCAAAACCTGGCACGGATCGCAGGTTATATTTTGAGGGAGTATAAACCTAACCTTTTAACGATTCACCTACCCATTACAGATGGTGCACAGCACAAGGTAGGTCGTAAAGGATTGGGCGTAAGAAAAGCAATATCAGGTGCAGATAATGCCATTGGGATAATACGCGATGCATTGCAAAAAGCCGGCATTGAAGATAAGACCACCATTATCGTTACCGGTGATCATGGTTTTGTGGATGTACATTCGCAAATAGCGCCAAATGTACTTTTGGCCAGAATGGGGTTATATAATAAAAATAATCCAAAGGCTTGGTTTTATTCCGCAGGAGGGTCCACGTTTCTCCATGTAAAAGATTCGAATAACAAAAAAATGATAGAACAGATAAGGGAGGCGTTTGATCAATTGCCCTTAGAGGAAAAGTCCACGTTTAAAATTATAGACAGGGATAAAATTGCCAAAAGGGGAGGAGACCCAAATGCGGTTTTAGCTCTTAGTGGAAGTAAAGGGTATTTTTTTACCAATGATGCCGATGGCCCCTTTATTAGTACCAAAAAAGGTGGGAAACATGGACATTACCCAGATTTTCACGACATAGCTACCGGGTTTGTTGGGTATGGTAAAGGCTTGGAAAAAGAAATGCTCATAGAAAATATGTTCTTGGAAGATGTGGCCAAAATTGCCGCAACATTGTTAGGGGCGGATATAGATCAACCAGAAGAATACTATCATGTAGTTTTAGAGTAATACATGTTAGTCTTGTTTAGTTCGTTTAAGTTGTTTGCCCGGTAGAAATACCGGGCATTTGTATTATTAACTATACGATTACACCTCCCTATTTGCCATAAGACATAAAAATATTGTCCTACATAATACCTTCTATTAACCGATATTTTTGCATTCGTTGTACAACTCGTTCCAAACCCTGTAACTTTACAGTAATAAATAGTGGTCCATGACAAGTACCGAACAGAAATTAAAAGAACGTGTTAAGGAGTTGACCTGCCTTTACGAGGTAACTTCCATTATTGTAAATTCAGGATACGATGAGCTCACTACCTCGTTGGAAGCTATTGCCTATTGTTTAAAGCGAGGATGGCAATTTAAGGACGATGCCGAGACCAAATTGTCCATAGGTGATTATCAAGTACAGACAAGCGGGTTCGACGAACATAGAGTTTGCCTTACTTGCAATGTCATTGTCTTCAACAAGGTCGAAGGAACTATTTCCGTAGGTTATCCCTCACCTAAATACACCATGGAAGATTTTCTGGAAGAAGAGCAAACACTGCTCAAAAATGTGTCTTTGGCTGTAGGTAATTTTATTGAGCGCAAGCAAATCCATGATACGGAGCAGGAAACCAAAAGACAATTGGAGCGCAATGATCGACTTCATATTTTAGGCGAGATTACTGCCGGAATAGCCCATGAGCTAAATACCCCGTTGGCCAATATTTTGGGATTCGCCGAACTGTTGATGGATGGGGCAACCGATCCACAGACCAAAAGAGACCTGCAAAAAATAATGGACAATGCCATTTTTAGCCGTGAGATCGTTAAAAAATTAATGTTCTTTACCTGCGAAATGCCCGATCAAATGGAGCCCGTTGACCTGATCAAGGTAATCGAAGATGTGGTTCGGTTAATGGGACCATCGCTCCGGGCAAAAGAACTTAAAATCATCACAGCTTTTGAGCAAGATTATCTTTATATACGTGCCAATACTGTTCAGCTTACCCAAGTTTTCTTCAATTTAATAATGAACGCGGCCTATTATTCACCGGTACAGGGCGAAATAAAAATAGAACTCATTGGAAAGACCAATACGACTGTCATAAGTATTATGGATCAGGGAGAGGGAATTTCTCCGGATATCGAAAATAAAATATTTGAACCTTTTTATACCACCAAACCGGTGGGAGAGGGGACAGGTTTGGGGTTGAGCGTGGTCCACGGCATAATTAAAAGTTACAAGGGCACCATTGCCCACAAGCCCAATACGCCAAAAGGCACTATTTTTACCATTGAGTTTCCTAATTAAGGGTATATATGGCACTGCACAAAGAAAACATTTTGATCGTTGACGACGATATTGGGATATTGGAACTTTTAACGAGAAGATTAAAGGACCTGAATTTTCATGTTTTTAAAGCAATTTCAGTTAAAGAAGCTGTATTTATTCTAAAAGATACACCTATAGATCTTTTAATAACGGATATACAAATGCCCGAAGTGGACGGGGTTCAATTATTAAAATTTGCCAACGAACACTATCCAAATATGCCCAAGTTGGTAGTTACCGGATACCCCTCTGTGGATGGCGCGTTGGAAGTGGTGAAATCGGGTGCGATGGATTATTTGACCAAGCCTTTCACCAAAGAAGAGCTCAAAACTGCCGTGGATAGAGCATTGTCCCAAGGGCGTAAAACAGACAAACCTTCGTTCTCTGCGACTAAAATTAGGGTAGATGCCCATTTTAAAGAAATGGTGGGAGAATCCGTGGCTTTTGATCAAGTTAAAACTATTGTCGATCGGGTTAAGAACAACAGGGCCACTGTTTTGATCAATGGGGAAAGCGGTACAGGGAAGGAACTGGTCGCCAGGGCAATTCATTATTCGGGCAAGTATGCGAAAAAACCATTTGTGGCCGTAAATTGTGGTGCCATTCCAGAGAATCTTCAAGAAGCTGAACTCTTTGGATATACCAAGGGTGCTTTTACTGGGGCCGACCAAAATCGTGATGGATTTTTTCAGGCAGCGTCGGGGGGAACACTCTTTTTGGATGAGATAGGAACGGCCAGTTTGGATGTACAGACCAAACTGTTGAGGGCGCTTCAAGAAAAGGAGATTACAAAAGTGGGCTCCAGAGCCGTGGAGAAAATAGAACTAAGGATCGTTGCCGCAACCAATGTTGATCTTGTGGAGGAAATCAGAAAAAAGAATTTTAGGGAAGATCTGTATTATAGATTGACCGTTGTTGAGATCAATGTGCCTCCATTGCGTGATAGAAAGTCAGATATTCCTTTATTGGTGGACAAGTTTCTCCAAAAGTACGGAATCGAATATAGAGATCGCTTTGTGCGCATAGACCCGGATGCCCTTAATATATTGGAAAGATATGATTGGCCAGGAAATATTAGAGAACTGGAAAATGTGATCCAACGGGCCGTGATCATGGCAGATGGCCATATTTCCATAAAAGATTTGCCAGATTATTTAAAATACGAAATTCAATTTCCGGAAGACGAATTGATACCTTTAAAGGAAATGGAAAAAAGGTACATCCAAAAAGTACTGGCTCATACCGAAGGCAACAAGACCAAAGCAGCCGAAATTTTACAGATAACCCGTAAAACCCTCCGGGACAAACTGGATTAATTTGGATAGCTTTTGACCAATTGGTTCAAAAGTGACCACTTCTCATATAACTTTCAATGTATACATAAGGTTTAATAATCTGATTATGAGGTACTTGAGCGGAATCAGCTTTTTTGTGTCTTAAAGGGTATGCCATTTGTTATACTGTTGCCAAATAAAGTTGGTAACAACGAACTAAATGTGGTAACAATGATAGGATCACCGTAAAGCACGATCAAAAGGACTGAAGATGAATAATTCCTGATGGTCAAAAACAATTGTGGAATCTACAGACCTGGAAACCATAGGTCCATCACAAGTTATTTCCTTCATTAAAAAACAAATACAACTAAAAATCAATAATCCAATGAACGAATTTGTTCGGAGCCTTTGCTCGACCTGTATTCATAGATCGTATTGCTCGTTGAGCAAAAAAAGGACCCAGATAAGTCTGTGCAACGAATACCATCATTTTATGGAAGATAACCAAGAGCCTACCATAATGATGTCGGATGAAATGTATTAATAATCAAAAAAAGAAGGTAGAAGTATCTTAAAATTACATATGACAACAACGATAACATCAGAGAAGAAGCAAAAAAAGCAAGGGATGCTGGATAATGTTATGCGTCAATTCAACAATGCCGCTGACATTATAGATTTAAACAAGAATATCAGAAAAATCCTTGAAGTGACCAACAATGAATTTGTGGTCCACTTTCCGGTCCGTATGGATAATGGCGAGGTAGAAATTTTTACAGGCTACCGTGTTCAGCATAATAATGCCCTTGGGCCATATAAAGGAGGTCTGCGATATCACCCAACTGTGGATATCGATGCCGCACGGGCCTTGGCCATGTGGATGACATGGAAAACTTCTTTGGCAGGATTGCCCTATGGTGGAGCCAAAGGAGGAATCCAGCTAGATCCGACCAAATATTCCCAGGACGAGTTACAACGGATCACCAGAAGGTTTACCTATGCCCTGGGTGACAATATAGGACCTGAGCTAGATATACCAGCTCCGGATGTAAACACCAATCCACAGACCATGGCCTGGATCTTGGATACTTATATGTCCACAAAATCTCCCAACGAGCGGTCCAAGAATTTACACGTAGTAACCGGTAAGCCCATTGGAGCGGGTGGTTCCGAAGGTAGGGATAGAGCTACAGGGTATGGTGTTTTCTTGACCATTAAGTTTTGGGCGGAACACAAGAACATTTCACTAAAAGGTAAAAAATTCATATTGCAAGGTTTTGGTAATGTTGGATATTGGGCATCCCATTTTCTACATGAAGAGGGGGCCTTACTAACTGCAGTACAAGACGCCTATGGAAGTATTTACAATGAGTCCGGTATTCATCCTGAGCAACTTTTGGACTATGCCAAGGCCAATAAAGGGAGTATACTAGGTTTTAGTGGTGGCAATCCTGTGGATAACGCTGATTTTTTTGGGTTGGACTGTGATATTTGTATTCCAGCAGCTCTTGGCAATCAGATTACGGTAAAAAATGCACCACAAATAAAGGCAAGCCTTATCGCGGAAGGCGCAAACGGGCCTACAGATGTAAAGGCCGAAGAAATACTGTTAAAAAATGGGGTGGACATTATCCCGGACATTTTATGTAATTCAGGAGGTGTCATCGGTAGTTATTTTGAATGGCTGCAAAACCGTAACGGAGAGATTTGGCAACTGGATGAGGTGTTGGAAAAGCTGGAGAAAAAGATGAGGGAATCCTTTAGTAAGGTAATGCAAAAAACAAAAACCGAGAAAATCGATGCACGGACCGCTGCATTTGTAATTGCTATTGAGCGACTTGAGGAAGCCTATGTACAAAGAGGTATTTTTCCTTGATCAAGGAAAAATACCTCTTTGTACATAGGCTTCCTCAAGTCG
>Ga0160419_100985_pt1 | contig 13901 bp, 20 predicted proteins | sample CelAP2metagpilot_2_FD_108196 | JGI IMG/M metagenome (GOLD analysis project Ga0160419, IMG submission 108196) | Phycosphere-associated microbial communities from Cellana algal ponds in Kailua-Kona, Hawaii, USA - Cellana AP2-4-25 metagenome pilot ... | reverse complement strand
TCCGCCGCCGCCTCCTCCTCCTCCTCCTCCTCCTCCTCCTCCATCCCTCGCCCTTCCTCCCCGCCCTCCTTGTCCTACACCCGGCTCATCGTACTCCTCCTCAAAACCTTGAAGCACCTCTCCTTCCATGCTCCCGCTTTAGACGCCATGGAAGCCGCAGGCCTCCTCCCTGTCCTTGTTCCCTTCCTCAACCCCTCCTCCTTCCTTTCCTCGCCGTTGTCCAAGACGAAGAATGAGGTAGGAATGCATTGCGAACTCCGACACCAATACCACTCGCAGCTGCAACAGCAGCAACAGCAGCAACAGCAGCAACAGCTGAAGATGGAAATGCAAGCCCACGCGCTCCTCTCCCTCTACAACCTCTGTCGAGTCCATCCCCTCAGGCAAGAACAAGCTGCCCTTCTCCACGTCCTCCCTCCCCTCCTCGCCCTATCCTCTCTCCCTCCCTCCTCCTCCACCGGCCGCAGCAGCTCTCTCCCTCCATCCTCCCACCACCTCCTTCCCTCCTCCTCCTCCTCCTCCTCCCTCCGTCCCCTCGCCCTCTCTCTTCTCTGTGACCTGGCCCATACATCTGCTCTCACCCGGCGGGAGGTTTGGAAGGAGGGAGGGGTGCCCTTCCTCCTTCAGCTCCTTCTCGAAGAGTACTGGCAAGTCCCGGCACTAAATGCGATCGCCGTATGTCTGACCAGCGAAATGGGAGGAGAGACCATCGTCATCCCTCCCTCCCTCCCTCCCTCCTTGAAAGGAGCAGGAGGGACAGGCGCAGGCGGTGGCGGTACTTCGACTCCTCCTGCTACTACCAGTACTGCTGCTTCTACTGCTGCTACTGCCACTTCTACTACAATAACTACTATTACTACTACTGCTACTACTACTGCTACTACTGCTACTACTGCTACTACTGCTTCTACTGCTACTACTGCTACTACTGGTGGCAACCGCAACAAGAGCAAGGAGAAGGATCAAATAGGGGCAGAAGAAGAGGACACCCTGGACAAGAAGGAAAGAGGTGTGGATACAGTCGACTCGGTAGAGGCCCTCCTCCTCCTCCCTCCCTCCCTCGCTTCCTTGGCCTCCATGGTGTCCTCCGCCCCAGCCAAGACATTCGAACAACTTGCAGGCCCCTTGGTCGAGATGCTCACCAAGTCAGCGCGCCTACGCAAAGCCTTGTGCGTAAGCAACAGCAGCAGTAGCAGCAGCAGCAACAACAACAACAACAACAACAACAACAACAACAACAACAACAACAACAACAACAGCGATAGCAGCTGTGCCCTTGGTGCCTCCTTCCCTGCATCGTCGGCGGAGAAGAAAGAAGCAGGCACCTCCTCCTCCTCCTCCTCCTCCTCCTCCTTCCTCCCCGCCCTCCTCTCAAAGCTGGCGTCGCCCAAGGCCAGTGTGCGTAAGCCAGTCCTCGTCATTCTGCGATTGCTCTACGTACACGCTCATGACGAGAAGACCCAACATTATTTGATCGAAAGACATAACTTAGTTTCCTTGATGCAGCGGCTGGTGGCGGATACGGAGCATATCATCGTGAGAGATTTAGCCGGACAATTATTAAAGGAGTTTGAAAAGAGGCAAATCAAGAGTTGATGAAAGAATGAAAGCATTGAGTTGAAATGTAATCATTTGCACGGTAACGTGTCAGAGACCTTCGGCGCCGGCGCCCGCCACTTATATATAGAGGGCATACTCTAAATAATTTGACTTGGCCAAGCGAGTAAATACACTTGGCGAACAAATACACGCATTTCCCGGCATGAAGCCGACTAAAGAGTTCATAAACCACTCCTAAGAAGGCAGAAGAGCCGAACGCAGGACTATTCTATCTAATATGCTGCAAGCTTTGATAGGCAAGTCGTACTACACATGCGAGGCGTAGGGTGGTCCTTGTCCAGACCTCAGGACAAAAGCGACTACCGCAATATAAGCAGGATACCTGATCACCATACGCATTCTACAGTTTCAAACTTAGTCTTTTCTTGTTCTTTTGATTTCTGTCTGTATGAAACAATTTGCTGCTGAGTTGTAGGACAGGGCAATAAATACGTTCCGGCTCGGCAAGTGTCACCCATCGCCACCCTACATATCTTCATGTTCCAATATACCGCGCAAGTAGCCGCCTTCTCAACAGATTGAGTCTTTACTTACCAGCTGGTCGCATCCGACGCACTGTGGCCGCAAGCAAAAGCCAACCACGAAAGTAGACTTCTGATGCCCTCCGTCTACTGCGTCGCAGCGAGCACTGTCGAGACTTTTCTAACACGAGCGCTCTCGCCATCCAAAACTCCAGCAACAGCTAAAGCAATAAGATCAATACCAGCACCAACAATGCATACCGTACAACCGTATCTCCAAAGTGTGGGAGCCATGCGTGGAGTAGCAACATCATCATCACTATTTTCACCAGCAGCATCAGAAGCGGCAGCGCCACCACCACTACCACGGCCACCACCTGAAACATCACACTATCACATCTTAGGTGCTGGTGCTATGGGTTGCTTGGTCGGTGCCGCCCTCGCACACAAGGCAGGAGTCCGCGTCTCCCTATTGACCCGGCATCGGCCTCTTTTCCCCACGGCCACGATCCATGTCCGGGAAACCTACGTCCGTGCTGCTGCCCCTCCTTCTTTCCGCCATACCTCTCCGCCTACTTCCACATCTCCTTCATCTCTATCCTCTCCTCCTTCTTCACCGTCGTCCTCATCTTTGTCATTCTCCACCACCTACGCACCTCACGTTTTCCTTGAAGAAAACAGCAGCAGCTATAGCAACACTACCAGCAAAATCTCCCACCTTCTCGTCCTCACCAAGGCATATGACATTAAAAATGCGCTTAAAAGCATCGCCCCTCGCTTAAGGAAAGATACAGTGGTCCTTCTTCTTTCCAATGGTATGGGTTATTTGGAAGAAGCACGGGCAGCTCTTGGGGGAGGAAGGAAGGGCGGCAGCAGCAGCAGCAGCAGCAGCAGCAGCATAGGAGGGAAGGAGATCAAGAGCGAGGATCAGGAGGATGGGCCAATGTGTGTTGTAGGCACAATAACGCATGGGGGCTTGAAAGCGGAAGGGGCATGGGAGGGAGGGGGGGAGGAGGAGGTGGTGGCAACGCGCAGCAGCAGCAGTAGCAGCAGCTGTAGTGACGAATCGGTTCACTTCTATGTGGAACACACCGGTTTAGGCCAAATCCATCTCGGCATGCCCCTCTTTCCTTCCTCCTCCTCCTCCTCCTCCTCCTCCTCCTCCTCCGCCTCCGCCTCCTCTACCCCCTCCCCAGCACCATCACCACCACCTCTCCTCTCCTCCCTCCTCTCCCACCTGGCCCTCGCCGAGCTTTTCCCCGTGTGGGAATCCCCGGAAAACATGAGGAAAATGTTGTGGAAAAAGCTGGGGGTGAACGTTGTCATCAACCCTCTTACTGCCCTCCTAGGCTGTAGAAATGGAGAGATCCTGGATTACAGCGCGCCCGCCCTCCCTCCCTCACTCCCTCCCTCCCTCTTTTCTTCCTCCTCCTCCTCGGAAGGAGTGAATTTGGAGGAGTTGGTGCGCGAGTTGTGTAAAGAGACAGCCGCGGTAGCAGCAGCGGTGGAACAGGAAGAGCTCGGCACATCATTTCCTTCTTCCTCCAGCCCTTCCTCCCTCCCGCCCTCCTTCCCTCCCTCGTCCTCCATGCCCACGGCGGAGGAACTCGAAAAATTCACTCTTCAGGTGGCCGAAGCCACAGCCGGGAATCAGTCAAGCATGCATCGAGACTTGGCGTGGGAGGGGGGGAGGGAGGGAGGGAGGGGAAGGAGGGAAAGGAAGACAGAGATTGAGTATTTGAATGGGTTCATCGTGAGGGAGGGAAGGAGGCTGGGGGTGCCGGTGCCGAGGCATGAGGTGTTGACGGCGTCAGTGAGGCGGCGAGAAGAGGAGGGAGTGAGGGAGGGAGGAGGAAAGAGAGGGAGGACCCGAACAGTGGTGGAAGGAGAGAAGGCCGACAAGGATGAAGAGGGATAATGTCGGGCCTGGCCTTTGTCTTCCCTCCCCTTCGTTGTCCTTTATTCCCCCCCCGTGTACACACATGCACATACACACATACACATACATACACACACATACACACACCTTCTGTGATATACATATACATATATGTATGTGTGTGAATGGGAGGCAAAAAACAGGAGGGATAAACCCCAACAAGAAACCAACAATAAGGTTTGACCGCAAGCGGGTGGACTTTTTAATGATTTGCTCTGCTCTTCTTTCCTTGTCCTCTTCTCTTCTTCTCCTATCATCTTCTCTCGGATTCTGCGATTTCCCTGAAGACTGGGGAGAAATCCAAGCGTACTGTATATCCGTCCTTCTATCCTTCAATTTTTCTTTTCTTTTTTTATTTGTCTGTTACGCAGTCATCCTCCTTGATTGCTTCTCCCCTCTTTCTCCTGACGCGCACATACACACGTAAATGAGAACGCACACACACGTCCAAACGCAGTACTATCTATGAATTGGTGTATATATCTATATATCAAGAGAATTGTAAATATGTGATGACTTAAGTTTGTCGCAAGCACGCCTTTTCTCTTCTCTCCTTCCTCTTCCTTTCGCACTTTCCGTCCTTCCGTCGATCCCGCCCTCCTGTCCCCTTTCTTACACAGACATTTAGACAGAAGAGGGTCGGCCTGAGATACACACAGTGCTCCTTGTCACTTCAGCCAATAGTATTTAAAGTGGTGGTTTTTATTTGACTTTTACTTTGACGGAAATCAAGATTTTGATTCCCAAAGTCCACTATATGTTACTGTTTTATGAAAATGGATGCATATGTATCTATGTATATTGTGTGTGTGTGCGCATGGGTTGGTGTGTGTGATTGATACATGCTTCTTTATCCTCATCTTCTCTGACTCCGACTCCCTTCAATGGTGGCTTTGCCATCTCTCTTCCGACTACCACTTCCCCGCGTTGTTGCTTAAGGCGTTTCCTTCCCCTGCATTATTTCCACCCATCTTCTCCTTCTCTCTCTTTTTCTCTCTTTTGTTTTTTAGGCCTGGTATTCGTACACTACCCTCTTCAAAACTGCCTCTCCCTCCTCCTCGACCTCCTCTTCTTCGTTCCTGGGCGCTTGAACGCATCCTCTTTTATAACCGGATCATGGCACATGTCATGTTTAAAGAGAGACATAATGTCTTGACGAAGAAACATGAAAATCTAAAATACATCCAAACAAATATTATGTAGCCGAGGACACGGGATCAATTGGAGGCCCTAAGCAGAAAGTTGGGGGAAAGGATCGGATCGAGAAGGAAAGGAGGGCGCACCACACACAAGAGCGCGTACACGACTGACTCGACTCTCATCTCTGTCCCTCTCTCTCTCTCTCTGCCCTCCCTCCCTACCTCTCTCCCTCCCTCCTTCCTTCCCTCACTTGCACCACTGCTTCTGGCACCGAGATATCGACAAAACGTGAACCGCTTCGTTAACGATAAAACGTTGGAAACGTGTTAAACGCTCCCCTCTGTTCTACTCTCGGTCGTTCTTGACCAAATGCAACGGCCCGAGCCAGTTCGCCAGCGGCGTGCCCAGCTCCCTGAACTCCTTCTCATGATTGAGCCACACCCTCTTGTACCGATACCAAGGAATCATCGGGTACAGGTGGTGGATGTTGTGGTAGTTCTGCTGCATCAAAATGGCCGACAGGTCCACGTCTTTTTCGGTCGGTGAGAAAAACCCCGAAAGTTGCGCCGTACAGGCGTAGATGTTCTCGGCCCTGGTGGGGTGGAAGTATGGGGGTTGGGCCATCATTTAAGTGCATATGTATACATATACACACACATATATATATATATATATATGTAAGAAGGAAGGGTGGAACGGGGTTTGCAAGAGGGAGGGAGGGAGGGAGGGAGGGAGGGAGGGAGGGAAGGCTAACCTGGTGATCTCGTGCGGGCGATGAGGCGCGTAATCAAAGGAGTAGGCCAAAAAGGTGTCCGAGAAACAGCGGGGGAGTAGGAGGAAACGGACGAGGAGGTAGCCGTGTTCGTTGGTCAGGGCATACACGATGCTGACTATGATGCCAAGCACGGAGAAGATGACCGGAAGGCTCTCATCCAGCGGGCGGGTGGTCAGCTGCAGCCAATACCTGAGGAGGGATACAAAGGATGACGAATGCATGAATGAATGAATTAGTTCCTTAGTCAATCGATTGGATTTGGTGGATACAAGAAGGGTTATTAAAATAATATATATTAGCTTCCTTCATCTTCCTTCCTGCCTCCTCACCAGTAGTAATTATAGAGGTTCTGCGTTAGCCAGAAGAAAGGCAAGAGGAAAGTAGGCGGATGCATGCCGTTCCCAGATGTCCACATGTCTCTGTGATGGAGGGAGGGAGGGAGGGAGGGAGACAAGGAGGGAGGGAGGGATCAGGAAGTCTATCGTTTGAGAGCGTACACGGGCAAAATCTCCGGCCTAGCAAGAGGGGGTCGACAGGGAGGGAGGGAGGGAGGGAGGAAGGGTGGGAGGGAGGGAGGACGTACGGGTCCTTGTCGGGCACGTTGGTATGCTTGTGGTGTTCCAGGTGGATATGGCGGTAGGCCGGGAGGGGGGCGAGGAAGGCGATACCTGCGCCCCAACCGATGAGTTCGTTGAGCCACTTGTGACGGGAGACGGATCTTGGGAGGGAGGGAGGGAGGGAGGGAGGGAGGGAGGGGCCAGGGAAGGCGGATGATGTGTTGGGAAGGACGTGGGAGATAAGATGATGTGAACGTCGTCAAAATGACGGGCTTGAGAAAGCGGAGACGATGAAAGAGGGAAGGAAGGAGAGGGAGAGGGAGAGAGAGAGGGAGGGAGGGAGGGAAGGAGGGAAGGAGGGAAGAAGCGAAGGAGGGCGGGCGTACCGATGCACTGCATCATGCATGGCCGTGAAGAGCAAGTAAATCCCATACGCCTGCACAGGGATGCTCCAGCACCCAAGCCATCCTCCCTTCTCGAGCGCCTCTCTGGTGGTATTCCCAGTGAGGTGGAGGAGGAGGGGGGGGAGGAGAAAGAACGAGTGACCGGCGAGGAAGACGAAGAGCGTCGGCCAAGCGATACGCGGGAGCGCCAGCTCTTCAGAGCTCGCGATGGCAACCTGCAAAAGGGGAGGGAGGGAGAGAGGGAAGGAGGGAGGGAAAAGGAGAGGGAGAGAGAAGAGGAGAGGGAGGACAAGAAAGATAAGCACCAAAAATCAACATGTGACCTAGGTACGTGCAGCCCAAGGGCCCTCGCCCCTGCCTCCCCCCCTCCCTCCTTCCTCTCCTTTTCTTACCCTTTTTTGCTTCACGTCCGCTCCACCACTTGTCTTCCCTTGCGACCTGCGGTGCAGCTTCCTCTCCATGTGTTCCAGCGCCGTCTGCTCTTGCTGTCGTTGTTGCTGTTGCTGGGGCTGCTGCTGCTGCTGCGGTGGTTCCTCGTCCTCCTCCTCCTCCTCTCCATCCTCCTCCTCCTCTTCAATTTCCGTTGTGGGACGTCTTGGTGAGGGCGATGACGCCACCGAGGACGATGGCGAGGTCTGCAAGGACCCAAACGCATCTACCCTCCCTCCCTCCCTCCCTCCCTCCCTCTTGTTCCCTCCGTCAACGCCTGGTACGGGGTCCATGCGTTTTCTCCGGCTGCTTCTTGTGGGACTCACGGAGTTGGTGACGGTGCCTGCCATATTGCTCTATTGCCTGTTCTTGGAACAGATCCTCTTCCTCGTCTTCCGCTACCGAAAGTTGTTGCTGTCGCTGCTGCTGCTGCTGCTGCTTCGCGTTCGCTAGTGTAGCCTGATGACGTATCGCTCGGTTGCACGGATGGTCGTAGCCGCAGTAGACGTTGTCGTGCCAGTGTCGTGTATGTCCTTAAAAACGCTTCAGGTCGCTCACCTTTTTATGTCGTCGCGTCGCACACTATATCCACGCCTCTCACGACGGCGGCCTCGCTCCTTCTGTTATAGGGACGCGTATGCCCTGTACATGCATATATGGGTAAGGGGTGAGTGAAAGGGGAAGAAGGAATGTTCTCGTTTTGGGGCGCTGAGTCGATGAGTCGATCAGAGGAAGAAGCGACTAGGCAGGCCCATCGCATGACTGTGTGCATTGTGCCTTTCCCTTCCCTCATGCATTGATATGCATGAGATTGCACAAGCGCGGTCTTTTGCTTGCGTTTTAGTGTGGGTCGGGTGTGTGGGTATGAATGAGACGGGGAAAAGTCGGTGACAAGCGCTACCACGTGCTTCTTGTTTTTGGAAGAGGATGAACGACGGTTTGTCTGATCGTTTTGCTCCCTTCTTCCTTCCGTACCTGGACACGACCTCAGGCATTCACAACAAGTGGAGCACGAGGAGGATTCATTCACGATCTCCATGGGCATACAGCACTCGAGGCGCTTGTAGCCACGCGGAAAGCGACGGGATAGTCTTATTGCCTACTATTGACTCTCAAATCGTTGTCACCTAGCTACCTCACACTTTCTCAACGGCGCACTCTCAAAAAAACGCGCTGGCCCCTTAAAAAAGATCAAAACCAAAAGTATACTAAAACTTTTGAAGGCAGAGAGACGGTGGAAACAAACCAAAATGACTCCTTAAACCCCACCGAAACGAGGAGAGATATAGTGCATTTGTGAACAAGCCGAGTGATCCTAGTGCTACGGTTGTCATGCTACGTTAATCGATCGTATGGAGAGCGGGGGCCGACGACCTTCTTGGCTTGTGAGAAGAGGGTAGTGTGATGCGCACCTGCAAATTAACTGAGTTCCCCTGCTGCAGCTCTTGAACGAACCTTTTCCTGTCTTCTGTACACGTATACCCACATGTATATTTGTACTTAGTAGACAAGTTAAGGCATGTTTTCTCTCCATAATGCAGACAAGCATGCAAGCAACGCAACACCAAGAACAATCGAGAGATAGAGTTGTTGTGTCCCCTCGGTATTTCCTTTCTCAGTCTATTTTTCCTATCCCATTCTATGTCAATTGTCTCTACAAAGTCTTTATTCATACGAGTCTTCTCTGCCCTCTTCTTCATCCCCTCTACACTCAAAACTCCGCCTTTCCCCCCTCCTTTCCCCTCACTCTCCCTACCTTCCTTTCTTACTCATCGAATCACGCACATGCATCCTTTCAAAACTGTTTTCTGTTACGTCGTGCTTTTTCTTTTCCCCCCTCACCGCCTACTTCCCCCCGGCGTGATCCCCCGCGACCGCCCCTCACTCATTCCCTCCCTCAATCGCTCCTTCCCTCCCTCTCTCACGCCCCCCATCGACGCCGAATGGTTCCACCAATCACTGAAGTCCATCTCACATACCCACCCCTCCCTCCCTCCCTCCCTCCTCCTCCCTTCCCACCACATCTCCTTCCTCTTTACTAGGGTCCTCCTCAAAGACGCTGCTATAGCAGATGCCACCTCCTCCCCCCCTCCTTCCCTTCCTCCAAGGAAGGTACTTTTGTGGCTGTGTGTTTGTCCCTCCCGCCTTTCTCCCTCTCCCCATGGGAGATAGTTGTGTAGGTCTTGGTTTTTCCCTTTTTGCATGAGGAGCACACGCTCGTGGGATGTTTGGTGAAGGACGGTTAGGAGGGAGGAAGGGAGGGAGGGCGGGAAGGTGGAGGGTGTGGAAGGGGCATGGAGGAGGAGGGAGTGCCGGGAGTCGAGTGCAGAGAGACCGGCCCATTCCCCGGTGAGAAAATTGGAGGAAGAAAGGGAGGGAGGGAGGGAGGACGAGGAGGAGGAGAGGGTGGCGGGGGAGGGAGAGAGGGAGGGAGGGAGGGAGGACGAGCTCAGATGCCGCTTCAGCATACCCCCGAAGTCTTCTCTCCCCCTACATTCTATCGTCCCTTCCCTCCCTCCCTCCCTTTCTCCCTCCCTTGCGTGATAGAAGGCTTCCCATTTCTCGCTCCGGAGGTCAAAAGCAGCAGCGAAACGACCGCATTCCCTCAGATTAAAATTGCTGACTTTAATTTTACCTTTTATGCCTAGGGCCATCGCGTCTCGGATGGTGGCCTGGCCTGTGAATAAGTGGTGGGCGGGTGGGGAAAAAGTGTTTTTGACTTTGATTTATTATTATTGCAATTATATATAAAATTATTTGAGATGATGAATCAGTGGTTGGGGGGGGGGGGAATAGTATTTTTGACTTTACTGTACTTAAATACAAAATTATTTTATAAATATATACAATATCTATACGTACGTATACAAATCAACTCTCTCGATATATAAATATGAAACAATCAGCTTACCTGAATAAATATAGAGAAAATCTTCCAGGCTGCAATACACATGCGCGGTTATCGCACCGTCTTCGGGCAAGCCGTTAAAGATGGTGGGAGCGCGAGCATCTCCATGCACCCGCACCGTCAGGACCAGCGGTCCTCCCTCCCGCCCTCCCTTTCCTCCTTCCTCCCGCCTTCGTCCTCGGCGTGGTGGGGTGCTGTATATGCTGGCAGGCTGCTGGTGCTCCTCCTCAGGGTGGTGATGATGGTAGTAATGCCGCTGCTGCTGTTGCTGCTGCTGCTTCTCGTCCAAGGAGGAGGACGACGACAAAGAGGGAAGGGAAGAAGGAGTGTGGAAATGGAAGGAGAGGGTACCCTTGTAGGTGTTGTCGGGGCGGATACTAAACAGGAAGAAGTCCATGACTTCGTAGATCTGGGAGCAGGGAGGGGGAAGGGGAAGGAGAGGGGGAGGGAGGAAGGGGGAGGAAAGACAGGGAGGATGGATTAACAAGTAGCTTGCGTGTCTCGGTAAAACAAGCTTTGCATGATTCACGGAAATCACACAATGGTAGAAATGCCGAGGAGAAAGGGGAGAGAGGAGCGAGAAGGGAGGGCATCTCAGCGCTCATCATCACCGCATGACGAAATCGTTCTTTGTCCTTCCACCTACGTACCCGCTCTATTCTCTCGGCATGCTGCTCTTCCAGCGTCATTCCTGCCATTCCTCCACTGCTACTGTTCTTATTACAGCTGATGTCGGCATCTTGCTGCCGCTGCGGCGGCTGTTGCAGCTGCTGCTGCTGCTTCTGCTGCTGCTGCTGCTGCTTCTGCTTCTGCTGCTGGAATGGTGGTGGTCTTCTCGAGCTGTCGGCTGGAGCTTCGTGCCTTTGTTTTTGCGTGTGCTCCTTACTGAGCAGGGCCATGGTGGTTATGTTGTCTTACTTGCGCGCAGCCGTGATGGTGGAGCCTGTTAAATGTGTGTGAGCGTAAAATATGTGGTGTGTGAGGGCAAAAAATAAGCAGAAGAAAGCAGCCGTGTCCGGCGCAAGAAGCGAGTAGGACGCTAAAAGTCTGGCTGCCAAATGACCGGCCGACGCATAGGCCCGCCAGCAGCAGAAGGATTACAACCAAGGGTCGGTGGGCATGGTGAGAGTGGTCGCAACGTGGAAACTCGACGAAAAGGCAAAAAAAGGTCATTCGACGACCAGTCAGCACGGGCATACACGCAAGCGACGGGGTTCCGGAGTCCGCGAGCCTCGAAGCCGTTGAATTTAGATCAGACATATTTAGACAAGATCAGAGCCCCAACTCTGCAGTTTTCTTTTTCACTGGGTCTGATTGGTCATGCATTGGGTTTTCAAAGGCTTTGGATCGTCCCTCTTCTTTTATGTTGCCAGAGGGCGGTAGTTATTTGATGATGTCTCAAGAGGGGAAGAAAAAAAGTTGCAGAGAAGAGAGAGAGGACGAAGTCACAGCAGGGGATGAAAGGGGTAAAGAAAGTTTTGGGCGATTACATGCCGGGGAAAATGTACAGAAAAACAAATAGAAGATTGGACAAGAAGGGACATACATGAGAAAGTGGGTGTTTGGGAACGAGCAGGAGGAGATGGTTGGTGAAGAGCAGAGAGAGGAGGTTGGGATAGCATTTCTCTCTCATAAGAACCATGCACTGGTATAGTATTCTATGTTCATCAAATTGATGCACAAATATGTTCCTTTATTATACATGACAACCATGCGCTTGTTCAATTCTTTATAGCCTTTCTTTTCTTGTCCTGGGGCTTCGGAGCAAAGCAACTGACCCGGACCTAGCAATGGCCAGGCTGTTGACTTCCACAGCCTTGAAAATGTTTGTATTCCGAACAAATATTTTATAACCTGAGCCATGAAAATAAAGTGCATCAGGGCAATAAGAATATACGATTTGATTTTGTGAAAGCTGAAACGAGAATCATTACAATTTACTTTGAAACCGTCATAAACAAGCCCTTTAACTCCTGCTCTATGTACATATCTACAGACGTACACACCTACACACCGACATTATGTGGATTGCACACACACGCGCGCGTCACATCAAACTTATAATTCTCCTAGCAGTCGCCGACTTAACACCTCAAGCTCTTCCAAACGGGCTAGCAACCGTTTGTCCTGTCCTCCCTTTCCAGGGGCACATTCACTTTCACGTCTTTTTTCTCTTTTCTCTCCCCCTTCTTTCACCTTCCAATTCGACCTCGGGCTCCCTTGGTCATGATTCGGATCTATTGAAACATTTTGTACTTCCTCTTTCCCTCTTTTGCCCCCTCCATCATGTCTTTCCGTCTCTCCTCTCTCGCCTCCTCCTCCTCCTCCTTCTCCTCCTCCTCCCTCAACACCTTCACACCCTCCTTTCCTTCCTCCTCCTCCTCCTCCCTGTGGAGTATCCGGCACAAAGCACAGCAGGACCTCTCCCCACGTTACCGTCTCGTGGCCCATCAAACCCCTCAAGGCTTCGATCAACCCCTCCCTCTCTTCCCCTTCCCCGTCATCCCCCTCCTCCTCCTCCTCCTCACCCTCCCCCACTTTTTTCGCACCCACAATGTTGACAGAATCGGAACAGCCTACCCCCCTCTTCTCCTCTCTGTTCCCTCCTCCCTCAATCCCCATCACCCTCCTCACTTCCTCATCGCGGGCGAAAGCGGTGAGGAGCGTGGAAGGGCATACCCACCCCTTTTCATCTCCCTCCCGATCCACTAATTGAAAAACCCGACGCATGGCTGCTTCTGCCGCGAGGTCAAGGGAGAGAAGTGGTGAAAAGGAGGGAGAAGGTGGACCAAAAGAAGGTGGAACAGCAGTAGGAGCAGAAAAGACTGTCTCTCCTGCAGGGGAGGAGGAGGGAAGAGGAGATACAGAAGAAGACGAAGGATAAGGAGAAGGTGGTGATGGTGAAGAATAAGAGGATGAGAAAGAGGAGAGACATAGAGAATGAGGAGAAGAGAAAGTACGGTCGTCCTCGCCAATCTTCTCCTCTTCCTTCACCTCCTTCTCCTCCTCTTCCTCCTCCTCCTCCTCCTCCTCCTTCTCCTCCTTCTCCTCCTTCTGCTTCTTCCCTCCCCTTCGTGGCGGGAGCAAAAGGGAAGCCAATTCTGGACCATCTGAATGCAGAGCTTCCGAGTCTCTCCACCCCTGCAGGAGGGAAGAAAGGGATGAGGGGAGAGTATTTTTTGGTTCAGAGGCAGCAGCAGCAGGAGCAGGAGCAGGAGCAGCAGGAGCAGCAGCAGCAGCAAGCAAATATGCTAAGGACCGTCTGTCGGCCTCCAATGCAGCGAGTTCGTTTCTGTGGTGAAGCTCACAAAAATCCCTCTCCTCTTCCAGCCTTTCCCTGGCTGCTTTTGCGCGTGCTGCTGCAGCAACAGCTGCAGCTGCTGCTTCTGCAGCTTCCTCTCTTTCCTTCTCCAGAGACAGACAGCGCGCTTCCAAACCGGTGGTTTTTCTCGCTATGGCTGCTGCTGTTGCTGCCGCTTCCTCTTTTCCCTCTTTCAGGGACAGACATTCTGCTCTTAGCTTGTCAATCGTTGCTGCTGCTGTTTCTGCCGCTTCCTCTTTTCCCTCTTTCAGGGACAGACATTCTGCTCTTAGCTTGTCAATCGTTGCTGCTGCTGTTGCTGCCGCTTCCTCTTTTCCCTCTTTCAGGGACAGACATTCTGCTCTTA
>Ga0160419_100984_pt1 | contig 13908 bp, 13 predicted proteins | sample CelAP2metagpilot_2_FD_108196 | JGI IMG/M metagenome (GOLD analysis project Ga0160419, IMG submission 108196) | Phycosphere-associated microbial communities from Cellana algal ponds in Kailua-Kona, Hawaii, USA - Cellana AP2-4-25 metagenome pilot ... | reverse complement strand
CTCCCTGTCTTTATTGCTCTCATCGCCCCCTCCCTCCCTCGCCCTCCCTCCCCCCCGTCCCCCCCCTCCTCGCCCAACTGAATCACCTCCTCCACCAGTCCTCCCACAGCCCGTTCAAGCTTTTCCTTCCTCGCGGCACCGAACGAGGCCAATCCCGCAAGATGCGCCAGCTTCCCCCCCATCCTCTTCAAGTCTTCCTCTGTCTTGGCATTGGGATCCTTGACTAAATCAACCTCTGGCCTCTTCGAGCCCATCAACAAGCGCATCATAAAGTCCTGAAGCGTCGCCTGGGGCGGCATCCCCACAAAGCAATCCACCAATTCCCCCTCTCTGAACGCAAACACCGACGGCAGGGCCTGCACGGACAGCATGTCACTAACTCCCCGATTTTTATCCGAGTCCACCTTCACGAGTCGGAACATTCCTCCTGATTTAACGGCCAGCTCCTCCAACATGGGTCCTAATTGCTTGCACGGTCCACACCAATCCGCGTACACGTCAAGCAAAACAGGCACAGGGGACTCTATAACCAAACTCTGGAGGTCCGCTTCCGTACTCTCAAACACTACATCCTCCCTTTTCACCGCTGGGACGGAAGGCTTGGCTGGCCCCGCCTTCTTTTTCGCTGGTGCTGCCGGCTTTTTGGCCGCAGAAGCAGGAGGAGTAGGAGTTGGGGCAGCAGCGGTAGTAGTAGCAACAGTGACAGCTGCAGCTGGCGTGTTTTTGGATTTCTCCCGCTGGGCTAAAAGGGCCTGTCGGGCCACGTCCTCATCCCACCCTTCCTTTACCATCTCCTCCACGGCAGCATCGAGGTCCCGCGCCATGCTGTCTTGGTCAAGAATTTCAAATGCTGTGGGGAGGTCACCTTTGGCCATTGTGAGGAGCTCGAGGGCGTCGGTTTGGGAGAGACCCTTGGCGATTAAGGTGTTGACTCCATCGACGTATGCGGGAGGGATGTGGATCTTTTCGGCCTTTGTCTCGTCTTCGGAAGAAGGCGAGGAGGGAGACGGAGGAGGTGGGGTGGAAAATACAGGAGGAGGAGGAGGTGGAGGAGGAGGAGGCGTGCTGGCGGCTGTGGGAGGGGCGGGGGCAGCTGGCGCTGGTGCATGGGCCGGGGAAGGAGAAGAATAAGGTGCCGCTGGTACTTTTGGTGGTGTTGCCGCAGGTGCCTGCGGTTCTTCAGAAGATGGTGGAGAGGATCGAGGTGTTACTGCTTCCGTAACTCCACCTCCACCTCTACCTCCAACTCCTTCTCCTCCTTCGATGTGAGTGCGTCGACCTTTCTCATTTCCCTCGAGCATTGCCGCCGCAGCCGCTACATCATAGCGAGCTGCATGCAAAGCCTGCTCAGCCTCCTGAGCAGTATGTCCTTTACCCACCAATTCATGCACTTGCACAGAGAAGTAATCAGGGTGGGGCTTGTCTGTATAAGCAGCAGGAGCAGTGGGGGCAGCAGGAGCAGCAGTGGCGGATGCGCTGGGATTGCCGGGCATGTAGCAGACGTCGCCGTCGCAGACCATCCCAGGAGGGATGGCGGGCGTTGCTGCTGCATGGTTATTCTCATGGTTGCAGTGTTCTCCGTGCGAATGGTGCGCGTGGGAGTGCTGAGAGTGAGGATGGTCTTTCCCCGCTGCGGCAGCAGCAGAAGCTGCAGCAGCACCTGCGTCCTCACCTTCTTCATCGTCAGGCGAAGCAGCGCCGCCGCGGACACCCCACAGCAAAGCAGACGGTGTAGTAGAAGAGGGATTGGGCCCATTTCGTCCGCAAAATCCACCACATACGCGCAATTGTAATGACGACGTCCTTCCTTCCACTACTCGAACCATCATTTGGCACGAGGCTAGCACAAGAAGCACCAGCACCAGGGACGTAGGCAGTGGCAAAAACCAAACTCTTCTCGACGCTGCCGACGAGGCCATCCTTGCCGTCTTATCTGGTTATAGTAAGGGCCTGTAATGCGTGTGTCTTGTGTGTGCACGACCCCTGTGAGTGTGGTGTGTGGAAGGGCACTGCCCTTGGCAAGTTGAAGGGATGAGAGTCGAGGAGCCTTATGATGAGCGGCAGGAAATGTTTTGACAAAGTCTTCACGAAATGAAAATGAGCAACGCAGAAAAAGCTCCGCTTATCCTTCTCATCCTTCGTGTGAAAGAATTTGGCGTGGATAAGCAGTGATGCCATCCATTGCTGGTTTTGGAATGGAGGGATTAGCAACGCTAGCTCGATCTCTCTCTCTCTCTCATCTCTCTTTCCTGTGCGCTCGCTCAACACGCGCCACCGTGTGACAACGGCCCATCGCAAGACACATGTCTCATGATGCCCCTCCCTCTTTCCCCCCACCATCACGCTGCACAAAAGGTTTTGATTGGGCCAAGACCAGCAGCCGTACTCTGAGTGGATATCGGCTATACTGGGACTCTTCACGACGCTCCATCCCAAGCAAAGCCATGTCATCACCCTCGTCGCATTCGTGCGCCGCCTCTCCGCCGCCGGACGTGGCAGTCTACTCCTTCCTGTCTGCTTATGACGACGACGAGAAGGAGGAGGATGATGATGAGGAGGAGGAGAAGGAAGGAGAGGAGGAGAGGGAGGATGAGGTCGATCAGCAGCCTCAGGAGCGGGGGCGACAAGAAGCGTCGGACGCCATGTCTGAATCTGGCGAGTGCTTCCTGGACCAGTTTGACGAACACTTACCCCAGCATCACCATCCCGCCGCGGCCGCATTGTGGGAGGAAGACTCACCATATTTCGCAGAGCGGGCGCATAACTCGGTAGGTAATTCTCATCCCCCCTTTTCGTTGTTCTGGACGCTGTCAAAGACGTTGCTGAGCCCAGTACCTTTCCATCCCTCCCTTCCCACATTGCAACCCTCCTTCTCCCTTCCACACCATCCAATTCCATCACACCTCAACCCCAAAATCTATCCAGCTACGAGACGTTCAAGAATGCTCCAGCAATATCAAAGAGTTGATCAAGGGCATGAAAGACCTCTGCAAGGCATCCACCACCATGAGCAACGCCTCCAAATCCCTGGCCAAGAGTAATAAAGAAGTCGCCACGAAAATAGCCAGCCTCGGGGGAATAGAAGTTGTCCCTCTCCTCCACCGCTTCGCTAACATCCTGGATGAAATGGCCACCGCACACGACATGCTTGTGCACTCCCTCACTCAATCCTTCGTCGTCCCTCTGCAAACGTTCTGCAGACACGAAGCAGACAAGGCCAGCGACTACGAAAAAAGCTACCACTACGAAAAACATGCATTCACCGATTCCCTTGGCAAGTTGCTTCGAGGACCCCTCAGACCCAGTAGCAAGACCCCTCCGGCCGTTGCACTCACGAACCGGGCACAGGACGTGGGGCTGAGACGGCGAGGCATGGAGCAAGCACGACACCGACTTGCCCGTACAGTGGATTCGCTGGACGTGAGACGAACGTTGGAGTTGACGGAGGGAGTAGTTGCGGTCCTATTTGCATTTCAGGCACATCATTCGATGTTGGTGGATTCCATGTCGACGCTCGGCCCCTCCCTAGAGGAGCTGAGGGCGTCTCAGAGCAAAGCCAGGGATGGTCTCAAGGTGGGAGACGAGCAATGGGAACGACGGGCCGAGATGTTGGACATGCTGCTGCCAACAGAGGTGGCTGAACGGAGCGTGGACACGTGCGATGAAGCGCGATTCGCCCACCTCTCGACGGTGGAAGCTGCTGCGGTTAGCCCTCTTTCTACCTCTTTGCTTGATCTGGTTGACCGGAGATTTGGAGTGTTGGAGATTCAGGAGAGTCTTAGAAGGACTTTATTCCAGCCACGAGCGGCGCCGGGAGTGCACCACGAGAGCTTTTTGCACATGCGAGTGCCTACAAAGGGACTAGGTGGGTGAGAGGGAGGGATGGGGGGAGGGAGGGGAGGTGGGAGGGCGAAAGGGGGGGATGGAGGGTAGCGAAGAGAGGGGACAGAGGAATAGTCCACATATGATTCATAAATTCTTCAAACCTGCCCTTTCCATCCACCTCTCTCTCTCCTTGCCCTCCTCTCTCCCTCTTCTCTCCTCTCAATCAGCGGCCACGACGGCAAGCTACACTTGGGCCCGACGGTGGTTTGTTCTGGAGGGGAGTAGTCTCTACTATGTTAGGGAGAACGCGGGGGACATGCTGGGGGAGGTGGTGGAGGGATCCGAAAGGAGCTTAGTCTGTGACGTGGTCCTATCGAGTGTGCGGGAAGTTCCGTCAGGGGATAACAGCAGCAGCAGCAGCAGCAGCCATAACAACCACGGCAGTAGTAGTAGCAGCGCTAACGACCCGAACGCCCCCCCGGCACTACCATATTGCCTCGAAATTTTCTCCGCGAACCGCAAGTCGTTTGTATTACAAGCAGAAGGATCAACCGAATATCACGCATGGCTTCAAGCTCTCCGAAGGCGAATCGAGCGTTTATTAGTAGGAGGGGAAGAAGTGAATTTACCTTCGAGGGGAAGAAGTGCGCCCTCGTCACCGGAGAGGGTGAGGAGTTTGAGTCCGACGAACTTGTTGAGGTCCACATTGACGTTTTCACCGAGGAGGGTGGTTATGTCAGGGTTTGGGCTGAGAGAGAGTTACTTAGGAGGAGGAGGAGGGGGAAGGGGAAGAGAGGGAGAAAGGAGTCCCAGAAGAGGATTTGGGGGGGGAGGGAGTCCTAGAGGAGAAGGAGGAGAGGGAGGAGGGTTTGCGTCTCAGGATAAAGAGGACTACCCGCCTAAGATAATGGAGGACCGAGATTTGAGGAAGCTGGTGGAAAATAACCCGCGGTGCGCGGACTGTGAGGCACCGCACCCGGATTGGGTTTCATTGAATCTGGGAGTTGTAATTTGTTTGCAATGCTCGGGGGTCCACCGCTCCCTGGGTGTGCATGTGAGTAAGGTGAGGAGTCTTGCCCTGGACCAAATGGATGAGACGGACCTGGCGGTATTGGCGAAGCTGGGAAATGCGAGTGTGAATCGTGTGTACGAACATAAGCTTTTGGACGGGTGGCAGAAGCCTTCCCCTGACGAGCCGCGGTTGAAGAGGGAGCAGTTTATCAAGGCGAAGTATGAGTGGAAGGGCTTTACGCCTTTGATGAATGGGGAGAAAGGAGCTTTGAAAAGAGAAGGGGAAGGAGACAGAGTTGCAGAAGGAGGAAGTGGCAATTATGGACAAGCACAGCAAGTCCAGCTAGCGTCACAAGCGCTTGTCGATGCGGTTCTTTGCAACGACTTGGGTGCGGCCCTCGCGGCTTTAGTGCAAGGAGCGGACATTCACTGGACGGGTGGAAACGGAAATGAAAAGCGACAGACAGCTCTGCACCTGGCCGCGCAAAGCGGGGATGCCGTTGTGGAAGCTGTGGCTTTTCTCGTCCAGAACGGAGCAAATGTGTCGGTGCGAGATGGAGAGGATTTGACTGCGTTGGACTTGGCGACAAAGGGCCATCATGCGCAGACTGTACGGTACTTGCTGAAGTTTTGACAACGGTGTGGTGTATCACCACTGCGTTAGGTAGTTTAGTGGAGATGCAGGATATATGAAGGGTCACAGGGAAATCCACCCTTACCGATGAATGAGAAAATGATGACAGTGAATCATAAATTAGAGAAGATCATTCATGCAAGTAAGCAAGCAAGCAAGCAAGTAATCAAGCAAGCAAGCAAGCAAGCATGCAAGCAAGCAAGCAAGAGCAGGAAGCTCGGATCGGCCCACGCAGGCATGCAGGGATCTGCTTTTGTGAGTAATTCGAAGTAGCCATATGCTTAGAGGGCTACTAAGCACCAGCAACAACATTATTGAGGCTCATCCAAAAAGTGAATAGCGTGCCCAGCCTCTCACAACTCAGGTTTCGCCTTTTTCCATGACTTCGATTTCTCTGGGTGGGAGGAGGAGGTAGGCTCTGCGCGCAACGGCTTTCGTTGAATCGAAGATCGCAGGAGCAAAAGAGCAAATTAAGAATCTCTGCCAATGCCACGACGACGACAACGAGGAGGATGTGGAGGAGGGGGATGAGGACAAGGGCGAGTACTTTCTTGCGCGGACGATCGCCCAAGCTTTCGAGCGACGTGAAACAAAAAGTTTAGATGACCAATGAGACCCTTGCTTGCTTGCTTGCTGAGGAACGATCAAAGCCTCAACTGGCTTCGGTCTCTATCGGTTGCCTGTGTTCTTTTCCTCGCTTCTTCTTTAGCCATGGACTTCTCGCATTCTATTCTGAAGTTTGCACTACAGAGAACAGGCCAGCTCGCCTGCACGCGGTGTCCTTGCTGCAGCCTTCATGTTGGTTTTGCGGGCTTGGACAAGGATCAAGTCGGCGACTTGCGCATTCTGGCCAGAAGAGAGGCGACGTTGCACGCCAGTTTGCATTATGTCTTGCCAAAACACAAATATAATTCGAGACCTGGCTTTCCCCGCGCAACCAGCAGCTAGCGAGTAGGGGTTCCTTTCCTGACTGATCGCAATGCCCTTTACGAAGCAAGCTAGTCATGTGAATCGGTCTTTCATACCTACTCTAACCCATAACTCATAGTAAACTTCTTCATTCCCCCGACCCCCCCACAGGACACCACCCTCTCAACCAACCACCACCTTTGGGACAAGATGAAAGTCACCGCCGTGCTCTCTTTGCTCGCCGCCCCTCTTCTGGCATCCGCGTTTATTGCTCCGGCCCCCAAGGTACGCGTACAAGCTAGCCACTTGCCAGATTTGATTCGCATGCTTCAGAATATGTCCGGAGGGCTTCAATATAGGCTGTCTTTCGTAAGAAACCTTTTCACGCCGGCATAAGTATATGATGAAAGACTTCCCTTCGTCTGCCGATCTCGGACTTGCTGTCGTCGTCCTAACTTCTTTTCCTTTTTTGTTCCACGCACAGGCCACCCGCGCCCGCGGCGTGATGTCGATGGCGCAGTCGAAGGCCCTTCCTTTCCTCAAGGCTCCCGCGAAGCTGGATGGAAGCCTTGCAGGAGACTTTGGTTTCGACCCCATGGGAATTTCGGACCAGGTAGGCGAAGATTTTGGTAGGAGCCAGGGAGGAAAGGCGGTAGGAAGGGAGGGCGCGGACCGAGACCAGTGGGTCACTGGTGAAGGTGTTTCCAAGCCGTTTGGTTTTGCGAGAGCAAGTATAGTCAATTAAAACTTATCCTTATCCTCTCTTGGTCGTCCCTCCTTACTCCCAGGTCGCCAACCTCAAATACGTCCGTGCGGCGGAGCTCAAGCACTGCCGCGTGGCGATGCTTGGGTTCCTTGGCTGGGTTGTGCAGCAATATGTCCACCTTCCCGGAGAGATCTACGCAGAGAGCAACCCTCTTAAGGCCCTGACCAGCGTGCCCCTCTTAAGCCAGATTCAGATCTTCCTGTTCATCGGCGCGATTGAGCTGGCGACATTAGACCAGACCTACACGGCGGACAAGCCGTGGGATTTGGGCTTTGACCCGCTTAACTTTAGCAAGGTGAGTTAGTGAGTCAGCAAGCAAGTGCATTAGTGTGTACGCAAGAGTGTGAGAGTGTGTGCGTGAGTGAGAGAGAATGTGTGCATATGAAGGTATTTTTGTCTTGAGCTGGAAAAGGCATATCATAATTGTGATCCCCCTCCACGTTTCACAAAGTTTACGGCTTTCTCTTTCTGGTCGTTTCTGAATCCCTGCAGTATCGGCCTTCCTTATGCTCATGGTCCTCCTGCCTTTCCTCCAATTCAACCTACAGGGCAAGTCCGAGCAGCAGATGAAGGATTTGGAAGTGAAGGAGCTCAAAAACGGACGCGTTGCCATGGTAGGTAATTCCTTCTTTTCTCTCCTCATTCAGTCCTGAGTCTTCGAAGAAGAATTTCTATATCAGTTTTACTCTATTATTATTTTTTTAACCTCAAATGTTTTTCCTTCCTGGCGAGGCTCAATAATCGTTTCCCTCCCTCCTTCCCTCCCGCACTCCCTCCATCCCTCCCTCCCCAGATCGCCATCATGGGTTTGATTGCCCAGACCCTTTACACCGGTGTTCCCCTTTTCTCTTAAATATGAGCAGCAACAGCAGCAGCAGCCGCCGCAGCGGCAGCAGCAGCAACCGCCGAAGCCATAGCAGCAGTTGAAGAAAACAGCACGGAGGCAGAAAAAAAAAGGCATGATTGAAGAAAGAGGCTAGTCGATGCTTCCGCGGTGAATTTCAATTTCATTCAAGCATATTGTGCGTGCCTGTTCCCCCCATGTATACTCAGTGGGTTATCAGGGTGGGTAGTGCTTAACAATTAGAGTGGTGGTCATAGAGGGAAATACCGAGGAATGAAAAGGAGGTAGTGACATGTGACTGAAATGGTGATTTGTGACCTAAATGTCTTTCTCCAATTCTTCTTTCCCGCACTGATCATGTGTATGTGTGAGTGTGTTTGTACTAGTGTGTGTTATTTTCTCTTCTCTTTTCTTTCTGTAGCAGTACCATTTCCTACATATTTCAGCGTAGTCTTCAACGTGCCCCTTGCCCGGTGAACAGAGAAGAGTAGCAAGGTGGGCTGCACACCTACCCGTTCTGCCAAACAATCCCACGAGCAAAAGAATTAAACAAACCAAGAAAAAGGAGATACGAAAGCAAATGAGGCAGCGCCAGTCGTAAGCTAATTAAAAAAAACAACCCGTCTACTCTGTGCCCTCTCGTTCTTTCCAACCCCACCTCGCATCCATCCCCCCCCTCCATCACACCCTCCCCCCTCCCCCCACCCACGCAAACGCACAAAAATTAAATTATTCATTCATTTATCTTATACCCTTTCGTCCTACCGTTTCTGGTGATACATATCCGTAAAGCCTACCCTTCCCTCTACTTGCTCACCTTCGCCAGCTCGGCACGCATCTGGTCAATCGTCCCCTTGTAGGCATCCTGGGTGCGGGGGTTCTTCAAGATAGCACTCCCCGCCACAAAGAAATCAGCGCCTGCTTCGGCAATCTCCTTGATGTTAGCCACGCCAACCCCACCATCGACCTCCAGGCGAATATCATACCCGGACTCGTCGATCATTTTACGGGCCTCACGCAGCTTGACCAGGGTCTCGGGAATGAAGGATTGCCCACCAAAACCGGGGTTCACAGACATGAGAAGAATGATGTCGATTTTGTCCAGGACGTGCTTGGCCATGGTGAGGGGGGTAGCGGGGTTGAAGACCAAGCCAGCCTTGCACCCTTTGCTCTTGATAAGTTGCAGGGTTCGGTCAATGTGGTTGGTAGCTTCCGGGTGGAAGGTGATGAAGGAAGCGCCGGCATCAGCAAAATCAGGGATGATACGGTCAACGGGGGAAACCATCAAGTGCACGTCAATGGGGGCGGTGACGCCGTGGTCGCGCAGGGCCTTGCAGACCATGGGGCCGATCGTCAAGTTGGGGACGTAGTGGTTGTCCATCACATCGAAGTGCACGATGTCAGCACCAGCGGCCAGGACGTTGTCCACTTCTTGCCCAAGCTTGGCAAAGTCAGCAGAGAGGATGGAGGGCGCAATCCAGAAGTCCTTCTTGGCAGCCATGGCGATGCGGCCGCGGGAGTAAGTGCGGGGAGCCGGGACAACAAAGCCGTGAGTGACCGTGGCCATGACAACTACGCCACAGGCAACAAGCGAAAGGCGAGCCATTTCAGATAAAATAGATGGAAAGACGGACGGCTGTGTAAAGGGGAGAATTTGTTAGGATGTGAGGGTGTGGTTGTGAGTGTGCGTTGCTAGCAGCAAAGGCGTCTCGGGTTTGGTTCAGCAGGATCGGGTTACCAGATGCTTCGCCTTTGTCCTGCCAACCGACCCACGGGTAGCAAGGGCTTAGGGACGGGGTAGTGTTACAGAATAGCGTGTCGTATTGTGGTCGGCAAGCCCAATGCTTGTGTTGGAAAGGGAAAATGCTCAGGCATGCGGTTGCCGTCGAGTTGCCGCAAAGCGGGGTTGGACCGGAGAGGACGATACGCACGTGGAACGACATATCGAGCTGCTGCTGTTCACATGGCTGGTTCCAAAGTGACGGCCCATGGTCCTTTTCTCGATATTGTGCTTTGTGCTTGTGATGGCTAGTTGCTCACTATCGCGTCTTTGCTTCTTACAATTTTTATACACTCGTCGTAGACCCCCACCTGACCAGGGACTTGTCCTGCATCCCCTTTTCTCATTCGCCCTCTCCAAATTGCTCCAAAATGCCCTTCCACTCCTATATTTCTTACCTCGCTCACTCATCTTCACTGTTGTTTACGTCTTTCATCTGCGTTCCTCAGCCTCTGGCCTCCATCTTCCTCCACCATCAGCCCTCCCTGGTTCCACGTCCCTATCCCCTTCCACATCTACCGTCCTTACACCCAAAACCATTCGGAAATTAAGGTCGCCCTCATCGCGTCCTCCACACCTATATCCTTTACTGCTTCAAGGAATGATGTCAAACGCAATGGCACCCCCCTCAGTTTATCCACCAATCGCACCTCTTATGCTTATCCGCCATTTCCATCCCTTCTACATTTGGTTGAAAGTCAGCTCTGCTCTTCGTATTCCCCACACCTGGAACGGCACAAACCAAAGCCTAGTTTTCTTCTCTCCCATCCAGATTATTTAAAACTATTTCTCACGTCTAGCACTAGCAAAGGCGGCAGAAAAATGAGCAGCAGGAAGAGCAAGAACATGAAAAGCAAAAGCAGCAGGAGCAGGAGTTAGTATCCTTGTATAAAGAATGGGTGTACGTAGCTTAGACACGTTAACCACAAAGAGAAAGGGAGTCTTGCTTCATGTAAAACGCACATCTCGACTTGAGACGTTCACCAGCCAACCTTTCCACTCTTTGCTCATCCTCATCCTTCTCCACATCCTCATCTTTTCTCTCTCGACTACGAGACTGGAAGGTGGCGGTTGCTGCTTCGATGGAAAAGTTAAATAAAATTCAGCCAAAAGGCAGTTGAGGGGAGAAAGCCTCAGCTATATTTTAGTTCTGAAACACTTGTTTTAAGCGAAAAGGCATACGTAATGCAGCGACAAACCTCCCCACCCTTTACTTGCTTCGGTTGAGTAGTAACATCAAGAGTTGTACCGCATACACATCTCGTGTGAATCAAACCAAAGAATCCAAGGTAATTATAAGATTGTATAGGTGTGCCCCCGAGGTTCAAAGGACGACGCAACTTTCACCTGGAGTGACTCAGAAGTCTCACTGAACTCAATTTTGTGAAGAATTCTGTCAACGGCTGCCTCCTTTTTCCCCGACGCGTGTCGTACGACTACCGCACGCAAAAACTACAGCTTAGCCCTTATCACTAAATCAAACGCTTCACACCCTCACACGGAAACAGCAAGGCTGCGACCAAGGAAACCTAGTGCCAGCCAGACTGGCTCGAGCATCTAACCGCTGAAACTTGCAGCAACTTGGGTTTATCTATACAGCAGGAGCGGGCAGCCGCCGCCATGCTCATAGAGATGGACCACGGCCTTGCCCAGACACAAGAAATCGAGGCCTTACAAGCCATTTATGGGGATGATTTTGAAAAGCGTCCTGGCATTTGGAATTGCCCCGCATTTGCCATAAAGGTCCGCCCCGTTTGTCTCATTGACGAAGGGGTGAATGCCTGGATCACGCTCACAGTAAAGGTACGTGGCATGCATGCTTGCTGTAGACGATTGCTGGCCAGTAAGCTGTCAAACCATCTATCTCATTTCCTCGTTTTAATTTGATTTCTCCTAGTATTCAAAGTCCTACCCGTCCACGGTACCCTCCTTGGAACTCAGCGACCGCCGCGGGATCTCCGAAGCAGAACAGCAAGAGCTGCTCGGCATGCTAACCAAAAAAGCCCTAGAACAAATTGGGGAGGTGATGGTCTACGAGCTTATACTTCAAGCCGGTACGCGCATACATGCGTGAGACTATAGATATCTTTCTATCTCTGTCAGATGAGGCAGCACAATGATTCCCATCCCTCTCCTCTTCTTTCCTCTCCCCCCCCTCCTTTCCTCTGTCTCCTCACACGCAGAGGACTTCTTGGTCCAGAAGACACGCAAAGTATCCATTTACGATGAGATGCAGCAGGTGGGCTTTTATTCTTCCACCCATCAATTCTTTCCCCTCATTTTTCATCCCTTGTTCACCCCTCTTGGTCTACGCGCCTGTCAAGAGGCAGAAGCTAGGCACCGAGGGATCTCGTTTTTTGCCTATTTTTCTTGTGTAGCTATACTATTCATCTTCTGCATCATGTATTTCTTCTTATCAATCAATCAACCCTTCCTCTCTCCTTCCCTCACTCTCTCCAATCCCATCAGCGGCAAGAGGCCGAGCGTCGGCAGCGAGAAGAAGCAGAAAAGGCGGAAGCGGAGGCAGCAAAGGAGGAAGAGAAGACTCGCATGGCGCAAGCACGGAAGGAACGAGAAAAGTACGAGAGAAGTGTCGCAATTGAGTTAGCGAGGAGGAAGGGAAGGAGGGAGGGAGGGGAGAAGGAAAGGGTGGGAGCACTGCAGGGGGAGGGCGATGCTGGTGGAGGGGGAGAGGACGACGACTCGGCGGGTGGTGAGACTTCAGACGAGGGGGAAGACGAAGAGGGCGGGATAGAAGGAGGCGTGGGGTTGTTGAGGGGTGGATTATCTTCCTCGAGGTATGAAAGCGATTTTCGGGAGTTGGGAGCCTTGGGAAGGGGGGGAAGCGGGCAGGTGGTGAAGGTGCGAAATCGGCTGGATAAGCGTCTTTATGCAGTGAAGAAGATTGAGTTGGACACGATGGATCGGGAGGTGAATCGTAAGTTGAGGCGGGAGGTGACGACCATTAGTAGGATGTACCATAAAAATATAGTCAGGTACTATCAGGCATGGGTGGAGACGCAGAAGGAGGGGGAGGAAGGGGAGGAGGATGGGGAGGAGGAAGAGGAGGAGACGGAGGATGATGATGGGACGGGAGAGATTATTCTTGACAATGAGGAGGAGGAAGAGGAGGAGAATGAGGACGAGGATGACCCACGGTGGAGGATAGGGGGGCATGATTTGGAGGAGGGAGGAAAGGAGGGGAAGAGGGGGAAGAAGGGAGGCAGGAAAAGGGATAAGGGCCATGGGGAAGAGCCTTTGGTCATTTTCGGGGAAATGGAAGAAGATGATGACGCTGACGGTGCTGCTGCTGCTGCTGCTACCGCTACTGCTGCTGATGATGATGATGAAGGGATGGAGGAAGGGAGCCAGTCGTCGCAGTCTTCAACGGGGGGGCGGCGTTGTCGAAGACGAAGACGCAAAGATGGGGGGAAAGAAATGGAAGAGGAGGAGAGTGACAACAGCAATGACTCTTGCAGCGAGGAGGATGAGGATAATGACGAGGAGGCGGAAGAAGAAGATAGTGAGGAGAGCGGCTTGATGGATCTCCTGAACCCGATGGCTCGTGCGCCAGAGCGGGGGGAGCTGTCCTGGTCCTTTTCACCGGCTTACCGGACGACCACTCCTGCTCCTTCCAAAGATACTGCTGCAACTGCCGCTGCTATTGCGGCGGGTGGTGGCAATGAGAAGAGGGCGGGGAAGGAGAGCAGCAGTGCTCTTGTCGCAACAGCAACAACAGCGGGCAAGGGCCTTCTAAACCGCGACAGGGGCCAGCAGCAGCAGCAGCAGCAGCAGCAGCAGCGGCAACGAAAATCACTGAAAAAGCCTTTCGCGAAAAAACACCTTTACATCCAAATGGAGTACTGTGCGCAGACATTGCGGAGCCTCATCGACGGGGGAAAGCTCTATCAGTCCCTCCCCGAATGCTGGCGGCTACTCAGGCAGATGCTCGAGGCCCTGGTCTATATCCACAAAAAAGGCATCATCCATAGAGATTTTAAACCAGCCAACGTCTTCTTAGACGGAGAGGGCAATGTGAAGGTAGGGGATTTTGGACTGGCGACCACGGATCTCTGTGCGCGTAGAGGAGAGGGAAGAGGAGGAGGAGGAGGAGGAGGAGGAGGAGGAGGAGGGAGAGG
>Ga0160419_100983_pt1 | contig 13914 bp, 14 predicted proteins | sample CelAP2metagpilot_2_FD_108196 | JGI IMG/M metagenome (GOLD analysis project Ga0160419, IMG submission 108196) | Phycosphere-associated microbial communities from Cellana algal ponds in Kailua-Kona, Hawaii, USA - Cellana AP2-4-25 metagenome pilot ... | reverse complement strand
TCGGTGGGGAAGGGGTTGGCATCGTCCCCCGGCGTTTTCTCCGCCAGGAACATCGACAGGCCTTTGTAGTTGGAGGTCTCCGGGTCGGTGCGGGCCAGCAGTGTCATCACGTGGGTCCGTGCGGCATGGGTGATCCAGGTCTTGTTGCCGGTGACCTTGTAATCGCCATTGTCATCCTTGACCGCACGGGTGCGCAGCGAGCCGAGGTCGGAGCCGGTGTTTGGCTCCGTGAAGACGGCGGTGGGCAGGGTTTCAGCGGAGGCGATCTGGGGCAGCCATTTCTGTTTCTGCTCTTCCGTGCCGCCGGCGATGATCAGTTCGGCCGCGATTTCAGAGCGGGTGCCGAGGGAACCGACACCGATATACCCGCGCGACAGTTCTTCGGAGACGACGCACATGGAGGCCTTGGAGAGGCCAAAGCCGCCGTATTCTTCGGGGATGGTCAGGCCGAAAACGCCCATTTCGGCGAGTTCTTCGATGACCTCCATCGGGATCAGCTCATCCTTGAGGTGCCAGTCATGGGCGAAGGGTTCCACCTTTTCCACCGCATAGCGGCGGAACTGGTCGCGGATCATTTCCAGTTCCTCATCGAGACCGGAGGCCCCGACGGTAACATTGGCGGAATGTTCCTGCATCAGCTCAACAAGGCGGGTGCGGGCGGCTTGGGTGTTGCCCCCTTGTGTCAGGGTCATCACGGCGGGGTCCATCATGCCGCGCATGTCGTCCTGGCTCAGGCCAAGATCCTGAAGGCGCAGGATTTCGCCCTGATTCATCTGGATGCCGCCGTAGATCTGCCAGAGGTATTCGCCAAAGGCGATCTGGTGGATCAGCTGTTCGGTTTCGCCGAATTTGCCCTCAGCGTTCAGTTTTTCGGCCCAGCCCTGCATCTGGCGCAGCGATTCTGTGTAGGTGGCGAGCCATGCAAGGCCATGGGCCGCGGTCTGGTTGGCTTCGACGAGGTCGTTTGACACCCGGTCCCCGACGCTGACCAACTGGCGCACGGCGTCCTTGGCCTTGTCCAATATGGTTTCAACCGGCTGGACTGCGGCACCTGTAAGGGCCAGCAAATCATCCAGCAGAACCGGCGTGTCCATCCTTGTCATGTCCTGACCGTCATGTGCCATCGTCATAATCCTTTTCAAACCTGGCCGCTGATACCGCCTTCGCAGGTGCAGCACAATAAAGATACGTTTGGATGCGTCAATTTGTTCGATAGTTGCGTGGCTATTTGGGCCGTGCACCGCATTCAAGGCGTGGTATGTAGAGCCATGGAGGCGCTTTTCCCCTTTTTAACACCTTTTACGCTGATCTGCGCCCTTGGAATTGCCGCATGTGCGGGATTCGTCAAAGGCGTGGTGGGATTCGCGCAGCCGCTTGTCATCATTTCGGGCCTGACCCTGTTTCTGTCGCCGGAACTGGCACTGGCGGGGCTGATCGTGCCAACGCTTGTCGGCAATGCGGTGCAATCGCTCAGACAGGGGGTGGCAGCGGCCTGGGCGTCGGCGCGGATGTTCAGGGTGTTTCTGATCACGGGCGGCATCACGCTGGTGTTGTCTGCTCAGCTGGTCCGTGTGGTGCCTGAGCGCTGGATGCTGCTCGCCATTGGTGTGCCGGTAGTGTTCTTCGTGCTGTTGCAATTGAGCGGCGTGCGCCTGCGGGTGCGGCCGGACAACCGGATGGCGGAAGCCGTGACAGGTGCTTTTTCGGGGGTGACAGGCGGGCTGATGGGGGTCTGGGGGCCACCTACAGTCGCCTACCTGACAGCCCGCGAGACGCCCAAGGCCGATCAGATGCGGGTGCAAGGGGTGATTTATGGCGCGGGGTCCGTGGCGCTGCTGGGCGCGCACCTTGGGTCAGGCGTTTTGCGCGCCGAAACCCTGCCGTTTTCGATTGTGATGATCTTGCCAGCGCTGCTGGGCATGTGGCTGGGCGGACGGGTGTCTGACCGTATTGATCAGAGCGCGTTTCGCAGGGCTACATTGATTGTGCTGCTGTTTGCCGGGGCAAACCTGATCCGCCGCGCGCTTTTCTAAGCGCAGACCCCGGTTTCTCCGGAGCGGCGGCGCCGGGTTCATCCGCGTTTGGCCACGGTCAGACCGGATACATCTTCGATGAAGGTCTTGATGCGTGATTTGATTGCTTCGTCATCGATGGCGGCAAGGGCATTCACGATGTCCATGCCGGGGTCTTCGACCTGTTGCTTGGTGGGATCGTCATGCAGCCCATCAAAGAAATAGGCAGGAGAGACGTCCAGGATCTGGGACAGTTCGAACAGTCGGCTTGCCGCCACCCTGTTGGAGCCAACTTCGTACTTCTGGATTTGCTGAAACGACAGGCTCAGCTTTCGCGCGACATCCGTCTGCGAGAGCCTGCGCAGTGTGCGGATCTGCTTTAACCGTTTACCGACATGTACATCTACGGGATGGGACATTTGATCATTAAGCCTCTGATTGAACATGCCACGTTTTCGCCATGTTTAAGACTTCGTTCAATTGGATAGATTTATTCTCTTTTGAGTTGAATATGTACGACCGATGGATGATTTTTGTTGCAACAATGGGTGATCTATGCACCGTACAACCTTATGACGAATACTCTCGAAAAAGACACGCAAACCGACACTCTGCCTGCGCAGGACCAACCGCCCCCGGCTTTGCTGTTTGAAATGATCCGGTCCTTTGTGACCCTTGCCTCAACTTTGAACCTGAGCCACGCGGTCAAGGACCTCAACAGCACGCGCCAGACCGTCCGTCGGCATATCGCGTCGCTTGAGGCGGCGATGGGGGCGCCGTTGTTTGCGGTTGATGACCGGCGGTACCAACTGACGGAGATGGGCGAAAGCGTGCTCCCGGATGCCAAGGACATTCTGGCGCGGGGGATCACCTGGCTGCGCGGGCAGACCAGCTCAAAAGGGCATTTGCAGAAACTGCGCGCCCATGTTGGGGATTGGGATTTTTATCAAGAACAACAACCACTTGGAAATATCTGGAAAGACCAGTCTATCCTCCTGCGGGAAACCATGCGGGCCTGGGCCGTGTCCTCTGGCCAGATCGAGGCGGAGACGTTTCGCCATGTGCGCCCTTACCTGATCATCTATCGCCGTTCGGAGGCAGGCTGGATCTGTGTCGAGTTCGGGGAAAAGTCCGCTTACGTCAACTGGTTCGGGCTTGATTTTGCGCGCTCCAGCATCGGGCGTTCGCTGGGTCAGATGCCCGCGGGGGAGGAGTTTTCACACCTCATTTATCAGGCTTTCGATGAGGCAGAATCAAAGCAGATCGCTCGGTTGGATCATGTTTTCACGCGAATGCCAGTGGGGTCTTCGCATGAAAATGCACCTGTTGCATATCAGCGAATGATCCTGAACGGGTTCTTCCCCGACGGATCACCCGCGGTCATGTCCTTGGTGCATCCGGTAAAAGACCTTAGAATCTCGGGTGTTGATGTCAGTCGGGTACAGGGATTGCTGCCGATGGAGCAGCCAGATTTCAGCGAAGAGATGGCGCGATTCGAGTATAAATAGAAATTGTAGTTGGGACACAATCGGCAGATTTGGGCGAAATTGTGTCAGATTTAAGTAAAGAACGGGTGTTTTTCTGGCATTTGTATTAACCTTCTAGGGGGACATGGCCAAGGAGACTGCTCAATGACGATTCAATTTCCGCAAGATGCGACTCCGTTCATCGCATCTAGCCGCAATATTTTGCGGTCTCACGGCATCGAAGTCACCATAGGCAGTAACTTTGAGAAATATAGCGAGATTATTCGTGAGGAGCGGAAGGTGCAGAATCTGGGTGCGCCCTTCAACCACGAGCTACAGGATCTGCAAAAAAGTGATTCTTTCTGGCTGATTGGGCGCAACGAAAGAGGCGAGCTGATCCACACGCAGGCGGCCAAAAAGGTGCCGCTCGGCGGTAAGTCGCTTGCCGGCCACCTGCTGCGCAACTTCCGTGATTTCCCGCCGCCGATCCCCGGCGTGCAGCTGTCCCAGTCCCGGTTCCGCGCCACGCCGGGCGCACACAACATTCACGGCCACGTCGTCTATCACGGCGAAGTCTGGATGGCGCCGGAGGAAGGGCGGTATCGCGGTGTTGGCCTGTCGACTGTTCTGGCCCGCACCGGTTTGCTGGAAGTTCTGCGCCGCTGGGATCCGGATTACATCTACGGCTTCATGCTGCGCACGGTGGCCTTCAAGGGCTTTGCAGAGCGGATGGGTTACATGCACAACGAACCCGGTGCGCTGAAATGGGCCATCGCCGGGCGTGACAAGCCGATTGAAGCGTTCCTGACCTGGCTGAGCCGGGAAGACGCGCGGTTCTTGCTCGACATCCCGGTTGAGGAACTGGTGAGTCAGGCCGCCTGAGGTTTCACAGAGCGATCAACGCAAAAGGCCGCCCGGCAAGAGGCGGCCTTTTTTGTGCCTGTGTGGATCAATCAGCTGATCGCGGCTGCTTTCACGTCATCGTCGATGAAGGGCAGATACTGCGCGAAGTTGTCAGAGAACATGCCAACCAGTTTCGCCGCCTGACGGTCATAGCTTTCCGGGTTGTCCCATGTCCGGCGTGGGTCGAGCAGGATGTCTGGCACACCTTCCACGGCCACGGGCACGTCAAATCCGAAGTTGGGATCCTTGCGGTATTGTACATCCGCCAGATCCCCTTCGAGCGCTGCGGTCAGCAGGGCGCGGGTGGCCTTGATCGGCATCCGCGACCCGGTGCCATAGGCGCCGCCGGTCCAACCGGTGTTCACCAACCAGCAGGTTGCGCCATGCTGGGCGATCTTTTCGCGCAGCAGGTTGCCGTAGACCTCTGGGCGGCGCGGCATGAAAGGCGCACCAAAGCAGGTGGAGAACGTGGGTTCGGGTTCGGTCACGCCCCGTTCGGTGCCGGCCACCTTGGAGGTGAAGCCCGACAGGAAGTGGTACATCGCCTGCGCAGGCGTCAGCCGCGCGATGGGCGGCAGGACACCGAAGGCGTCGCAGGTCAGCATGATGATGTTCTTGGGGTGGCCACCGACTGCCTTGGCCGACGCATTGGAGATGTACTCCAGCGGATAGGCGCAGCGCATGTTGGCGGTGAGGCTGGAATCGTCGAAGTCGAGTTCCTTCGTCTCAGGGTCGAAGACCATGTTTTCGATGACGGTGCCGAACTTTCTGGTGGTCGCGTAGATCTCGGGCTCGGCTTCTTCGCTCAGGTTGATGGTCTTGGCGTAGCATCCCCCCTCGAAGTTGAAGGTGCCGTTGTCAGACCAGCCGTGTTCGTCATCGCCAATCAGCGTGCGCGCAGGATCAGCCGACAGCGTGGTTTTGCCCGTACCCGACAGGCCAAAGAACACGGCCGTGTCGACAGGATTGTTGTGCGCGTGGTTGGCAGAGCAGTGCATCGGCATGATGCCGTTCTCTGGCAACAGATAGTTCAGCAGGGTGAAAACGGATTTCTTGTTCTCGCCCGCGTACTCCGTCCCGCCGATGAGGATCATCTTGCGATCAAAGTTCATCGCGATGACGGTCTCGGACCGGCAGTTGTGCTTTTCGGGGTCGGCCTTGAAGCTGGGGCAGTTGATGACGGTGTAATCCGCGATGAATTCATCCAGCTCTGCCCGTTCCGGACGGCGCAGCATGTGGCGGATGAAAAGACCATGCCAGGCCATTTCCGTCACCATGCGGACGTTGATGGCATGGCGTGGGTCGGCGCCGCCCACCAGATCCTGAACGAAGTATTCGCCCCCCTGCATGTGCGCGACCATATCGGTGTAGAGGGCATCAAACCCCTCTTCGGACATCGCGGCGTTGTTGTCCCACCAGATGGTGTCGGCAACGCTGGCGCTTTTGACGACGTGCTTGTCCTTGGGGGAGCGCCCGGTGAATTTGCCGGTGGTGACCAGAAAGGTGCCACCCTTGCCCAATGTGCCTTCGCCGCGACGCAGCGCTATTTCGATCAGCGCAGGCTCGATCAGGTTGTAATAGACATTGCCCAGCCCGGTGATCTGTTGATCTTCAAGGGTGAACTGCGGGTTAACCCGTCCAGATGTCATGCGATGTCTCCTCAAAGCGCAGGTCGCCCCCGCGATCGTGCCGGTTGCGCCTCAGAGAGTGGCGTTTTCGGCGGCTCAACGGCCTCTTAACACGATGATTTGCGAGATGAACAGGCGACTTGTCTCAGTTAGCGCCATCATTGTGCAGATTGCCGCCAGCCTGACCTGTTCTGCACCCGCACATGAATTGCTGCGACAGCAGGCATACGACAAAAGTGCGGCAATTTAGCCATCCCTAACCAAATTGTGGCCCAAATGCCTGCATATAAAGCTCTGATTCGCAGTTAGAGATTGATTCGACCGCGCGAACCCGTGATCAATGGCTCAAAAAACGATCAATTGAGCAGCATAAGGAAACAGGCAATGTCAAAGATTGCATTGGTAGATGATGACAGGAACATCCTGACATCCGTCTCAATGACGCTCGAAGCCGAAGGGTTCGAGGTCGAAACCTACAACGATGGTCAAGCCGCACTGGACGCGTTTAACAAGAACCTGCCGGACATGGCGGTGCTTGACATCAAGATGCCCCGTATGGACGGGATGGATCTGCTTCAGCGGTTGCGTCAGAAGACAGCGATGCCGGTGATCTTCCTGACCTCCAAGGACGATGAGATCGACGAAGTGCTCGGCCTGCGCATGGGCGCGGACGATTATGTCAAAAAACCCTTTAGCCAGCGCCTGTTGGTCGAACGCATCCGCGCGCTGTTGCGTCGTCAGGATGCCGTGGACAGCGGCGAGGTGGGCGACACCGAAGAGACCAAGGTGATGGAGCGTGGCTTCCTGCGGATGGATCCGCTGCGCCATGCGGTGGCCTGGAAAGGCAAGGACGTGTCGCTGACAGTGACCGAGTTCCTGTTGCTGCAGGCACTGGCCCAGCGTCCCGGTTTCGTGAAATCCCGCGACCAGTTGATGGACGTCGCCTATGACGATCAGGTCTATGTGGACGACCGCACCATCGACAGTCACATCAAGCGTTTGCGCAAGAAAATGCGGACCGCTGATGATGAGTTCTCAGCGATTGAGACACTCTACGGCATCGGGTACAGATATAACGAAGAATAATCACCGTTTTCAGGTGAGGGTGGAAGGGACGTCGTGCGGGACTTGAGCACCACGACACGCGACGGGGACGTTGTCCTGGGCGACGATTGGGTTGCGCCGGACAACACAGGCCCTGACGAGATGCGGGTCAGCCGGGAACGGCGCGGCCTGTTCTCGCTGCGCGCGTCCCCTCTGACCCGGAAGATTATCACGTTCAACCTGATTGCCCTGAACGTCCTTGTGGCGGGCATCCTGTATCTGAACTCATCACGGGATTCACTTGCGGTTCAGCGGGCGGCGGCATTGGTGTCCGAAGCTGAACTGATTGCAGATGTTTTCGAAGCCCAACTGCCGGTTGGTGCCGCGATTGATCTGGCAGCCACGTCTGATCTGGACGCTGCCGCAACGCTTGCAGCACTTGATCTGCGCAGTGGCGTTGATGTGTTTGTCTACGACCCCGCCGCCACGCTGGTTGCGCAATCCGCAGGGCGACAAGCGGCGGAAGGCGCTGCTGCGGATGAAGGCAGCCGGACCATTTTGACCGACGGGCTGACCTGGGTCTGGAACCAGGTGTCAGCCCCGTTCAGCGGCACGGAAGACACCCAGTCCGTCGCACCCATCGAAGAACAGCTGGAAGGACTGGTCCCCAATACCCTTTCCGCCGGGACCCAGATACAGAACAATCTGGATACCGAAGGGGGCACGCTCTTTACCGTGATGACCCCGATTGTACAGGGCGAGACCGCTGTCGGCGTTGTCGCCATCGCCTCCGCTGCGGGGGAGATTGACCAATTGGTGCGCAGCGAACGCGAGCGTGTCTTGCAGATGTTTGTCGTGGCAACACTGGTGTCCATCGGGCTCAGTCTGGTGCTGGCTTCCACCATCGCCAACCCGCTGGCCGATCTGGCTGCCGCAGCAGAGCTGGGCCGGGACAAGGACGCCCGCAAGATGAACCCCGGCCGCATTCGCATCCCGGACCTGACCGCACGCCCCGATGAGATCGGTCGTCTGTCCGGTGCGCTGCGCGGTATGGTGTCGGCGCTTTACAACCGCATCGACGGCAACGAACAATTCGCCGCTGACGTGGCACATGAAATCAAGAACCCGCTTGCCTCCCTGCGGTCCGCCGTGGGCACCCTGCGGCTGGTCAAACGGGACGACCAGCGCGAAAAGCTGCTGGATGTGATTGACCATGACGTGCGCCGTCTGGACCGTCTGGTCAGCGACATTTCCAATGCCTCCCGGCTGGATTCCGAACTGGTCAAGGAAGAGGAAGAGCAGTTCGATCTGCTCACCATGGTGTCCAATCTGGGCCAGTATCTGGGTGAAGATGCCAAGAAGAAAGGCGTCGAATTCATCACCGACCTGCCTGCCGATCCGATCCTTGTGCATGGGCTTGAGGCCCGGCTGGCGCAGGTGTTTGTGAACCTGATCACCAACGCGATCTCTTTCTGCGAAGACGGGGATGCGATCCGGGTCTGGGCGCGCAAGCGGCAGAACCGCGTATTGGTGGTGGTTGAAGACACCGGCCCCGGTATCCCCGATCAGGCCCTGTCGAAAATCTTCAAACGGTTCTACTCCCAACGCCCTGACGAACACTTTGGAAATAACTCCGGTCTTGGCCTTGCGATCTCCAAACAGATCATTGAGGCGCATGGCGGCGTGATCTGGGCGGAGAACATCCGCCCCACCGAAGCCGACATCACGTCAGAGCCGTTGGGCGCACGTTTTGTCGTCGGCCTGCCGACCTGATCGTCCAGACTTATGCTGTCTCCTGAAACGATCCTGCACGCGACTTCGGTGGCGTATGAAGGACGTGCGGTCTTGATCATGGGGCCGTCCGGGTCGGGCAAATCCGCGCTGGCGCTTGACCTGATCAGCCGCGGCGCGCAATTGGTCAGCGATGACCGCACCGTCGTCACCCGTGAAGGCGATGGCCTGATCGCCGGCGCGCCGGATGCAATCGCAGGTCTGATCGAAGCGCGCGGTATTGGCATTCTGCACGCGCCCACCGCAGGCCCCACACCCCTCACACTCGCTGTCGACCTGAGTGAGACGGAAACCGCGCGCCTGCCCCAAACGCACAGCATTTCTGTGCTGGAGCGCCCGCTGCGCTGCCTGCGGCGTGTAGAGGCGGCGCATTTCCCGGCCGCGATCTTGCTTTGCCTGTCGCATGGCATATCTGACCCAACATGACAAAATCCGACATGCCTGCGCTTGAAAGGGATAGCCCGCGCCGCTTTGTGCTGGTGACGGGGCCCTCTGGTGCCGGGCGATCCTCTGCGCTGAATGTGTTGGAGGACGCGGGGTTTGAGACGATTGACAATCTGCCCCTGCGCCTGATGCCCGCGCTGCTGGACGGGCCGGGGCACGATGGCCCGGTGGCGCTGGGCATCGACACCCGCAATCGCGATTTCACAATCGACGCGGTGCTTGATCTGATAGGCCAGCTTGCGGTGCGTGCCGATACCACGGCTGAACTGCTCTATCTGGATTGCGCCACGGATGTGCTGCTGCGCCGCTACTCTGAAACCCGCCGCCGCCATCCCATGGCACCCGAAGACCGCCCCGCCGATGGGGTTGCACGCGAACAGGATCTGTTGCGCCCCCTGCGCGCCCGCGCCGACGTGTTGATTGATACCTCATCGCTGAATGTCCACCAGCTGCGCGCGGAAGTGGAGCGTTGGTTCGCCCCCGGCGGCCAGCACCACCTGACGGTATCGGTTCAGTCGTTTTCCTACAAACGCGGATTGCCGCAATCGGTAGACATGGTTTTCGACTGTCGTTTCCTGCGCAACCCCTACTGGTCACCTGATTTGCGCGGGATGGATGGTCGGGATGCTGTGGTCGCTGACTATGTCAGCGCAGATCCAAAATACGCAGCCTTTGCCGACAAGGTCTTTGACCTGTGCCAGCTGATCCTGCCTGCCTGCCGCGAAGAGGGCAAATCCCACGTCTCCATCGCGTTTGGGTGCACGGGGGGGCAGCACCGCTCGGTCACATTGGCGCAAGCACACGCTTTGCGCCTTGCGCAAGCGGGCTGGCAGGTGTCAATTAGACACCGCGAGCTGGATGGCCAGCAGAAATCAGAGGCACCCACGTGATCGGGATCGTAATTGTCGCACATGGCGGTTTGGCGCAGGAGTACCTTGCGGCGATTGAGCATGTTGTGGGGTCCCAGAATGGCGTGCAGGCCATCGCGATCCGCGCGGATCACGACCGCGCTGCCAAGGAAAAAGAGATCTGTCAGGCCGCAGATGCGGTCGACAAGGGCGACGGCGTTGTGGTGGTGACGGATCTGTTTGGCGGCTCCCCCTCGAACCTGTCCCTGTTGGCGTGCCGTCCTGAAAACCGCCGTATCCTGTACGGGGCAAATCTGCCGATGCTGATCAAACTGGCCAAATCCCGCCACATGGCCGTCCCGGATGCCGTGCGTGCGGCGCTTGAAGCAGGTAAGAAATACATCGACAGTCAGAATGTCAGTGCAAATTAAAAGGCCCCCATGCCCATGACCGACGTCTCCCTCCAGATCGTGAACATCAAAGGGCTGCATGCCCGCGCTTCTGCCAAACTGGTGGAAGTGGTCGAAGCCTTTGACGCGCGGGCCGAGATCAGCAAGGATGGCATGTCCGCATCAGGTGACAGTATCATGGGGCTTTTGATGTTGGCAGCCAGCTGTGGAAGCACTATTGACGTGCAAACCTCTGGCCCGGATGCAGACGCCTTGGCGGATGCACTGACCGTGCTGGTTGCGGACCGGTTTGGTGAAGACGACTGACCGGAGCGGCCTAGACAAGCAGGATAATCCATCGTGATGGACGACGCGCACTCATTGAAGGGTACCACCGGGACACCCCCGGAGGAGGAGAAGGTCACTTTCACCAAGTACGACCGCCGCAGCCTTTCGTATGCCTCTACCTTCGACAACCCGTTCCAGTCGCGCGTGATCAGCCTGATGGAGCTGTTCACCGGCAAGCTGTCGATCCTGCGGATGATCCGCAAATTCGAAAAACGCGGCGCGCCAAGCGGGCAGGCGTTCTGGCGCGCCGCCCTTGATACCATGGGCATCGAACTGCAAACCCCGGCAGAGCAATTGGCCCGCATCCCGAAAGACGGCCCCGTCGTCGTGGTGGCCAACCATCCGCATGGCATGGTTGACGGGATGATCTTTGCTGATCTCATTGGCCGCGTGCGCCCCGACTACCGCATCCTGACCCGGTCCCTGTTGACTTCCATCGATGAAGTTGCGGGCAGCTACATGATCCCCGTGCCTTTCCCCCATGACCCCGACGCCCAACGCAAAGGGGTAGAGATGCGTGCCAAGGCGATGACGCACCTCAAGGAAGGTGGGGTTGTGGCGCTGTTCCCGTCCGGCGTCGTCGCCAGCTCGGAGACATGGTGGGGCCCGGCGATCGAAGCGGAATGGAACGTCTTTACGGCGAAAGTCATCCGCCGTTCCGGCGCAACCGTGGTGCCGATCCGCTTTCCGGGCCAGAACAGCCGCGCGTATCAGATCGCCAATCAGGTCAGCCCGATGCTGCGTCAGGGCCTGTTGCTGCATGAAGTGGTCCACAGCTGCAACAAGCCGCAGGCCCCGGTGGTGGGGCACCCGATCCCGCAGGAAGAAATCGACAAACGCGCCGATGATCCCCGCGCCTTCATGGCCTGGTTGCGGGCGCATACGATGGCCCTCAAGGACTAGGTTCAGCCGCGTCTTCCAAATGGTCTAAAAAACCCCACCGGAGGTCTGAAATCTCTTTTGGTGCTCCAGAAGAGATTTTAACGCTCCGCGGGGGTTTCTTTAACCATTTGGAAGACGCGGCGATGGTGTCCTGCGCCCAATGACCATTCAGCGGGTCGGCACCGGCGCATCACCGCGATAGTCGTAAAACCCGCGCTGGGTCTTGCGGCCGAGCCATCCTGCTTCGACGTATTTCGTCAGCAGCGGGCAGGGGCGGTACTTTGTGTCGGCCAGCCCGTCATGCAGCACGTTCATGATGGCAAGACAGGTATCCAGCCCGATGAAATCGGCCAGCTCCAGCGGTCCCATGGGGTGGTTTGCCCCCAGCTTCATCGAACTGTCGATGGATTGTACATTCCCGACCCCTTCATAGAGCGTATACACCGCCTCGTTGATCATGGGCATCAGGATGCGGTTGACGATAAAGGCCGGGAAATCCTCGGCAGAGGCAGCGGTTTTGCCCAGTTTGTCTACCACCTGTTTACAGGCGGAGAAGGTTTCCTCATCGGTGGCAATGCCGCGGATCAATTCGACCAATTGCATCACAGGCACCGGGTTCATGAAGTGAAACCCCATGAATTTCTCCGGCCGGTCGGTGCGGCTGGCCAGCCGGGTGATGGAGATGGACGATGTGTTCGACGTCAGGATGGTCGTGGGTTTCAGGTGGGGCAGCAGGTCTTCGAAGATCGCCTGTTTGACTGTTTCACGCTCTGTCGCGGCTTCGATCACCAGATCGCTTTGGCCCAGATCAGTAAGGGTCGGCGTTGTCTTGATGCGGGCCAGCGCTGCGGTCATGTCTGCTTCGCTGATTTTGCCGCGCCCCACCTGGCGGGCCATGTTGCCTTCGACCAGCTCAACCGCCTGTTTGAGGGCATCTGTGCTTACGTCATTCAGTTGCACCTCGTATCCAGCCAGCGCCATCACATGGGCGATCCCATTGCCCATCTGTCCCGCACCCACGATGCCGATTGTCTGGATTTCCATGTGCTGTCCTTTGCAAGAGTTGCGTCACAATAGGGTGGGGGCCTGCGCCACTGCAAGGGCCGCTTTTGACGAAAACCTGTCGAAAACCCGCCCGTTAAGCGAATCGTAGCGGGCCTGCCGCATCCTGCATTTCGGGTGAGTAAAACAAGGTGGGTATGATGACCTTTGATGCACTGGGGCCAGGGGCCCTTGACTATTTGCCGTGCCGCTATGGCGCGTCGCGGCTGCTTTTTCGCGGCCCGCGCCGGGATTTGAACGCGCCCTATGTGGCCTTTGTCGGTGGGACGGAGACATACGGGAAGTTTATCGCCAAACCCTTTCCAGCTTTGGTAGAGGAACAATTGGGCATGACTTGTGTCAATTTCGGCCTGCCCAACGCGGGCATTGATGCCTTTGCCCATGATCCATTCGTGCCAGGCGCGACCGCAAAGGGTGCCATCACCGTCTTGCAGGTGATGGGTGCGCAAAACATGACCAACCGGTTCTATACGGTGCACCCGCGCCGCAACGACCGATTTGTGTCCGCGTCCAATCTGTTGCGCACGATCTATCGTGAGGTGGATTTTGCCGACTTCCACTACAACCGCCATCTGGTGACAGAGCTTGCGCGGGTCTCGCCAGATCGGTTTGCCACCGTCCGGGCCGAACTTCAGGCTGCGTGGAGCGCGCGGATGCGGCTGATGTTGAAACAGATTTCGGGCCGGTCGATTGTCCTGTGGTTTTCAGATCATGCGCCGCAGAGCCAGGATGCAACCGTCAATGACGGCGATCTGTCAGGCGATCCCCTGTTCATCACACGGGAGATGATGGATGAGGTGCGCGCGCTGGCCACCCATGTGGTTGAGGTGGTTGCCTCCCCGGAGGCATGCGCGGCCGGAACGGATGGGATGGTATTTGCGGAAATGGAATCTGTCGCAGCGGCAGAAATGCTGGGGCCCGGCGCCCATGCGGAGGCGGCGGATGCCTTGCTCCAGACCATCAGGTACATGATGCCCTAGTCACCTGGAATCGAAGTTCGGTTCATTGTTTTGAGGCAGAAGCGCTTGACTGATGCGAGGATTTCATCGGCGGATTTGACCCACCGATAGGGTTTGGGATCGTCGTTGTGTGCGTCG
>Ga0160419_100981_pt1 | contig 13927 bp, 27 predicted proteins | sample CelAP2metagpilot_2_FD_108196 | JGI IMG/M metagenome (GOLD analysis project Ga0160419, IMG submission 108196) | Phycosphere-associated microbial communities from Cellana algal ponds in Kailua-Kona, Hawaii, USA - Cellana AP2-4-25 metagenome pilot ... | reverse complement strand
GGAGGAAGGGAGGGAGGGAGGGAGGGAGGGAGGGAGATGGGGTGTGGGAAGGGGAAGTGCGGGAGATGAGGGGTCTCACGTGAAACGCTCGAGGGAGAACGAAATGGGAAGAGATGGAGGGAGAGAGGCAAGCAGGGACAAGAGAAAGGGCGTGGATCACTTACGGAGAAGTAGGCGGCCGGGGGAGGGGTGCAGCCGAGCCATACGACCGCATCGCGCGGACCGAGGGTGAAGGCGATCGAGCAGAAGGAAAAAGGGATCGGGGACGTTTGGTTGAACGTCGTCGCTTTACACAGCGCCTGGGTTTCGTCGAGGGAGTAGGAGGGGCGGGGCAAGGAGGGAAAAAGGAAGGTGTCAGTCAATCAACGCACATAGGTGCATCTAAAAAATCGCCAATTTTCTCCTTTCCTCCCTCCCTCCCTCCCTCCCCACGTGCGGGATGGATACTGACCATCGGCTGGGACCAGGTGGGAAAAGAGACCGTGCCGTACCGACCGGCGGGGTTGCCAATCTGGCGGTGATTGAAGGTGAGGGTGCCCTGTGTGGCAGAAAAAGAAGGAGGAAGGGAGGGAGGGAGGAAGGGAGGGAGGGAGGAAGGGACACTTAGCGCGGTGCAGATTGGAACGGGAATTCGATTTGATTTGGCTTGAGGGGACCAGGATACATCACACTACCGGCGTTATTAGCTTGGATTGAACATATCAAGAAAATTGCTGACATAAGCTATGGTTGAGACGCTGCTTGGCGGTCTTCATGCATTCTCTTGTGCCCCTGGGACGTATTCTAGAAGAAGGGAGGTAACCTGTCTTCTGATTCAGACAACCACAGCCCTAGCCAACTCTCTCGATCCTTCTCTTTCCCTACCGACGCTTTACTTGACAAAGTAGCCCAGCCTTCCAGAGAATGCCGTATGCAGCGCGACGCCGTAGGGACTCAGGGACCACAAAAAAAAACACAGACGACCATCACTCTCCTATGTTGTATGTCTCTCCCCCCTCTCTCCATCCCTCCCTTCTCACCTCGATCACATCAAAGTCCCCCGTGGCTTCCAGCTTTTCCACGGCGCTATTGATGATGTGCTCGCGCTCGTTGGCGGACGTGTCACAGCGTGCCAAGCCCTCCATCGCGCTGGCTGTACCCGCCAGCAATAGGACAAGGAGCTTCATCATCATTGGGATCATCGGGAACTTGTTGTTTGGGGTAGAATAGCGGTACAAATACTACAACCACGCCGTCTCGTCCCCGACAGTGCTGACCTTTCCTCTACAGTCTCTGCTCGTAGCTGTGAAGTGTTTGTAGGATTGCAGAGGCCTTAGTTGGAAGGCAAAGCATTATTTGAATATATTATGCGATGATGTGGCCGCCGGTCGGACGTATGTCTTTTGTTCAGCGAGTGGCGCAGTACCTGGAGTTCGAGAGACCACCAAGCATCCACACCGCATTCACAGAGGCCTCATGACCTCGTTTCGCATGCCTTTCCTCCCTCATGGTCCAAACACAGGCACTGGCGGGGCGCACCAACGATTTCCCAAAACTCCACATCCTCCAGCCAGTCGTCATCCATAAATCATGCCTCGCCTTCTGCCCGCTCACCTCCTGCCGGCACTCCTTCTCCTTAGCACTGTCGCCGACGCCACCCTCCAAATGTCCGTGCTCTCCCCCGGGACACCTCAAGCTTGCCTTCAAGTACACTTCGAGCCGGGCAAGGATGACCACTCGTCGTTACACATCGACTTGCGTGCGCTTGTGAGCCGCTCAGGCACCTTGTCCCTCACCCCCTCCTCCTCATCCTCCTCTACTTCTTCTTCCTCCTCATTATCATCTCAGCCAGCATGGCGGCCAGGGCAACCACCACCACAGCAGCAACATCAGCAAATATTTTCTTCATATCCTTCTTCCCTTCAACCCTCCCTCGCCCGTCTCTCTCTCACCCAACGTGGCGGCAAAGGCGGGCATGTCATCCTCGCGCCCGAGGCCCCAGGGGACGTAATTGTTTGCCACTTTTCCTCCTCCTCCTCCTCTTCTTCTTCCTCTTCCTCCTCCTCCTCCTCCTCCTTGTCTTCTTCACCCGTATCGGCCCTGGTGGTGGTGCGGGGCGCGTCCGTCCTCGCCCGCGAAGGTGGCGTGGTTGTAGGAGAGGTTGCAGATAAGGGTCTTCTCAAGACGCTTGAAACCGTGACTCGAGAACGAGAGAAGGAACGAGCACGCGCTGGAGGCCATCAGTTCCCACAGCAGCAACACCAAGGTCAGCCGTTGCTGCAGAGATATTCGGGGAATGGTACGGCAAGGGGGAGGAAGGGAGGGAGGGAGGGAGGGAGGAAGAGAGAATTGCGAGCTTGCTTGTCCTAGGTCACTCACATTCCTGGTATCGTCTTCTTAATGCTCCAACTGGAGTGTACAAGTGTCCACGACGTAAATTGTCGTCGCTGTGACTTGACACAACTCTTCCGCATTCCTCATCCACTCCTCCCTCCCTCCCTCCCTCCTTCCGTCCCTCCCCAAATCCTTCCACAGGAAATCTGGCGCTCTCCGCCTTCGGCTCCATCATCCGCGTGGATCTGCGGGAAGGAGACGAGCGGGTGGTGAAGGCGGGTCATGTCTTGGCGTGGACGGAGGCCACTCGGGTCAGCTTCGGTCGGTCGGACGGGAGGGAGGGAGGGAGAGAGGGAGGGAAGGAGGGAGGGGATGAGAAAGGGGAGCCGACGCGTCATAGAAGGCCATAATCCGCCATTTTTTTTTCACTGAAATATTCCCTGTTATTTTTCTACACATCTACAGGCGCCAGTTCAGCCTCCTCCTCCCTCTCCTCCTCCTCCCCCTCCCCCTCCTCCCCCCCCCCCTCCTCCTCCTCCTCCAACGGCGTTTACACTTTAACAGGCCCTGGTGTCATCTACCTTCGTTCTCACTCGCCCTCTGCCTTCCGCAAGTGGGCCTCAGCCGGTGCGGCTATCCTCAAAGCTGATGCCAGCAGCATGATCCCCTCTTCTCTCCCTCCCTCGTCCTCGGCCCCCTCCTCCTCAGTATCGGCGTATAAAGGCGGAAGGGACGGAGGGGAGGCAGCAGCAGCCCTACTTGGCAGTGAGGGTTTGGGGAAGCGGTTGAAGAAAAGGATAGGAAGGTGAGAGAGGGACGGAGGGAGGCAAAGAGGGACGGAGGAAGGCAGGAAGGGTAGGGGGGAGGTTGATGGCTTGGAACACTGACCGGGACGCACCAACCATTTTCTCCCTCCGTCTCTCTCTCCCCTCCCCCTCCTTTGTCCAGCTTGATGGTCACCTGTCTGTCCGCCCTCCTCTTCGTGGCGGGGATGCAGGTGCTCCAAGCCCTGCTGATGGAGGGCCCGGATGGATTGAAACATGTCCCCAGAAATCTCCTGCTATTGCTACAGGTAGCTAGCTACACGCCCTCCCTCCCTCCCTCCTTCCTTCCTTTTCTCTGATCAGCCCAGTACCAAGCACTGTCCATGCTCCATACGCAGCCAAGGCCTCTGATTTCGTTCTACTGCTGCCGTTTCTCTCCCTCCCCCCCCCTCCTTTGCCTCACTCTCCCCTTCCCCCCCTCCGTCGCGGTATACAAGCCGGTGCTGGCTGTCATGATAAGCGAGGCCTGTGTGGACATTGGCAAATCATTCGCTTCTCCTTTCTTCTCCCTCTCTCCTCCCTCCCTCCCTCCCTTTCTCCTCCAGGGCCTGCAAGCCGGCGCTGTAAAGGTGGGCGAGGCTCTTGTCGACCTGTATCAGTCTGATGTCTGGAGAAGAGCACGGGGGGCTTTATCCTCTGCTGCTGCTGCTGCTTCTGCTGCTGCTGCCGCTGGTGATGGTCGTATGGATAACGGAGAGGAGCAAGGAAAGAAGTGTACGGCGGGCACCAGGAAAGGAGAGGAGAAGGATTTCGGGTGGGGAGGGGGTGGAGGGCAAGAGATCAAGGGAGAAGGGGGCTGGGAGGAGTCGTTGCCTTTGAGATGAGAAGGAGGAAGGGAGGGAGGAGGGAGGCAATCAAAGTACCGTTCAACAATCTCTTCGAGTAGGGGTTGGGCATTGCCTTTCCGTGACAATCACTAACAGCCAAGGAAACGCGCGAATAATACTGCATAAAAACACATTTAATGTAATACTAAAATTATATTAAAACAACATATGATGATATGATAATTATGCTTCGTTTAAGTACATCTTATTGATTGCTTTGATTTCTACTTTTGGTTTTTAAAATGTCGTCCATTCATGCGTCTCGCTGGTTGGACTTACTCGCTTATGCTTACACTCGCCTCTCTTCTTGATCCACCCCTCTGTCTATGAGAGTTTTTAATTTGATAGATGGCCTCCGTGCATGCCCTTCCTTCACTTTTCCTGACACCTCATACGGACTGCCGGTGTTTCGGATCATTAGGCCTGCTACTGCCTTTCTCCACCCATCCCTGCCTCCTCCACGGCCTGTGGGATCACAATCAGAGTCGCCATACTCACATGAAGGATCGTCGCAAGGACGTGAGAGCCCGCGTGGCAAACATCTCGACGCGTCTGGCATTTGTGTTCGTAGCTCTTTGCCGCGAAATAGAGACCGACTGCAGCCAGCAACGTTGTGTAGCACCCACCCGAGGCCATCAAGGCACTACTACGATTACTACTACCACGGGAAAATCTGCCGTCGGTGGTGGTGGCGGCGGCGAGGATGAAAGCATCAAGGCCTACGCAGGCGGCGATGGTGCAACGATCAAACCACTTGGCAAGGAGGCTTGTGGTAGCATGGTTCCACACGGAAGTGACGATGCCGCCGAGAATAATGCAGGCCCAGGTGGTGGTAGCCGTGAACGTATCAAAAGAAATCAGAGCCAAGAGGTGGAGCGCGCCGCAGCAGAGGGTCGAGGCGAGGAGGACACCGTTGGCCATGCACCTGTGTAGGATGTGCGGGTGTACGGAGAAAAATGGTGGGTCAGGCTGGCTCAAGTGCAGGGATACAGCACAAGGAGTGGAAACTTCATGACGAGCTAGCTAGTGTCTCTAAGTATGTATGGCATGCGTGGCGAGGTATGGATCTCGCCTACGAGGCGGTGATAGTCCATGGAACGGAAAAGTGGCGATAAGTGGCACTGTACAATGAAACGTGAGCGCCGAGCGCTCCGATCAGAAAGTTACATCGATGCCGAGACGCGCTGGAACTTTCTAGGGCGGTGGGCACGGTAATGGGCCTCATGGAGGTGACCAGACCAGCCAACAACCGATTTAGCGAGAGAGCTTCTGTTTCTGTGGTGTTGTGTGGTAATATTTGTAAGCCTTGGTTGTGCAGGCTGCATCATAAGTATAGTGTGGATAGGTGGATGCGTGGTTCTAGATGTCAGAGGTCAAAGGAAAAATGTGCCCAAGTCCAAGAACAGTACACACTTGCAATCGAAATCCAGATCACATTTTCGTTCTGGCCGCGTGGTTATATATCCCCCCCCTCCTCCTCGTGAAGTTAGGCGATTGAATTTCACTTTCTCAAGCTTCTGGGCGCTGGTGTTCTCCGTAAAAGGGAGGCCAGACACCGTGCTGCCCCCCCCCACGACCCCCTCCCACACCCCTCTACCCCACCTCAACGATATCCAACTTTCATTAAGTGTTAAGACAATTGGCTTCTTTAAGTGTCCTGTGGACTGGTAGTGATGGAAAGGCGCAGCGGTGCTGCGTTGAAAACCAAAGGGAAAAGGGGGAAATGACTCAATGCAGCATGATGACGAGACACCAGAGAGATATTAATTCCGGGAAAGATATGTTACGGACGCTTTTATACCGTTTCTGTCTATCACGAAGTCCTTCAAAGGTAAAAAGCGGCTGTTAAGCAGAAGAGGAAGAATCACGCCCCGGAGAAAAGTGGACCAACAAAAATCGTTGGGCTCTCGCGGAATAGATAAATATTTTTATAGCCTTAACGCTGAGTAAGCGACACTCTATTTCAGTGTAGGCTTGCACCATGATTTCACGCTACATTTCATGTAATGGCATCAGGCGGCGAAGGACGGAGGTGGCGAAAGGGGAAAATCATTCCTGTCATTTCTGAAGCCTTACACGATCTTGGTTGGGCCAGAATTCGGTGAATTTCACTGCACAAAACAAGGTGCTCTTATGGATAAGGAGATGGGAGCAAAACCCAGAGCCAAAGGGATGCCACTGATTCAACCTCCCTCGTTTTACAAGTGCCAAGATTTCAGTAGAGCGAACCAAGTTCTATCGGGCGAAATTACAACCGAAATTGTCTCAGAAATTATGGGAAAATCGCTTGAGTATGCAAAAACTTTGTAAAAACATCTGCTTTTCAATGAATGTAATAAGCAATTCTGAATGGCCAGAAATCACTATGCACAGATCGAAGATGAGAATCTTGGCGAGTGGTTACGGTTGAGCGAGTGGAAGCTGCAGCGGACATGGTAAGGCGGCAAGAGCAGGAACGTTCTTGCTTGATTCGCTTTTGGTTGTTGAAGTATTTCCTGTGTTAAAGGTGCCGCGGTAGCTGTGGTACGCGACGGAATGTCTGGGAAGATGGAGATTATCCCGCTCCCATGCTGCCGTTGTGTTTTCTTACTCGTTCCGAACGAGTCACTATAAACAATATCGTCACTGCATCTTGTCCTCTTCCACCCACACCACACCACACCCACACCTTTACCCAACTCGTAGGCCCCTAAACCCGTTCATGACCGAAAGAATATCCCTCTAACACCAAAACCACCACCAGCTTTAGCAGCTCCTTCCGAGCAGCAAGACCAATAACCCATGCACCATCCGCCTCAGTTGGGGCGCGCATACAATAACCGTACTCAACACAGCACTGTTCGCCGTGTCCCCTGCTTTCCTCCCGTGTCTTTGTGTTGCGGACTGGGCCCCCGTACACTTGCGGTCCTGAGGCTACCGTGTGGGTTCAATACACCCGTGCAAACGAAACGGGACAATCCCTCCCTCCGTCAAGAGGGCCTGTAGTGTTCCATGAGGACCACAGTTTTTTTAGACTACTTTAATCCCGTACAAATACATCCCTCCCTCCCCCCTCCCTCCCTTCCTGCTTCTTCCTGTACATACGTTAGGAGAAGAAATGGGTGCCGCGGGCTCGCACCATGTCCACACCCTCTCCTCCTCCTACACCCATCAGCAGCAGCAATGGCGCGACGAACGGAAAGGTCGACGGAAAGAGCGAGGGGGGAAGAAAGGAAGGAGAACGGCAGGGCATGGGAACGGAACGACAACGACAGAGATAGAAGGATTGATAAATGAGGAGATGGTGGAAGGAGGAGAAGAAATAGAAAGGGTGCTTTCACCACCACTTTCGATCGCTTTCTCGCAAGGAAGCGGAGGCGGGGATGAAGGTGGAGAGGGGGGAGGAGGAGGAGGAGGAGGAGGAGGAGGAGGAACAGGGGGGGGGGGAGAAGGTGGAGGAGGGAAGGGGAAGGTCCGATTTGTTGCCACAGAAAGTTTGAATAATGGTAGCACCCAGGGCGAGGAGGACGAGATGTTCACGCCTTCCTATGCGGCCTACACTCCGTCCTCACGCAAGACGCACGGGCTGAGGTAAGAAGGGGGAAGGGAGGGAGGGATCGAGGGAGGGAGGGACGGAGGAAGAGGGGCATGATCGTGTTTGTTTGCCATGTCTGTTCGGCTCACAAGGACGAAGTGACGAAAGGACTCGCTTATCTGTCTTTCTTTCTCTCTCTCACGGCACCATTCCCCTTCCACCCATTTCCTGACTACAACCCCCTATTCCCTTTTCCTTCCCTTTCGATGGTAGCTACAAGACCCCCGAGCTGCGGCAGCGGCATGCCCTGGCCCCACCCTCCAGTGTCTCCCGGCCCAATATTGGTGAGGGAGGGAGGGAGGGAGGGAAGGAGGGAGGGCGATGCACCAGAGGAAAAGTCCTTGTCCTCCCCTACCTACTTCATTTCTCAACCATACTGCTCCGTTCCCTCCCTCCCCCCCTCCCTCCCTCCCCCCCTCCCTCCTTCCCTCTCCAGACGACGCCCTTCGACGCATCTCTCTCATTCTACATCAGCACGTTGATATCTGCGAGGGCCGCCTGGCGCGCCTCAAGGCTCTGAGGCGACGGCAGGTAGGGAAGGAGGGAGGAAGGGAGGGAGGGAGGGTCGAAATGGGGAGGTATGGACGTACACTGAACTCTATTGTTTGGTACATTTATGCACAGCAACAACGGCGACGGCAGGCCCAAGCAGAGGAGCGGGAGAAGCGGCGGCAACACTACCTCCACCTCCAGCCGCACCAGCACCGCCACCAGCAGCTGCAGCAGCAGCAGCAGGTGCGAACCTCGATTAAATACTTTGTCCCTCCTTCCTCCCTTCCCTCCTCCTTCCCCGTAATTTCTCAACTTAAGGGTCGAGCCAGCTTTCCTTTCGCTCGAAGGACTTTTCACCGCCCGATGGAAAGGCACGCACGTGCTCCTCCCCCTCCTCCCTATCTATTCCCCTCCGCGTACACCCACCCCTGCTCCCACGCCCTACTCCCACCCATTCTAGCACTTGCAGCGCACCGCCTCCCCCGCTCTCTCCTCCCCCACCTCCTCCTCCTCTGAAGGCCACAGCCAGGGCCATAGCGACGACCTGGACCCGGAGGAGAACGACGAAGAAGCCTCCTTCTGCACCACGCAAGAAGAAGAAGTATGCCCTCCTTTTCTACGCCCTCCCTCCTTCCTTTCCTCCCTCCCTCCCTTCCTCCCTCGAATTTGGGTTGAGTCGTCACCATTTGACTGTCATACTTAATGTCGATTTCCCCCTCCCTTCCTCCCTCCCTTCTTCCCCCACCCCGAGGACGAGGACGAGGACGAGGACGAGGAAGAAGAAATCAAGATGTTCGACCGCACCAAGATGCGCCTCTTCGCGGAAGAAGAGTTTGTGTCCCCCCAGTACCTCTATCGCTTTGTGCGCGTGCCCATCGCCCGCCCCGGGATCTGCTACAGGTGCGTGTGGGTGTGTGGATCCCCCCTGTCGCCCTCCCTCCCGCCCTCCCTCCCTCCCCTACTTCATGTCCACCCATCCTCATCCACGTGGCCCATCCCGCACCCCATTGCCCGCCTTCCTCCCCTCCTTCCCTCCCTTCCTCCTCCCTCAGCATGAAGCAAGTCAAGCCGCACTACCACCTGCCCGCCTTGGACGAGATTTATCACTTCCTCCGCACCCTCTTCAAGAAGGCCGCCCTCTCATCCGAATGTGCCATCGTCTGCCTCATCTACGTAGAAAGGTAAGCCGTAGTTTCCTTCCCTCCCGCCCTCCCTCTTTTTCTTCACGTGTAGAGCAAGGGAGAAGGGAGGGAGGGAGGGAACGAAGACAAAGATCCCCACACCCCTTGACTCCGTACACTCACTCCATCCGCTTAGACTGATGCAAGTAGCCCACATACCGCTCGTCGCTATCACATGGCGACCCATCGTGCTCTGCGGCCTCCTCCTCGCCTCCAAAGGTACGAAGGTCCCCCCCCCTCTTCTCCCTCCTTTCTTCTCCCTCCTTCAAAGGGAGGCTTCCTCCAAAATCCATTCTCCCTCCCTCCCTCCCTCCCTCCCTCCCTCCCCCCCAGTCTGGCAAGCCCTGTCTTCGTGGAACGTGGAGTTCTCCCAGATCTTTCCCCATTTCTCCCTCCAGTCTATCAACCGCCTCGAGCGCCTCTTTATCAACCAGCTCAAGTGGGACCTGTACATCTCCTCCTCGCTCTACGCCAAGTACTACTTCGCCTTGCGGAGCCTTTACGAGAACGTACGAGACCTTCCCTCCCTCCCTCCCTCCTTCCCTTTCCCCCTCTCTCCCTTCCTCCTTTTCCTTTCAGAAGAGAGAATCGTTCTGCTCACCTACCCGCCTTTCTTTACCCTCTTGCTCTCCCTCCTTCCCTCTCTCCCTCCCTCCCTTCCTCTCGCCCCTCCCGCAGAAGGACGTCCGTCGTCGCTACAACACCTTCTTTGTCAAGCCATCCCTCCACACGGCCCGAAAGCCCCCCCCTCCTCCGCCCTCTCCCTCCCTCCCGGGGGGCGTGCCCAAGGCAGACGAGATCTCCCTGCGGACAGGGGTAGTGGCAGACGACCTCCGAGACATGTTTTCCAAAAGTGTATAGGAGGCCAAGACGTTCCTTCCCTCCCTCCCTCCTTCCCTCCCTCCTTTCTTCCCTTCGGATAACCTCGAGATAGGGAGATCCAGTCCTTGTTGCCCTTTGTTTCTCTGTCCCTCCCTCCTCTTCTCGCTCTCGCTGTGTGTAAATAGATTTGTAAGATAGTCCAGCATCAGAAGGGAGACGCCAGCCGCCGACCTTCCCCAGAGGCTTTGGACCAGGGCAAAGGAGGGGCAAGAGCAGGGGAAGCGAGGGCACACAGTCTGTGATAGTGATTCTTTTCGACAGAATCTTAGGTCTTTTGTTTTCATTCTGTGATTCTGCTTTTGGTCTCTCATTGGACGAAGGCGGAGAGAGGGGAGAGAGGTATGAGGACATGTCCTGGTGTGGACTAGGGGGAGGCCCGAGTAGTAGAGGCAAGAAGTAGCAGCAGGAAGACAAATGAACAAGAGACGCAAGAAGGAGAAATCGAAGCGGAAGACGCAAGGAAAAGACGCAAAACGACTGATTCGAAAAAGCCATTGGAAATGGATGACGGAGAGGAGGAGGAGGAGGGGAAGGGGATGATAAGACCGACAAGAAAGTATTCCGATGAAGCCAAAGTCAATTGAGATATGGGGGGCAGCTTTTACGCGCGCCACGTGTGCAAGCCTTTGTCTGCACCTGTGTCGGTCCATCTGTTTATGTGGGTATATGTGACATGATGGAAAAGGGGCTTACATCCGGGTAGCAGCAGCAGTAGCAGCAACAGCAGTCGTAGAAATAGTAGTTTCGGCAGAAATAGTAACAGCATCGATGGAAGCTGTGGTAAAAATAGAGGCGAAGAGCTATGTAAACAGTAGCTGATCATCCAGACTAAAGAGAGGCGAGAAGGAAGATGGAAGAGCTGAAGATCGGTAGAAATGAGGCAAGATGGCGGGTCGCGGGCACCGTAAATGGTGACCTGCAAAGCAAGCAAGCGTTCAGACACACGTATCCGTACTCATACCCACATCCATCGTCCTCATATACCACTTGCCCTCCTCCTTCTCTCCTGCCTTACCGTCCTCATCGCGTGCTTTCATTCTTGTTCCCCTCGCTTTCTTTCCTTTCTTCCACCATTTTCGGGACCCGCTCTAACTTCCTTTCGTCCTTCTTTCCTCCCTCCCCCCCCCCCCTCTTCCTCCTCGACAATTTTTACGCCTCTTCACTCCTCTTTTTTTCCTTTTCTCCCACCTTCTTCACCTCCTTCTCCTCCTTGTCCTTCTCTCCCTCCACTCTTCTTTTCTCTACCCTCATCCACGCCCGCCTTAGCACCCGCGCCGCCGCCTGCCTCCTGACCCCCTCCACCTTCTGTCTCTGCACTTGCTCCAACCACAAATTGACCCCCCATCTCCTTCCTCATCTAAAAGCAAGGCACCTCTCTCCACCCTTGTTCTCCCCACTCCCCCTCCCCCGCGCTCCCCCCCTCAATCTCCTGTTTCTAAGCCAGAAACACCAGTATTTGGACACGATGAATCAACAATACCAAGGCGTGCCAGGTTTTCACCAGACGAGCGATCTTGATTTTCTCGGTAGGAAGCACCAACGCTTTGTCCCGGTTCCGAAGCAATAGATACACTTTTTCTTTCCGGATAGAGGGGAGGACTTGGTGCACGGCCGTATACGGAGTACAACGAGGACAGCTTCTTGGGCAGCTGCTGCTTTTGCTGCCGCTGCTTGGGCTGCTGTGCTTTCGGAAATTGGGCATGAAGACGAGAAAGGCCTGGGAGGGGTACGTGAGCAGCGGTGAGAAGTAGCGAGGGATGGCGGACGAGAGGACAGGTTGATACCTTTTGTTCTTACTTGGGAGGTGGGAGTGTAGAGAGTAAAGTAAAAGGGTAAATTGTGACGTATTGGAAGCAGCAAGACAAAATAGCAACAGTGGCATTTAAACTGCCTTATCATGGTCTTCGATGTCTTTACTTCTTGAATACTATTCAAGAAGTAGCCGGTGTAGTACACCGGCTAATGATCGTCCAATGAAAATAGAAGGGTGCGAATGGGCCGGCAAACGTAACCCGGAAGAGCAACCATCAAGGAGCTCAAGCACATCTTCCGTCTCCTCCTGGTTCACTGCCTTACCCAACCCACCCCAACCGGTACATACAACCACAGCCATCATCGTGGCGTTCCTTGCCAATCCCCCGTTGTCTTCCCTGCATCCTTCTTCCACCCGTTCATCTTCTGCGCCTTCATCCCCAGCCTCCTGCCCCTCCTTGGTCCGAGTCCTCCCCCTCGCTCGCCCCCCCCCTCTCCGATCCGCACTTTGCCCTCGATCCGCCGCCCTTCTTCCTGCCATTAATAGCCTCCTGCACCCTCCCGCAAAGAAAATGAAGCTTATTCAGTACGTGAGCACGGCCCTTTGTGTTGTCATTCTGGGCTGCGTGAGCAACATCATCCCAGGTAGGAGGAGGAGGAGGTCGGTTAGGGGGTGGTCAGTCGGAGGCAATGATAGGACGACAAGAAACATTTCTAGCATGCAGGCATGTAAACAAATGTAGGCATGTGCATACACAGCGATTTTATCAGCTATCCGCCCATTTATGTGTTCCTCCCTTCTCTCACCCACCCTCCACCCACCCTCCCTCTACTCCCTCCACTTGACCCGCTCTCCTCCAGGCGGAAGGTACGCGTTGGGGCGGCCGTTCGCCCGTCTCTTCGGCGCGACGCAACGCAACCTGAGGGTACGTCCTCGTCTAGGCGTGCGTCTGGGTTGACAAGGGGGGGAGGAAGTAATCTGGAGGGAAGAGGAGAGGGTGTGTTGTAGTGGACAAGCCATCCACCTAGAACTTGAGACCGGCCAAGAATGATAGCAGAACACCCTTCCAACTCCATCCCATGGCCATCGCCCCCCCCCTGATCTCTTCTCTCCCCCATCTTTCGCCCCTACAACCACCAGGCCGAGGTGGAATCGGCCTTTCCCCAGTTCATAATCCCCGAGGACCGGGTTGAATACCCTACGCCCAAGCTCGCCGCCCTCAAGAGCAAGCTCAAGGAAATCGGTGTGTCGACGCCATCCTTCTTCCCCCCCTCCCTCCCGTCCTCTTTTTGTCTTGTCTATCGTATGTAAATTCCCCTGCATTCTACTTGTCCTTCGCCCATTTCCCCTCCCTCCCTCCCTTCATGTTCATTCACCCACCCACCCTGCCCTCCCTTGCATCCTGCCTCCCTATATGACTCTCCAGGCCACAGCAAGCTCACAGGCCCTCATCCCCACCAGCATCAAGGCCTCGACGGCCGACGGCATGTCTCCCTCCATCCATCCCTCCATCCCTCCCCCTCCGGCGCCGGCGCAGAGGAGGACAAAGAGCAGGAGGAGGAGGGGGGGGAAGAAGAGGAGGAGGAAGGCCAGGGAGGGGTAGGGTCGGAGAAACCCATTCCCTACAACGCACGGTCCAAGCCACGCGTTGGCGGCAGTGGCAGCAGCAACGGCATCGGCAAGGGAAGAGGGGCGCCCTCCGCTTTCCTTCCACTCGGCCTTCCCCCTCCTCCCTTCTTTCCCCCCAATGCCAGGCCCATCAAACGGTCGCCCTGGTCCATCCTCTTCCGCCGAGGCTTGTCTCGGAGAGGGAAGAAGCGGCCAGTTGGTAAGCCCTCCCTTTCTCCCTCCCTCCCTCCCTCCTTCCCTCCCTCTCTCCCCTCCCCTGCACTACCCGGCTGTTTCATGTGCGCCGAGGCGTTGTACATGCCTTCTCTTTCATTTTATTCCCTTTCTCCCTCCCTCCCTCCCTCCCTCTCTCCCTTCCTCCCCAGGCATTAACCGCATCCAAAGCCCGCCCACCCGCACCACCCCACCCAACGCACCCGCCAACAGCAAGAGGCGCGGCCGGTCGGGGGGGG
>Ga0160419_100978_pt1 | contig 13954 bp, 17 predicted proteins | sample CelAP2metagpilot_2_FD_108196 | JGI IMG/M metagenome (GOLD analysis project Ga0160419, IMG submission 108196) | Phycosphere-associated microbial communities from Cellana algal ponds in Kailua-Kona, Hawaii, USA - Cellana AP2-4-25 metagenome pilot ... | reverse complement strand
GCAAATTAATTAATTATGAAAATAACATTAAAAACAATTCCAGATATAAGCCACTCTGATTGGCAGGCACAAAGTCAAAGATTTACTAAAGGTGATACAAAGCTTTTACAAGAAGCGTTACCAGTAAATACAGAAAATAGTGCAAAAGTCATTATTGAAGTATTAATTAAACAGCCTTTAATAGATGGTTTTAAAGGTGAAGTAAGCTATATACAAACTTACACGCAAACTATAGAAAACCCTGTTTTAAACCCAGAAACATTTGAGCCAACAGGACAAATGGAAACTGTAGAACAAACAGAACGTAAGACTATTTTAAAATATATTGAAACCGTACCGTTTGAAGAAATAGACACGCTATTACAACAGGTGGACGCTTTAATAGATAGTAATGTAATTGGTCTTAATAGGCAAAAGCAAGCTGTAGCACAAGCTATTTTATTAAACGCAGTAAGTAAAACCACTTTTGGTGGCTTAGACGCATCACAATACGAAATAATTATAGATTAATGGGTTTTATTTTATCAATTATAGCATACGTTTTATTCCTGTTTGTTGCAATAGCAAATTTTTTAGTAGTGATGTACAAAAACATAAAAGTCTATGGTTTTTTTAAGACCATGAATAATCACTGGTATAATAATGCTTACGATTTAGATGTATTTGCTAATTATCATTTTGCAGCCTTCTGGAATGTTACTATGCGCAAAAGCAAAAGTTACCGTTTTGGTATGCCAAAAGAAACCATAAGCAGTGCGCTTGGTAAAAACCAACGTAATAAAACCTTAAGCTGGTTAGGTTGGTTTTTGGTGTACGTGCTTTGGGTTATAGACGTAAAGTACTGGCGTAAAGGTGGGCATTGTTTAAACTCTATACAACAACTTTAATACAACACTAATGGCAAGAACATTAAACGAGATACAAGACCAAGCATTAGAAGCTGTAGAAACTACCGCAGAATTAAATGCGCTAGAAGTCTTAACCGATAACGAACAAAACAACCTAGCTAACTTAACCAGCGACAGTAAAGTGGCTATATGGCGACAAATACTTTTTGTCGTGTCTTATATAGTTTGGTTTTTAGAACAGCTTTGGGACGTTTTACAGGCAGATTTAGACAAGCGTATAGAAGCTGGTAAAATTCATAATAAAGCTTGGTATAGAGAAAAAGCATTGGCTTTTAGATACGGTCAAGACTTGTTACCAGAAAGCGACCAGTACGACGATACAGGCTTAACAGCTGCACAGATAGCAGCTTCAAAAATAATTAAACATGCTGCAATACAAAAAATAATTGTAAATGGTTATGGAACTTTACGTGCTAAAGTAGCAAAAGAAGTTGCTGGCGAACGTGTGCCGCTTAATAATGCTGAAGCTCTTGCTTTGTTTTATTATTTCGATGAAGTGGCTGATGGCGGAACAGCTGTATTAATCACTACGCTACCAGCAGATGATTTAAAATTAGAGTTGGTTATTTACTATGACCCTCAAATATTAGACGCAGAAGGCAAGCGCCTAGATGGTACTAACGACACGCCAGTTATAGAAGCATGCGAAGCCTACACCAAAGACATAGACTTTAATGGTGAGTTTATTAAAACCGATCTAAAGGACGTTTTAAAAAAGGTAGATGGTGTAAATATTCCTGTAGTTAAAAAAGCATGGTCTAAGTATGGTGCTTATGACTACGATACTACAGGCGTTTTAAATGTAGGTATCATAGACGAAATAAGAGTAGCCGAAGCTGGTTACATGAAATTAGACACCGATAACATTACAATTAGTTACGTACCAAGAAATGATTAACAGTAACGTTTACATAATAGATTTTGAAAGGTTAATAAATTGGCTTAACGCTACATTTTTACGTGCGCCAAAATATATTAAGTACTTACAGGCTATTTTAACGCCTTTACAGCGTTTCTATAATAACTTTATGCTGTATAAGGCAGATGCTATTTATAGAGTGTCGCACAATAGCCAAAAATGCTATATGCAAAAGGTGTTAAATGATAAGTTTGACAACGACTTAAGACGCATAGAAATTAGAAACGCACGTATTTTTGAACCTAACTGGTTTTATCACCCAGAAGATGATAAACCTTTATTTTTTTATGATCCAGAGGACAACAAACCAGTTTATTTTTATGATCCAGCAGACTTCAACGGTGATGGTGTAGATTTTACAGTAGTAGTGCCATTAGATATGCAACCAGCCACACCGCAGGACACACTAATATTTGAAACTAAATTAAAAGCATTTGTAGACTATTACAAGCTTTATACTAAAAACTATATTATAACTTATGAATAAATTACATCTAACTGCAACAGGTTATCCTGGTACTACAAAGTCATGGACGTTTACGCAGCAAATATTAATAGACACCTTTGGCGCAGTAGCAAAAGCTATTGGCGAAAATGTAATTATTACAGGTGTAGAAGAAGACAACGGACAGTTAAGCGATGGTTTTATTATTTATAATGGCGAAATATACCGCTTTGCAACCAGTGCAGTAAATCCAACAGTTAGCATTATTGAAGAAGTAGAATTAGTGTCTTATAACACAGATATTAACAACGATACTGTTTTAGATGAACTGCCAGCCTACAAAACACGTTACGCTATTTGTGGTGATGGCTTACCAAATACCATTGCTACATTTGATTTTGCAGACTTAACAAGTATTAAAACGCTTTTAGAGTTGTCGCAAATCGAAGCAGCCACACAGCAAGAAGTAAATGCAGATGAAGCCACAAAGTTTGTGACAGGTGCAACGCTTAATGGTAGAACCGCAACCACTGCACGACGTGGTGTTTTAGCATTGGCTACAGCCGCCGAAGTGTTACTAGGTACAGATAACACTAAAGCTATCACGCCAAATGCCTTAAAATTAGCTGGTATAGTGCCGCTAAAGATTACTTATGGACGTATTATGACGACTTATTTATTAAATGGGCAGCAGCAGTCTAATTTTGATAAAAACAAAGGTTACGTTTACCCACCAGCAGGATATAACATGACGCACTTGCGTGGTTTTATGGCTAGTATTTCAGAAATATATTTTAATGGTGATGTTAACAACGACGATACGCTGTGGTGTAATTACGAAGAACAGGCTAACCGTATAGCTGTTACCTGTAACAATAGCGAGCATAGACATAATAGTAAATTTAATTATATAGCAATATGGCACAAGTAGGATACTTTCAAATAGATGAAAACAATATTATTATAGCGTTTCACAACGAAGCACCAGAACCAGAATTTTTGCCAGCAAACCATACTGTGGTGCAGAAGACTGTAGAAGACCCAGCAGGCTTATTAGGGTTGTCTTCTGCTGAAATAGACTTAGAACCAGATAAACGCAGTCTGGTTGGTAGACCAACCGAAAAAGAAGTTTCTTATTCTAAGCTATTGGCTATGTCTAACGAATTAGACCTTTTAACACGATTAGGCGAAGATACAACAGACTTACAGGCAGATTTTGATGCAGAAGAAGTAATCTGGCGTGGACTGCCTTAGAGTTGTTTTAAAGCATGTTTAAAGACCGTTTAAATGTTATTTGAACGGTCTTTTTGTTTTGTTGTATATTTGCTGGGATTGTACAAAGTGTTTTCAGTTAGTGTACAATTTGATTTCACGATTATATACGCTTACTATTGCAAGACTTTATTATTTGTATGTAGTTGTTTTGGGCGAGCCTAATCCGTATTCTTTAGTTTATATGCTAAAGTCTATTTTACTACCTGCAATGTTAACTATTTTACCCATTTTAATTGCTGCTAGATTTTCGTTCGGAAAATATTATGAAAAAAGGATTGAAGATCAAAAAATAGAAATTAAAGGTGAAGGAAATTATGAAGGTTTAAGATTACAACTAAACGATTTGGTTTACATACAATCTTCAGATAATTATATTGAGGTAAATTATATTTCAAATAATATTTTAAAGAAAACTCTAATTAGAAATAAGCTGTCTGTTATTGATGATGAATTTTCTGAATTATTACGTTCTCATCGTTCTTATCTAATAAACCCTTATCATTTTCAACGTTGGAAAACAGAAAACGGAAAGCTTTTTATGCTTCTAAGTTTTGAAACTAAAATACCCGTTTCAAAAACTTACCAATCAAAAATAAAAACTGCTATAAATTCTACCACAAACTAGCTACATTTCGCCCCAAACCCTTATTATAATTGAATTTATTGACTTTTCAAGTTTAAGTTTGCTTCAATAAAGTTCAACTCAAAAAATCTATAATCATGAAAACTTTAGCAGTCTTTATTTCAATTTATTTAATCTCAATAGTTTCAATAAACGCGCAAAGCCAAGAAAAAGAAATCTTAATTATTGGCACTATGCATACGGTTCCTAAAATTGTACAAAAAAGCTATAAGCCAATGCTAAAACGTGCAATAAAATATAACCCAGAAGCTATTTATGTAGAAAGTCCTAAAGGGAACGATACAATTAGCTGGGAATATTTAAAAAATGGTTGGTCTAAAAGTTATAAAGCATTTTATTACTTATCTGATTCTATACAAAAAACGTTTACACCTAATACTGAAAAATTTAATACAATATTAAAAAAGACATTTAATCAAATGACTAAAGATGACTTAGATTTTTTAAGTAACACCTTTGCTTTTAACAGAGACAATGCAAATTATGAATTTTATGAATACATAAAAAAACATGGTGCAAATGGAGCTAGAAAGCCAACAAGACATGAAGATGGAGATCTAACATTTAAATTAGCAATAAACCAAAACATCAAAATCTTAACGTCTATGGATGATCAACAAACTAATGATAAATATCATGAGGCTTGGTCAAAATGCTATAAAGATGGAAAGAAGAATGGCAGCAATGAAGTACTTAAAAAACTAAATAAAAAAGATTATAACTCAGCAATATTTCCTGCTATATTTAGAGGTTTAGGAAAACATGTTAATAAAAGAAAATCATTAAATAGATTACACAAATTAAGTTCTTTTAGATATTCAACAATAATGACTGAAAGCTGTAAAAACGGAGAAAAATATTGGGATGAACGTAACATGAGAATGGCTAAAAATATTGGCACTCAAGTTGAAAACTCTAATCATACTAGAAACATTATTATTGTTGGTGCTTCTCACGTAGTTGGATTAGAAAAAGAATTGAAAGAAAATTATCCTCAGTTTAAAATAACGCTAGTAAATGAATTATAAACTAAAAACAAAAACGCTAGAGTCCTATATCTAGCGTTTTTGTTTATCTCTTTCTTTTAAAACCTTAATAACATCATCCAACTTAAATCCTTTAGCCTGCAACAACATTAAATAATGAAACAACAAATCGGCACTTTCATTTAAAAATAAATCGTCGTTATTGTCTTTGGCTTCTATAACGACTTCTACAGCTTCTTCACCAACTTTTTGAGCCACTTTATTAATACCTTTTGCAAATAATGAAGCAACATAGGATTTTTCTGTGTTTCCAGATTCTACTCTACTTTGTATCGTGTTTTCTAAATTGGTTAAAAACCCGTAAGATTCGATATTGGCTTCATTCCAACACGTATCACTTCCTTTGTGACAAGTTGGTCCTTTTGGATTTACAGTTACTAACAAAGTATCATTATCGCAATCCAATTTAATATCTACTAAGTTTAAGACGTTACCACTTTCTTCACCTTTAGTCCATAATCGGTTTTTGGTACGACTAAAAAAGGTTACCAACTTTGTGTCTTGTGTTTTTTTTAAAGCCTCATCATTCATATAACCAAGCATCAACACATTTTTAGTTGTTGCATCTTGAATGATTGCTGGGACTAATCCGTCGTTATTTTTATTGAAATTTATGTTCATTTTTCTTAGCTTTTCTGTCATTTCGAGTGAGCAAAGCGACGAGAAATCTCAAAATTTAAAGATTCTTCGCTTTGCTCTGAATGACAATTTATAATCTAACAGAAACATCTTTCTGTTTTAATTCTTCTTTTAAGTCTTTTATTTCTATTTCACCAAAATGAAATACACTTGCTGCTAAAGCTGCATCTGCTTTTCCTACTTTAAAGGTATCTGTAAAATGCTGAATAGTTCCTGCACCACCAGACGCTATGATTGGGATATTTACAGTGTTTGACAGTTTAGCCAAAGCTTCGTTTGCAAATCCGTTTTTTGTTCCGTCGTTATTCATAGAGGTAAATAAGATTTCGCCTGCGCCTCTTGTTTCAACTTCTTTTGCCCAATCGAATAGATCTAATTCGGTTGGGATACTTCCTCCTGCTAAATGCACTTTCCATTGTCCATTAACTTGTTTGGCATCTATTGCAACCACAACACATTGACTACCAAATTTACTTGACAATTCGTTTACCAATTCTGGTCGTTTTACTGCAGATGAATTTACAGATATTTTATCTGCACCAGATTTTAAAAGTACATCTACATCTTCTACAGATGAAATTCCGCCACCAACGGTAAATGGAATATTGACTTGTTCGGCGACTTTCAGTACCATTTCAATCATTGTTTTTCTACCTTCTAAAGTTGCTGAAATATCCAAAAACACCAATTCGTCTGCGCCTTTTTTAGCATACTGTTTTGCTAATTCTACAGGATCGCCTGCATCTCTTAAATCAACAAAATTAACGCCTTTAACGGTGCGACCGTTTTTAATATCTAGACAAGGTATGATTCGTTTTGTTAGCATAATTTTACTTCCTGCGAAAGCAGGAATCTATTTTTTAAATTTTCAAAGTGGATTCCGCATCAAGTGCGGAATGACAGTTTTATAAAAAACGTTCTAATTCTTTTAAACTTATTCTGTTTTCGTAAATGGCTTTTCCAATTATTACACCATCACAACCTATTTCAACTAAAAGTTCAACATCTTCAATAGTAGTTACTCCGCCAGAAGCGATAAGTTTTACAGACTGATCTGCGCTACCATTGGTACATTGGTTGATTATTTTTTTATACAAATCTACCGATGGACCTTGTAGCATTCCGTCTTTTGAAATATCTGTACATACCACATACTGAATACCATTTTTTTGATATTCCTGAATAAACGGCACAACTTCTAAGCTACTTTCTTCTAACCAGCCAGAAATAGCTATTTTTTCATTTTTACAATCGGCACCAAGAATAATTTTTTGGGTTCCGTATTTATTAATCCATCTTAAAAAAATGTCGGTGTTTTTTACAGCTATACTGCCACCTGTAATTTGTTTAGCACCAGAATTAAATGCTATAAATACATCGTCGTCAGACTTAAGTCCGCCACCAAAATCGATTTTTAAATTGGTTTTTGTCGCTACCTTTTCTAACACTTTATAATTTACAACGTGATCTGCTTTAGCGCCTTCCAAATCGACCATATGCAAGTATTCTATTCCTGCATCTTCAAATTGTTTGGCAACTTCTAGCGGATTTTCATTGTACATTTTTGTAGTGCTATAATCACCTTTAGTTAGTCTTACGCACTTTCCTTCTATTATATCTATTGCCGGTATTATTCTCAAAATAGTTGTTAGTTTTTAGTTATTAGTATTTAGTTCTAAAAAATTCTTAAGAATTTTTTCTCCTTCTTTTCCACTTTTTTCTGGGTGAAATTGAACACCGTAAAAATTATCTTTTTGTAATGCTGAAGCGTATGCTACATCATAAGTTGTTGTTGAAATTGTTTCTTGACATTGTTCTGCATAAAAACTATGTACCAAATACATAAACTCATTTGCTTTAATATCTTTAAACAAACCTGATTGAAGATTATTAATCGTATTCCAACCCATTTGTGGCACTTTTACCTTGTTTGAAAACCGTTTTACATCTACATCAAAAATACCTAAGCCTTTTGTATGTCCTTCTTCTGTAGATTTACACATTAATTGCATACCTAAACAAATCCCTAAAACAGGTTGTTTTAACTGCGGAATCAAACGATCCAAACCTGATTCTTTTAGCTTTAGCATAGCGCTACTCGCCTCGCCTACACCAGGAAAAATCACTTTGTCTGCTGCTTTAATTTCTTCAGGATTATTAGTTAACAACGCTTCAAAACCTAAGCGTTTAAAAGCAAATTGAATACTTTTGATGTTTCCTGCACCGTAATTTATGATGACTATTTTCATTTTTAAGCTTGTGGCTTTTGGCCTTTAGTTTTTAGCTAACAGCTAACCGCTAAAGACTAAAAGCTAATTACAACATTCCTTTTGTACTTGGTAAAATCATTTTTTCAACGTCGCGATTTACTGCCATTTTTATTGCTTTAGCAAATGCTTTAAAAATCGCTTCAATTTTGTGATGCTCGTTTGTGCCTTCTGCTTTGATATTTAGGTTGCATTTTGCACCATCTGTAAAGGATTTAAAGAAGTGAAAAAACATTTCGGTTGGCATTTTACCAATCATTTCACGTTTAAAATCGGCTTCCCAAACCAACCAATTTCTACCACCAAAATCTATTGCAGCTTGCGCAAAACAATCGTCCATTGGTAAGCTGAAACCGTAACGTTCTATCCCTAATTTGTTCCCTAAAGTCGTTGCAAACACTTCGCCTAAAGCTATAGCTGTATCTTCAATAGTGTGATGCTCGTCTACTTCTAAATCACCATCGACTTTAATGTTCAAATCTAATTGTCCGTGACGCGCAATTTGATCTAACATATGGTCAAAAAACGCAATTCCAGTATCGATGCTACTTTGTCCTGTTCCGTCAAGATTTAAATCGATTTTAATCTTGGTTTCGTTCGTGTTTCGTTCGATGCTTCCTGTGCGTTCTTTGGCTTTTAAGTATTTATAAATTTCTTCCCAATCATTACTTTCTAATGCGATAAACTGATCTAAAGCGTCTCGTTTTACCGTAATTTCATCGGTTCCTAAATTGGTATTATCATTTATAAAAATGCCTTTAGAACCAAGGTTTTTAGCTAATTCGACATCGGTTAATCGGTCACCTATCACAAACGAATTTTCTAAATCGTAATCTTCGCCAAAATACTTGGTTAACAAACCTGTATTTGGCTTGCGAGTTGGTGCGTTATCCTTAGCAAAAGTTCTGTCAATGAATTGTTCTTCAAAAATAACACCTTCGTTTTCAAAAGATTGAAGTACAAAATTATGAACAGGCCAAAACGTGTTTTCTGGATACACATCTGTTCCCAATCCGTCTTGATTGGTAATCATAACGATTTCAAAATCTAATTCTTTAGCGATTTTACTTAAATACGTGAACACTTTTGGATAAAATACCAACTTTTCAAAGCTATCGATTTGCTCGTCTGCTGGTTCTTTAATCAATGTGCCATCACGGTCTATGAATAGTACTTTTTTCATCATGTTTGTCATTCCTGCGCAGGCAGGAATCTATTATTAATTTATATTCATTGTGGATTCCGCAACAAGTGCGGAATGACAACCTTAGTTTAATTTCTCTAATACTTTAATCAATTTTTCATTTTCTTCACTTGTCCCAACCGTAAAACGCAAACAGTTTTTGCAAAGTGGTTGATTGGTTCGGTTACGAACAACGATGCCTTTTTTTACTAACTGATTGTATCGATTAGTCGCATCATCAACTTTTACTAACACAAAATTAGCTTGTGTTGGATATATAGTATCAATCCAAGTAATAGACGTTAACGCTCTAATTAACAAGCTTCTTTCTAAAATTATATTCTGAATTTCGTTTTGAACCTCTTGTTGATTTTCTAATCTTTGGATTGCCTTTTGCTGCGTTAGTTGATTTACGTTATATGGTGGTTTTATTTTATTTAAAATTGAAATAGTTTCAGTTGAAGCGTAGCAAATTCCTAGTCTGATTCCTGCCATTCCGTAAGCTTTAGATAGTGTTTGTGTGACTATTAAATTTGGAAAATCTGATAATTTTGATATCCAACTTTCGTCTTCTGAAAAATCGATATATGCTTCGTCAATCACTACAATTCCACTGAAATTAATCAATAATTTTTCAACTTTTGAATCTTCAAAACTATTTGCTGTTGGATTGTTTGGTGAACATAGAAACAACAGTTTTGTATTATTGTTTTGAGTGTTTAGAATATCGTCTACTTTTGGTTGAAAATCTGCATTCAATTCAACCTTTAAAACCTCTATAGCATTTGTATTTGCTAATACGTCGTACATACCATATGTTGGTGGCAATGTGATAACATTATCTTGATTTGGTTCGCAAAACGCTCTAAAAATTAAGTCTAACACTTCATCACTTCCGTTACCTAACAGGATGTTTTCGGTTGGAATGTTTTTAATTTTTGACAACACAGATTTTACATCTTTTTGTTGTGGATCAGGATAACGATTTACACCATTTTCAAACGGATTTTCATTAGCATCTAAGAAAATCATTTGGTTTGATGTTGCGTCTTTAAACTCATCTCTCGCAGAAGAATACGGTTTTAAGGCTGCGATGTTTGGTCTGACTAAGTTATTTATGTTGAAAGTTGTTTTCATTTAATTTGATTTTCGTCAGTTCGAGTGATTTTCTTTTGAAAATCGTATCGAGAACTTTTGCATCTAGATAAAATTTCTCATTCTTCGAAATCATTCGATGTGACGTTTGCTACATATCTTTTAATCTAATCGAAACTGCGTTTTTGTGCGCTTGCAATCCTTCAGCTTCTGCCATTAGTTCTATGGTGTTTCCTATGTTTTTTAATCCTTCTTTTGTGATATTTTGAAACGTAATCCCTTTTGTGAAACTGTCTAAATTTACACCTGAATAGGCTTTGCTAAATCCATTGGTTGGTAAGGTGTGATTAGTCCCTGACGCATAATCGCCAGCACTTTCTGGTGTGTAATTACCAATAAATACAGAACCTGCATTTAGTATGCCATCAACATAAAAATCATTGTTATTAGTCGCAACAATAAAGTGTTCTGGACCATAATCATTTATTAATTCTAATGCTTCTTCTTCAGTTTTTACTAAAATAGATTTTGAATTATTTATGGCTTGTTGCGCAATGTCTTGTCTTGGTAATGCTTTAATTTGCGTTTTAATTTCAATTTCAACTTCATTAATTAAATTATCAGACGTAGATACTAAAATTACTTGACTATCTGTTCCGTGTTCTGCTTGACTTAATAAATCTGAAGCCACATAACTTGCATTGGCGCTATCATCTGCAACAACCAACAATTCACTTGGTCCTGCAGGCATATCGATAGCGACACCATATTTAGTAGCCAATTGTTTTGCAACAGTTACAAATTGGTTTCCTGGTCCGAATATTTTATAAACCTGAGGAATTGTTTCTGTTCCAAACGTTAATCCTGCAATTGCTTGAATTCCACCAACTTTTACAATTTTAGTCACACCGCAAAGTTGAGCTGCATATAAAATTTCGTTAGCAATTTTCCCGTCTTTATTTGGTGGCGAACATAACACAACTTCTTTACAACCAGCGATATTTGCTGGAATTGCAAGCATTAAAACTGTTGAAAATAATGGCGCTGTACCAGCAGGAATATAAATCCCAACTTTTTGAATGGCGCGTTTTTCTTGCCAACAGGTAATTCCGATAAATGTTTCTACACTTACCTTATTTGTTTTTTGGGCTTTGTGAAATGTTTCAATATTTGACTTCGCTTGTTTAATCGCAGATTTTAATTCTGATGATAATTTGGAAGATGCCTCTTCTATTTCTTGCGCAGTCACGAGATTAGATTGTAAATCAGCGCCATCAAATAAGCTAGTGTACTTTTTTATTGCGATATCACCGTTACGTTGTACGTCTTCAAAAATCTGATTAACCGTACTTTCTATATCGTTAAGAGTTTGTGTTGGTCGCTTTAAAAGTTCTGACCACTTGTTTTTATTTGGGTATTTTATTGTTTTCATTCTTTTCGATAATTAGGCTTCGACTGCGCTCAGCCAGACATTAAAAATTTTATTACAAGACCATATTTTCAATTGGACAAACTAATATGCCTTCTGCTCCATTGGCTTTTAATTCGTCTATAATTTCCCAGAAATCGTTTTTATTGATTACGGAATGTAGTGAGCTCCAACCTTCTTCGGCTAGTGGTAAAACGGTTGGACTTTTCATTCCTGGTAAAATATTTATAATATCGTCTACTTTGTTGTTTGGCGCATTAAGTAAGACATAACGTGAATTTCTAGCTTTTAAAACCGATTGTAATCTAAATTGAAGTTTATTTAAAATGACTTGATTTTCGATGGAAATTTGAGGTGACACTGCAAGTACAGCTTCCGATTTTAAAATGACATCAACTTCTTTGAGGTTGTTTTTGAATAAGGTGCTTCCGCTAGACACAATATCCACAATTGCATCCGCTAATCCAATATTTGGAGCTATTTCTACAGAACCGTTAATGATGTGCAAATTCGCATTGACATTGTTGTCTTTTAAGAATTGGTTGACTGTGTTTGGATAAGACGTAGCGATGCGTTTTCCTTCTAAATCTTTAATAGAATTGTAACTTTTTCCTTTTGGAATCGCGACAGATACTTTGCAGCTAGAAAATCCTAATTTCTCCGCAATAGTGATGTTTTGACCTTTTTCTACCAAAACATTTTCGCCAATAATGGCTACGTCTACAACACCATCTTTTAAATACTGAGGAATGTCTCCGTTACGTAAATAAAACACTTCTAATGGGAAGTTTTTAGCCGAAGCTTTAAGTTGATCTTTACCATTATCGATAGAAATACCAACATCTTTAAGGATTTTCATAGAATCCTCATTTAATCGTCCTGATTTTTGAATTGCAATTTTTAGTTTACTCATTTTTCTTTTTTAGTTAAAAGTGTTTGAGTAAATCTTGTTGAAGTTTTGATAATAAAAAAACCGCTTGATTTACTCAAACGGTTTTAAAAATATCTTGGTTTTATTCAATACATTTTCAGCTCGCTTGAGTGCAAGTATGAAAATGATGATGATGTAATTGAATAAAAATCATGTGTCGTTTTGTTCTTTACAAAGATTGTAAATTAAAATCTACAAATCCAAATCAATTTCAATTTTTATGAAAAATTTAAATTATTGATTTCCTAAAATTATAGGCATTCCACTATCACCAGAACCAATAATAACTACCTTACTATTAGGTGATTCTGCTAATTTATTAGTCGCTTCAATACCCTTATCTTGAAGGATTTTATCTGTTAAAGAAGCGCTTAAAATTCTATTAGCATCTGCTTTACCTTGTGCCTCAATACGTTGTTTTTGAGCTTCTTTTTCAGCAGTAACTAATCTAAATTCATACTCTAAAGATTCTTGTTCTTGTCTAAGTTTTCTTTCTATTGCTTCTTTAATTGTAGGTGGTAACGTAACATCTCTAATCAAAACATTATTAAGTTGAATGTATTGACTTTCTACAATTTTTCTAGTTTCTTCAAAAATTTCTTCTTGAATAGCATCTCTTTTAGTAGAATATAATTGTTCTGGAGTATAACGACCTACTACACTTCTTGCGGCACTTCTTATAGCAGGTTGTAAAACTCTGCTTAAATAATTTTCTCCTTTCTCATTATGCAATTTTCCTAAGTTTTTAACATCTGGTTCGTATAACACCGATGCATCTAATTTTATATCTAATCCATTAGATGATAATACAGACATTTTTTCTGGAATTTCTTGCTGACGTGTTTCGTAATCTATAACTCTATTCCATGGAGCAATTATATGAAAACCTGGACCTAAAGGCGCTTTATTAGAGTCTACTCCATCTCCTAAAGTTTCATATAAAACTGCAGCATGACCGGCATCTATGGTGACAGCAGATTTAGCTATGATAATTATAAATATAACTCCCGCAATAATAAAAGGGAATGCAATTTTTGGTAATCTTTCCATTGTAATTTTTATTTTAAATTAGTCCTTTATATTTTCTGATAAACCATTCTAAAGCCAAGCATACGGCTATAAAAAACAGTAAATAATACCAGTCTATCAAAGGTACAACTCTTTTATTAGTTTT
>Ga0160419_100977_pt1 | contig 13970 bp, 10 predicted proteins | sample CelAP2metagpilot_2_FD_108196 | JGI IMG/M metagenome (GOLD analysis project Ga0160419, IMG submission 108196) | Phycosphere-associated microbial communities from Cellana algal ponds in Kailua-Kona, Hawaii, USA - Cellana AP2-4-25 metagenome pilot ... | reverse complement strand
TGAAAATCGTCTGGGCAAGGAGCTTTGGACCGATGCCGATGAAGGCCACAAGGTCAATCTGATCGGCCATTGGGATGGTGAAGAAGAGGCCCGCTGGATCGGCGAGGAGATTGACGCGATGCAGGGCGGTACGCGTGGTATTCGCCCTATGAACCTTGATGAGATGGCTATCCTTGTCCGCGCCAGCCACCAGATGCGCGCCTTCGAAGACAGGTTTCTGACCATTGGTTTGCCCTACAAGGTGATCGGCGGCCCGCGATTCTACGAGCGGATGGAGATCCGCGATGCCATGGCCTATTTCCGGCTGGTGGTTTCCCCCGAGGATGATCTGGCCTTCGAGCGGATCGTGAACACCCCCAAGCGCGGCCTTGGCGACAAGGCCCAGCAGAAGATCCAGGTGACGGCGCGCCAGCACGGCACCAACCTTGTCGAGGGGGCGCGCATCCTGCTGGCCGAGGGCGGCCTGAGCGGCAAGGGCGCGGGCCAGCTGCGCCTGCTGGTCGAGGGGATCGACCGCTGGAACGCCCTGCTGCGCGGCCCCGCCCTGCCGGTGGACCTCGACAACGAGGTGCTGGACGACGAGAGCGGCCCGGCCCGGGTCGAGTATGGCCCGCCCGAGATGAGCCACATGGAACTGGCCGAGGTGATCCTCGACGAGAGCGGCTACACCGGCATGTGGCAGAACGACAAGACGCCCGAGGCGCCGGGCCGGCTGGAGAACCTCAAGGAGCTGATCAAGGCGCTGGAGCAGTTCGAGAACCTCCAGGGCTTTCTCGAACACGTCAGCCTGATCATGGACAATGAGAGCGACGAGGGCGAGGAGAAGGTCTCCATCATGACACTGCACGCGGCCAAGGGGCTGGAGTTTCCCGCCGTCTTCCTGCCGGGCTGGGAGGACGGGCTCTTCCCCTCGCAGCGTTCGATGGACGAGAGCGGCATCAAGGGCCTCGAGGAGGAGCGCCGCCTGGCCTACGTGGGCATCACCCGCGCCGAGCAGATCTGCACCATCTCCTTCGCCGCCAACCGGCGGGTCTTTGGCCAATGGCAGAGCTCCATGCCCTCGCGCTTCGTGGATGAGCTGCCGGAGGCCCACGTGGAGGTGCTGACCCCGCCGGGACTCTACGGCGGCGGCTACGGCGCGGCCATGCCCCAGAGCACCCTGCACCAGCAGGCGGCGGAGGCGAACGTCTACAACTCGCCCGGCTGGAAGAGGCTCCAGGCCCGCGCGGGCCAGCGCGGCATGAGCCAGCCCCGGGAGAGCCGGAACGTCACCATCGACATGAACGCGGTCAGCAGCTTTGCCATGGGGGAGCGGGTGTTCCACCAGAAGTTCGGCTATGGCGCGGTGATCGGCATCGAGGGCGACAAGCTCGAGGTGGATTTCGAGAAGGCCGGTGTGAAGAAGGTGGTCTCGCGGTTTCTGACCGGGTGTGACGACGTGCCTTTTTGAGGGGGCGGTACGTTGTCTGCGGTTTGGTTGGGGATCCATTCCTGCGGGGAGACCCTCGGATCAAGTCCGAGGGTGACGGGTGGAGTGCGACGGAAGGCGTTTACGCGGAGGAAGGGTGTGCGTCGTCCCCGGCTTGACCGGGTATGTCCTTGTGCGGCGAGACCCTCGGATCAAGTCCGAGGGTGACGGTTGCAGTGGGGCGGTAGTTGTGTCCGGGGGAAAAGGGTGTCCGTCATCCCCGGCTTGACCGGGGATCTCCTTGTGCGGCGAGACCCTCGGATCAAGTCCGAGGGTGACGGGTGGAGTGCGACGGAAGCCGTGACAGCGCCGGACCGGGGGGCGGCGCTGCGACCTGCCCGCTACTGTACTTTATGGCGGTCATGTACATCTTCGCGGCGGGCTCCGCGATGCCGACTGCCAAAGCGCCGGCCCATGGGGCCGGTCCGGCGCTGGCACGGCGGGGGCTGCGCCCCCTTGTTCCGTGCCGGGTGCTTTGTCCTACCATTGGAGTGCCGTTGTCCCGTTTCGGCCCTGGATCTCCATGTACGACGAGACCCTCGGATCAAGTCCGAGGGTGACGTTTCATTGAGAATGCAAGAGGTGACCGCGTCCGGCGCTGACACTGCGGTTGCTGACGCGACCTTGAGTCCGTGCCTGGGGTGAGAGGGTCAGCGTCGAGAGCCATGGCTTCGCGGCCAACGTAGGGTGCGCATTCATGCGCACCGGAAGAGACGCCGGAACCCCCCCGGTTGACCCCGCCGCCCAACCTTGCCACCCTCGACAAAGAAACAGCCGCACCCGGGGAGGACGGGTGCGGCTGCTCTAAGGTAGGCCGAAGCGGCGAGGGAGGGAAGCTGCTTCGGCACTGGCAGGACCGCGCATCGTAGGGAGGAGAAACCGATGCGGGGTCCCTTACCGGTCAGGTCTGGGGAGGCAGACCTTCCGGATCTCTGTTAGCGGTAGGCCGCTTCCTGGGCGACGGCGCGCAGCTCGGAGCGGTTCAGGCCGAGGTCGGCCAGCTCGCGGTTGCTGAGTGCGTTCAGCCCGTCAAAGGTTTCGCGGTACAGGCGGTAGGCCTTGTAGCGGGCCACCAGCTTGCTGAGCAGGCCGGATGCCTGGGAGAAGGTCGGCGTCGCTGCCGATTGTGTCGTCGTGTATGCCATTTTGGCGCCTCTTGCGGTTCAGTCAGTCTGTGTCTGTCATTCGGTAGTGGGGCGCATATACGCCCTCTTTCGGCGTCTTCAATGGTTCGCTGGTCAACTCCGATATGCGCCCCGTGCATAGATGGGAAATTCCCGCAAAGGTTTGTTTTAAATATGAAAAATCAGTTGCGGCAGGCTGTCGCAGGCGGGCCTTTCCGGGCCGTCGAAGGCGGAACGCGGCGTCACTTCCCGCGGCGCTAGAGAGGGGGGGGAGAACAGAAATGGCGGCGACATCAGGGAGGAGGAGGATGTCGCCGCCGAAAAGCAGACAGCTCAGGGAGGAGGAGGAGCTGTCTGATCTTTCTGCAGAAGCACATTGCTGCGCTTCGGTGAGTTGAATATGCGATGAATGCTGCAGATGCACAACGATCAAATGCGCAATGCTGCTATGCAGCATAAACATGGTGACCCTGTGTAAACCTTGAGCGGGCCGCACAAAAATGGCGCAGGGCGGGCCGGGGGCTTGCGATTCGGGGCAAACCTGCCATGTCAGTCGCAGGTAACAGGAGGATGAGATGAGCGTCACCAAAGCCGATGTGGAGGCCGCCCTGGCCCGTGTCACCCTGCCCGACGGCAAGAGCCTGGTGGACCATGACATGGTCCGGGCGCTGCGGGTCGAGGGGGAGACGGTCTCCTTCGTGATCGAGGCCCCCACGGCCGAGGTGGCCCAGGCCATGGCGCCGGTGCGCGAGGCCGCCGAGCGGGTGGTCGCGGAGCTGCCCGGCGTGGCCCAGGTGCGCGCCGCCCTGACGGCCCACGGCCCGGCCAAGAAGCCCGCCCCCCCGCCGAGCCTGAAGATCGGTGGCCATCCGAAACCCCAGGAGGGGCCGACCAAGCCCGCCGGGGTGAAGAACATCATCGCCATCGGCTCGGGCAAGGGCGGGGTGGGCAAGTCCACCGTCTCCTCCAATCTGGCCGTGGCCCTGGCCCGCCAGGGCCGCCGGGTGGGCCTGCTCGATGCCGACATCTACGGCCCCAGCCAGCCCCGCATGATGGGCGTCAACCGGCGCCCCGCGAGCCCCGACGGCAAGACCATCATTCCGCTCGAGGCCCACGGCGTCACGCTCATGTCCATCGGCTTCATGATGGAGGAGGGCAAGGCCGTGGTCTGGCGCGGGCCCATGCTCATGGGGGCGCTGCAGCAGATGCTGGGGCAGGTCCAGTGGGGCGAGCTTGACGTGCTGCTGGTGGACCTGCCGCCGGGCACGGGCGACGTGCAGCTCACCCTCTGCACCAAGACGGAGCTGGCGGGCGCCATCGTGGTGAGCACGCCGCAGGACGTGGCCCTGCTCGATGCCCGCAAGGCGCTGGATATGTTCGGCACGCTCAAGACGCCGGTGCTGGGGCTGATCGAGAACATGGCCCACTTCGTCTGCCCCGACTGCGGCAGCAGCCACGAGATCTTCGGCACCGGCGGTGTCCGGGCCGAGGCGGAGAAGCTGGGCGTGCCCCTGCTGGGCGCCCTGCCGATCGACCTGGAGACGCGCCTGGCGGGGGATGGAGGCACCCCCGTGGCGGCCACCGAGGGCGCCATGGCCGAGGCCTATGCCGAGATGGCCCGAGGGCTCGTCGCGCGCGGACTGGCCTGAGGCCGGCTCAGCCCAGGGCGCGGCCCTCCACCAGGTGGCCGTAGAGGGTGGTGAGGATGGAGATGAAGATCAGCCCCTCGACCACGTAGAGCGCCGTCTGGAAGGCGATGGCCAGGCCCCCTGCGAGCCCCAGGAGGGGCAGGGCGAGGGTGGAGAGCGCCAGGTTGAGCAGCACCACGATCAGCGCCAGGCCGAGGATCGGGCCGTTGAAGCGGCCCGTGGCCTCCCAGCTGTCGGGGATGGTCATGGGGGCGGCCACGGCGGCGGCGGGCAGGATCAGGCTGATGCGCAGGCCGATCCAGGAGAAGATGACGCCGCCGAGCAGGGTGGCCAGCGAGATGATCAACGCGCCGCCACCGCCGAGGGCGGCAAGGGCGCCGACCATCAGGGTCACGGGCACGGCGGCGAGAAGCTGCACCAGCCCCACCAGCAGCGCGCGCCCCAGGTAAGAGAAGAAGATGCGCGCGCTGGGGGACATGATCCTTTCCCGCTCCATCCCGCTGAGCAGCACGTGGCGGTGCCAGAGGATCGCCATGAGGATGTAGCCCGTGATCGCCGCCAGCAAGAGCGCGAAGCCGATCAGCAGGAAGGAGCCGTCGGGCAGGGCGAGGCCGGCCATCTCCTCGGGCGCGCCCTGCATCAGGAGCGCCATGGCCTCGGGCGCCAGGAAGACGGCCAGCAGGCTGCTGCCGAAGATCAGGGCGAGGGCGGGCAGGAGCACCCGGAGGGTCGTGCCCGTCTCGAAAATCAGCATCCGAAGGGCGTGGGTGACGATCGCCAGGCTGGCCTGCATGGGGCTACTTCTCCGTATGGATGTGCTGCATCGTTTGTGGCGGCAAGGCGGGCAAGACGCAAGGCGCCGGGGCGGGCCATGGGAAAGGATGGGAATTCCCGCGGGACCCCATGGGAAAGCCATGGGACGGGGTGGGCCATCGGGGCGATTCAGGGGTGATTTGCATGGGGCGCGCGGATCATTTGCTGGTGAATGGCGGAACGTATTGGGAACACGCCCTGTGGATAAATACGGGGATCAAATCTGGTGGGAATTCGTGGGACATTTTGGACACACCTACATGGCTACCATATATAGTGTTTGTACCTGCATGGCAGATCATCATGTGGCAAAAATCCGCTGAAACGCTCCACAAGATGTTGCTGTGGAGAAATGTGGAAAACAAAATATTGGGGAAAATTCGCAAAAAAATGTGGACGCCCATGAATTCCCATGGCATCCCTAGTGCATCGGATGAGAACGGGACACGGGGCAGCAAACGACCCCACCAAAACAAAGAACCAAGCAGGTTTCATACAGGCACCTCGGTTTCATCAGACCAAGAGATCCGGCGCGCGGGCGAGCAGACATCCCCCCAGGTGGCGCGCGCAGTCGGACTTCCCCGCAAGTCGCGGGATGAGGGCGGCGGGTTGATCAGTGGCAGCAGATCAACCCGCCGTTTCTTTATCTGGGGATCGGACTTTAAGCGCGGGGGCGCAAACGGGACAGGCGCAGCAGCGCACAGGCAGGAAACGGGACGTGAGCCGCAGGTTCAGAGGCGAGAGCCACCACAAGGTCGACAGCAAGGGGCGGGTCTCCATTCCCGCCTCCTTCCGTCGTGTCCTTGAGGCCGGCGATCCCAACTGGAAGAACGGCGACAACCCCGAGCTCGTGATCGTCTACGGCGACCAGCGCCGCACCTTCCTGGAATGCTACACCATGGATGCCATCAACGAGGTGGACGACAAGATCGACGCCCTGCCGCGCGGCTCCATGGAGCGCAAGATGTTGCAGCGGCTGTTCCACGGCCAATCTTTTCCCACCACGGTGGACGAGACCGGGCGGCTGGTGCTGCCCGCCAAGCTGCGCCAGAAGATCGACCTGGAGGGCGAGGCCTTCTTCATCGCCGCGGGCGACACATTTCAGATCTGGAAGCCCGAGACCTACGACACGGTGGAGCGGGCCAAGGAGGAGGAGTGGCTCGAGGAGTTGCCCGAGGACTTCGATCCGCTCCAGTTCCTGGACGGCAGGCCGGGGAGCTGAGGATCATGGCCGCTGCCTCCTCCGCCACCGATCCCGCCCCCCACGTTCCCGTTCTGCTGCGCCCCCTCCTGAAGGCGGTGGCGCCCGTCACCGGCACCTGGCTGGACGGCACCTTCGGCGCGGGCGGCTATACCAAGGGTTTGCTTGAGGCCGGCGCCGAGCGCGTGATCGCGGTGGACCGCGACCCCCTGGCCTTCGAGATGGCAGCGGACTGGGCGGAGGCCTACGGCGAGCGGCTTGTCATGCAGCGCGGCAACTTCGCCCAGATGGATGACTATGCCCGGGACCTGGAGGGGGTGGTGCTGGACCTCGGGGTTTCCTCCATGCAGCTCGACCAGGCGGAGCGGGGCTTTTCCTTCATGAAGGAGGGGCCGCTTGACATGCGCATGTCGCAGGAGGGGCCTTCGGCGGCGGACCTGGTGAACGGGGCCGAGGAGGCGACCCTGGCCAACATCCTCTTCCAGTACGGCGAGGAGCGCGCCAGCCGCCGCATCGCCCGGGCCATCGTGCGGGCCCGCGAGACGGCGCCGATCACCACCACGCTGGAGCTGGTGCGCCTGATCGAGGCCAACCTGCCGCGCCCCAAGCCGGGCCAGAGCCACCCGGCGACGCGCTCTTTCCAGGCCCTGCGGATTGCGGTGAACGACGAATACGGCTCCCTCTTCGAGGGTCTGATGGCGGCCGAGCGGGCCCTCAAGCCCGGCGGCCAGCTGGCTGTCGTGACCTTCCATTCGGTCGAGGACCGGATGGTGAAGCGCTTCCTCACGGCGCGCTCGGGCGGGGGCGGCAATGCCAACCGCTTTGCCCCCCAGGTGGCGCGCGAGGAGCCCCAGTTCCGGGTCGAGAAGAAGAAGGCCATCGGCCCCGACGCCCAGGAGCTGGAGGAGAACCCGCGCAGCCGCTCGGCCAAGCTGCGGGTCGCGATCCGCACCGAGGCGCCCTCGGGCGCGGTGGATGCCAAGGCCCTGGGGATGCCCCAGGTGAAAGGACTGTAACCATGCGCGCGTTTCTCTATATCCTGACCTCCTTCGCGGTGATCGGCCTGGCCTTCTGGGCCTACCGCGAGAACTACGCCACCCAGCAGGCCCTGAGCGAGGCCGACCGGCTGCACCGCAACATCCAGTCGGCCCATGCCCGGCTGGCGGTGCTGCGCGCCGAGTGGGCCTACCTCAACCGCCCCGAGCGGCTGCGCGACCTGACGGTGCTCAACTTCGACCGGCTCGGGCTGCTGCCCCTGCGGCCCGACCAGTTTGGCCGGATCGACCAGGTGGCCTACCCGCCCGCGCCGCTGCTGCCGATCACCAACCCGGTGGATGTCTCGGGCTTCAACGCCCTCGTGGAGGAGGAGAACCCCTCATGATCCGCACCCCCCTGCGCCCCCTGGCGCGCATCCTGGAGGCCCGCGAGAAGGGCGAGAACCCCGACGCCATCGAGCGCGAGAACAAGCGCATCCGCCACGAGCAGATGCGCGACCAGGCGCGGCAGCGCGCCGAGGGGCGGCTCCTGGTGCTTGGGGTCTGCTTCTTCTGCGCCTTCGCCGTTGTCGGCGCGCGGATGGGAATGCTGGCCACCTCCGAGCCGATGGAGCCCCGCGCCCATGCGCCGGGCGCCGTCATCTCGGCCAGCCGGGCGGACATCGTGGACCGCCACGGCAACCTCTTGGCGACCAACCTGGAGACCCACGCGCTCTATGCCCAGCCGCGCCACATGGTGGACCCGGTGGCGGCGGCGCAGAAGCTCGTCAAGGTCTTCCCGGACCTTGATGAGAAGCGCCTGATCAAGGACTTCACGGGCAAGCGCAAGTTCCTCTGGATCAAGAAGAAAATCTCGCCCGAGCAGATGCAGGCGGTGCACGACATCGGCGATCCCGGGCTGCTCTTCGCGCCGCGCGACATGCGGCTCTATCCCAATGGCAAGCTGGCCGCCCACGTCCTGGGCGGCGCCTCCTTCGGCAAGGAGGGGGTCCATGCCGCCGAGGTGATCGGTGTGGCCGGGGTGGAGAAGTACTTCGACGAGATGCTGCGCGACCCGGCCAACGCGGGCAAGCCGCTGGAGCTGTCGCTGGACCTCACGGTCCAGGCGGCGGCGGAGCGGGTGCTTCAGGGCGGCATGGGGCTGATGAACGCCAAGGGGGCCACCTCCGTCCTGATGGATGCCCACACCGGCGAGGTGGTGAGCGTGGTCTCCCTGCCGAGCTTCGATCCCAACGACAGGCCGCGCCCGGCGACCCGCGGCGATGCCTCCGACAGCCCGCTCTTCAACCGCTCGGTCCAGGGCGTCTACGAGCTGGGCTCGGTCTTCAAGATCTTCACTGCCGCCCAGGCGCTCGACCTCGGGCTGGCCCATGCCGAGACGGTGATCGACACCAAGGGCCCGATGAAGGTGGGGGGCTTCCGGATCGGGGAGTTCCGCAACAAGAACTACGGCAAGCTTTCGGTGGCGGACATCATCGTCAAGAGCTCCAACCGGGGCACCGGGCGGCTGGCGCTGGAGATCGGCGCCGAGCGGCAGCAGGAATTCCTCAAGTCGCTGGGTTTCTTCGATGCCACGGGCTTCGAGATCGTCGAGGCAGCGGGCGGAAAGCCGCTCCTGCCCAAGAAGTGGACGGAGCTCTCCTCGGTCACGGTTTCCTACGGGCACGGCCTTTCGACCAGCCCGATGCACCTGGCGGCGGGCTATGCGGCCATTGCCAACGGCGGCTTCAGGGTGGCGCCGACGCTCCTGAAGCAGGAGCGCACGCAGCGCGGCGAGCGGGTCATGTCCGCCGAGGCGGCCCAGGCGGCGCGCGAGATGCTGCGCAAGGTGGTCACCTCGGGCACGGCGAGCTTTGCCGAGGTGCCGGGCTACCAGATCGGCGGCAAGACCGGCACGGCGGACAAGCCGCGGCCCCAGGGCGGCTACTACGAGGACAAGGTGATCGCCACCTTCGCGGCCATCTTCCCGGCCCACGCGCCGCGCTACGTGCTTATTGTGACCTTGGACGAGCCGGTCGAATCCTCGGGCGACAAGCCGCGCCGCACGGCGGGCTGGACGGCCGTGCCGGTGGCCGCCGAGATGGTCCGCCGGGTGGCCCCGCTGCTGGGGCTCCGGCCCACTGTTGAACCTGCAAATGAGGCTGTGGTAACGCTGACCAGCAGCAACTGAGCCAAGGGCCACAGCGATGGATCGCCCCCCCCGCACCACTTTGAATTCCCTGGGGCTGATGTCCGTTTCGGGGGCGAATCCCGTGATCGAGGAGGTCACCGTGGACAGCCGCGCGGTGCGGCCCGGGGCGCTCTTTGCCGCCATGCCGGGCACCCGCCACCACGGCGCCAGCTTCGTGCCCAAGGCGCTGGAGCAGGGGGCCGTGGCGATCCTCACCGATGCCGAGGGGGCGCGGCTTGCCGCCGATGCCCTGGCCGAGAGCGGCGCCGCGCTTGTCATCTCGGACCAGCCGCGCGCCGCCTTGGCCCGGACCGCCGCCCTCTGGTCGGGCGCCCAGCCCGAGGTGATGGTGGCCGTCACCGGGACCAACGGCAAGACCTCGGTGAGCACCTTCGTGCGCCAGATCTGGGTGCTCATGGGGCTCTCGGCGGTAAACCTGGGCACCACCGGCGTCGAGGGCAGCTGGACCGCGCCGCTGGCCCACACCACGCCCGAGCCGATCACCCTGCACCGCGCCCTGGCCGAGGCCGCGCGCCAGGGGGTGACCCACGCCGCCATGGAGGCCTCCTCGCACGGGCTGGACCAGCGGCGGCTGGATGGCGTTGAGCTGCGGGCCGCGGGCTTTACCAACTTCACCCAGGATCACTTGGACTATCACGAGAGCTTCGAGGCCTACTTCGACGCCAAGGCCGGGCTCTTTGCGCGGGTCCTGCCCGAGGAGGGCACGGCCGTCATCAACCTCGACGATCCCAAGGGCGTGGACATGGCCTCCATCGCCAAGGCGCGGGGCTGCGGGGTGCTCACCGTGGGCCGGGACGGGGGCGATCTGCACCTGCGCGGCCAGCGGTTTGACGCCACCGGGCAGGAGATCCTCTTTGCCTGGCAGGGGCAGGGCTTCCAGAAGCGGCTGGAGCTGATCGGCGGCTTCCAGGCGGAAAACGTGCTCCTGGCGGCGGGCCTGGTGATTGCCGCGGGGGGCGTGCCGGAGGCCGTCTTCGAGGTCCTGCCGCGGCTCACCACGGTGCGCGGGCGGATGCAGCTTGCGGCCACGCGCGACAATGGCGCCACCGTCTTCGTGGACTATGCCCACACGCCCGATGCCGTCGCCACGGCGCTCCAGGCCATGCGGCCCCACGTCATGGGGCGGCTCATTGCCATCGTCGGAGCCGGGGGCGACAGGGACCGGGCCAAGCGGCCGCTCATGGGGCAGGCGGCGGCGGAGCATGCCGACGCGGTCATCGTGACGGACGACAACCCCCGCTCGGAGGATCCCGCAAGCATCCGCGCGGCGGTGCTGGAAGGCGCCCCCCAGGCGACCGAGATCGGCGACCGGGCCGAGGCGATCCTGCGCGGGATCGACGCCCTGGGGCCGGGCGATGCCCTTCTGGTGGCGGGCAAGGGGCACGAGACCGGGCAGATCGTCGGCGAGGACATCCTGCCCTTCGACGATGCGGAACAGGCCAGCCTGTCGGTGGCGGCCCTGGACGGGAGGGGCGCATGAGCCTTTGGACAAGCGCCGCGGCGGCAGAGGCCACGGGGGGCCGTGCCGAGGGCCCGGACTGGGCCTGCGAGGGTATCTCCATCGACACCCGGACGCTCCAGCCGGGGGATCTTTTCGTGGCCCTCAAGGATGCCCGCGACGGGCATGATTTTGTGGCCCAGGCGCTGGAGAAGGGGGCCGCCGCGGCCCTCGTCTCGCGCCGCCCCGAGGGGCTGCCCGAGGGGGCGCCGCTGCTGGTGGTCGAGGATGTGCTGGAGGGGCTGGAGCGGCTGGGGGCCGCGGGCCGGGCCCGGACCGGGGCACGGGTCGTGGCCATCACCGGTTCGGTCGGCAAGACCTCGACCAAGGAGATGCTCCTGACCATGCTGGCCGACCAGGGCCGCACCCATGCCTCCGTGGCCAGCTACAACAACCACTGGGGCGTGCCCCTGACCCTGGCGCGGATGCCCGCCGAGACGGAGTTCGCCATCATCGAGATCGGCATGAACCACCCCGGCGAGATTGCGCCCCTGTCGCGCCTGGCGCGGCCCGAGGTGGCCCTGGTGACCACCGTGGCGCCGGCCCACCTGGCGGCCTTCGAGGACATCACCGGGATCGCCGTGGAGAAGGCTTCGATCTTCGAGGGGGTGCCCGAGGGCGGGCAGGCGATCTTCAACGCCGACATCGAGACCAGCGGCATCCTGGCCGAGAAGGCCGCTGCCTGCGGGCTGCGGGGCCTCTCCTTCGGGCAGGGGGGCGATCCTTATGTCCTGGAGGAGGTGCAGCTCCAGTCCGAGGTGACGGTGGTGCGGGCCCGGGCGGCAGACCTGCCGCTGCTCTTCAAGCTCTCCTCGCCGGGGCGGCACTTTGCCATGAACGGGCTCGGGGCGCTGGCCGCCTGCGAGGCCCTCGGCGCGGACCTGGCCCTGGCGGCCCAGTCGCTGGGCCGCTGGCAGCCCTATGCCGGGCGGGGTGTGCGCGAGACCATCCACCTGGACCCGGTGGAGCCCGCCCTGACGCTCGACCTGATCGACGACAGCTACAATGCCAACCCGGCCTCCATGGCTGCGGCGCTCGAGGTCCTGGCGGCGGCCCGGGTGACGGACGACATCGGCCGCATCGGAAAGGGCCGCCGCATCGCCATCCTGGGCGACATGAAGGAGCTGGGCCCCGACGAGACCCGCCTGCACGCCGCCCTGGCCGATCTGGAGGCCACCTCCAAGCTTGACCAGGTGCACTGCATCGGCCCCCTGATGAAGGCCCTGCACGCGCGCCTGCCGGAGACCCAGCGCGGCGCCTGGGCCGAGACCTCGGAAGAGCTGGCCGGACGGCTGCGCGGCCTCATCGACGCCGGCGATGTCGTGCTCGCCAAGGGCTCCCTTTCCATGCGGCTGGCCGTGATCGTTGACGCGATCCGCAAAATGGGCCATCGGGAGCCAATTCTGTGAGCGGGGCCCCGGCCCCCTTCGATAGGCAAGGACAAGACAGATGCTCTATTGGTTGACCCTCCTGTCGGACGGTGGCGATTTCTTCAACCTTTTCCGCTACATCACCTTCCGCGCTGGCGGCGCCTTCCTGACCGCGCTGATCTTCGGCTTCCTCTTCGGGCGGCCCCTGATCGCCGTGCTGCGGCGCCACCAGGGCAAGGGCCAGCCGATCCGCGACGACGGACCGGAGGGGCACTTCGCCAAGGCGGGCACCCCCACCATGGGCGGTCTGCTGATCGTCGGCGCGCTCCTCACCTCGACCCTGCTCTGGGCGCGGCTCGACAATGGCTTCGTCTGGATCGTGCTCTTCGTGACCATGTGCTACGCGGCCATCGGCTTTGCCGACGACTATGCCAAGGTGAGCAAGCAGAACGCCTCGGGCCTTTCGGGCAAGGTGCGCCTGCTGCTGGGCTTCCTGATCTCGGGCATCGCCGCCTATGCGGCGGCCCAGCTCCACCCCGAGGCGCTGCGCTGGCAGCTGGCCCTGCCGGTCTTCAAGGACACCCTCATCAACCTGGGGTTCTTCTTCGTGCCCTTCGCCATCATCGTCATCGTCGGGGCCGCCAACGCGGTGAACCTGACCGACGGGCTGGACGGGCTGGCCATCATGCCGGTGATGATCGCGGCCGGCGCCCTGGGGATCATCGCCTACGCCGTGGGCCGGGTGGACTTCACCGAGTACCTCGATGTGCACTACGTGCCGGGCACGGGGGAGATCCTGATCTTCTGCGCGGGCCTCTTCGGGGGCGGGCTGGGCTTCCTGTGGTACAACGCGCCCCCCGCCGCCGTCTTCATGGGGGACACCGGCTCGCTCGCCCTGGGCGGCGCCCTGGGGGCCATCGCGGTGGCCACCAAGCACGAGTTGGTGCTGGCCATCGTCGGCGGGCTCTTCGTGGTGGAGGCCCTTAGCGTGATCGTCCAGGTGCTCTACTTCAAGCGCACCGGCAAGCGGGTCTTCCTGATGGCGCCGATCCATCACCACTACGAGAAGAAGGGCTGGGCCGAGCCCCAGATCGTGATCCGCTTCTGGATCATCTCGCTGATCCTGGCGGCCATCGGCCTGGCCACTCTCAAGGTCCGCTGAGGCGGCGGCGCCCCATCAGAAGATCGACCAGTCCATGGCCCGCGCCAGGCGGGCCAGGGCCTCTGTGCCCTTGAGGCTGTTGCCGTAGCGGTTCAGCCCCGGCGACCAGACGGCCACCGAGGCGCGGCCCGGCACGATGGCCAGGATGCCGCCGCCCACGCCGCTCTTGCCCGGGATGCCGACGCGGTAGGCGAAATCGCCCGACCCGTCATAGTGGCCGCAGGTGAGCATGAGGGCATTGAGCCGCCGCATCCGCCCCGGCGAGACCAGCCGCGGCAGGCCCGGGGCATCCACCAGGAAGCGCCCGGCGCGGGCCAGCTGGCTCACCGTCATCTCCAGCGCGCAGTGGTGGAAGTAGGTGCCCAGGGTGCGCTCGGGGCTGTTGCGCAGGTTGTCGTGGGCGGCGAGGAAATGCGCGAGGGCGAAGTTGCGGTGGCCATAGTCGGTTTCCGAGGCGGCCACGGCCTCGTTGATGTGGATCTCGTCCGAGCCGGCGGCG
>Ga0160419_100976_pt1 | contig 13979 bp, 7 predicted proteins | sample CelAP2metagpilot_2_FD_108196 | JGI IMG/M metagenome (GOLD analysis project Ga0160419, IMG submission 108196) | Phycosphere-associated microbial communities from Cellana algal ponds in Kailua-Kona, Hawaii, USA - Cellana AP2-4-25 metagenome pilot ... | reverse complement strand
GATTTATAGTCACGCTCAAAAGATAAAAATGAATATGTTTTTTGCTGAAAGAATTTACCTAGTAACAAGAAAAATATCAACCCTGTTAAGCTGTCAAAAAATCCTGAACCGTAGTTGAAAATAATTTCTATTGTACTTCTTAAAAACAGAACAATTGCACCTAAAGCAATTGGTATATCTATGTTTAAAATTCTGGTTTTAATAGCTTTATACGCCGAAATAAAATAATCCTGAGCCGCATAAAACACTACAGGTAGTGAATACGCAAACATTAACCATCTAAAAAGATGTTTGTATTTTTCAAGCCAATACTCATCTACCTCAAAATACTCCGGAAAAGACAAAAACATGACATTACCAAATGCAAAACCAGCAACGCCAAGCTTGTATATTAAGCTTCGGTTAACATTTTCTTTTCCTGTTTTATAATCGTCTAAACTAATGTACGGCTCATAACCTACAGAGCTAAGAAGCAAGACAAGTTCCTTTAAACTAAACGTTTCTGTATTATACGTTGCTCGTACAGTTTTTTTTCCAAAATTGACTTGAGATTGAGAAATAGCAGGATTTAATTTGTTTAAATTTTCTAAAATCCAAATACAAGAACTACAATGTATATGCGGAATGTAAAGTGTAACAATTTGTGTTTTACCATCACTAAATTCTACTAATTTTTCTATAATTTTATCTTGAGAAAGAAAATCGTACTTACCTTCTATCTCTTTAGGAACAGCTCCTGGTGAAGATTGAAGATCATAGTAACATGTTAAATCGCTTTCCGAAAGGATTTCGTAAACCGTTTTACAACCATTACAACAAAACACTTTTTCATCTTTTGTTATTTTGGTATCTGCACATGTATCACCACAATGATAACATACTTTTGCTTCCATAATTTGCTCATTTTACCTGTAACAAAGGTTACAATTTCCTTCCTTTAAATTTATGATATTTGTCATAATATACATATTTTTGAATTGAAAGAATATTTTATTAGGTATGAGCAAATGTGAGCAGTGTATTGTTAGGCAATTTAATAGTTTAAAAACTCTAACAAAAGATGAGTTAATGCGTGTATCTGCGTGTAAAACAACGCAGGTAATTAAGAAAGGTGACACCATTTTTGAAGAAGGTGACACGCTAAACGGTATTTATTGCATTAGAGATGGTGTGTGCAAAATGACTAAATTAAGTGAGAATGGTAAAGACCAAGTTGTAAAACTTGCACTTAAAGGCGGAATGATTGGTCAACGCTCTTTAGTTAGTGGAGAACCATCTAACCTTACTGCTACTGCTGTAAATGATATGCAAGTTTGCTTTGTTCCTAGAAGTGAAATTATCCAAGATTTACAAAAAAACCCTGATTTTTCTATGGACGTATTAAAAAATATGGCCAAAGATTTAAAAAACTCAGATGATCAGCTTGTAGACATGGCACAAAAAACGGTAAAGCAACGTCTTGCTAATACGCTTGTTTACATTCATCAAAAATTTGGGAGTGATGAAAATGGTTTTTTGGTACTAACCTTATCTAGAGAAGATTATGCCAGTATTGTTGGTACTGCTACAGAAAGTGCTATTAGAATCTTATCTCAATTTAAAAAACAAGGATTAATTAGTACAAAAGGAAAGCAAATAAAAATTGAAGATGAAACTGGTTTACTTAGAGTTGAATAAACAGTGAAAAGAATTTTTAAATAAAAAAAGGTGCAAAAATATATTTGCACCTTTTTTATTATAGTTAGTTATTCAGGTAAATTTTAATTATTGATAAATCTTTATATAGTCTATAATAAATTGTTGAGGGAAAATTGAATCGTCCACATCTGGTCCACCAAAACTACCTCCAATAGCCATATTTAGAATAACAAAAAATGGTTTATTAAAAGGATAATTCTTTTCATTTTTTTCTTCAGGTGAAAAAGTATACACCAACTGATTATCTATATAAAATTGAATAGCATCTTTGCTCCAATTTGTTTTATAGACATGAAAACCTTCTTCAATATTCTCTAAAGTTTCTACATTAGTATTTATAGATTGACCAAAACTAGATGGTGTATGTAAGGTTGTATGGATCTCATGAGGTGTTTTACCAACATACTCCATTATGTCAATTTCGCCACAAGCAGGCCAACCTACTTCTTCAATATCTGATCCTAGCATCCAAATTGCTGGCCATAAACCATGTCCTAGAGGTAATTTTGCTTTTACCTCTACAGTACCGTATGTAAATTCTACTTTATCTTTAGTCGTTATTCTTCCAGAATAATATTTAGTTGAATCTTTTGTAGCTGTAATTACTAAATTACCATCTTTTATAGATACATTTTCTTTCGTATAATATTGTCTTTCATTATTTCCCCAACCACAAAGGTTTGGACAACCATTACCTAACTCGTAATTCCAATGATTTTCGTTAAGATTTTCAGTATTAAAGTCTTCAAAAAAAACAATATTTTCCTGCTTTTCTTCTTTACAAGAAAATATTGTTATTAGACTAATTATAATTAATAAATGTTTCATTTAAATTTTAAATTCTGATGATAATTTTGCTGAAGAATCTCCTCCAACAAATACTTTGAAATCTCCTTTTTCAATAATAAATTCACCTAAATTATCATAGAATCCAAGTTCTTCTTTAGTTAGTGTAAACGTCACAGTTTTTGTTTGATTTGGTTCTAATTCGATCATTTCAAAACCTTTCAATTCTCTTACAGGTCTTGTTACACTTGCAAATAAGTCTCTTATATACAATTGTGCAACTTCTTTTCCTTTATAGTTACCAGTATTGCTAATTTCAACAGAAACTTTAACGGTTTTATTTTCAGCAAAAGTGTTTTCTACTTTTAAGTTGTCATATTTAAACGTCGTATAACTTAAACCATAGCCAAATGGATATAATGGTAAATTGGTTTGATCTGTGTAATGTGACCAAAACACTTCGTCTGGCGCTGGCATATTTGGTCTTCCTGTACTTTTATAATTGTAATAAATAGGTACTTGATTTACGTTTTTAGGAAACGTCATTGGTAATTTACCACTTGGGTTATAATCGCCAAATAATACTTGCGCTATAGCATTTCCGCTTTGACTACCTAATTGCCACACTTCTAAAATTGAAGGAATATTTTGATCTGCCCAATCTATTGCCAATGGTCTACCGTTATGTAATACTAAAACTATGTTTTTATTTACTTTGTAAACCGCTTCTAAAAGTTGCTGTTGTACACCAGGTAAACCAAGGTTTGCTCTACTTCTACCTTCACCAGATTGCATACCGTGTTCTCCTAAAGCCATAATTACAACATCTGAAGATTTTGCTAAAGCTACAGCTTCTGCAAAACCAGAAGTATCATCTTCATTAATTTTCACTTCTTTTGCAAATGATGTGTTTTCTGTAATTACATCTGCGCCTTTAGCGTATGTAATTGTATTACCTGTATAGTTTTTTAAACCTTCTAAAAGTGAAACTGCAGTACCTTCTTCTGCAGCTAATCTCCAGTTTCCTAATGGGCTTGTTTTATCATCTGCTAAAGCACCAATCACTGCTATTTTTTGACCTTCTTTTTTTAAAGGCAATAACTGATTTTGATTTTTTAAAAGAACGATAGACTTTTTAGCCACATCTAAAACTGTGTTGTTGATTGCTTCACTACCAATAACTTCTTTTTCTCTTTCTGCGTTGCAGTATTTGTAAGGATCATCAAATAAGCCTAATTCAAATTTTACTTTAAGAATACGTCTTACTGCGTCATCAATTAAAGTTTCTTCTACTTTACCTTCTTTAACTAAAGCAGCTAAATGTTCTACATATAAATATGATTCCATATCCATATCAGAACCAGCATTAGCAGCGTATTTTGCAGCTTCTTTACCATCTTTAGCGTAACCATGAGCAATCATTTCTGCAATTGATCCCCAATCTGAAACTACAAATCCGTCAAAGTTCCATTTTTCTTTTAAAATGTCTCTTTGTAACATCTTGTTACCGGTTGCAGGAATTCCGTTTAACTCATTAAAAGAATTCATAAATGTTCTTACACCTGCATCTGAAGCGGCTTTAAAAGGCGGTAAAATAATATTATTTAATGTTGAAGTACCAACATCTACAGTGTTATAATCTTTACCAGATTCAGCAAAACCATAACCTGCAAAGTGCTTAGCACATGCTGCAATAGTTAATGGTGATGATAAATCTTCACCTTGAAAACCTTGTACTCTAGCTACACCAATTTTAGAACCTAAAAACGGATCTTCTCCTGCGCCTTCCATAACACGTCCCCAACGTGCATCTCTTGAAATGTCAACCATTGGCGCAAACGTCCAGTTTATACCTGATGCAGCTGCCTCTTTAGCAGCAACTTCGGCAGAGTTTTTAATAGCTTCTAAGTCCCAACTTGCTGCTTCTGCTAAAGGAATAGGACTTGTTGTTTTGAAACCATGAATAACATCGAAACCTATAATTAAAGGAATACCTAAACGAGTTTCTTCTACAGCTATTTTTTGAACAGCTCTAACATCTTTAACGCCTTTAACGTTAATCATTGAACCTACATAACCCTTACGAAGATGCTCGTATTTTTTTTCGGCTTCTCCATCTGAAGGCGCTGGTCCAGTTACATCCCAAAACCCATTATACTGGTTCATTTGACCAATTTTTTCTTCTAGGGTCATTTTAGAAAGTAACGCCTCAACCTTATCTTCAACAGAAAGTGTTTTAGAGGTTTTTGTATCGTCTATTGATTGGTTACTCTCGCTACTATTTTTGCAAGACGTAACGAGAATAACACAAATCAATAATACGTTTAAAATATTGTATTTCATTTTATTCGTAAACTCTTACGTAATCAATTTCCATTGAACTTTGAGTGAATGCAGGATCTATATCTCCTCCAAAAGTTCCACCCATTGCTACATTTAAAATCAAGAAGAAATCACTATTGAATGGTGATGAACCTGTATTAGCATAAGTATGAAACACCACATCATCTACAACAAATTTTATAGCAGTTGGAGACCATTCTACAGTATAATTATGAAACTCTGAACTAGCTGTATCTACAGTGGTAGATCCACCATCTGCATTACCTGCAAATGCTTCCGGGTAATGTAACGTACCATGAATGGTATTTTGGTTATTACCAACATGCTCCATAATATCAATCTCTCCACAAGCTGGCCAAGCATTAGTATCATAATTAGCGCCAAGCATCCAAATTGCTGGCCAAGTTCCGCCACCAGTTGGTAATTTAGCTCTTACCTCTACTCTTCCGTAAGTGAATTCGTATAAGTTTTCTGACTTAATTCTTGCTGATGTATAACCGCTACCCGTATTAATTGCAGTAATGATTAAGTTTCCGTTAGAAACTTCAACATTTTCAGTGTTACTTGTATATGTTTGTGCTTCTTGATTTCCCCATCCATCTACACCTGTACCAAGGTCGTAAGTCCATTTTGTTGGATCTGGAGCACCATCTACATCAAACTCATCTTGCCAAGCAAGAGTAGTATATTGTGTAGTAAAACCTTGTGTTGGTTCTTGAGTTGAAAATGTATGGTACCAAGCTAAATCAGGGTTTTGAGAATCGATACATCTTACTCTTAGTAAAGACGATGTTAACTCGATAATCTCATAGCTAGAAGCTCCAACATAATATCCCATAAAGTTGTTGTTAGAGAAATTCATTACTGTTCCTCTAGATGTAAAATCTGCATCTGGCACAGTACTCCAATCTATAGAAGTTGGAGCTAGAGACACTAAACTTGTTCCTGAAGTATCAAAATCGTAACAAAAATCATATCCAGCGCTACCACCAACAACAGACTCATAAGCTCCGTTAAAGTAAGTTTGCCCGTTATTGTTAAGTTGATAAGTTAATTGCTCGTTTGAATCTAAAGAGAAAACTAATTGATCTTCATAAATACAACTACTTTCAGCAGAACCTGCTTTTTCAAAAGGTTGTGCTGCGTACCATTGTGGATACCAATACCCTTCACCAATTGATCCATTAGCAGGTCCAACACCTAAATGAGCTGTTTCTGCTGCTGCCCAATACCAAGTTTTAGAGCTTCCTGCTCCGCCTGATAATAGTTCTTTAGCTTCTAAGTCATCAAATGAACTAAACACATCAATAGTTATAGTTCCTGTTGTAGCGTTACCACCAGTACCAATTGCACTTACAACAACATTGTATGAGTTTAAACCAACCAAACTAAAACGATGGTTTGCAACTCCTGAAGGAAAAATACCGCTTTGTCCATCTCCAAATTCAAAATTATAGGTAATAGCATTATCAGCAGTAGCGGTTAAAATTACCATACCACTTCCATCTCCATTAGGGTTGTTTGCATCTACACCAATAATTTCTGCACTTATTTGCAAATTGGTTGGCGTTGTGATTTCTCCAAATTCCGCATCGTCTTCTTGACAACTAAATGTCAAAAATGACATTGCAAGAATAAATAATAGATTTATTTTTAAATTTTTCATCATAGTAATTTTTAAATTTTAACAAGCTTATATTGCCAGAATACACCAGCACCAGCTTCTACGTATACATTAATAGTATTTGCATCTACAAATGTTACGTTATAAGTTATTGAACTTGGTACTGCTACGTTTGGTAATTCGCCTGCATTATTTGCTTTTGCTAAACCAATGTAAGCTCCAGTACCATTAATTGTTACTGTTCCTGCTGCACTATCATAAGTATATGTTGCTGAAGCAGAACCATCATGTGGTGCTACAGGAGTACCACAAGCGTCTCCGCCTCCTTGCCAACCTTCTACCCATGTTTGACCTCCTAAAACATTATTAAAACTTCCGTCTGCATTAAATACATACGTATCATCATAATAACATGCTCTTTCTGCTACACAAGCATCATCACAGTTAAACCAACTTATATCTCCTACTGCTGGTCCAACACCTAATGCGCCTGCTTCTTCTGCCATTTTCCATGTTCCTTCAATAGGAGAAGATGTTCCGCCAACTCTTTCTAATTTATATTGCCAGAATACACCTGCACCAGCTTCTACATAAACGCTAATTGTATTCGCATCTAAGAATGTTACATTATAAATTATTGAACTTGGTACTGCTACATTTGGTAATTCACCAGCATTATTTGCTTTTGCCAAACCAATGTAAGCACCAGTACCGTTAATAGTTACTGTTCCTGCTGCACTATCATAAGTATATGTTGCCGAAGCTGACCCGTCATAAGGCGCTACTGGAGTACCGCAAGCATCTGCGCCACCTTGCCAACCTTCAACCCAAGTTTCTGTTCCTAAAACATTGTTGAAACTTCCGTCTGCATTAAACACATACGTATCGTCATAATAGCATGCTCTTTCTGCTACACAAGCATCATCACAATTCCACCAGCTTGTATCTCCTACTGCTGGTCCAACACCTAATGCACCTGCTTCTTCTGCCATTTTCCATGTTCCTTCTAAAGTGTTTTGAACAGTTGCCGCACGATAATAGTATAAGTTATCTATGAAAACTGTACCTGACCCTACGAATTTGAATTGGTGAATATCATCCATTGATAATCCTTGAGAAGTAAAGTCTGTTAATGGAATATCAAAACTATTCCATTGATCTGCAACTAAATCTAAAGTTACTTGTTGTTCTCCTGTAGCAATACTAATTGGGAAAACTTGAATATTTGGCGCATCTGCAGTCCACACATCAATATGTAAATATTCCATTGCAGAAGCATCTACAGTTTCTCCGTATTGAATACCTTGATAGTTTAAATTACTATATTGAATAGTTGCATCACCATTAATATCTAATTCTGTGTAAGTTGTAGATTGTCCCCAGTTTGGATAATAATCTGTACCTGCGATATTTGTGTAATATCCTGAATAAATTGATATTACATCTGCTTCTGCTCTTGTTGGTTGAGATGGTGCTGCATTTAATGGTTGAAGTATTGCTGTAACTTCAAAATCTTCTGTATAAACTGTAGTTTCGATAGCTGCACTAAACGCTGTTACTGTAATAGTATAAATACCAGCATCTGCATATTGATAACTATATGGTGATTCAAAATTTGTCATTATTGAATCACTACCGTCTCCAAAATCAACTTCATAAGACAATGCAAAATCTGCATCTGCATTTATATTTACTTGTTTAGAGATTGTTGCGTCATTTTCAATAGTAACCACTAAATTTTGAGGTGCTTGGAAAGAAACAACTACTTCTTGTGTGACAGATGTTGTTTTTCCGTTTAATCCTGTTGCCACGATAATGGCGTTATAAACACCTTCTTCATATGTGTGTTGTGTACTTTGACCTGGATTTAAATCTTCTGACAACTCAGAGCCATCACCATAATTTACTTTGTAACTAACAGCTCCTTCACCTAAAGGTGTAATTGTTACTAAACCTGTATTATCTTGTGTTACGGTTATTAATGCCGAAACGTTTTTTGGTGCTTCAATTTGATTTACAAAATCTGTATCATCATCTTCATTTGCACATGTAAACACTAATAAAACTGCCAAAAAGGAAGTAAGGATGTACTTAAAATTTTTCATTTTTCTAATTTTTAATTAATAACCTGGATTTTGTTGCCAATTGCCATTTGAAAATTGAATTTCTTCAATTGGTATTGGAAATAATTCGTTTTTATTAGGAGTAAAGCCTGGAATTTGATTTCCTCTACCTGTACGAACTAAATCAAAGAAATGATGTCCTTCTCCTACCAACTCAACACGTCTTTCATGATAAATTGCATCTGTAAGTGCTGTACCTGTTAAACTTACATTGTGAGATGTATCTCCAAAAGCACGTTCTCTAACTCTATTTAAATATAATTGAGCTTTAGTATCATCTATTCCACTTCTATTAAAAGCTTCTGCTGCCATTAAAAGTACATCTGCAAAACGTATAGCTCTGTAATTATTTGGATTTGTTAAATTTTGATCTCCTGTATTTAAATCTCCTTGTCTTGCTATATATTTTCTATTGAAATAACCTGTATGCTCATAACCAGTACCATAAGTAGCTCCTGTTGTATTTGCCCAAGCTTCAATATCTAAAATAGCGACATCTTTTCTTAAATCTCCTGCTTCAAACTCGTCAACCACATCTTGTGTTGGTACATTAAAGCTAAATCCTGAGTCAAAAACTGGTCCGCTATAATTACGTATTCCGTTGAAACCAACAGCTACATTACCCTCGCTACATTGAAGACATCCAAATCCTGCGCCTTCTGCATCTGAGTACTGAACTTCAAAAACAGATTCGATTCCATTTTCGCCTGCGTTTTCAAAAATTGTATCGTAATCATCTACTAAATCATAAGGTCCAAATTGAATTAGATTATCTAACACATTTGCTGCATCAGAAAATTTATCTTGATATAAATATGCTTTACCTAATAATGCTTGAGCTGCTCCTTTGGTTACACGACCAACTTGAGGTGCTGTGTATTCTAAATTATTTACTGCATATTGTAGATCTGCTTCTATTAAAGCATACACATCTGAAACTGGTGATCTTGGTATTGAAGTTTCATCTCCTAATTCAAATCTTGTTTCTTTTAACGGTACTGGACCAAACCATTTTACTAGCTCAAAATAATAGTACGCTCTTAAAAAACGTGTTTCAGCAATAATAACTTCCTTACCATCGAAGTCTGTTTTATCTTGAAATTCTAAGATATAATTAGCTCTGTTTACACCAGCAAACATCCAGTCCCAAACATTTTTTAAATTACTATTGACTGGCGTATGTGTCATATCATCAATTTGTTGAAAACCGATAACATCTGTAGCGCTCTCTCCGCCACATAATGTGTTATTAGAAGCTATTTCTCCTAACATAACGTTAACATAGGTAGATTGTAATAAATCGTAAGCTCCTACTAAAGCTTGATAGTAGTCTTCTTCTGAATTGAAATAGTTTTCTGAATCTATTACATACTCTTCGGTTTTATCTAAAAAATTATCTGAACAAGCATTAAGTACTATAGCAAGTACAAAAATTATTGTAAAAGATTTTATTGTATTAAAATATGCTTTCATGTCTTTTAATTTATAATGTTAAATTAATTCCTAATAGATATTGTCTTGACACTGGGTAAAATCCGTAGTCAATTCCGCCTCCAATAGCTTCTCCTGTAGTTGCTGCTGGATCATATCCTGTATATTTTGTAAATGTGAATAGGTTATTTACAGATGTATAAATTCTTACTTTATCAAAACCTATTTTATCTAATACATTTTGAGATAAAGAATATCCTAATTGTACATTTTGGATTCTTAAGAAAGAAGCATCTTCAACATAAAAATCTGAAAATAATTTATTAGTTGTAGCGCCAGTTGTTGTACGTGGTACCGTATTACTAGTTCCTTCTCCAGTCCATCTGTTTAAATATAAATTTAAACGATTGACATTAGGTTGATCTCTTTCGTAGTTTCTAACCATTTCTTTACCAACTTCAGCATAAGAATATGCAGAAAAATCTAAGTTTTTATACTTGAAATTAAGATTTAATCCCATATAGAAATCTGCTTGTGGTTTTCCTAAATAAGTACGATCATCAAAATCAATTACTCCGTCTTGGTTTACATCTACATATCTAAAGTCTCCAGGTGAAGCTTCTGCTCCTAATGCTGCTTGAGATGGATGCGCATTAACTTCTGCTTGGTTTTGAAAAACACCATCTGTCTGCAATCCATAAAAATAACCTATTGGTTGTCCAACTTCCATTCTTGCAGGAGATAATTGTCCAACTCCAAAAGCTCCTCCTTCTGGAATAACATCTCCTTCAATACTTATAACTTCCCCCTTAACATTTGTGAAATTATAATTTACACCAAATGAGAAGTTTTCTGATAATTTATCTTTATAACCAATAGAAAACTCAAAACCTCTACTTCTAGTTGTACCAGCATTAACAGTTGGATTACCACTACCTGGTGCTGCTGTTCCTAAAATACCAGAAACAGGTAGGTTTTGTAATAATAAATCATTTCTGTCTTCTAAAAAATAATCTGCCGTAATATCTACTTTACTATTAAATAATTTTATATCGGCTCCTACATCAAATTTTTCTCCTCTTTCCCATCTAGCTAAAGTATTTTGCAGTCTACCTGCTGCTACACCACTTACTAAAGCATCATCAAACACATAGGTTGCCTCACCTGATAATTGAGCTCTATATAAATTATTACCTTGATTGTTTCCTAAAAAACCATAACTACCTCTTAGTTTTAAAAAGTTAATTAACTCTGAATCATTTAAAAAGTTTTCTTCAGAAATCTTCCAACCAGCAGTTACAGAAGGAAAATAATCAACTCTGTTTTCTGGACTAAAATCTGATGCCGCATCACGACGTATCATGGCAGACATCAAATATTTTCCTAAAAACTCATATTCTAATCTTCCAAAATAAGAAGTTAATCTATTATCAAACACATAAGATCCATTAGAAATTGCTTCCCCAATACCAGTTGTTAAACTTATATCTGCAAAATCCCAAGAATTGTTTGGCACATCAAAACCTGTTGCGTATAAACCATCTCCCCAACTTTTTTGAGCACTTGTCCCTAATGTAGCAGTTACATGATGATTACCAAAGGTATTATCATAAGAAATAAAAGTTTCCCAATTAAAGTAATTAGATCTTGTTGTATTTTGGTTTACTGTACTTCTATCATTATTAAAGACTTTTCCTGATCCATAATTTACTATTGGAGCAAAAGATTTTCCTTTATCAGAATATGTTTTATAACCTAATCTTGATGTTGCTGTAAAATTATCATTTAATTTATATTCTAGTTGAAAATTTCCCTCCATACCATTACCAGTATACTCATTGTAAGTATTGTTTATTTGAGATATTGGGTTAATTACTTCGTTACCCAAAAACCCTGTTTCATCTTCTTGATTTAATGAATACAAAGGAGAATAATTTAAAGCATTAAATAAAACAGAACCTAAACCATTCTCTGAGATTGATTGTCTTTGATTATTAAAATAATTAGCTGTAGTAGAAAATTTTAATTTTTCAGTTATGTCTATACCTAGCCTTAGTTTGATATTACTTCTATTAAAGTTAGATTTATTGCTTGCAACAATACCATCTTGTTGTAGTCTACTAGCACCAAAATAATAGGTGATTTTTTCTCCTCCACCAGTTAATCTAATACTATGATTAAAAATTGGAGCAATTTCAAATAGTTCGTCCTGCCAATCTGTTCCAGTTCCTAAACCAGACACATTTGGAAAAGGTAAATTTTGCCCATTAGCTGCATAACTTTCATTTAAAAGTAAAGCATATTCTGTAGCATTTAAATAAGGTAACTTTCTTGTTGTTTGTTGAAATCCTGTATAACCGTCATAACTAACTTTTGGTGCAGTATTTTTTTTACCTGATTTAGTTTTAACTAAAATCACACCATTAGCACCTTCAATACCGTAAATTGCTGCCTGAGCATCTTTTAAAATAGAAATAGATTCGATATCATCAGGGTTTATACTATTTAGTGATCCTCTATACCCATCTACAATTACTAAAGGAGCATTATTTCCATTAGAACTAATACCACGTACTATAATATTAAATCCTCCTCCTGGAGATCCTGAGGCTGAATTAACAGTTACACCAGAAGTTGTCCCTTGTAATGCTATAGTAGCATCTACAGGTTTTAACTCCTCTAAAGTCTCAGAAGAAACTAGAGAAACAGCTCCTGTAACATCTTTTTGATTTTTGGAACCATATCCAATTAAAACGACTTCTTCTAAAGCTTCTAAACTTTCTGTAAGAGCCACATCAATGTTGTTACCATTATTAACAACTATTTCTTTGGTTTCAAATCCTAAATAAGAAAACACTAATGTTTCTCCTTTTTGGACATTATTAATTGTATAGTTACCGTCAAAATCTGTAACTGTACCTTTTGTTGTATTCTTTATTACAACACTAACTGTAGGAAGCGGTAATCCATCTTGTTGACTGGTTACAACTCCTGAAATGGTATACTCTTGCGCGTATGCACTAATAGCAAAAATGGAGAGTAAAACCGAAAAAAATATTTTTTTCATTTTTTATATAGTTTGAGCTTTTCTCAAAATTAACCTCTTTCATTAACAAATTCTTAATATTTAGCGCTACAAAAAACATACATGACAAAAAAAAGTTTAAAAAATGTTAAAAAACATAGTGATAATTTAACATTTGAACGATTTCGCCTTTTAAAAGTTTATTTTTTACAATTATAATTTTAAAGTAGATGTTGTGGTATTGTATAGTTATTTTTAACAGTTGTAGTGTTTTACAACTCTAAAATATAATCTGTTAAATTTGTTTCATGAGGTAAATCCATCTTTTTACGCAAACGATATCGTTTAACCTCTACACTTCTTGGTGAGATATTTAAAAGTGGCGCAATTTCTTTTGAAGATAAGTTAAGACGTAAATAAGCACATAGTCTTAAATCATTAGATGTTAATTTTGGATGTTTAGATTTTATCTTTTTTAAGAAGTCCTTATCTGCATTGTTAAAAGCTTCTTCAAAAAGCTTCCAGTCGTCTTTATTGTTAATGTTTTTATCAATAATTTTAATAACAGGCTTAAGGTTAGATGTATCTACTTTTTCTGTTAACTCGTTTTTTATTGTATTAAGAAATTCATTCTTTTTAATCAAACTCATAGTAGAAACAGCTAATTCACGGTTTTTACTTTCAATTTCATTTTTAAGTTTTTCGTTATTAAGCTTCATTAAATGTTGCTTATTTTCTAAATCTTTTAACTCTAATTCACGTTGTGTCTTTTGAAGTAGTTTTTCTTTTTGTTTTCTGTAATAAAGCTTGTATAGATAATTTACCAATAATAAAACTACAAGCGCTGAAATTAGATATACAAAAACCATTGTGGTTGATAAGTACCAAGGTTTTTCAATACTAAAATTATATACTACTGCTTCTTTAACATCTTTATCTCCTACTCTAG
>Ga0160419_100975_pt1 | contig 13998 bp, 10 predicted proteins | sample CelAP2metagpilot_2_FD_108196 | JGI IMG/M metagenome (GOLD analysis project Ga0160419, IMG submission 108196) | Phycosphere-associated microbial communities from Cellana algal ponds in Kailua-Kona, Hawaii, USA - Cellana AP2-4-25 metagenome pilot ... | reverse complement strand
GACTATTTGCTGGCGCTGGACTGGGCCCGGTCTGTTGGTGGGCTTGACGGGCTGAAAGCACGCGCTGACGCAAATGCGCAGGCGATTTTCAATTTCTGCGCCAACCGTCCGTGGATTGCCAATCTGGCGCAGGATCCTGCAACGCGCTCCAATACGTCCGTCTGCCTGAAATTCACCGACGAGCGCATTCAAGATGGGGCGACCTTTGCCAAGGCGGTCGCCAAGCGCCTGGAAGCGGAAGAGATCGCTCTGGACATCGGCGCCTATCGTGACGCCCCCGCAGGACTGCGCGTCTGGTGCGGCGGCACGGTGGAAACCTCGGATATCGAGGTGATGCTGCCCTGGCTCGAATGGGCCTTTGAGGCCGAAATCGCGGCACAAGCCTGACCCCCGCGCCGTCGACATCTGACAGACCAGTAGCCCGCCTTGGGTCGGGCTGCTCTCTCCGAATTCAGGCCGCAAGCGGCCCCCGCAGATAAAGGACCAAACCAATGGCTCCCAAAGTACTCGTCTCCGACAAACTCTCGGAAACCGCCGTCCAGATTTTCCGCGACCGCGGCATCGATGTGGATTTCCTGCCCGACGTGGGCAAAGACAAGGACAAGCTGGCAGAGATCATCGGCCAATATGATGGCCTTGCCATTCGCTCTGCCACCAAGGTAACCGAAAAGATCCTCGAAGCCGCCACCAACCTCAAGGTGGTGGGTCGCGCCGGCATCGGCACCGACAATGTCGACAAGGAAGCGGCCTCCAAGAAAGGTGTGATCGTCATGAACACACCCTTCGGCAACATGATCACCACCGCCGAACACGCGATCGCCATGATGTTCGCGGTTGCCCGACAGCTGCCAGAGGCCTCGGTCTCCACTCATGCAGGCAAATGGGAAAAATCTAAATTCATGGGGGTTGAGCTGACCAACAAGACGCTCGGCGTTATCGGTGCCGGCAACATCGGTGGCATCGTCTGCGACCGGGCCCGTGGTCTCAAGATGAAGGTTGTCGCCTATGATCCCTTCCTCAGCACCGAAAAAGCCGACAAGATGGGCGTCGAAAAGGTTGAGCTGGAAGAGCTGCTCGCGCGGGCGGATTTCATCACGCTGCATGTGCCGCTGACCGACCAGACCCGCAACATCCTGTCCAAGGAAAACCTGGAAAAAACCAAGAAGGGCGTGCGCATTATCAACTGTGCCCGCGGCGGTCTGGTGGATGAGGCCGCCCTGGCAGAACTGCTGACTTCTGGCCATGTTGCAGGTGCCGCCTTTGACGTGTTCTCGGTTGAACCCGCTAAGGAAAACCCGCTGTTCGGCCTGCCCAACGTCGTCTGCACACCGCATCTTGGCGCGGCAACAACCGAAGCGCAGGAAAATGTTGCTCTGCAGGTGGCCGAGCAAATGTCGAACTACCTGCTCGATGGCGCGGTTGAAAACGCATTGAACATGCCGTCCGTCACCGCAGAAGAGGCCAAGGTCATGGGACCGTGGATCAAGCTGGCCGATCATCTTGGCTCTTTTGCCGGGCAGATGTCGGACGAGCCGATCGTGGCCATCAATGTGCTTTATGACGGTGTCGTGTCCGGCATGAACCTGGACGCCCTGAACTGCGCGGTGATCGCGGGCATCATGAAAAACGTGAACCCGGACGTGAACATGGTCTCTGCGCCCGTGGTGGCCAAAGAACGTGGCATCCAGATCTCGACCACAAACCAGGACAAATCCGGCACCTTTGATGGCTATATCAAGGTGACTGTCGTCACCGCCAAGCGCGAACGTTCTGTCGCGGGGACTGTGTTCTCTGACGGCAAGCCGCGCTTTATCCAGATCAAGGGCATCAACATCGATGCCGAAGTGGGTGCGCACATGCTCTACACCACAAACGAAGACGTGCCGGGGATCATTGGCGCTCTGGGTAAGACAATGGGCGACAACGACGTGAATATCGCAAACTTTACCCTTGGACGCTCTGACGCCGGTGGCGAAGCAATCGCGCTTCTCTACGTAGATGAACCTGTCCCGGCAGAGGCACGGGCCAAACTCGCAGAGACCGGTCTCTTCACCCAGATCAAGCCCTTGGCGTTTGACGTGGTCTGATCTGAAAGTCCGATAAACGTTCCCTCAGATACGCCGCCCCGATATAAGGGCGGCGTATTTCATTTCAGCCTTCCATTTTACCATTTGCAGGAGCCCACCATGACAGCCCCAACCTATGCAATCGGTGACATTCACGGCCAGCTGGAGATGCTGGAACAAGCCCTTGACCACATCACCGCAGACGGCGGACAGGATGCAAAGGTGGTTTTTCTTGGCGACTACATCGACCGCGGCGCAAACAGCCGGGCCGTGATTGACCTTCTGATCCGCGGTCAGGCGGACGGGCGCAACTGGGTCACTTTGCTCGGCAATCATGACCGCATGTTCTCCTGGTTCATGGAGGATACACCCCGCCACGACCCGCATCTTCTGGTGGGCTATCATTGGCTGCATGACCGGCTGGGTGGGCGCGAAACGCTGGAGAGCTACGGGCTGACCTTCACCGACAAAACACGACTGGAGGATCTGCATGCAGAGGCCCTTAGCGCGGTGCCTGAACAGCATGTCGCCTTTCTGCGCGCACTAGAGCCGATGCATGAAACAGCGGACATCGCGTTTGTACATGCAGGCATTCGCCCTGATGTGCCCCTTGCAAAGCAATCGGAAAATGATCTGGTCTGGATCCGTCAGGCCTTTCACAATCACGCGGCACCCCACCCGAAACTCATCGTGCATGGGCACACACCTGTCGACCGGGCAACACACTACGGCAATCGGATCAACCTCGACACCGGCGCAGGCTACGGAAAACCGCTCAGCGTTGCCGTCTTTGACGAAAACAAAAGCTGGCTCCTTGATGAAACCGGTAGGCGCAGGTTGGCCCCCTGACGGGCGTCTTCATCTTTCAACAAATACTCTGGGGGTGAGGGTCGTCCCGGAAATGATCCGGGGGATCATTTCAGACCCGAACGGGCGAAGCCCAGCCAAGGGCGCGAGGGGGCAAAGCCCCCTCAACGCAGCCTTACGTCCAGTCCAGCACGACCTTGCCGCTGGAACCCGATTTCATCGCCGCAAAGCCGTCGGCAAAATCATCAACGCCAAAGCGGTGGGTGATCACCCGGCTTACATCCAGACCGTTCTGTAGCATCGCGATCATCTTGTACCAGGTTTCGAACATCTCGCGGCCGTAAACGCCCTTGATGGTGATCGCCTTGAACACGATGCGCGACCAGTCGACCGGCGACTTGCCCGGGGGAATGCCCAGCAGGGCAATCTTGCCGCCCATCACCAGTGCCTCCACCATCTGGTCTAGCGCGGCCTGCGATCCGGACATCTCCAGCCCGACGTCAAACCCCTGTTTCAGGCCCAACTCGCGCACCACGTCCTGCAGGTCTTCCTGCGCCACGTTCACCGCGCGCACCGCCGGCACCACATGTTCCGCCAGCGCCAATCGGTCCGGGTTGATGTCAGTGATCACCACATGCCGCGCGCCGGCATGTTTCGCCACAGCTGCCGCCATGATGCCGATCGGGCCTGCACCGGTGATCAGCACGTCCTCCCCCAGCAGGTCGAAACTCAACGCCGTATGCACCGCATTGCCCAGCGGATCGAGAATGGCGCCGATTTCGTCCGGAATGTCATCCGGCAGCGGCACCACGTTGAAGGCCGGCAGTTTCAGATACTGGGCAAAGGCGCCCTGCTCGTTCACCCCGATGCCGCGGGTGCCGGGGTCCAGGTGGAACTTGCCGGCCCTGCTCTGGCGCGAATCTGTCTTGATCAGATGCCCCTCGCCAGAGCAGCGCTGACCCACCGCCAGATCTGTAACATCGCGCCCGATTTCGACGATCTCGCCCGCGAACTCATGGCCGGTGATCATCGGCACCGGCACAGTGTGCGATGCCCATTCGTCCCAGTTCCAGATGTGAATATCGGTGCCGCAAATTCCGGTCTTCTTCACCTTGATCAGCACCTCGTCCGGGCCGATCTCCGGCACCGGCGCCTGCACCATCCACAGGCCCTCCTGCGGATGGCTCTTTTCCAGCGCCTTCATCGTGTTGGGTCGGCTCATGACAGGATCCCCAGTTCCTTGCCGACCTTGCCAAAGGCCGCCAGTGCACGGTCCAGTTCCTCCCGTGTTAGAGCCGCATTCATCTGCGTCCGGATGCGAGCCTGGCCGCGCGGCACGACGGGGAAGAAGAAGCCAGAGACATAGACGCCCTCGTCAAACAGCCGTGCCGCCATGTCCTGCGCCAGCTGCGCCTCGCCCAGCATCACCGGGATGATCGGATGTTCACCCGGCAAGAGGTCAAAACCAAGGTTTTCCAGCCCCGCCCGCCAATAGCGCGCATTCTCGAACAGCTGCGCCCGCAGGCCGTCGCCTTCCTCGACCAGCCGGATCGCCTCCAGCCCGGCAGCAACAATGGATGGCGGCAGCGAATTGGAGAACAAATAGGGCCGCGCCCGCTGCCGCAGCAGGTCGATCACTGGCTGCGGCCCGGCGATATAACCGCCGATGGCCCCCCCAAGTGCTTTGCCCAATGTCCCGGTGACGATATCAACGTCCACCCCGAAATGCTCTGGCGTGCCAGCGCCTGTCGCGCCCATGAAACCGGTGGCGTGGCAGTCATCCACCATCACCACCGCATCGTATTTGTCGGCCAGCGCCCGGATTTCTGGCAGTTTCGCCAGATAACCGTCCATCGAGAACACGCCATCGGTGGCAATCATGATATGCCGCGCGCCATCCTCGCGAGCCTGCTTCAGCCAGGCCTCAAGGTCGTTCATGTCGCTGTTCAGGTAGCGGTAGCGCTTGGCCTTGCACAGCCGGATGCCATCAATGATCGACGCATGGTTCAGGCTGTCGGAGATGATCGCATCGTCCGGCCCCAACAGCGGCTCGAACAAACCGCCATTGGCGTCGAAACAGGCGGCGAACAGGATTGCGTCATCCTTGCCCAGGAACTTCGCCAGCCGCTGCTCCAGTTCGCGGTGAATGTCCTGGGTGCCGCAGATGAAGCGGACGGAGGCCATGCCAAAACCCTTATCATCCATGACACCGCGTGCTGCCGCGATAAGGTCGGGGTGATCCGCCAAACCGAGATAATTGTTGGCGCACAGATTGATGACCTCAGCATCGCCAACCCGGATCTCACCCCCCTGCGGGGAGGTGATCATTCGTTCCCGCTTGTAGAGACCATCGGCTTTGATCTCTTCCAGGGTCTTGGAGATGTCGGTCAGAAAATCGGTAGACATGCGGGAACTCCTTCTCGTTCGAGTCGGAGTTCTACCATAACGGATTATTTTCCGAAATAGGGGATTTCATGATAACGGACATAAATCCGTGAAATCGGAAACCCGTCTTTTGATCTGACCTTCAGGCGTTCTTGACGATCAGAAACACCCGTGCAGGACCGCTCTTTGCCTCAATGGCGTGCGGCACATCAGCTGCATAGCGGGCGGTATCCCCTGCCTCCAGTTGCTCCCTTGCGCCGCCTGACGACAGGGAAACGCAGCCCTCCAGAATGGTCAGATGCTCCACCGTCCCGCGCCCATGCGGCTGACTGTTCAACGCACCGCCGTCTTTGAGGCGAATGTCATAGACCTCATGCCCACCGGCGTCTTCTGGCGGCGACAGGATTCGGATCAGACAGCCCTCTCCCATGTTTTCGATGGAGGGCACATCGCTGTCGCGCAACACTTCGATCCTGTCCTGGGCCTCGTTGCCGTCCAGCAAACCCGCAAAATCGACCTGCAGGGCTCGGGTGAGGTTCCAAAGCGTTGCAATCGTGGGCGAGCTTTCCCCGCGCTCAATCTGGCTGACCATGGACCGGCTCACGCCGGAGAGGTTCGCCACCGCCTCAAGGCTGAGGCCTTGAGCCCGGCGCGCCTCTTTCAGGCGGGCAGGCAACAGGGTCAGGATATCGTCTACATTTTCCGTCATGGCGGAATCACTGCGCCTTTGCGGACAGTTTGTCAAACAAGGGAGAGGTTTTGTTTTGACGGTACGTTCCGCAGGACAGGCGATGCTGCATCTGCATAATCTGCGCCAAACCTATGAGGAGAGAGACCATGACCGATATCGTGATCCTGGATGGCGCCCGAACCGCCATCGGCACTTTTGGTGGATCGCTGGCAGGCACCACCCCAATTGACCTGGCAACCGTGGCATCCAAGGCCGCAATGGAACGGTCTGGCGTCGAGCCTGACCAGATCGGCAATGTGGTCTTTGGCCATGTGATCAACACGGAACCCCGTGACATGTATCTGAGCCGTGTGGCGGCCATGCAGGCCGGCATCCCCAATGGCACGCCAGCGATGAACGTGAATCGGCTGTGCGGGTCCGGGGCACAGGCGATTGTCTCGGGCATCCAGTCGCTGATGCTGGGCGATGCGGAATTTGCCCTGACGGGTGGCGCCGAGAACATGTCGCGCAGCCCCTTCATCGTGCCGAGCGCACGCTGGGGGCAGAAAATGGGCGATGCGCGGGCCCTCGACATGATGCTGGGTGCGCTGAACTGCCCATTTGGAACCGGCCACATGGGTGTCACGGCGGAAAACGTCGCGGATGAGCATGACATCACCCGCGCGCAGATGGATGAATTCGCACTGGCCAGCCAGACCCGCGCGGCAGCGGCGATCGAGGCCGGATATTTCGCCAGCCAGATCACCCCGGTCGAGGTGAAGGTAAAGCGCGACATGGTGGCGTTTGAAGTCGATGAACACCCCAAGGCCAGCACATTGGACACCCTCAGCGGTCTGAAACCTGTGTTCCAAAAGGATGGCCGCGTTACAGCCGGCAACGCCAGCGGCATCAATGATGGCGCTGCCGCTTTGGTGCTCGCGACAGCGAATGCTGCAGAAAAGGCCGGACTAAAGCCCAAGGCACGGGTTCTCGGTTATGCCCATGCCGGCGTGCGCCCCGAGGTAATGGGCATTGGTCCGGTGCCAGCGGTCCAGAACCTGCTGCAGAAAACCGGGCTGTCAGTATCCGATTTCGATGTGATCGAATCCAACGAGGCCTTCGCGGCGCAGGCGCTTGCGGTGAACAAAGAACTGGGGCTGGATCCTGCAAAGGTGAACCCGAACGGCGGGGCGATCGCCCTTGGCCATCCTGTCGGTGCGACCGGAGCGATCATCACGCTCAAGGCCCTGTATGAGCTGGAGCGAATTGGCGGTTCCAAAGGGCTGATCACCATGTGCATTGGTGGCGGTCAGGGCATTGCCCTTGCAATCGAACGTCTCTGATCCAACCCCTTGAAACGCAAAAGGCCCCGGTTTTCACCGGGGCCTTTTTTGTGAGTGATCCGCTGGTTAGCTGGGGCTCATTCCGCGCAGACGCTCTGATCTGCGGCGCAGCATTTCCACCACTGTCAGCAGACCGATGGAGACCACCACAAGAATGGTCGCGACCGCCAGAATGGTTGGCGAAATTTGTTCGCGCAGGCCAGTAAACATCTGCCAGGGCAGCGTCTTTTGACCGGCCGAGCCAACGAAGAGCACAACCACAACCTCGTCAAAGGAGGTGATGAAAGCAAACAAACCACCAGAGATGACCCCAGGCAGGATCAGCGGCATCTGCACACGGAAGAACGTGGTCACAGGACCGGCTCCCATGTTTGCAGCGGCTCGTGTCAGGGACCGGTCGAAACCAACCAGCGTGGCGGTCACGGTGATGATCACGAACGGGATACCAAGGGCTGCGTGCGCCAGAACCACGCCAATGTATGTCCCCTGCAGACCAATACGGCTGTAGAAGAAGTACATGCCAGCGGCTGAGATAATCAGCGGCACGATCATCGGCGAAATCAGGATCGCCATGATCGCCCGGCGAAACGGAACATGCGGCTGGCTGAGACCGATTGCGGCCAACGTACCAAAGCCCACCGACAAGAGCGTCGCCATTGGCGCGATCTTGATGGAGTTCCACATCGCCTGCTGCCAGTCGTCGTTGGTGAAGAAGTCGCGATAATGCTTCAGCGAGTAGCCTTCGGGATCAAACCGCAACATCTCCGGGGTGAAGGTAAAGAAGTCCTGCGCGTTGAAGGACAGCGGCATCACCACGAGGATCGGCGTAATCAGGAACACGAACACTGCGCCACAGATCACACGGAACGCATAGTGCCACAGCACCTGACCCGGTGTGAGGTACGGCGCCAGGTGCATGCGGTAGCGTGATGTCGAGAGCCAGAAGATGAACCAGCCAACAAAAGCACCGAACAAAAGCCCGATGATTGCGGCCGGCAGCCCGCCCAGCACAAAGCCTGCAACTGCAAAGGCTGCCGTCAGAACCCAGCGGAGCATCCGCTCCTGATCCCGCATCCCGGCGAGGGCAAACCCCAGACCGCCGACGAGCACGGCACCAATCACGATGCCCAGAAGTCCCGAACCCTGCGCCGTACCGACGAACAGTCCGAAAAAGGCCCCGGCAGCGGCTGTGACAAGCGCCACGAAACCGGGAGTTTGGTTTTCAACAGGTGTCAAAGCCATGTGTCTTATCCCAGTTTCACGTTGTCGATGCCGACAATCTTGTCATAGGCCCAGTAGAGCGCGAGAACGACGACCAGCAGGATACTGCCAAGCGCCGCAGCGAGACCCCAGTTGAGCGACTGCGAGATGTGGAACGCGATCCGGTTGGAAATGAAGACACCTTTGGTGCCGCCCACCAGTTCCGGCGTGATGTAGTAGCCAATCGCCAGAATGAACACGAGGATCGAACCCGCACCAATTCCCGGAACCGACTGCGGGAAGTAAACCCGCCAGAAGGCTGTCCAGTTGGTGGCGCCAAGCGATTTGGCAGCACGCAGATAGGATGGGTTGATGGTTTGCATCACCGAATACATCGGCAGGATCATGAACGGCAGCAGGATGTGGGTCATCGCCACGATGGTGCCGAACTGGTTGTTGATCATCACAAGGCGCGCGTCATCGGCGACCAAACCCAGCCAGACCAGCGTGTCGTTGATAACGCCCTGTTGCTGCAGCATGACTTTCCATGCGGATGTCCGCACCAAAAGCGACGTCCAGAACGGCAGCAGAACCAGGATCATCAAGAGGTTGGCAGTACGGGACGGCAGGTTCGCCAAAATCCACGCCACCGGATAGCCGAGCACAATGCAGCTCACCGTGATGGCCAGCGACATGAGCAGCGTCCGCAGGAACAGGGTGCCATAGATACGTTCGGATTCCGGACGCAGCTCAGCACCATCAGCGCCTTTTTGGAAGTCGGCCGCATTCAGGAAGTAGCCGTTCGTGTAAGCGCCCGAGTAGGTCTTGAGCGTGCGCCAGACTTCCGGATCGGCCCAATCCTCGTCGATCTTGACAAAGGCATCATAGGCCGTGGTCGTTTCGACCTCACCCGCTGCAATCGCGGTGGCCACAGCCTGCAGTGCGGCTTGGGCATCACCACCAAAGGCCGAAGGAGCCTGAGGGTTGGCCGCAAGATCGTTGTGAAGTGCCAGATAGACAGGCGCCCAGGGATCTTCCTTGGTCGGGCTGTCATTGTCTTCTTGCTGAATGGTCCGTGCCCAGCGGGTGTAGGCGGTGCTTGCCTTGGGCAGCGCCGCCGCTGCGGTTTCGGATACCTCGAAAAGCGGCTCTGCATCATCGCTGCGAGAGGACACCCACGCAGGATCAGCAAAGATCGACACAAAGGTCGCGGGCTCTTTCCAGGCCGGATCCAGCTTTTCGAACTGTTTGATGTAGACCTTGCCGATGTCGTCGGCGCGGCGGCCGGCCTTGCGGAACAAGGACGAAATGCCCGGATTCTCGTAGTTCAGGCGCGAACCGACACGTGTGTGTTCCTTGCGTTCGGCCGCCACGACGAGGTCATAGGCAAGCGCCTCGAACACAGGCGCGGGAGGGGTAACGCCGCTGTCGGCATCCCAATCCTGCACCGCAACCACGGTTTCTGGCAGTGTATCGGAGACAATCTTATTCTCGACCGAGCGGAACAGCATATCAGCAATCGGGAGAATGAATGTCAGGAGAACAAAGAGCAGAAGTGGCGCGATCAGCATGAGGGCGCGGATCTTCTGCATCCGGAGAGCTCGGGCCAGGCTCCGCTTGAGCGGTGTGCCATCGGCGGCCAGGACCGGTCCGGTGTGGGTGGTATCGCTCATTGTAGGAGCCCCCGTCGGAATACTTTTTTGTTGGTGGAGAGAGGGCCGTGGCACAGGCCGTCGGCCCCCTCCCATTTATCGTTCCGTCAGATCAGGGACGGATTACTTGGCCAGCCATGCCTGGAATTTTGCATCCAGATCATCACGGTTGTCCGCCCACCACTCGTAGTCATAGACGTGAACGTTGCCAGAGTTGGCCGGGTCGGTCGGCATATGCGGTGCCATGTCGATGCCCAGGATGGCGTGCTTGCCAACCAGCGGCGCAGAAGAGGCGCGCGCCGGACCGTAGGAGATGAACTTTGCCTGATCTGCCAGACGCTGAGTGTCGGTCGCGAACTTCAGGAAGTCCATGACGCGCGCTTTGCGGTCTTCAGGGAGGTCAGCCGGAACAACCCAACCGTCCAGGTCAAAGGACTGCATGTCCCACAGCATGTCGATCGGCTGGTTCTGCTCTGCGATTGCAGAGAACAGACGACCGTTGAAGGTCGAACCCATCACAACTTCGCCGTCAGCCAGCAGCTGCGGGGTTTCAGCGCCAGCAGTCCACCAGACAACCTGATCCTTGATGGTGTCCAGCTTTGCCAGTGCGCGCTCTACGCCCTCGTCGGTGCCCAGAACGTCATAGATTTCGTCCTTGGCGACGCCGTCGCAGTACAGAGCCCATTCCATGTTGTCGATCGGACGCTTCTGCAGCGCGCGCTTGCCCGGATATTTCGCGGTGTCAAACACGTCACAGATTGTGGACGGCGGGGTGTCGCCAACCAGGTCCATACGGTAACCAAAGGTGGTCGAGTAAACGATTTGCGGCACGAAGCAGTCGCTGACCAGCAGGTCGCCGAAGTCGTCGCTTGCCGACGTGCCATCAGGCGCAGCTGCCAGAACTTCGTCGTGGTCGATTTCAGCGATCAGACCTTCATCGCACATACGCATTGCGTCAGACGCAACGGCATCCACCAGATCCCAGGTTACGTTGCCTGCTTCGGTCATCGCGCGCATTTTTGCGGTCGCTTCAGCCGAGCTCTCGTCCCAGATCACTTTCAGATCGGGGTGCATTTCCAGATAGGGCTCAACATAGGCCTTGAGCTGGCTTTCCTGATAGGCACCGCCCCAGGAAACAATAGTCATTTCGTTTGCCATGTCGGCGGCCATTGCCATCGGCGCACACAGAGCCGTGGTGGCTGCCAGAGCAGTCAGTTTGGTGAGTTTCATAGACACTCTACTCCTTGTTGAATTTGTAATTCTTCGGATCGTAGTCCCCCGGTCATTCTGCGCCGGGGGTTTCGTCGCGCGTTGCGTCAGCCGAGCAGGCCTCAGGCGTCAAGCGCGCGGCAATCTTCAGGCAACCAGCCGATCTCGATCTGCTGACCGGGTGTCAGACGGGTCTGGTCTGGTGCGTTCCGGGTCTTGATGATGAACTCATCATTGCCGGCCACGCGCAGACGGGTGCGGAAGATGTCACCCATGTAGATGAACTCCAGCACTTCCGCTTTCAGCGTATGTGCGCCTTCCTGCATGCGTTCTTTGTTATATTCGACACGCTCTGGACGGATCGAAACACGGGTACGCTCACCGGGTTTGGAAACGTTGATCGGCTTACAGTCGATCAGCTCGCCATCATCCAGCTGGACCAATGCGATGCCATTGTTGATCTCTTTGACAGTGCCTTCCAGCGTGTTGTTCTCGCCGATGAACTGCGCAACAAAGCTGTTTGCGGGCTCTTCATAGAGCTGATCTGGCGGCGCCAGCTGTTGGATGCGGCCATCATCAAATACCGCGACACGGTCGGACATCGTCAGGGCTTCGGTCTGGTCGTGGGTCACGTAAACCGTAGTGATCCCCAGATCGTGCGCAAGGCGGGTGATTTCAAACTGCATCTTTTCACGCAGCTGCTTGTCCAGCGCGCCAAGAGGTTCATCCATGAGAACCAGTTCCGGTTCAAACACGAGAGCACGCGCCAAGGCGACACGCTGTTGCTGACCACCAGACAATTGCGCAGGGCGACGGCCACCGAATGCACCCATCTCTACCATATCCAACGCGCGCTTCACTTTCTGCTCGCGTTCGGATTTGCCCATGTTGCGAACTTCCAGCGGGAAGCTGAGGTTCTCTGCAATGGTCATGTGGGGGAACAGCGCGTAATTCTGGAAAACCATCCCGATGCCGCGCTTGTGAGGAGGGATGTTGTTGATCGAGACGCCATCAAGCCGGATGTCACCGTGGGTGGCTGTCTCAAAACCGGCCAGCATCATGAGGCAGGTTGTTTTGCCCGAACCGGACGGGCCCAACATTGTCAGAAATTCGCCTTTCGGCATGGTGAGGTTGAGATCTTTGACAACGAGATTCTCGCCATCGTAGCTCTTCTGCACGCGTTCGAACTCAACGAACGCGTTCGTATTTGACGCATCAGCCAATGGAGGCTCCCTGGTTTGCTTCGGCAGATTAGCTCTGCACTTCTGCTTTGATGTAAGCACACCCGACAAGTGATGTGCAACCGGATCGTCCAGATCCTTGTTGGATTTACCTTAGGGCCGAAAAACCCGCCAACGGGCCAAATTGCGACATGAGGCCGAAAGAAAGCGACTTAAATTGCGCTACTTTTCAGATCAATTTTTTATCTAAAATGGCCATTTAAGAAATCAGCCGAATGTTATCGGAAACGCTGCAGCTGCATTCTTGGGGCGCCACATCCCACCGCCCCGCCGAACGAGAAACGCCAGCCCGATAGGCTGGCGTTTTACGGAAACTGGTGCCCTGAGAATCAGGCGCTCTGCAGCATGTCCTTTTCCTTGAGGATCTCGTAACACTCATCAAGCGACTTGCGGGCCCGCTCAATGAGAGTGTCGATCTCGTCAGGCGTGATGACCAGCGGAGGAGAGATGATCATCCGATCACCGACGTGGCGCATGACAAGGTTGTTCGCAAAGCACCGCTCACGGCAGATATAGCCGACCGTACCTGCATCAGATGCAAAGGCCGCGCGTGCGGCTTTGTTGGGGGTCAGGGCAATCGACCCCATCATTCCAACAATCTTGGCTTCACCAACCAGGGGGTGATCTGTCAGCGCCTCCCATTTTTCCTTGAGATAAGGCGCGGCGACATCACGGACGTGACCGACGATATTCTCTTCTTCCAGAATACGCAGGTTTTCCAGCGCCACGGCAGAGGCCACCGGATGACCGGAGTAGGTGTAGCCGTGGTTGAACTCACCCGAGCCGATCACCGCAGCAACTTCGTCGCTGACAATAGAGCCGCCGATGGGGGCATAGCCCGACGACAGACCCTTGGCGATGGTCATGATATCCGGACGGATCCCCATGGTCTGGCTGCCGAACCAGTTGCCGGTCCGGCCGAACCCACAGATCACTTCGTCCGCGATCAGGAGGATCTCATACTTGTCGCAGATACGCTGGATCTCAGGCCAGTAGGTCGTCGGCGGCACAATAACGCCCCCTGCCCCCTGGACCGGCTCTGCGATAAAGGCCGCAACACGGTCTTCGCCCAGCTCCAGAATTGCCTGCTCCAGCTCCTGTGCACGCGCCAAACCAAAATCTTCCGGGCTCATATCACCGGCTTCGGCCCACCAGTTTGGTTGATTGATGTGGTGGATATCCGGGATCGGCATTCCGCCCTGTTCGTGCATCGCACTCATACCACCAAGGCTGCCGCTGCCGACGGAGGAGCCGTGATAGGCGTTCTTGCGGCTGATGATAATCGATTTGGATGGCTTGTCCTTCAAGGCCCAGTAATGCCGAACCATTCGAATGTTGGTGTCATTCGCTTCCGAACCGGAGCCCGCAAAGAAAACATGGTTCAACCCTTCGGGCGCCAGTTCGGCAATCTTTGCCGCCAAGGCG
>Ga0160419_100974_pt1 | contig 14007 bp, 19 predicted proteins | sample CelAP2metagpilot_2_FD_108196 | JGI IMG/M metagenome (GOLD analysis project Ga0160419, IMG submission 108196) | Phycosphere-associated microbial communities from Cellana algal ponds in Kailua-Kona, Hawaii, USA - Cellana AP2-4-25 metagenome pilot ... | reverse complement strand
TGCGGCGTCGCTGTTTGGGGGTGGGTGGGGATGAGGGAGAGAGGGGGAGATGGGGGTGGGTGTGGGAGGGGGTATTGAGTAAAGTGTGGGGTGGCAGGCTGAGGAGGGTAAGGATGGGAGAAAGGGACCAAACAAAAAAGCATGCATGTTCAGGAAGGAATAAGGAAAGGAGGGAGGGAGGGAGGGAGGGAGGGAAACACCTACCTGCTCCATGGAGGCCCCTCGCAAGCTTTTGATTTCCGGGTATTTTTTCCTCAGACCTTCCACGGCGGCTTTGCACTGGGTCACACGCACGGGGTACTCGCTGCTGCCAAGACTGTGCTTTACCTGAGGGAGGGAGGGAGGGAGGGAGGGAGGGAGGGAGGTTGGTGGAGCCGGACATGCACGCTGGAGGCGATTCGGAGATAGGGTCTAAACAGACGAATTTTAACAAACAAGTAATACTCCAGCATGACCCGTCCCCTTTTTTGACCCCTCCCTCCCTCCCTCCCTCCCTCCCTCCCTCACCTTGGAGTTGGTCACGAGGATGACTAGGTCAGGATCGGCCAAAGGAACGAGCGTCTCTTGCTGAGACTGACAGTCCAAGAGGAGCACCTGGACGGAGGGAGAAAGGAAGAGGAGGGAGGGGGGGAGGGAGGGTCACTTCCCAACTCTGTCGGTCGATCTTCTTTCTTCAATCGTCATCATCGGATTCCTCCCCTCCCTCCCTGCCTTCTTCCCTCCTTCACCTTGCCCGTCCTCCCCATTGCCGACACAAACTGATCCATGATCCCGCAGGGCACGTGGGCGAATTTATGCTCCGCGCTCTGTCGAGAAGAGGGAGGGAGGAAGGAAGGGAGGGAGGGAGGGAGGGAGGTGCATGAATGTGTGGATGTGTTGCGTGTGTATACGTCGAAGGAGGCCGGTGGGAGAGGAGGCCGGTGGGAAAGAAGAGAGCAAGCGAGGAAGAAAGGGGAGGGAGGAAGGAAGGAAAAAAAGAAGAAAAGGCAAGAGGGAGGGAGGGAGGGAGGGAGGGAGGGAGGGGGTACCTGACATCGCAAGGCTTTCTGGACCTTCCCGGGGGTGGTGCCAAGCACCTGCTCGAGGAAGGTGGCGACAGAGACCTCCAAGGAGGCGGAGGAGGAGAGCCCGGAGCCCAGGGGAACGCTCGACGCAATTGCGGCTTCGAACACCAGGTACTTCCCCTGCGGCACGTCTGAGGGAGGAAGGGAGGGAGGGAGGAAGGGAGGGTCGAGAGGGAGAAATGAAAATCGATGACGGCATCTTGTGATGTTTTGTGCCTCTTCTTTTAGCCTCTCTCTCTTCGTCCCTTACCCTTGAGGTACTCGGCCACGACGCCCTTGACGTAATTGACCCACTTGGGCTCGCCGGGGGCCAGGCCCTGGGGAGGGAGGAAGGGAGGGAAGGGTGGAAGTGACGGAGGTATGTGGAAGGGTAAGTGAGTGACAATCGAATGAAGATGGTGGCGGGTTCCATCATCCTCTCTCTCTCTCTTCTATTGAGTCTCAACGAGACCGAGTTACAATCAATCACTTCGCGCCTTTTTTCCCTGCGTGCATTACCCGCCTCTTCCCCCGGCGCTTGCCCTTCTTCCCCTCCTCTCCCCCCCTCCAGATTTCCTTCTTCTGATTCCTCTTCTTCTTCTTCTGATTTTTCTGATTCTGCTGTTTTCTCTTTGACTTCTTCCTCCTGTAACCTACTTTGTCAGCGACGAAGGACACGATGCCCTGATGGCTCTCAGAGGTGACTCGACACTGCGTCAGTGGCACCTTCTGATTGGGGGGACGGACGAGCAAAGAACCACGGCCTACGACGAACGTGCGCAAATCCAGAGCAAGAGGAAAGACGAAACCTTCGTTGTAGTCGGTGTGCTCACCTACGGGGGCAAGATGGGAGGAAGGGAGGGAGAGAGGGGGAGATGAGGTTTAGAACGAACGGGATGGCAAGAAAACTGGTTTTCCACCACATTCTCTTTTCCCCCCTTTCCTCTCTTCCATCTCTCATTCTCTTCTCTTTCTCTACTCCTCATGAACGCACCAATGAGATTGACTCGTCCCGGGGCGAAGGCAGCTATGTCAGGCTCGCTCCCAAAAGCGTCCTGGAACAGGGAGAGGGCATGCTGGAGCGTCGGGTCGTCGCGGGGTTTGACCATGCTTGTTGTGGCTCGTGCTGCTGCTGGAATGCCCTGGTTGTCACGTAGAGGTATAGGGACGCTGCTTGATACGGTACAAGGGGCTCTCACCAAACCTACCGTGTCTGTGTTGATGTGTTCTGTGTGCTGTCGAAGGGTATGCACTTGACCGGGGCCTGCGATGATGTCATGTGAAGAAGGCGTGCGTGAGCTCCGCGCATGTATGCAGAGGCAGGAGTTCTTCCTCCTTGTTCCTGTCCTCCTCCTCTCCCGCCTCTGACCCCTACAGTGATAGCTCGCCCTGAATTGATCGCTTGTGGAGTGTCGGTCAAGAACGTCGAGAATGTGAAGCAGAAAGTTTACTTCAACCAACGGCTCATCAGCCGCCAATGTGATGACGACCATGTTGTACCTGCTCGTGGCCTGACTCGACGAAATTAGAAAGAGCAACTTACCACGCCACTCACGCAACCTAGTACCTCTGCTCACACAAACTACTGTATGACTCTTCAGCCCCTTAATTAAGTCACCCTTGCCCCTCTTTTGTCCTGCATGTTTGCAAAGGCAAAAAACGCTGCGAGAACAACACACCTCCCCCCACGCCGCCCCCCGTTCTGACAGCTTCGATAAAGAAGTGGTAGGCCACCTACACCTTTAAAATCACACCAAGACACGCGAATACCCATCTCACACTCCTTCTCCATCCATGCCCACCTACAAGTTGCCACAGTCCACCGCGTCTTGCGCCCTCTGCCAAGTAAAGCAAAGAACAAGAGGATCAGGACCCTGCCCCTTCCAGAGGGTCCCCTACCCAGCACTTCAAGACTCCTCTTTTCAAATAAAGATGCCTCGCATCGTCTCCTCAGTCCTGACTCTCACAGTCTTGGCCGGCGTCACCACCAGCACCAGCAATGCGTTCCTCCTGCCCTCCTCATCCCCAGTATTGTTCACTTACCGCCCCTGCCTCAGTCGACAGCAGACGCCGTTCGCCTCACATGCTGCAGGGGCCGCCGCAGGATCACGTCGATTCTCTCTCCCTCTTTCTCCTTCCCTCGTTCGTCTTCAGGCCTCGCCAATCCCTGAGCCCAAAGAGAGGACAGAGGAGAAGGAGGAGGAGGAAAATGTTGCCAAGAAGGAAGAGGCCTGCGACAAAAAGAACAGCAGCAGCAGCAGCAGCAGCAGCATCGGTAGTGAAACTGCCGTAACAATTACGAGCAGCTGCAACAACAGCCAGGTGCAACGTGATTTTGATGCCTTTCTCACGGAAGGCAAGGATGTCCTGGGACTCATTGACTTGCTCAAGGCCCACGAATCTGCCATCACTATCTCCCGCACGCAGCTCACCTCTTTGCTCGACGTCCTCTCCAACACCCAGACCTTCCGCGACAACCTCCTCGATCGACGAGCCCGTGGACTTCTCCCCCCCAACGAGCGTGGATCCCTCTTCCTTCCAAATAACAACAACAAGAACAACAACAACGGTTTCATGGCAAATCCCGGCCGTGCCTTTATGTATCTGGAGGAATACCAAAAAGCCCAACTCGAAAGCATCACCTACGTCTACTCGGTCTTGAAAGAACGAGGTCTCTTGAAGGCTTTCGCATGCATACAAGAGGTCCGTGGCTACCAAGAGAACTACCTCCCCAAAAATGTGGATGCCGAGATGATCGAAACCCGCTCCGAGGGACTGCCCATGTCAGCGCTCACCCCTGGCCAGGCCCAGAACTTTTGGGCGTATGGAGGCGTGGCTTTGTGTTTGTTGGAGCTCGCAATATGTCGATTTTATGGGGTGGATGCCGGGGCGGTGATTCCGGGTACGATTGCGGCGTTTTTCTTGGATCGTTTCGTGGGGGGGGGACGCGTGTTTGATGCCTTTGCTCGGGTGTTGTTGCCGAGGTACAAGGAAAGGATTATCAGGCACGAGGCGGGGCACTTCTTGATGGCGTATTTATTGGGGTGTCCAGTGCAGGATTGTTTATTGCGGCCGGTGTTCAATGGTGAGTGTCATACCATATGGGAGGGGGATTTAATTATTCAGTGTTTCTTTTACATTTTTTTTGAATATTAATGATTTTTTACGTCAGCCTTGCATTTCCCAAATGCCTATCGATTAAGAGAGGCAGCGTGTAATACATTAACTAACCTTTGCCTCTTCCCCTCCGTCTCCTCTTCCCTCCCTCCCTCCTTTTCCCCCTTCCAAACAGGCGCCACATTCGGGGAAGCTGGCACCATTTTCCTGGACAAGACCCTCTTCGAGCAACTAGAGAAAAGCAAAATCTCGGCTTCGTCCATCGACCGCTACACCACCATCGTCATGGGCGGGATAGCAGCAGAGGCGCTCGAGTTCAAAAATGCGCAAGGGGGGGCCAGTGACGAACAAGCCATCATTCTCTTAATGAGCTTGATGAATTTTCCCGTGGACCGGATCTCGACGCAAGCCCGCTGGGCCGCCTTGCGCGCCGTGTTGGTGCTGAAAGACAACCCGGAGGCCTTCGAGGCCCTCGTAGCTGCGCTCTCTGCTGGGAAGACCGTGGGCGCCTGCGTCCAAGCCATAGAGGATGCCATGGCCACCACCAACCGCCCTTTCGTCCCTCCCGCTGCGGTCGGCCCTCCTCCTCCTCCTCCCCGTCTCCCTGTCAAGGAATACACCGACATCCAAAAGGTACTCATGCCCTCCCTCCCTCCTTCCCTTCTGGACTCCGTGGCCGATTTCTCCTCTATCACGCCCTCCTTCACCAAGGGAGAAGACGTCATCCCGAAAATGGAGGCCAAGGAAAAACGGATTGCCGACGCGGCAGAGCAGAAGTTAAAATCAAGGCAGAGGGAGGTGAACATAAGACTTCAGCAAGTCACTGCCAGATTAGAAGGGAAGAGCCCGGAGGAGGTGTTGGAGATCGGGAATAGGACCGGCACAGGGGAGGGAGGGAGGGAGGGAGGGGCGGGGAGTGGAGAGATGGTGAGTGACGAGGACGAGGAGAAGCAGATCGAGCAGCAACTTAGTGCATTGGACCAGCGCTTAAAGGAGCTGAATGAAAAATTGGGGAATGGCGGGGCAGGAAGGGGTGTAAGGAGGGGACGTCAGAAGTAGATTACATTAGATGATAGTGGACGTGTTCGATTTATTTGATTTTGGGGCATTGTACAGGTAGGGGAAAAAGAAGAAGCCGAGGAAAAGAAAGATGACGAGAGGCAGCAACTGTAGCACCGGCAGTAGTAATGGCAGCTCCGGCAGCTAAGGGAACTGAACAAAGCATTGGTAGGTAGGGAGAAAGCGAAGCCACATAAAAAAAAAGAGAGAATGTATCCGAAGAAAGGGAAGCAATCAAGGGATTAATAAACTTTTTGGACGAAGGACAAATTGAAGCCCAAAGAAACGTGCATGCACAGATTCATCATTGCTTGCTCTTTATTCATGTTTAATTCCTTGCAACACCATCATCCCTTTCACCCACTCCCAACCGTTGCAGACACGGGCACTGCCACCTCCTTCTCCCTCCCTCCTCCCTGCGTCTTCTTGCCCGACACCCGCAAAATGAATTGTGCGATCGCTTGGCTCGTTTCTTGCGGGCGTTCGTCGTGCACGCAATGCCCGCCTTCGATCTCGACGACTTCCACGTCCCGCCAGGCGGCCTTCAGGAGGTTCGCGCGTTTTTTGGCATCGTTGAGTGGGTCGAGAATCCCTTGCGTCACCAAAATAGGGCCACTGCGTGCGCGTGTATGTGTGTATGGGAGGGAATGAGGGTGTGTTGGTGTGAATAAAAGCAATCATGCAAATGATAGGGGTACAAATCTGAAACAAGCAATGAGGGAGGGAGGGAGGGAGGGAGGAGGGAAGACCACAGGGAATGTGCCTACCCTCATTTTGGCCATCACTTCTTTGGTAGAGCAAAGGACTAGCAGACATTCTCCCGACGATGTCCACTGACCAGACTAGCCAGGATTACAGCCATCTATCATAATGTCCTACACGCAAACATAGGCAGCAGGGTGGGAGGGAGGTGGGGAGGGCGGGAGGGAGACAGCATGGAGGCACCTACCCGAATTTGGCCATCAACTCGTTCGTGGGTCGAGGGACCGGTAGACGCCCTCCCGACGCAAAGACGCCCAACGCCCCCGGGTCGCAGCTATCCCGAATAATATTGTTCACAAGGCGAGGACCCACTTCCTGCGGGGAATGGCGGTACAGGTCTTTGCAGATTTTTTCAACCCGGGGCTGGAGGTACCAGAAGAGGCCGGCGGAAAAGGCCGTCAGCACGACTTTTGGCGGACCTGAGAAGGAAGGGAGGGAGAGAGATCGCGTGCTTTCCTCCACTGTGCGTCCTTCGCGACTGGCGAGCTCGGCGGCGTATTCCTAGTCGTGGAGATTTGAGGATGAACGGCAAGGAAATGAGACAAAAATCGTTTCCTGTTTTCTAGGTGAATCTACACTCTCTTTTCTGGAGCCCCTCAGTAGTGCAAATAGTAAGAATTATGCCATCGATTTCATCTATTCCTCCACTTGCAGTACCATCAAATCAAACAGCCCCCAAGCAACGCCTCAAGCTTCTCCCTCCACGCTCCCCTCCCTCCTTCCCCCCATTCCCTCCCTTCCCAACCCAATACTCTCACCTCCGGAGACACGACCTTCCCCGCCGTATTCACCAAAATCAACCCCTGGCACATGGGCCCAATGTCCGCCGCCACGCTCGCGGCCGTGAAGCCCCCAATCGAGTTCCCTGCAATAAAGAAGGGGCTCTGCACCACTTCCAGGGCGAAATCTCGCACTTGGTCTTGCCACAAATACTGCGTGTACGTCACGCTCGGCTTCTCGCTGTGTCCAAACCCAAGGAGGTCAAGGGCAAAGATCCTGAAGCCCTTCCCGAACGTCGCCGGGTCTTTCCGGGCCAAGCCCGAGAGAGCCTCGAAGCATTTTGACCACTGATCGGAGCTGGCTCCGAAACCGTGCACTAGCAACAACGTCGGCACATCACCGTCTCCCTTGATACCTTTACCCCCACTTTTGTTCCCCTCGGCTGTGCCCTCCTTCCCTCCCTCGCTAGTGCCATGCGCGTGGACCCGCGACACGGCATAGCGGACATTATGCCCTAGGAAGGGAGGGAGGGAGGGAGGGAGAAGGAAGAGGAAAAGAGAAAGGGAAAAAGCGGTGAGCATTCTGGGAGTAAAAGAGAACGTAGAGATCCCTCGTTCTCCCCTCCCCTACCTCCTGCTCCCTCCTACTCTCCCTTTTTCAAACCTCCCGCGCGTCATCATACTCTTTCTTTCTTTCCCTCCCTCCCCTCCCAGCTGCCACTACTACCCTCCTTTTTTCCCCCCACAGGCCGTTACCGTGAAACCGCCAATATTTAAATGTGAGCGCCTCCGTCTCGGGTAAAGGGAAATGGACGACGTCCCGTTCCGCAAGGATCTGGTGCCACTCTCGCCGCTCTACCACCTCCTTTACCATGGCCGCATTCTTGGTCGCTTTATCCAGGAGGAAAAAGGGGAAGGAGGGGGGGAGGGCGGGGAGGAGGGAGGCGAGGTACCGGGGAGAGATGGCACCGATGGCAAGGAGGGGGGAGAAGGCGCGTGTGAAGACTTCCCCGTCGAAGAGGCCTTCGTAGCCTGGTAGAGAAAGAGGGAGGAAGGGAGGAAGGGAGGAGGAAAGAGGTGGAGGAAGGGAGGAAGGGAGGAGGAAAGAGGTGGAGGGAGGGAGGGAGGGAGGAGGCCGTCAGTCGTGGCCAGCTTGAGCTCGAGGCGGGCATCAACCAGACCCGTATCCTATTCTCTTCCTTCCCTCCCTCCCTCCCTCCCTCCTCTAGACACACCTTTCGCAGCGATCAACCTTCGCATGACCTGCCTCTCCAACCCCTCCCCTGACGACGGCAAATACCGCTCTCCAAAGACCACGGGCCCCACCTCCATGTATTCCTTCAACCACTTCAACGCCAAGGACTCCCCCCCCCCTCCCTCCATCCCACCCTCGTTTCCTGCCTCGTGCGGGTAGTACGTAGGCGTCCAGTATTCTTCCCTTGCGGCATGCACCCGGGCTTGCTTGATAGCAGCGGCGGAGGAGGGCGGGAGGGAGGAAGGGAGGGAGGAAGGGCTGACATCTTCTTCATGACCATAGGCCAATTCCAACAGTTCTTCAAAGGAAGGGAGACGGCCCTTGTCGGTGATGGCATCCGAGAACGAGTTGGGAGGGAATGAGGGAGGGGGAAGGGGGGGGTCGATGGGCTTGCCCTTAATGGCGGGCAAGTAGTCTTTTTCCCAATTGTTGCCCACGGTGCCACCGGTAATGGATGAACGGAGACGGGTGGTCCATTTCTTGATTTTGAGGGAAGGGGAGGAGGAGGGGGAGAGAGAGGACAGGCCTCGGTTCACGAGTGCACGTTGGTTCTCGGTTATGTCCTCATAGACCCAGAGGGAGGAGGCCGAGGTTTCCTCCATGACGGCAGGCAGAATTTGTTCGACGGGCCCGATGCGCGTGATAAGATTGGAGGAGAGGGTGTTGCGAAGATCGGCAATGGCCAGGAGGTAGAGGTGGAGGAGATGGGGGGCGAGGGTGGAGAGGAAGGAGGGGTCGAAAATGAAGAGCGGGATACAGGAGGAGGAGGAGGCGAGGGAGGAAGAGAGGGCTTCATTGTCGTGCAGGCGGAGGTCACCGGAAGTAAACCAAACGATGGATCGTTCTGCTTGGGGTTGAATTGATGCGGTGGCGGCAGAGAGGCGAGTAAGGGCAGCGAGGGATGAGGAAGAGGAGAAGGAGGTTGAAGAAAGGCGGCTCCCGCGGGTGCGGAGGGCGGGCTGGAATGCCTGCATGCCGATCGGAAGAAAGACGAGAAGGAGAGCGCAGCCCACGAGGAAGGATGGGAGGGTCCTGATGATCATCGTGGGCTAGGCGCGCGGTCGCTTGTGCTGTGCGTGGTAGATTTCGGTCGGTTGGCTCGTTGGTGGAATGACGCAGGTGAAGCAAGGTGGAGGCAACGCAAGCAAGGGCTTGGCAGGGCCTGAACACATGAGAGAAAAGTGGTGTAAGTGAGCGATTTTTTTTTTCCGGGAACAGGGTACATAAATCACTTAAAGACACATCTTTTGCATTGTGTAAGGGCAGTCTCAAGTCGGTCGAGTGTCGAAACGCGATGGAGGCCGTTACTGGACTATTTTCCACAGTGGGGATTGTCTGTCTTGAGATTTGGGCCGGAGAGAATTTGGGCCTCAGTTTGCCCCAAATCCGGGGCCCAATTCAAGGGGTGTCTATCTGCGAGTTGGGCCGTCACTTTCACTATTCGGGCCGTCGTTTATTGTATCATCTCCTCAATGAAAAAATTGCTTATCATCAGTCACTCCACTGCATGGTAGCCTGGTTTGAAAATTTCGTCAGGAGTACCGGACGTTTACCAAAGAACCTATGACATACTCGACTACCCTTGCCTGGGTTTAGACGCTTATTGCGCTGTTTTCGTATTGAGTCTTTGTGTTCATTTTTCCAGTTGTTTGGAGATCGAAGCTTGAGAAAACACCCGAATACTGCAGCTTGACCCCCCTCCGTGTCCGCAACGATTCGTGTTTTGGAGGAATGAGTTTTACGTGCTATTTATGCCTGCATGCGTGATATGATTCTTGTCTTTTTCAGATTTTTTTTGAGCCTTTTGCATCTTGCTCGTTGACTTTTTAAACCTCCTTTCAACATCCATACACACACCACCGTGGGCGCCGTTGAAGCGTGCCGTTCGATCCCATATGTACATCCCAAATGTCCGCTCCTGGATCCCGCTCTTTGATGAGGATCTGAGACATTTCATCCCTCAAGCAAGCTTGTCTTCCCTTTCCCCCATAGCGTCGCCTTCCACCTCGTTTGCATCCCTGTTCATCGGCAATGCCGGACGACACGTACGAGACTGAGGAGAGTGAGGGGTGCGGAGAGAAAGAAGGAGGGGGAGGAGGTGGCGCCGAAGAGCTGAATATCTCCCACAAGTGGTCCACGTTGTTTCTAGAAGAAAAAGAGCTCCTATTAGTACTACCAACGCTGCTATGGGTGTAATGTGCCGTCACTGGCATCTTCCTACCTTTCGTCTCCTTCTTTCCTCCCTCCCTTTCCTCCTCTGACTCCTGGGGCGGGCTCTCCCCCAACACTTCCCACCACGTTAACTCTCCCAGGCCACCTCCCTCACTACTTGCTTCTCTTTCTTCATCTCCCCTCTCCTCTTCCTCCGCCTCTCCCTCTTCATTCACCTCCCATTCCCCCTCTTCCTCATCCCACTCATCAACCCCTCCCACCCTCCCCCCATGAGGACCGACGTGGAAGATGGAGGAAAGGAGGGAAGGAGAGGAGGCCACGCTTAGATCAGAGTCCGAAATATAAAACGCCTTCTCCTCGCTGGCATATGTTCCGTTGCTGAGGGAGGAAAATACAGCGGAGGAGGAGGAGGAGGAGGAGGAGGGGGAGAACGAGGAGGAGGAGGAGGAGGAGGAGGAGGAGGCTGCTCCGCTGCGCTCTTCCATTTTTACCCCGCCTTCGTCCTCGCCCTGTTTCTTCCCGGGATCATCCAGCTCTCCCGGCCACAGGAAACTCCTCTGTGCGGGAAAAATAGAAGAAGGGAGAGACAAGCGTTAATTTGAGTACAGATGTATCAGTAAAGTAGAGGGCCATGATCGGGAAACGTTGAAGAGACGGCGGCAGACAGAACGAATGACAGGGTCTACAAAAGAAGACATAGACATAGAGAGAGGGAGAAAAGGGAACACAGACGGAGAGGTGGGAAAAAGGCCCACCTGATATTCACTCAAATATGTTTCTGAAACCGCCCCCTCTTTTTGCCCTTCACGACGACGGCTGGTCCTGATGGTGCTGCTGCTGTCACGTGCTGCATCCGCTTCAACCAAAAGTCCCCACGTGCGGCTCCTTGTCTGTCGTTGCCCCCGACCCGAGCCCGAGGAGGCCTGCCCTTGTCGTCTTTCTCGCTGTTCTTGCACTTCTTGCCGGTGGCGTCGGCCGGCAAAGGGAAGCACATCCTTGGGGGAGTGATAATCCTTAAGCCAGCGGCGGCTTTTATCTCGAGGAGCTGCGTGCTGCGGTGTCCGGCCTCTCTCCTGTACTAGTCCTTTCGCTTCTTGTGCATATGCCATGGTGATGGGGACTTGCTGCGTTGCAGAGAAGGCGCTATTCGGGCACAAGGGTAAGCCCAACCTCCTCACGAACTTTGAGAGCAATATCCTGAAGCTGTGTGGGGGATTGCAAAAGGTTAGGGATAAGAGTAGACTGCATATTAATGCTGTGGAGCATGGTGTGCAATGTTCTGTCGTGTGGGCCAGAGAAGAGCAGTAAATATGGCCCGGGCCGTGACACCAAAGAGAGAGGAGGGAGAGAGAACAGGACAGGACACACCCAAGCCACGCCACATCACTCAAAAACCTCCCCGACACCGTTTCATGTGGTTGTGGTGTGTTGTGCGGTAAGAAACAGTACGTGAAGTGCAGTAACTCCACAGCTGTGGCAACAACAATGCCAGACAGCATACTAGTGCATGAAGATCGAGCTGCAGGAGGCCTAGTATGTTCGGGACATCAGTCAAGAACACAGGGTGTGGCGAGAGATGCAAACACGGAGACCGTTCACCAGTCCTCTGCAAGTCCCAATTTGAACGCGCAGAGCCCACACACGCACCCCAAGCATCATGAGTACTCTGACGATAGAGAACGAACAAAGGCAGAGATGTGGAAAGGCGTGGCATGTGCTTTTGACCATGCATTGGTGCTGAGAGTCGTGGGCGGCTGCACGGGAGCCTCACATCGGGTTCTCTCTCCATACCCTTGTCTTTGCCGTCGGACACCACATGAAGACGACCGCACTCGCAAGAAAGCTCCCAATAAGCCACCTTTACCCAAAGCACGTGTTTGTATAGTCTTCACTTAAAGCCAATACAAGTACTCTAGTGCTTTTGAGGGCTGTGATGGCCGCGGGCCTTTGCCCATCATCACTGCGCTGGATACGAGCATCATCTCAACACCTCCTCTCATACACGCCACCACCACACTATCACAGCACCCAACCAGCCCTAAGCAATCCCTGCTTTCCGCCACCATCTCTGCGCATTATCAGTCGCCGCGGCATTGAGTTGGAAGAGAGGTGCACCAGGAGAAGCAGCTTCTTACGGCAAGGATCGAGGTTGGAGGAGGCGGCGGAGGAGGCCAGGAGTGCAGAGCATCCATCCTCTTCCATTCCCATCCTTCCTCGCGAGCCACCAGCAGCCGGATTAACAACAGTAGCAGTAGCAGTAGGAGCAGCAATAGCGCTGTGAGCTTATGAGCGTGGAAACAGCGGCAGCAGCGGAGAAAAAGACACAAGGCAGCAGCAGCGTCAGAAGCAGCAATAGCAGCAGCAACGACGTAGACATGCCGCCAAGTAGAGATAAAGACGGAGTAGCGGAAGGAGGAGGAACGGGAAGCAGCGACATAGCACCTACAGCCCCGGCAGCAGTAGCAGCAGTTGTAGCAGCAGTAGCAGAAGGAGCAGCAGTGCCGGCTAGTTGTGATGCCAGCAGTAGCACCAGCAGCAGCAAATCAAATGAGATTTATAAGCAGAATGGCAAGCACTCTGCACCAGACAAGAAGGCAACGACAACGACAGCAGAACCAGCGGCAACAAAACCAGCAGCAGCAGCAGCGGCAGCAGGCAAGCCAAGTAGCGCCGCTGCTCGTCCCTCGTCCTCGTCCTTGTCCTCGTCCACATCTCTTTCCTCCTCCTCCTCATCCACCAAACCCAGCACCGGCACGAATGCCACCCGCAGCACCAGCCCTCTCCCGTCTCATGTCCGCAGCTCCTCCATTACCACACCCCCCCCCCTTCCCCGTTCCTCCTCCACCACTTCCTCCTCCTCGTCCTCCTCCTCGTCCTTCTCCGCCTTGACCCCCGCCCGGATCGCGGCAGCCCGTCAAGCCCTTGAGCACTATCTTTCCCTCTCCTACCTGCAATCAGATGGCGGTTTCCTCGTCTCACATATGAATCCGCAAATGTTCATCCCGCTCTCCATCCTCTCCTCCCTGCCCTCCCTGGCCTCCCTCCCCCCCTCTCCCCCCCTCCTTGTCGCCGCCCTCATGGACCATCCCACCCTTGCCCTGAGCGAGGACCAAAGCAGCGTGCGGCCCAACATCCACGTCGAAAGAACGACTATCATCCTCCGAGAGGTGAGTAGCAACACGCCTGAGGAGGAGTTGAAGCAGAAATTGTTTTCGTGGGATGGGTGTCCAGAGGTGAGGGCTTTGAAGAAGGATGTGGAGAACACGTGGTTCGTCTTGTTTGCGACAGAGAAGGACGCAAAAAAGGCGCTGGAAAAGCTCAGGGAGATGCTGTGGGAGGGAGGGGTGGTGAAGGGCCGCCTGAAGAGGGAAAGTGTGGTCGAGGAGGGCGGTTTGGGGGGAGGTGGAGGAGGTGTAGGGTATATAATGAATGGTGGAGGAGGAGGGGGCCCAAGAGGAGGAGGAGGTGTGGGGGGAGGGATGATGAATGGAGGGGTACATCATCATTATCAGCAGCAGCAGCAGCAGCAGCAGCAGCAGTACCACCACCATCACCAGCAGCAGCAACAGTTACAAGGCAGTCAGTCCTTTCCGTCCCCATCCTCCTCCTCGTCCTCATCCTCTTCGTCTTTCCAGCCGTCACACCTCCCCCCTCACCACTTGGGAGGTGGAGGGAGGGAGGGAGGAGGAGGGCCCTATGTGTATATGAATGGAGGAGGTGGAGGAGGGATGTACGTGGTGCCGAATGGCATGACCCCCGTCTACGGAGGAGGGGGAGGAAGAGGGGGAGGAAGGGGGGGAGGAAGGGGCGGAGGTGTGTTTCAGTACATGAATTCCGGATATGTAGGAGGGGGAGGCAGAGGAGCGGGGGGGGGGGGGGG
>Ga0160419_100972_pt1 | contig 14015 bp, 13 predicted proteins | sample CelAP2metagpilot_2_FD_108196 | JGI IMG/M metagenome (GOLD analysis project Ga0160419, IMG submission 108196) | Phycosphere-associated microbial communities from Cellana algal ponds in Kailua-Kona, Hawaii, USA - Cellana AP2-4-25 metagenome pilot ... | reverse complement strand
TCTTTCCCTCCCTCCTGCCTTTCCTCTTACCCTCCTATTCCTTCCCTCCCTCCCTCCCCTCCTCCCCCCCCCCCACCCCCCCACCCCCCCCCCCCCCCCCCCCCCCCCCCCCCCCCCCCGCCACACCGCCACACCCTGCCCCCCCTCCCTCCTTCCCTCCTTCCCTACCTCCCACCCTCAGCCCCGGCAAGACAACCTCCTCCTGTGCCCGCAGGCCCCCCTCCACACAGGAGGGGGGCGAGGCAGGGATAGAGGCACACGACGCAAAGCCGAATTTTCGCTTTCCCTTCCCTATCTTCCTCCCCATCCTCTCCTTCCGCTTCAGCATCTTCAGCTGCTGCCGCTGCTCCTCGTCCTCGACCCCAACGCTTGCGCCTCCAATTGCGATGGGCGAGATCCACTCACTCACTTGCTGGAAAAATCCCTCCTGCTGCTGCTGCTGCTGCTGCTGCTGCTGCTGCAGATACTGAAAATACTGCTGCTCCTCCTGCTCTTCTGCAGTTGGTGTTGCCCTCCCTCCTACACCCAGCAACATCATCGCTGCTGCCTGCTCCGAAAGCCAGCCAGCCGCAGCCAGCCCTCCTCCTATCCCTCCCACACTCCTCTTCCTCCTCCTCTTCCTGCTCCCCGCCATTCCACTCATCCCTCCCTCCCTTCCTTCCTCGATCCCAGCCCTGCCCTCCGTCAGCCTCTCCCTCACGGACTGCAGCACGCACGCGTGTGTCCTCCCCACCGTCGCCGACAGAGGAGGGATGACGCAGAAGTCAGCCATCATGGCACGGGCCTGAGAGAGGGCGGGAAGGGCGGGGAAGTAGGGGAAGAAGGAAGATGTCAATATTACTAAAATATATACATATATGTAAGGTAAAAAAAATCCTCCCTCTCTTCCCCCCGCTTGCCCTTCCTCCCTCACTCTCTCGCACCATCATTCCCTCCTGTCTTCCTTCCTCCCGCCTCCTACCATCCCTTCCCTCCCTGACATTTTCTCCCTACCTGCACACTGTGTCCCACGTCCTCAAAAAAAGCAGTCGCGTCCCCTCCGGCATTAACCAAGATCGTCTCCCTGCTACCCGGATGTACATCCAAAAACGAGGTCAGGTCGTACACCCCCCCCTCTAGACCCACAAGGCAGCTCTCCTCGGTGTTGTGTCCGGCCAGCAACCACCCCGTCCACTCTTCCTCAAAGACGCTGTAGAAAACCTTCCAGCTCGGGCACGACGGAGGGAGGAAGGGGGGAATGGAGGGTGAAAGATGCTGCTGCTGCTGCTGCTGCGGCTGGTGATGATTACGGTGATCCTCTTGCTGGTACTCCCAGGTCTGCTGATGACCGAAACCTCCCTCCCTCTCCGTCCATCCCTCCACCCCCATTCCACCCACGTCCTCCATCCGACCCAAACACCCCTCCCCCTCCCTCCCCCCCTTCCTACCCCTCTCCCTCCACTTCCTCAGCACACGTTGGACCAATTCACTTCCCCAAATGGACCCGAACCTTGCCTCCCACTTTCGCCTCCACACATCTTCCGCCTCCCCCAGCATCTGCCCCGCTTTACACACGCAACTCAACCGCAACAAATCTACCGGCTGCAAGAATGCCACAATATGCACCTGTACATCCTCAGGCATACGATGGCTTAAAAAAAGTGTAGGAGGAGGGCATTTTGCAGCTGCTGCTACTGCTGCTGCTGCTGCTGCTGCTGCTGCTGCTGCTGCTGCCGCCGCTGCCGCCGCCTCTGCTGATGCTTCGGCTTCGTCTGCGTTTAAGGCAGCAGCAGCAACAGCAGCTGCTGCTTCGGCAGTCCTAGCAGCAGCTGCAGCAGTGGCTTCAGCTGCTGCTGCTGCTGCTGCTGTGGCGGTACCTTCTGTCATCTTCCTCTCCACCACTTCCATCTCGTCCTCCTTCCCTTCCCCCCTCTCGTCCTCTTCCTCTTTCCACCATCGAAAAGGATTTTGCCCTCCAAGCATCGCCGCACATGGCGTCAACGGTCCTTCCCCTCCTTCCTTCCCCCCTCCCTCACCCTCGACCTCGCCCTCCATCATCATACCTTGGAGAGACAAAAAGGCCCAGGCCCATTCCGCTTCTTCACCCTCGTTGATTATGGCGGCCAATATCTGCTGGAATTCCGTCAGGAGTTTGCTGGGGAAAGATTTTAGCTTTATTTTAAGACTGGCAGGGTCCACCGAGAGGGACGAGAGGGAGGACAGGCTGATCAAATGGGTGAGGAGGGAGGAGAGGGGTAGGGAGGAAGTAGAGGAGGTGGAGGAGGAGGAGGTGGACGAGGAGGAGGTGTAGGAGGAGGAGGTGGAGGAGGAAGAAGTAGAAGAAGGGGGGGAGGGGGATTGCAAGCGGAGGGAGGCGGCGAGCCAGACCAATTGCTGCAGCGAGGCAGGGAGGGAGAGCGAACCCAAAGGAGGATGGGAAGGTTCTTGCTCTCCTTGCTCTTGCTGGTCCTGCTCTTGCCGTTGTTGCTGCTGTTCCTCCTCCTCCTGCTGATGTTGCTGCTGTTGCTGCTGCGTGGTGGTGGTGCTTGCGTCACCACTTGGTGGGATTACACCCGTCTCTCCTACGGCGGAGGGGGGAGGCCGAGGGAATTTGTGGTAGACACGGTTGCTGCTTAATTCTCGCCTGTAATATGTAATGGCTGAGAGGACTAAAAGCAATACCACTTCCCAGATGGTTTGCCGCGAGACGCCGGCGGAGCGCGCTGAGGCTGCGAGCTCGGTGAGGGCGTCGGCGTTGGTGAAGTAGGCCTTCATCATCCCGCCCCACAGCATGTTGGGGGGCAGGTCGGGCAGGGGGATGTGGAGGTCGATACCCATGGCTGCTTGATTGCTGCTGAAGTGTGCCAACGAACTGTTTATAAAAGCGGCGCTGGATTAGAAGGCACCGATGGTGTGGACGACACACGACCCGGAACGGTGTGACAAGGCGGGCAACGGGGTGGGGCCGCGTGGTGGTGTAACACCGTTCACTCCATGTTACCTGCCACCGCTTCGATGGTGAGTCTGGTGTGGAGATCTCCTGTGGCTGTGTGTACGCGTGTGAGTTTGGCAATAGTGCATCGGTGCAACGAAAGAAGACGAAGCGGAACACTTCCGTCTGCCGCTGCCTTGAGACGAGGCAGCAGGCATGGCATGGGAGTTAGCAGAGCCACGGCGTGCGCTCTCCGCCTCTACCTTTCCTGAATGCAGCACCAATCACTTGCTCAGTGGTACGGTGCCCTCGTCCACGACTTCATGAGAAATGGCTTACACACACGACACCTGTAAATCAAAATTTGGCCATGGCCGTGCAACTCTGCATGCAGAGCAGCAGGCGGTCGAGGCGTAGTCCTGAAAGTGTAGAATGAGGCCTCGGGCGCGCTACCACCAAGTGCACGCATTATTATTCACCAACGTACGCCATTTCCTCCTTTGCTTGATTGTCCCTCCATTTTGCGCGTTATGCCCACCCATGTCTTCATGCCCACCACCACAACCTATATGTACATGCTGTGGAAGCATGTGGTTTGCTCTGTTTCGGTGGTCGTCTATCTTTATGCTGGACGAGAGGAGCATACACGGCTAGATTGTTGCGCTGGCGTAGATCGAGGTGCCCTTGTTGCCTTCAATCGGGACAGTAAGAACAAGCCACCTTGTGCGCAGCGCAAGTATCGAGCAGCGTCGCCGCCAACAGAGCAGCACCAGTACCAACAGCAGCGCATTGGCCTTCTTTCAGCATCCGTGCCGCCTCCATGCGACAGACCGGGCGATACCTCGCCTTGCCCGTCATTTCGTTCTAGACACGACATATGCCCCCTCTCCCATCCTAAATAAACACACATACATACAAAAATAGAGACGCAAGTGGCTACCCAACAGATTCAGCCAATTTCCTGGGGGCGCGGAGTATTATTGAGCGACTCCTCCATCTTACCACCATCGCATGGGGTTCTGATTTGACGTCTGGAATCAAGCAACAGCAGCAGCGACGGCTACCAGCAGCCACGGGCAGCAGCAACATCAATAGCAGAGGCAATATAAGGAGTAGCAGCGGTCGTAATAGCAGCCGCAGCCGCCGTAGCAGCAACAGCAACAAAACCAGCAGCCGGAGGAGCATTATGGACGAACAAGCCTTGTCGTCTACTAGCGCCTCTCGCCCCACGTGCCTTAAAGCCACCATCCCCAACAATATTGCAAATGACAACGACAGCAGGAAACGACGAAAGAGAAGAAGATCACTTGCAGGGGAAGGCACGACGGCCAGCACTTTTGCTGCTGCTGTCGCTGTGGCGGCGGGCCTATCTTTACTCACCTCAAACGGCTTGGGCGTGTTTGCCTTTGTCCTTCCCTCCTCCTCCTCCTTCACCTCCTCCTCCTCCTCGTCGTCGTCGTCCCGCCGCAGCACCAGCCATGGTGTCTTTTCCGTCATAAAATCTTTTTTAGCAATACCACCTTACCAGCGGCATCAGCAGGACCAGCAACAGCACCACCAGCAACAGCAACACCAGCACTGGCCCTTAGCCGCCTCCCTCCTTTCCAGACACTCTGAACCCTACCAATTCCGAGGAGGGGAAGATAAATTCTCGTCCAGCCCTTTAACATCCTCTTCTTTGGCCTCCTCCTTTCCCCGTTCCTCTTCTCCCTCCTTCTCCTCCCTCCCGCCTTCCTCTCCTCCACCACCTGCCCAACCACGCCGTCAACAGCAACGAAGACAACAACAACAAGAACAAGAACAACAACAACAAGAACAAGAACAACAACAAAAACAACCCCCAAATCTCTACTACTACCAGCAAGAGCAACCCTCCAAAAGAATGTATGGTGGCAGCAGTGGTGGTAGCAACAGCTTGCCGTGGGTGGAAGCGGCGCACGTCAATGGCTCTGCTCTCCGAGATGAAGATTATCGGGTGCTAAAGGACCTGGCCCGTCGTCGTGAGCCCCTGCTTGCCCGTGCTTTCTGTCAAGACTTGCTGCGTGCAGCCGAGGAGAGGCAGGAGCCGTTGAGCGTTCAAAGTTATCTGACGCTGATGAAGAACATGGGGCGGGCGGGGGACTGGGAGGGTGCAATGGGGGTGTTTGAAGCGCTGAGGGGACAGCACGAGGGTGTGGGTGGAAAGGAATTTATGAAGGTGATTCGTGTTCTGGCCAGACTGGGTCAGTATGAGGAGGCCATGGTGTATTGGGAGACGGCTGAGAAGCTGGGGTTTGGCCCGCCGTCGATTTTGGATTTCAATAAGTTGTTTGATATTTTGGGGAGGGCTAAGCAGTGGCCGCGGTGTCGTGCATTGTATGAGAAGATGTTGGCCCTGGGTGTGAAGCCTAATAAAAGCACGTACCAAGTGCTGGCGCATTCGGCGGCGGTGGCTGCACCGTGGTCGGATGTGTTAAAGGTGTTGGACGAGGCCACGAGGGATAGCTGCGCCACAAACTATGTGTTTACCATGGCGTTGAAAGGCCTTAAAGTTCGTCGGAATTGGAAAGCGGCCCAGGCGCTGATCGGGCATATGCGGGGTCGATGGGGAATAAAGCCCGATACAGTCACGTACACTGCGGCGATCTCGGCATGTGAGCGAAGCAGCAATTGCAGCGCGGCCTTGTCGTTGCTGGATTTGATGAAGCAGGATGGCGCCAAGCCAAACCATTGGACGTACTCGGCTGCGATAAGTGCCTGTGGACACGGGGGTCGGTTGGACGAGGCGTCGCGCCTATGGGGGGAGATGAGGGCGGGCGGGTTAAAACCGACGTTGGTGGTGTACAACACCATGTTGTCTGCGTGCGAGCGCGGACGGGACAAAGGGCGGGCGTTGGCGCTGTTGGAGGAGATGAGGGGCGAAGGAGTGGAGAGGGATGTGATTACTTGGAATACGATCATTAGTGTGTGCAAGGACAGTGGGGATTGGGAGAGAGCGAAGGAGTGTTTGAGCGAGATGCAGACAGTGGACAAAATTATGCCGGACACTATTTCTTTCAATGCTGCGATTGCTGCGTGTGCGAAGGGGGGGGCGGTCGAAGAGGGACGCAAGCTCTTGAGCAGGATGAAGGCACGAGGCGTCGCCAGAGACACGTGCACGTACAACTCTCTCATGGACGGATATACGCGCGCAGGTTCTTTCCCGGCTGTATTGTCCACGCTAGATCAGATGCGGAAGGAGGGGGGAAGGGCGAGCCCTGATGTGATCTCTTACACCCAGGCACTAACAGCGGCTGAGAAGGTGGGCGATTACGAAGGCGCCGATCGACTGCTTGCCGCCATGAAGACCGCGGGGGTGAAATGGAATCAGTACACCTATGCAGTGGTCATGGCTTTGTGTGAAAAGACAGGACGGTGGCCACAGGCGCTGAAGCTGCTGCACGCGATGCGCCGGCGGGGTTTGACGCCCGACTCGACCTGTTACACAGTGGTGGTGAAAGCGTGTGCATCCGCGCAGAAACTCGGCCATTGCCTGGCATTGTTGCAAGGGATGAAGGATGATGGTGTCAGACCAACCATTCACATCTACACCATTTTGGTGGGCGCGGCGATCGGGGGGGGCGAAATTTGGATGGCTGTTCGGCTGTACCACGATATGTTGTTACGAGGGGTGAAGCCGAATGGAGTGTTTATCTCGGCCGTTATCCATGCCTTGTTAGAGAGCGGGGAAGGAGTGAGGAAGGGAAGGAGAGGGGAGGAAGGCGAGGACGAGGGAGGCGGTAAGGTGGAAATAGAGAAAGGGAAAGGTAAGCGTCAGCGGGGCCGCAGCAGCAGCAGCAGCAGCACCACCACCACCACCTCCCTCTCCACGAGCAAATCCCGAGCGCAAGCCGTGCTGACACGAATGGAGCGCGAAGTTCGCCGGGCGGCAAAAGCAGCAGCAACAGCAACAGCAGCAGCTGAGGACGGCAATTTCAGCTACGCGGGGACACGAGAAGCGCTTCTTCTGGACATGCGCGAGTACCATGTTTTGCTTCGCGCAATTTGTCGGAAAGGTCATCTGGCCTTTGCGCACGAGATACTCAAGCACATGGCCCGCGTGGACCTCCCTCCTGATGTGACGGCGTACAATTACCTTATTTTGGGATACGCTGCCCAAGGGAATGCCGCAGCGACCAATGCGCTGGTGAACGAGATGCGCCGACGAGGAGTTGAGCCGAACGTGTTTACCTTTATCAACCTTGTCCGTGCTTGTGCCGTGGCTGGTTGTCCGGAACGTGCGCTTTCCATTGTGGATCCAGCGTTTTCCTGGGATTTCTACTCGGCTGCGATTACGATTTACCATCAGTACGGGTGTTATCCCGAAGCGGATTCGCTGTATCGCACCGCCGTGGTCCACGGGAAAGTCCCGGTCGATTTTTCGCTGTTCCGTGATGAGAACTTGCTGGATTTGCACGGATTATCGGCGCCGGTGGCGAGTGCCGCGGTGCGTTATGCCTTAGGGGAAGTGAGGGAAGAATGGATGAGATGTGGACCGAGTGCTGTGAAGGACTTGGTGCTCATCAGTGGGTTGGGGAAGGGGAGTCTGGTTCGTTTTAGTCCGACCCTACGACCGTTAGTTCAAGATATGCTAGTGGAGCAATACTACCCCCCTATCGATAGTGTGACACAGCCAGGGAATGCGGGTAGAGTGGTGGTGGCGAGAGGGAGCTTGTTGTCGTGGCTTGAAGGGAAGGAGGCCGAGAGGAAGGGAAGGGAGGTAGGGAGGGATGGAAGAGAAGAAGGAAGATAGTGTACGTTAAAGTTTCCCATCAATAAGTAGTCGGAGGAGGAGGATTAGAAAGAGGGAAAGAAAGGGGACGAGTGGAAGTGGAAAAAAACAAAAGAAATTGAAATCGTGAAGAGGCGCACGCATGCGGCATCGGCGTGTCTATGTAGAGATAAACAGATAGAGTACTTGGTTTTTGGGGAGCCTGCGTAGGCTTGGATAGGCAGACAGGCGGGGCAAACCAGATATAGCAGCAGTAGCAGCAACAGCAACAGCAGTAGTGATAAACAAGTGGCGGAAGGGTAGATTATAGCCTGTCTGACAGATGCAGGAAGCTGCGATGACTGAACGCGTGACGACGGGACGCGCGGGAGAGGGGACAGAAGACAGAAGCAAGCCTCTCAAAGGTTAAGAGCGAGAGAGGAGGCGCACAGGCGCACCAATCAACAAATATTGCCGACAAAACGAAACGAAACAAAACGAAAGAAAACAAAACAAAATGAGAAAAAAAAAACAAGCACGGTAAAACGACATACAAACCAACACCAGTACGGACGGACTTCATGGTGGGGATGTTACACCCTCACATGGACCGTGCATCTCACTGTCGAGATGTCTTCACTTTCGCCTCCCTATCCATCCTTTGTTCTAAACAAAAGCATAATATCTATACACACCTATACACACGTACATGTACATCAACTCATTCTCCTTCCCTTCCTCCCTCCCCCCCTCATCCTCGCCGTCCCACACACGCCGCCCGCATTAACCACCCCAACGCCGCGACCAGCCGTTGAACAGCTGTGTTCCACGCCGTTTCATCCCTCAGTCCTGTCTTGGTCAAATCAAGCATGTACAACCTTTCCTCCTTCTCCATCACCAGCTCCCTCCCCTCCTCATCCCCCGCAAGCACGAACTTCTGCACTTCCGACACCAGCAGACATAACCTCCTCACCCCCTCCTCCAACCGACCGTAGTGCTGCTGCTGCTGCTTTCCCTCCTTCCCCTCCCCTCCCCCTCCTCTCAACTTTCTTCCTCCCCTTCCTCCCCCTCCCACCACAAACAAAGGAAACGCCAACTGATTTTTCCTGCCCTGGTCCTGCACCAGCCGCGACGCCGCTCCCACGTACACAGCCCGATACCTCCCCTTCCCTCTCTCCCACCCTCCCTCCCCCTCTTCCTCCCTCCCTCCCTCCTGAAACCCTACCACGTGAGCCACTGCATTTACTATCAGCACAACCTGACCCCAAGCAGCATTAATCTCTGACCACCACAAGTCAATACGCGGTACTTCCCTTCTCGCCAGTCGAAACCCATTGATCGTATAAATATTCTCCCCCCCCAGCCCTCCCACCCTTCCTCCCTCCTTCCCTCCTCCACGCTCTACAAATATATCATCCCACACTCCTCTTCCTCCTCCTTCCCTTCCTCCACCCCTGCCCCCTCCCTCGAGCAAGACCCTCAGAAGAGCATTTTCAGGTGCTTCTAAACTCGTCACTCGCGCATGAATCTTTGCAATGTCCCTCCATACGTCCTCCCTCCCTTCCTCCCCCTCCCTCCCTCCCTCCTCATGCGCGCACAGGGCCCTCCAAAACGCCCTCGCCTCCCTCGCGACTGCTGCCTCTTCCTTCATGAGTCTTGCCAAGCCCTCCCGCAGCCCCTCTTCCTCCCCCCTGCTCACCTCACATTTCTCGTGTAGTCTTTGCACCGCGTCCTCCATAACGGCACGAGTTGAGGTCAAGGAGGGTGGGAGGGAGGGAGGGCAGGTGGTGCTGTGGTGAGCGATGACGGAGGTGTAGCGGGCTTCTTCTTCGGCCAGGTGGGCTAATTCCTGCAGGAGGGAGGGAGGGGGGGAGGGGGAATGATGAAAGGTGGAGGATGGTTGATTGGAGGAGCAAAACGGACGAATCAGAAAACAAGAGTACAAGGCTGGAAATGATGGGAGAGGAGGTAGAATAAGAGGAGGAGGAGAAGAAGAGGAAGAAGAAGAAAAGGGAGGGAGGGACGGAGGATGCACATACCTTGTCTAACGCTTGTTCCATGACATCCATGCAGTGAGAGCAGGCAGGGGAGTTTACGTCTACCTGGCCTGCACCATACTGCAAAATGAACTCCGCACGTCGCAAGTGCTCCGATAAACCCGTGTGGGAGGAGTAGGAGGAGGAGGAGGAGGAGGAAGGGAAGGAAGAAGGACGGGAGGAGAAGGAGGAGGGGGAAGAGATGGCAGCAGCAGCTGCTTCTTGGACGTGGAGGAAGGACATACTCATATCGGCCATACGGGTAACCATGACGAAGGAGGCGGATGAGGGGTTGGAGGAAGGGAGGGAGGGGAGCAGGGACGGCGTTGTAGTGGAGGGGTGAGTGGAGGGAGATCGTTGTTGGTCCCTCGCAGAAGCGTGGCTGATGGAGGTGGGGGCATGAGTAGAATGAGGAGGACAAAGAGAAGGAGAATGAAGAGGAGGGCTCCTCTGGGCGCCTGTGCTTGAGGTGTAGTTGCGCATGATAGGGCGGTCACACTGGACACAGAGGACAGGAGGCCCGTCGTTGTCAACCATTGTGTCATTCTTGTTGTCAACGGCGACTGCGGTACCATTTAGGCGCCGCATGGAGGGAACGCGCTTTGTGTGCTTGCTGCGCCTGTGTTGATGTGTGGGATAGTGGAATTGGGTGAGCGAGAGGGAAAAGGCTTGTGAAGTAGTCCAACGACGCAGCCGGCTGAGATGTTGATCTGACACACTTTGATCAGGGTAGAGAGGCGAACTCATGTGTTGTGGGTCAGTGTGGTGTGCCCCCTCGGTGTAGGTCGTAAAAGTTCCGATTACTGGGGAGATGACGTTGCTTCAACGATGGCTGGATTGGAACCACAGAGACTTCTCCTGCCATTTTCACACTTTCCCTATCTTTCAAGCATCTCTCCAGTCCTAAAAGTGTGCTCCGACTTGAAAAAATAGCCGTAACCAGCACATCATCAATTGTTCATATTCTTGTTACATGTATAGCTGAATATTGGAGTCGGAGCACTTGACCAAGCCCAAACGCCATTTGTTGCATGTAATATGCGAACATCTTGGACTAGTTCACAGGTCCTACGGTCCTCCCAGGTATCTCCTCTTGAGGATTTTTGAAGTGCCTGAGTGGTCTTGGGAGTTCACTGCGACTCGAGACGAGTATGAAGAGGACAAGGAGGATATTCCGAAAGAAGGAACAAGAAGAAGGAAAGCGAGAGTAGTAGGGGGGGGTTGTAAAGCATTGTAAAATTAATAGCAGCGATGTGAGTCGTCCGACGAATGGTTTTCATTGAAAAAAGGGCAGACAAAAAATAGAATCACTGTTTGAAGCACTCGGCTTCGACGAAAAGCGTTGCCATATTTACACGAGTGGGGATGATCGTTGCTGCGAAAGTCAAATCGCGAAGGCAGGTCAGCTTCACATCGCTTCCGATTATGCGACTCGTGCTAAATGTGAGCGGAGCTTCCCAGAAAGTTTGTAGAGCCAAACGCCCTTTGTCACGCGCACTGAGTTTTTAAAATAAAAATAGAAATAAAAAATAAAAAAAGACAGTTGCTGCGGTACGCACCACCGACGTGTAAAAATTGCCCGAGGCCGGGCAAGTGCAGTGAAATAAGCACAGGGAGGTCAGGTCAATTCTAAGGGAAAGTGCCTTTTTTTTCCTTTGTTATAAAATAATGGCACGGATGGCCTAAGAGGATCCCTCAGTGGGTTATACTATGGTCATCATATTTGCTATTGCATGGGCCGCCCACAGTGAGGTGAATGTGATATCGGTGCTAGAATTGGATCATGTATTTATATTGCTCCAGTGAGCCTACGACGACAATGCCAACATACTTTTCCAATGTCTTACATCGCAAGTAGGGTGCTTAATGTCGCCTATACCATATCGCCGGAAAAGACGTGACGCGACGGTGTTCCTGCTCAGCACACGATGCAGCGAAAGGCCAAAATTTTCGCCCACGTCCAGTCACTGGAGCCTCTCGCCAGCTTGGACACAGCCCTTTTGTAGTTCCTTCCCACTTTCAATGTCCTCACAACGTCCTTGTGGTTCTTTTCCACTGTACATGCCTTCGGTATGGCACCACATGCGTTATATGACTTCGTCACTCTTTTCCTCTCAATCTTTTTCAATGCCTGGTGCTACAGGCATGACCGGTCTGACGGTCTCCCTAGACCTCGGCCAATTCGCGTTTCCACCATCATGTCGTGCACACATTTGTCCTTCCTTCGTAGTTGTTGGGCACGATTGATTATTTTTGTGGCACTATCATGCCCCTTCATAGGCAGAATTATTGCGGATGGCTTCGAGTTTCGAGGAGCAATGATCAATCAACTTGCTCGTCGGCGCAGCTTGCTTTTAAACCTCGGTTATTCGTTGCTTGCCTTGCTTGACAACAATTGATACAAAGCCAATCCTCCCTACAACATCCACAGGCTTCATTATACCCTCGTCTAGATGACTAGGCCGGGAAGAGGGCCTGAAGCATAGATTGCGACGCCTCCACATCATCAGCATTGTCGGGCAAAGACCTCAGTAAGAACACTAGCACCCAAAGCGGAACCACTCGGAGACCCATACGCGCGCAACAACGTGACTTGTTTCATCCTATTACCTTGGGGGAGGAGTGATAGGTGGAAGCATCCTTACTCCAGGGCAGCTGCAGCAGCAGCAGCTGGATTCCTCTGTCGGTCGTAACTTCTCGTCTCGTAAAGCTCGTGCATAAGTTAGGCATAGCATGTCGGGCGAGGACGGCCTTAAAGAAATATGGCGGAGAAGAAGGAAAGAAACTGGCGCCAAGAATGAGGGAGGAGGGAAGGATGAAGTGGCAGCGGCGGTGTCAGCGGGGGCGGCAGAAGGGCTGGACTACAGAATTATGGTCGTGCCCATGTCGTCCGAAGATGAGAGGATAGAGCAGAGGACAAAGCAGGTGAGTGGCTCTATAAAATACGAATGGAAGAAAGAATGTAACTAGGGGGGCTTTGGAAATAAATAGATAACTAAATACCGGCCAAAATGGGTGTAAGGCGGGCAAACATGCGTCTGTGACAACCAGAGGGAGCCCTGCACGCCTCCTACTTGGACTAGGCACAGGCCATTTGATGGAATTATTTAAGACAGGCGGCGCATACTCTCGCGCATCCTACGACGATTCTTTTGAAGGAAGCGGGGAGTGTTTCATCTTCCATAGCGATATGCATATATTCAACTTGCCCTCCCTCCTTCCCTCCCCCTTTCCCTCGCTCCAGGGCCCTGTTCTGTCCGGCACCAGCACCACCGGCCACGGCGAATGGCAGAAGGACCAAACCTCAAAGCCTCTTCCCCTCCCTCCATCTCTTCCTCTTTCCTTTGATTTCGACGGGTACTTTGCGTCTCGTGCCGCAGCGATGGAAGGGAGGGAGGGAAGGAGCACGACTCCCACCACTGTTGTGCTGAGGGATGTGAGCTACAGGATTAAAGTTGGAGTGAGAGCGAAAGCGTTTCCTACCGTTTGGGAGAGTGTTGCAGAGCCCGTCCAGGGAATGGTGGGGTGGATGAGGAGGAAGACGGGAGGGATGAAGAGTAATAAGGAGGAAAGGAAGGACAGAGGGCTGGCGGTGGGGTCCGAGAAGGAGAAGGAGGAGGGGGGAGGGCCGCTCGTTGTGGAGGAAGAGGAGGAGAAGGAGGAGGTGAAGACCAGGATGCGCAAGAGCAGTAGTTATAGCAGCAACCGTAGCAGTAGCAACGGCACCAGCAAGTGTAGCGGCAGTTGCAACTGCAACAGCAGCAGCAACAACAACAGCCACAACAGCAGCTATGGTGGTACGCGCACCATCGTGGCTTTGAACAATGTCTCGACTGTGCTGGAGCCTGGAAATATGTATCTGGTGCTCGGCGGGCCCAAGGCAGGGAAAACGTCGATGTTGAAGGTACGGAAGGAAGGGAGGGAGGGAAAGGGGGAAAGAAGTAGGGTGGGCGGTTCACGTTGTCTTCCTACCTCTCCCCTGTATTTGTCACCCACCGTCCCCTTCCTCCTTTCCTTCCCCCTCCCATCCTCTCTCCCTCCCTCCCTCCACCCCTTCAAACCACATAGGCCATCTCGGGACGCATCCAACCCTCCTCCTCCTCCTCCTCCTCCTCCTCCTCTTCCTCCTCCTCTTCCTCCTCCTCCTGGCCCTCCCTCTTCTCCTCCCTCCTCAAGCCTCGCACCGGCACCAACGGCATGACTGGCCACGTCACCTACAACAATATCACCGTCACCCCCCCTCCTTCCTCTCCTACCTCCCCCACCCCCCTTCCCATCCCCTCCCTCCCCTCCCTTGTCTGCAGGCACGGCGCCACCCTCCCCTCCCTTCCCGAGGCCG